>WBZM01001021.1_pt1 | contig 31275 bp, 22 predicted proteins | sample 5204271 | NCBI WGS metagenome assembly WBZM01 (sample SAMN12344346, study PRJNA552823) | activated sludge metagenome | biome: Activated sludge suspended growth; feature: Nitrification reactor; material: Wastewater; isolation source: activated sludge from nitrification reactor of wastewater... | reverse complement strand
CAAAAGGTTCTTAACAACACCTGATGCTGCACTTCCCATAAGTGCTTTGGGAACACTCAGGTCCACATCATAGTTAATGCTTTGGTTAAATCCTGAATAACCACTGATAATTGCCTTACTGCCTGCTAAAGTAGTTTCAAAAGGGTCAACATAAATGCTTCCGTTCTTAAACTTAAACGACAGATTTACATTCGACAGGTTCATTTGCTTGTATTGTGGCATCTTTAGTGCATCAGCCAATTTATTGATAGGTTCAAAATTATTCAGCGATACTGTTTGTGTGGTTAACTTACCTCCTCCGTTCAATGTAGATAAAACAGGATCCATATTTGCATCCATTTTACCACTGACATTAAATGCAGAGGAGAATTTTCCATTACATCTTTCGGCAATAGCAGCTACCTTACTTACCGTGCTGAAAGTTTTTACCGTATTCTGAATATCAAAATTCTGTAATGCCAGATCAAAATTAAAATATGGCGCATTCCGCTCCTTAGTCTGATATACACCATTGATGGCAACTGTGCCACCGGATATTTTAAAATTAAGATCATTTAGCCCCAGTGTACGGTCGCGCATGGCCACATTACCCTTCAGTTGTTCAATGACTTTGTTTTCATATAGCAGTTTGCCAATTGAAGTAGTGAGTGTGAAATCAATATTTTCAGGAACTTCGGCAACACCCGATGCGGTGGTATCAGTTGCTGCTGCACTGCCATCATCAGACAAAAACTGATTGAGGTCAATCAGGTAGCTGTTCAATGTAAATTCACCCTTGAGTAATTCCTTCTTAAAATAATATCCAAACAAATTATCCATTACACCTTTAGCTCTGAAATCGCTTTTTCCTACTGCTGCATCCAGATTCTCTAACTGAACAGTGCGGGGATTAAAACTGAGTTTCATTTCATTAATCTTTGTTGAATGACCATCTTTGAGTTTATAATTCATAGCTGTAAGCGACATCCATCCATCAGCTTTAATTTTTTCAAATTGTTTTTGCTCTACAGCATTCATATTGCCGCTGATGTTAAGATCGCTTTTGAAAATTCCTGACAATGAAGGCTCATCCATTGGAATATAATTTTTAATATTAGCTAAATTAACAGTGCCTTTGAGCATAGCATCAAAGGTGGCATTGCTTACCGGGGTTGTTACATACAAACGTGCGTCAATTGGCTCGGCACCCAACTCTGCATGTGCTTTCGACAGGTTGATGATGGTATGATCCGGCTCACCATCCGGATTGCTGACAGCTAATTTCAGATTCACATTATTGATTGCAGCAGGCAATGAAGGGTATTTAAAATTACCATTATCTATTGTAAGATTAATGCCAAACCCGGGCATGGTATGTTCTGAATAAACACCTTTTACAAAACCATTGAAGGCTAGCTTACCGGAAGTCTTTACCTCTTTAAAATTTTCTTTATACGCACCCGGAACTAACGACATCAGATATTTAAAATCTGTTTGTGGTGAATTAAATTTCAAATCCATTGAAATATCGTCTGCAGGCATTGCAACAAATCCCGAAAAATTTAGCGGAAATTCGTTTATACTTAATTCATTGTCGGCAAAAGTGTATTTCGATGTTTTAGACTCAATGTTCAAATCTGCTTTGAGGTTAACCTTTGCCTGATACAAATAACTCACGCCTGCATAGGTATAAGTCAGTTTATCAATTGTAGTCAGTGTTTTCAGCAGAAAATTATCCTGAGTAAAGTCACCACTACCGGTATGATTCAGATTATTGAGTACGGTACTCATTGCCAAAGCCTCATCGTTATATGAAAGATAACCGTTAGTTATTTCATACTTCTTCAATGAAAAATGAAATGGCGAAGACTCTTCGGCTTTTGCGGGGGTTTCTTTTTCAGGTTTGGTGATATCCCAGTTTACTTTTCCGTCTTTCAGTGCTATAAGATGAATACGTGGTTGTATTAATCCGAAATATTTTATCTGCGTATTTCCTGATGTAATAAGTTTCCAAAACTCAGCTTTAATCTGAACGGATGAAGCTGAAATGAGTGTATCGCCTTTAAAAACATCTTTTCCTACAATAGAAACATCGTTCAATGCTAAATATACAGAGGGGAAACTGCGTATAAAGCTTAAATCCAAATCCTTAAAATCGAAAGTCGCAGTCAGGTTTTCGTTAGCTGCATTTTTAATGGCTGCAATAATTTTATCTTTAAAAATAAAGGGTGCAACCAGTGCTGCTGCGAGCAACACTACAAAGGCAATAATCGTAATACGAAGAAATTTTTTCATAACCCTGCGGTTTTTCAGAAATTAAACGAATAAAAATAAAAATTATTGATGCCTGCAAAACTATTCAATAGCAATGAAGTACTTCAGGAAAAACAAATGAATTAATCAACAAATTGTTTTAAAAAGTCCTTGCGGGTAAAATTATTTTATTTTTGACCTGACAATAAAAACTGTTCATGAATTTATTCAGAAAGAAAACAGTAAATGAAATAATGAAACGTGCCGGTGAAGATGCCTCAGAGCATGGTTCATTAGCGAAGCATTTAGGTGTGCGTGACCTCACTGCATTGGGCATTGCCGCCATTATTGGTGCGGGCATTTTTTCCACCATAGGTAATGCAAGTGCGCAAGGTGGCCCAGGTGTAATTTTATTATTTCTGTTTACAGCCATTGCCTGTGGTTTCACAGCTTTTGCCTATGCAGAGTTTGCATCATTAGTTCCGGTTAGTGGAAGCGCATATACTTACAGCTATGTTGCCTTCGGTGAATTTATAGCATGGATTATCGGTTGGGCATTAATAATGGAGTATGGCATTGGAAACATTACCGTTGCCATTTCATGGAGTGATTATTTAACAGGACTACTCGATAGTATGGGCATGCATCTGCCGTTGTGGATGACAATGGATTACCTCACAGCCGCAAAAGGATTCAGCAAAGCAGGTGCGCTGATGCTTAGTGGAAGAACACTTGAAAGTCTTGATGCCGGTGTGCGCGATGCCTATTTAGCATGGCAGGGCGCGCCAACAATTGGTCCGCTTCATATTGTTGCTGATTTACCTGCTCTTTTAATTATACTCATCATTACCTGGATTGTTTACAGAGGAATAAAAGAATCAAAAAATGCAGGTAATGCCATGGTAATCGTAAAACTTTCTGTAGTGCTATTGGTAATTGCCGTAGGGTTGTTTTATATTAATACAGATAACTGGCATCCGTTTTTACCCAACGGCATTCCGGGAGTTTTAAAAGGTGTGTCGGCAGTATTTTTTGCTTACATCGGCTTTGATGCAATTAGTACAACGGCAGAAGAATGTAAAAACCCACAACGTGATTTACCTCGCGGAATGATGTGGGCAATAATAATATGCACAGTATTATATATTGCCATAGCATTAGTTCTTACAGGAATGGTAAACTACAGCACATTGGCCGTAGGTGACCCTTTGGCATATGTTTTCAGTGCATTGAATTTAAAATGGATGTCGGCAATTATTGCTGTCAGCGCTATTGTTGCTATGGCAAGTGTTTTATTGGTTTTTCAATTGGGTCAGCCACGCATCTGGATGAGCATGAGCAGAGATGGTTTGTTGCCGAAAAAATTTGCTACCATTCACCCCAAATATAAAACACCTTCATTTGCCTCTATAGTAACAGGGTTTGTAGTAGCCATACCTGCACTTTTTATGAACCTTACCATGGTGACAGACCTTTGCAGCATTGGAACATTGTTTGCCTTCGTATTGGTTTGTGCCGGAGTATTAAAAATGCAAATAACTCCTAATGCACCTCGCGGTAGTTTTAAAACACCTTATGTAAATGCGAAATTTATTTTCCCTGTAATGCTGATAGTTGCTATGATACTTTCATTGACATATAATAAAGAAGGCGTTACAAATTTTTTAAAGAACACACCACAACCCTATGCTACTGAAAATCTGATTTCATCATTAGGGGCAGAAAGAATCAAAGATTTGATGACCACTGTTTCTTTAAAAGATGCTGATGCTTTTGCTTCATCTGACAATGATCTGGCCACTTATCTTTCGCAACTAAAGGAAGATACTTATCTTCAAAAACTAACGGAATACGGATTGTCGCATAAAGAAATTTACGAATCGGGATTAGAACTTTTCAAACATAAAATACCTACATGGATATTTATTATTTCATGTCTGTATCTTTGTGTCTTAACATGGAAATACAATTTTTCGCTTATTCCACTTTTAGGGTTGGTGTGTTGCCTTTATATGATGAGTGAAATGGGGATATCAAACTGGATTGGATTTTCGATATGGCTCGCTGTAGGACTAGTTATTTATTTTGGTTACAGCTACAAGAACAGTAAGTTAAATTTTTTAAAAAAATAAATATTATGCCTTCAATTTTTATTACCGGTGCAACAGCGGGATTCGGTCGAGCCATAGCATTAAAATTTGCACAACACCATTGGAGCATCATTATTAACGGAAGAAGAACCGACAGACTTCGCACTTTAGAAGAAGAAATAAAAAATCTTGGAGCAGATGTTATCAGTCTTCCTTTTGATGTACGCAACGAACAACAAGTTATGGAAGCTATTGAAAATCTTCCAAACAAGTGGAAACACATTGATGCATTGGTTAATAATGCAGGTCTTGCAGCAGGAGTAAATTTGATTCAGGATGGCAAAACTGACGACTGGAACACAATGATAGATACCAATGTAAAAGGATTGCTTTATGTAACTAAGAATATCATTCCATTGATGATAAAACAAAAAAGTGGACACATTATCAACATAGGATCCATTGCCGGAAAAGATGCTTACATGAAAGGAAATGTTTATTGTGCCACCAAGTATGCAGTTGATGCTTTGACGAAAAGTATGCGAATTGATTTGCTGGAGCATGGAATAAAAGTCAGTGCAGTAAATCCGGGTGCCGCTGAAACAGAATTTTCTTTGGTTAGACTGAAGGGTGATACTGAAAAAGCTAATGCTGTTTATAAAGGTTTTCAACCATTAGTTGCGGACGACATTGCAGAAATTGTATATTTTGTTGCAACGCGTCCTGCACATGTTTGCATAAATGATGTTGTTGTCACACCAACTGCACAGGCAAACACAGCTCATTTACTACGTAAAGCCGACTAATCAGTAACGAGTATCTGCTACTTTTAAAAAAACTTCTGAGATATAATTACGCCAATGATTATCAGAATAGGTTAAACCCATTTCACGAAGTCTTGACTTTTCAGGGAGCTTAAATTGCGGAAGCCATCGTTCCTGAGGCGGTGCAAACCCTAATTTATCTTTTCGATTAAGAATAACATCCGGAATAATTCCTTTCATGGCATTACGATAAACATACTTTGTGGTTGCATTTCTGTAAATCTGATTGGCAGGTAATGAAAAAACAAAGTCAACCAGTTTATGATACAAAAATGGCAGCCTGGCTTCAACACCATGAGCCATAGAATTACTGTCAGAAAAGTTTAATAACTGTTGAAGATTCTGTACCATGTCATTAAAAAGTGCTGCTTTAAAAGATTGATAACCGAGTGTATTATCCTCAAATGGTCTTACCGTTTTTGTAAGAAACATTTTTGTGAGCTGCCATGGGCCAATAGGAAGTGAATTTTGATATCTATCATTATATGCCCGCCTCTCATTCATATATTCCATTACTCTGAAACGAAGCAACAAGTCGTTTAAATAATGAAAACGGTAATGCCCATATCCTGCCAGCATTTCATCAGCGCCTTGCCCATCAAGAATAACTTTAATATGATGATTTTTTACCTCCTTGTAAAGTAGATATTGCGCTGCTACCGATGTTGAGCCAATTGGAATCTCGTTATGATAGACAATTTTTTCAATTTCTTCTAGAATTTCTTTAGGCTCAATCTGTTTATTTATTTGAGGGAAATGGAATGAATCTGTAATATACTTCATCCATTTACCTTCATCTTTTACATCATCGTCAAATCGGGCTGAGAATAATTTATAATTAACTTTTTCTCTAAGTTGATGCATTACACACACAATTCCCGAGGAATCGAGCCCTCCGGAAAACGATGTTGCCACAGGGACATCACTTCGTAACCGCCTGCTTATAGATAAAAAAAACAATCTTCTGAACTCCTCCGCACATTCATGATCGTTCATGGCTACAATGTTCCTGTATTGCAATCTGTAATACTCACGGATATCAATTTTGCCATTCTGCACAATAGCATAATGACCATGTGGCAGTTTTTTTATTCCATCAAAAAAAGTTTCAGTATTATAAATTGAAACATTATTCTCAAGGAAATTTTCCATTTTCTCTTTAGAAACTTTCTTTGGAACCTTTGCTTTGAATAATGCTTTTATTTCTGATGCAAAAACCAACCGCTCACTATCCATATAGTAGCGCAAAGGCTTTTCACCAAAACGGTCTCGTGCTAAAAAAAGCTGTTGCAACTTATTGTCCCATATTGCAAAGGCAAACATACCATCAAAATCTTCGAGACATTTCTCACGCTTATTGTCAAATGCTGCAAGAATCACTTCCGTGTCGGAGTGCGATACGAACTGATATCCTTTCTTTTCAAGGTCAGCCTTTAGTTCGAGATAATTATAAATTTCGCCATTGTAAACAATTGTATATCGCCCCAGATAATGCATTGGCTGCCTTGCTTCTTCAGAAAGGTCAATGATAGCCAATCGCCTGTGAGCAAGACCAAGATTTTTCTGTTCATTCATCCAAACACCTTCACCATCGCTCCCTCTGTAGGAAATGGTGTCTGACATTTGTTTTAATACTGATAAATCAACGGGTTTATGCTGAAAATTGATAATGCCGGCTATACCGCACATATATTTGTTCTGATCAATAAATTTGAAAGTGCAAAATTAGATTTTCCACCTTACCAAATTGCATGCCGATGAAATTAAATATGATGATAGGGATGCTTGTTCAGGATGGTAAATGCTCTGTAAATTTGTTCGGCAAAAATCAATCTTGCATGCGTATGGGTGAATGTCATTTTTGACAGGGCGAACAGCTCGTTAGATCGTGTATAAACTTTTTCAGAAAAACCATAAGCTCCACCTGCAATATAAACCAACTGCCTGAAATTTTTAAGCCTGAGCTGCTCAATTTTTGCAGCAAACTGAACCGAAGTGTATTCTTTGCCTTTTTCGTCCAGAAGAATTACATAGTCATTTGGAGATAACTCTTTAAAAATATTATCAGCTTCAACATCCATTGCCGCTGTAAGGTTTTTGTTGTTTTTAGCCTCTTTGAGGTACTTTATTTCAAAACCGTTAAACCTTTCCACCCTATTAGCATATTCTACTATAGCAGCATCGGCAAAGCTATCCTTATTCTTTCCTATCATCAACAATTTGATTTGCATAACTACGTTGTCTAATAATGTTTATTTACAAAAATCTGAAATTAAGTTTTGAAAGTAAATTTTTATGCTTTAATATTGTTTCGGATTTGATTTTAAGTGCTTAATAATTACTGTAAGAAATATGCCAAAACACATTCATAAGTTTTTCATTCCTATAGGCTCTTGGCTTGATTTTTGTCAGTTCACAAACATAATTTATCAATAATGAAAAAAACCATCAAGCTTCTTCTTTCAGTCATGCTGATAGTTACCGTTGTAAAGGCGGCTGATGTTTTCGATGATATTGGCACTGCCATTCGTTCGGGCGATGCCAGACAAATTGCACGTTTTTTTAACAGTAATGTTGATTTGACAATATTTAATCAGGAAGAAGTTTACAGTAAAGCTCAGGCAGAAATGGTACTTAAAGATTTTTTTAGCAAAAACGCACCAAAAAGTTTTACCATAATCCATAAAGGCGTTTCTAAGGAAGGTGCCCGCTATGCAATAGGAACACTCACCACAACACAAGGTCAGAACATCAGAACCTATTTCTTTGTAAAGGAAAGTGGTGGTAATTCTTCCATTCAGGAATTACGCTTCGAAAAAGAATAGAAATATCTTCCCCATAGTTTTTAAAAGCCGTATTCATTCATGTTTACGGCTTTTTCATTCTTAGTACTTCAAAAAAATTACTTCATACATCATTCTTTGACTCAAAAAGCTGAATTTTGCAGAAGAAATAATTATTATGGATTTAGATCAGTATATATTATTATCGCTTCAGGAAGACGTTGGCCCGGGCGATTTCAGTTCCCTGAGTTGCATTCCTGAAAATGCAAACAGCAAGGCTAATCTGATTATTAAAGATAAAGGGATACTTGCAGGCATTGAACTGGCAGAAAGAATATTTAAGACTGTTGATGCTTCTCTTCAAATTAACATCTTTAAAAAAGATGGACAGCAAATAGATAAAGGTGACGTTGCATTTACAGTTGAAGGCAATGTTCTTGCTATTCTAAAGTCTGAGCGTTTAGTACTCAACTGTATGCAGCGTATGAGCGGCATTGCCTCCACTACTCACTTATATGCCGAACAAGTGAAACATACAAAAGCAAAAATTTTAGATACAAGAAAAACAACACCTCTGAATCGTTATATTGAAAAATGGGCTGTACGCATTGGTGGTGGGCACAATCATCGGTTTGGACTGAGCGATATGATTATGATTAAAGACAATCATGTTGATTATGCAGGTGGAATAAAACAAGCTATTGAATCTGCTAATAGTTTCAGAAAAAACAGAAACCTGAATATTCCGATTGAAATAGAAACACGCAATTTAAACGAAGTTGAACAAGTGCTAAATACCGGTGGTGTAGAAAGAATTATGCTTGATAATTTTCAAACACCTTTGTTAAAAGAAGCAGTTGCATTGATTGGTGGTCGTATTGAAACAGAAGCTTCCGGTGGCATTCTACTTCAGAATGTAAAAGATTATGCTGAAACCGGAGTTGACTATATTTCTGTTGGTGCATTAACACATTCTTTTATAAGCATGGACATGAGTTTAAAAGCAACCCGATGAAACGCAGGTTGCTCGAATACTTATCTCTCATTATAAACTATACACGTAGAATTACACTGCCCGGCTTTCAGAAAATTCCAATTTATGATGTGGGCAAATTTTTTCTTCGTGAGTTGTTTAAAGGCGATTTACAAATTAGAGCAAGAGCAATTGCGTTTTCATTTTTTTTAGCCATTTTCCCGGCCATCATTTTTCTTTTTACCTTAATCCCTTATGTTCCAATAGATGGTTTTCAAGAAAGATTATTAAGTATTTTACAATCGCTGTTACCTTACAACACCTATGACACAGCATATAAGACAATTGAAGAAATTATTGTAAGGCAAAACGGAGGACTGCTTTCAATTGGTTTTATTCTGGCTTTATTTGTTTCTACCAATGGTGTGTTTGCACTGATAGAAGGTTTCAATAAAACCATCATGCATGAAAAACGTAAAGGCTGGAAACAGAGATTAGTTGCACTCTATCTAACCATTCTTTTAGCAACTTTATTGATTATTGCAATTTTACTCATTATCATAACTGAGGTTATTCTACATTATTTCAATAATCATATTCTTAACCTGAATCAAAATTCTGTTTATCTCTTGCTTGCCGGTAAATATCTAATCCTGATTTTGCTTTGTTTCACAGCCATATCATCACTTTACTTTTTTGGTCCTTCCGGAGGAAGTAAAAAATGGCATTTCTTTTCTCCAGGCAGTATTCTGGCAACAATACTTATTGCTGTTACATCCATTGCATTCAACTTTTTTATTCTGAATTTTGGACAATACAATAAAATTTACGGTTCTATCGGAACATTGATAGTAATATTAATTTACCTGAACTTTAACTGCATTCAATTACTAATAGGATTTGAACTGAACAATGCCATTGAAAAAGCAAAATTCAAACCTAATACAGAAGAAATTAAATCTTAAAAGACTTCCTTTCTTTCGGGCTGACTGATAGTAAAGTTTAATGGTTTTTTTACTTTATCCTGAAGTAATGCAAGGTCAATTACCTCACCCATTTTACTTACGTAATGAAATCTCAGCCCTTTAAGATACTCACTCTTGATGTCTTTAATATCTTTCTCATTGTCTTCACAAAGAATTATGTCTGTTATTCCTGCGCGTTTTGCAGCAAGAATTTTCTCTTTAATACCACCAACAGGCAACACTTTTCCGCGCAAAGTAATTTCACCTGTCATGGCTAATTTCAATTTAACTTTACGTTGTGTAAATGCTGATGCAAGGGAAGTGAGCATGGTAATGCCGGCAGAAGGACCATCTTTTGGAGTAGCTCCTTCGGGAACGTGAATATGAATGTCCCATCTATCGAACACATGATAATCAATACCAAAATCTGCTGCATGTGCCTTTAAATATGCTAAGGCAATTTGTGCGGATTCTTTCATTACTTCACCTAAGTTTCCGGTAAGCAACAAACGTCCTTTACCCCTGCTCAAACTCGTTTCAATAAATAAAATATCGCCACCGACTGATGTCCATGCAAGTCCTGTTACAACACCTGCAACACTATTGTCGGCAAATCTGTCGCGCAAAAATATTGGTGCTCCTAATGCTTTTTCCACTGCATCTTTATCAACCTTCTTATCATATTTTTCATTCAGTGCAACGCGCTTTGCAATGCTTCTGATTACTGATGCCAGGTTGCGTTCAAGACTACGAACACCACTTTCGCTGGTATAAAATTCAATAATATATTCAATTACACTGTTATTGAAAGTAGCATGGTGTTTCTTTAGTCCATGCGCATCCAACTGTTTTGGGATAAGATGTTTTACTGCAATCTGAATTTTTTCTTCAACAGTGTAGCCATTGATTTCTATTATTTCCATCCTGTCACGCAGTGCAGGCTGTATTGAACTCAAGCTGTTTGCCGTAGCAATAAACAGAACGTTTGACAAATCATAATCGAGCTCAATGTAATTATCATAAAAGGCATTATTCTGTTCTGGGTCCAACACTTCAAGCAGTGCTGAGCTTGGATCACCATGAAAATCGTTGGTGAGTTTATCAATTTCATCAAGCACAAAAACAGGGTTTGATGATTTTGCCTTTTTTATATTCTGAATAATTCTGCCGGGCATGGCACCAATATAGGTCTTGCGATGTCCTCTGATTTCTGCTTCATCACGTAGTCCGCCTAAAGAAACACGAACATATTTTCTACCTAATGCTTTTGCTACTGACTTACCAAGAGAGGTTTTACCAACTCCCGGAGGACCATAAAGACACATTATTGGTGACTTCATGTCTTTCTTTAGTTTTAAAACTGCCAGATACTCAAGTATGCGTGTTTTTACTTTCTCTAATCCGTAATGATCTTTGTCCAGAACTTTTTGTGCATTTTTCAGGTTAAAATTATCTTCAGTGAATTCACCCCAAGGCAATTCGAGTAATAAATCCAGATAATTTAAAGTTACACTGTATTCTGCTGCTGCAGGATTTATACGTCCTAATCTTTCAATTTCTTTATTGAAAGTTTCTGCTACATGCTTATTCCATTTCTTTGACTTGGCTCGTGTCTTTAATTGCTGCAATTCCTGATCAGGTGTGCTGCCACCCAATTCTTCCTGAATAGTTTTTAATTGTTGATTTAAAAAATATTCTCGTTGTTGTTTATCTAAATCTACTTTTACTTTATTCTGAATCTGCGATTTCAACTCAAGCATCTGCAACTCCTGTGTGAGGTACTCAAGCACTTTTAAAGCACGTTGTTTAATATCAGTCATTTCAAGCAGGTCTTGCTTTTTGGAAACTTCCATCTGCATATTACTTGAAATAAAATTTATCAGAAAAGCAGGGCTTTCAATGTTGCGAACAGCAAATCCGGCCTCACTAGGAATTTGTGGAGAGTGTTGAATAATCTGCAACGAAATATCTTTTAAAGAATCTACTGTTGCTTTAAATTCTTTCTCCTTAAGTGCGGCAACAATATCGTTTAGTGGTTCAACTTTAGCTTTCAGATAGGGCTCACTCTGTGTCATTTCAAGTAGTGAAAACCTGCGTTTGCCCTGAATGATTATGGTAGTATTTCCATCGGGTAGTCTCAACATTTTTATAACACTGGCTACCGTACCGATTTTATTCAAATCATTAAAGCCGGGATCTTCAATATTGGTGTCTTTTTGAGAAACAACACCAATTATTTTATTGCTCTTGTAGGCATCTTTTATGAGTTTAATTGATTTGTCGCGGCCTACCGTAATTGGAATCACTACACCCGGAAAAAGTACGGTATTGCGTAATGGCAGAATTGACAATTCGTCAGGTATGCTTTCTTTATTAAGTTGTTCTTCATCTTCTGATGAAAGTAATGGTATTAACTCAGGTTCATCGTCATTTATGCCGCCAATGAGTGTGTGTTTAATATCTTCGGGATTGAACATAGTTGCGTCAAGTTGTCAGCCAACAGGCTGCTATTAGTTTAAAATATAATATTGTCAATGCTTATGCCATTAATTTTTTGGCAGTATGAGTTCAAGCATGTTAACATGGTTAATAATGTCTTGTTCTTTTTTATCAAAAAACAAATCTCTTCGTTTATAAACTTCTGCAGCAAGTTCAAGTGCTTTATCAAGCTGAAAGAAGCTTTCATCATCAAATCCTCCCCAGGCAAAAGAGGGTATAAATTTAGGAGGGAAACCACTGCCAAAAATATTGGCGCAAATTCCGGTCACTGTGCCCGTATTAAACATGGTATTGATAGCAGCCTTACTATGATCGCCCATCATAAGTCCGCAAAACTGCAAGCCTGTATTGATATAATCTTTTTTATGGTAATTATATGCTTTTACTATACCATAATTATTTTTCAGGTTAGAGTTATTGGTATCGGCTCCAAGGTTGCACCACTCTGCAATTACCGCATTACCAAGAAAGCCATCATGTGCCTTATTGGAATAACCAAAAATTACTGAATTGTTTACTTCGCCACCAACTTTACAATGGGGGCCAATGGTTGTGGCGCCATAAATTTTAGCACCCATTTTTAATGAAGCATGCTCGCCAAGCGCAAAAGGTCCTCTAATCATGCAACCTTCCATTATTTCAGAATCACGACCAATATAAACAGGGCCTGCTGAAGCATTTATTATGCTGCACATCACTTTGGCTCCACCTTCTATAAAAACCTGCTGTTCGTTAATTATTGTATTTGAAGAATCATAGTCAGCACTTTTTCTTCCTTCTGTAATTAATTGAAAGTCGCTGTTGATTGCCTTATCATTGAAACGAAAAATATCCCATGGATATTTAATCACGTTAACTTCAAGACCTGTTTCAAATGCCTCACTATAACTGACATCTTCCAATGATTCGAATTGTTGTTGTTCGGTACAAACAGCAATTACAGTATTACCTTTCACTAATGCCTGACCTGTTTTCAATGTTTTTACTTCATTGAAAAGTGCTTTATCAATGAGTACAGATGCATTAGCAATCAGGTTAACTTTTTCTTTCGTTAAAGAATATTTTGTGGAGAGATATTTTTCAGTCAGCCATGAACATGGTGTACCACTAAGGTGATGCCATTTTTCGGTAATGGTTAAAATACCGCAACGAATCTCTGCCACGGGTCTTATAAATGTAAATGGGAGCAAATCAACTCGATTGCTATCAGCAAGTATAATGTTCATTGAGAATTAATGGGTTAAAAATTATTTATTACAATAGTCTGAAACTGTAATGCATTTCTGCGAATGTAGCTAAAATATCAGTTCATCAGATTAAGTAATTATTAAAAAACAAATGCCGCCTGTCAACAAGCGGCATTTAATAGTTTTATCGGAAGAAATTTACTTTACAGGTTGCTGCATACCATCAAGCACGTTCATAACTTCTTTTACAGCTTTTGCACTGCCATCGAGTAATTGTTTTTCTTCTGTATTGAGTTTTAGTTCAATAATCTGTTCAATACCTTTTTTACCTAATTTAACCGGAACACCGAGATAAATATCTTTCTGTCCGTACTCTCCCTGCAGCCATGCACAACATGGGAAAATTCGTTTTTGGTCGCGCACTATCGCTTCTACCATTTGAGCAGCAGCAGCACCGGGTGCATACCAGGCAGAGGTGCCCATCAGGTTAACCAATTCACCACCACCAACTTTAGTTCTTTGAATAATACTTTCTAATTTATCGGCAGCTATCATTTCTGTTACAGGAATACCAGAAACTGTTGTGTAGCGTGGTAATGGAACCATGGTATCACCATGACCACCCATTAATACTGCTTGAATATCTTTTGGAGAACAATTTAATGCCTCAGCTAAAAAAGCTCTATATCGTGCAGTGTCCAAAATACCTGCCATACCGAAAACTCTCTTAGAATCGAACCCAGATGTCAGGTAAGCACAATATGTCATTACATCAAGTGGATTTGAAACAACTATAATGATGGTATTTGGAGAATGTTTAACAATATTTTCAGTCACAGAACGTACAATACCTGCATTGGTAGCGATTAAATCATCGCGACTCATACCCGGTTTACGTGGAAGGCCTGATGTAATTACAACCACATCAGAACCTGCTGTAGCAGCATAATCGTTAGTTGAACCTTTTATTCTTGTATCATAAAGATTGATTGGAGCTGTTTGCCACATATCCAATGATTTTCCTTCAGCAGTACCTTCTTTAATATCGAGCAATACAACTTCGTTAACCAATTCGCGGTGAGCAATCACATTTGCACAGGTAGTTCCTACATTTCCTGCACCTACAACAGTAACTTTCATTTTTTTTACTTATTTAAAATTTTTCAGAGGGCGAAATTATCTAAAATAATATTTCCGAGTGGCATTTGTTAAAAAATTTAATGTTACATTTTTTTGGTGAATGTGTTTGATTATTAAGTGAAATTGTATATTTGTCGTGTGAAAACCTTTTCCAAATTAATTTATACAGTATTCATCTTAGCGGTTACCGTTTTTGCTTCTAAGGCACAAGCTCCTACAAATCAGGACTGTCCGAATGCAATTCCAATCTGTAACACTACCTACTCCACTGTAATTTCATACAGCGGAACAGGAAGTATTCCTAATGAAATTAATAGTGGCAGCTCCTGTCTGTTAAGTGGCGAACGAAATGATGTATGGTACACATTTACGACACCATTTTTCGGAAATCTTAATTTTACAATTACACCGAACAATCCTGCTGACGATTATGACTGGGCAGTTTACAACCTTACTACTGCCACTTGTGCCGATATCTACACAAATCCGTCTATAGAAGTCAGTTGCAATTATGCACCTAACCTTGGTTGCAACGGAACTACAGGCCCTAATAATCAGACTGCCGGTCCATGTGGCGGACAAAATAATCCAATCATACCCGTTACACCGGGTCAGACTTATGTAATAAATGTAAGTAATTTTTCGTCCACACAATCGGGCTATACCATTGATTTTACTGCATCTACCGGAAGTATTTTTGATGTCTTTCCACCTTTTTTATTATCCACCTCTTCCTTGACATGTGGTAGCAGTTCATTGACTTTGACATTTAATGAAAACGTAACCTGCAATTCTGTGCAAGCAACAGATTTTGTTTTGACAGGCCCTGGTGGACCTTATATGATTACAGCAGTAAACTCTGCAGGATGTGCAAGTGGAGCTGATTACAGTAAAGTTTATACCGTTACTTTCTCACCTGCTATTTCAGTTGCCGGTATTTACAATTTTGCGGTTGTAAGTCCGGTTCAGGATTTATGTGGTAACCTAATTTCTGTTCCAACCAATAAATCAATAAATATTAATGGCGCAACAGTTTCTTCTGTACATACTGATGTATCTTGTTTTGGCGATAATGACGGAAGTATTACACTGACTCCTGGAGGTATAGGACCTTTCACTTACCAATGGTCACCCAATGTGAGCAGTGGCAATACTGCAACAAACATTACAGCCGGAACTTATACTGTAACAGTTTCACCTTCTAATGGTGCATGTAGTGCATTAGCCACAGTTACGGTAACAGAGCCACCTGATTTGGTTTTACAAAATCAAAATATAATTTCTGCTGTATGTGGAGCTTCCAATGGTTCTATTGCAACAACAATTTCCGGTGGAACAGCACCTTATCAATATCAATGGTCGCCATCAGGTGGCACAGGTGCTAATGCTTCATCATTAGCACCGGGCAATTATACGCTTACGGTTATTGATAACAACAATTGTGATTTTACACAGACATTTAATGTCCCTGACAATAATAGCATTAATGCATCAGTAAACACGATTCAAAATGTAAGTTGCAAGAACGGCATTGATGGTGAAATAACATTGTCTGTTACAGGTGTTTCTGCAAGTGCTACTTACCAATGGTCGAATGGAGCAACAACAAAAGATTTGCTGAATATACCTGCAGGCAGCTATACCGTAACTGTAACAGATGGTAATTGTCAGACTACACTTTCCAACCTCACCATTATAGAACCTCTTACTTCGGTAATGTCGAACCCGTTGGCTACTGCCACTACATGTGGACTAAATAATGGAGTAATCACTGTAAATGCTTCTGGCGGAACCGGGGCTCTCAGTTATCAATGGACTCCTTCAGGCGCAGGTGCTTCAACACAAAATTTAGCTTCAGGAACTTATACAATTACTATTACTGATGTCAATGGATGTACAGCAAAAAGAACGGTTGCTATAGCAACTTCAACATCACCTGTTGCCTCTGTAAATTATATTAATCAAATGGTTTCCTGTTATAATGGCAGCAATGGGAATGCAAGCATTTCTGTCAATAGCGGAACCGCTCCTTATACTTATCTGTGGTCGTCAGGAATGGGTACAACCAATTCAAGCAATACACTTTCGAATGGAAACTATAATGTAACGGTAACAGATCAGGCAGGCTGTACAACAGTTGCTACCGTTAGTATTTTGAATGCACCACAGTTGATACTAACTGTCGGCACCGTTCAACATGTAAAATGTTTTGGGCAAAACACAGGGAGTGCAACTTTTAATGGTTCGGGAGGAACCGGAGCACTCACCTTCCTTTGGTCGCCAGTGGGGGGAAATAGCAATACAGCCAGCAACTTAAATGCTGGCACCTACACTGTTTTATTGACCGATGCAAATGGATGTACCAAGAATAATTCAGTTACCATACAGCAACCAACAGCAGCACTAAACAGCAGTATTGCACCAACTGCAACCAACTGCGGCCTTAATAATGGAGCATTGGTTACCTCTGCTACCGGAGGCACTGCTCCATATACCTACCTGTGGTCAAACGGATCAGCTAATGCAAATATTTCAAATCTTGCATCAGGAGCCTACACGCTAACAGTTACAGATGCAAACCTGTGTGTAAAAACCAAAACTGCAATGGTTGCTGCTTCAACAGCACCCATAATAAATGTAACTAACGTACAAAACCTAAACTGCGCAAATGCCAACAACGGTAGCATAGCCATCAATGTTACAAGTGGAACTCAACCCTACAGCTATCAATGGACAAACAATGTTTCCAACAGCAACAGTGCTTCCAATCTGGCAGCAGGAAGTTATGTTGTTACAGTTACAGACAATGCCGGCTGTGTAGTTTCTTCTTCAAATAATATTACTTCACCGGTTGCAATAACAATTCAAACTTTAAGTCAACAAAATGTGAAATGTTTTGGCAACAATACCGGTAGTATTAACATTGCAGCCAGTGGTGGTACCGGCACACTTTCTTACTTATGGTCAAATGGCAATACCTCATCAGCAATTACTACTGTAACATCAGGCAATTATACGGTCACTGTAACTGATCAGAACAATTGCACAAAACAACAATCTTTTACTATAACACAACCCGCTTCTGCATTAACTTCTGCAACAACACCCGTCAGTACTTCCTGCGGACTTAACAACGGTTCTGCTCTTACTGTTCCTGCCGGTGGCACAACTCCATATAAGTTTCTCTGGTCAAACGGATCGAATTTGGCACAAATCAACAACCTTGCCTCCGGAAATTATACAGTTACAGTTTCAGATTTTTACAATTGCAGTCTGACACAATCTGCCATCATACTTCCATCTACGGCAGTTACCATTCAAAGTACACAACAGGCCAATGTTGATTGTAATGGAGGTAGCAATGGCACAGCTTCGATTACAGCATCCGGTGGTGTAGCACCATATAATTATCTATGGACAGGTGGTCAGACAACAGCTTCTGTACAAAATTTAACAGCAGGAAATTATCAGGTAACTGTTAGTGACAATGCTGGCTGCACAGTATTAAATTCTTTTATCATTACACAACCTTCAGCACTTACTGTTGTATTACCGGCAGCACAAACCGTGTGCGAAATGCAAGCTTCAACAGTTGCTGCATTACCATCAGGTGGAACTTCTCCTTATTACTTTCTATGGAGTAATGGCCAGACTAATGACACGCTCTTTGCAACACCTTCTGCCAATACTATTTTTACTTTAACTGTTACCGATAATAATGGCTGTACTTCTGTTGCATCTGCAACGATTAATGTTTTTCCACAGTTAACTTTAAATACATTTAGCCCCTACTCTGTTTGTCAAAACACATTGTTAAGTTTTACTGCAAATGTTTCAGGCGGTAATGGACAGTATCAATACAACTGGAACAATGGCGCATCAACACAACAAACTTTTACACAAACCTATGCTTCATCAACATCGGTAAACCTTACTGCTACTGATGGATGTAATTATTCAACTTCTGCAATCATCCCTGTCAATGTAGTTCCAACCCCGGTGGTTACTTTTACTGCTGAGAATACCATAGGATGTATTCCACTTACTGTTAATGTAACCGACAACTCGCAATCCATAGCCGGATCGGTTTATGACTGGAATACTTCAAGCGGAACACTTTCACAACAAGGTAATAACTATCAAATAACTTATACAACATCAGGCCTATATTATCCGGTGCTAACCATCAGCACACCAGCCCCTGAAAATTGTACTGCCACCTATACATACACTGACGGCATTAACGCACTCGATCGTCCTGTTGCAGATTTTACTTTTGCACCGGAAGAGCCTACAATGCTGAATCCTGAAGTTGATTTTAAAAACCAATCACAATTTGCAACGGTATATAGCTGGAGTTTTGGTGATGGAACAATTTCATCAGAAATAAATCCAATAAACCGATATACTACAATCGGGACTTATGAGGTAACACTAATCTCTTCAAACACTTTCTGTGAAGATACTATTACAAAAACAATTGAAGTAACTGATCAGTTCTCTTATTACGTCCCCAATTCATTCAGCCCAAATGCTGACGGCAGAAACGATATTTTTACATCGCAGGGAACCAATATTGTTTCTGAGAGAATGTCAGTTTATAACCGCTGGGGAATGAAAGTATTTGAATCTTCTACATTTCCATTTAGCTGGAATGGCCGCATGCAAAATACAGGTGATGAATTACAGCAAGGAATTTATGTTTACACCATTTCCATTACTGACAAGTTCGGCAAGGGTCATTCATACAATGGAACTGTCACGCTGTTAAAATAATCAGCCTCCGCTAAGTAAATTTTTCACAAGTTCACTAATCATTTTATTATCTGCTTTACCTGCAAGTTGTTTAGATGCAGCACCCATTACCTTTCCCATGTCTGATGGTTGCGTAGCTCCCATTGAGGCAATGATTCCTTTCAATACTTCTTTTACTTCATCGGCACTCATCATTGCGGGCAAGAACTTCTCAATCACAGCAATTTCGTCTGCTTCATTTTTTGCAAGGTCGGAACGGTTTTGTTGTGTGAAAATATCTAATGATTCTTTACGCTGTTTAACCAACTTTTGCAATAATTTCATTTCATCGGCTTCCGACAATTCAACATTTGAGCCACTGGTTTTTGCTAATATAATAGCAGATTTAACAGCACGAAGGGCACGTAAAGCGGCCTCATTTTTAGCGAGCATTGCAGTTTTCAATTCTGCCATTATTTTTTGTTCAAGATTCATGATTGCAAATTTTGTACAAAGGTAATGATTCAACAAAAATCAGTTACTTAAAGAGCAAATACATTTTCTATAGCAGAGATGGCAATACATAAATTCAAAAAATAAATCAATTCTATAATTAATACTAAACAACCATCAACCTGACAAAATCCATTGAATAAGCCTAAAACAAAAAAACATAACTACTGAAGTGAAATTGGCGGAATATATAGCTATAATCTTTCAGACATTCTATTCTTACCGCTACTTAAGTCATTTTTACTCATTATAATAATCACAATCATTCAATGACTTTAATCATTACTCAATTTACAATCTGATACTTCCTTTGCACCGGAATTAAAATACTATTTATGCTTTCACTTAATAAAGTAAAAAACGCAATAAATAGTGGCCTCTTTGTCCTGTTTCTCAGCTTTATTTTTCCTACTGATTCACAAGCACAGGATACCCTAAAATCAGAAAATAATTTTAACATAAGAGGCCAGCTAAGAACACGTTTTGAATTACGCGATGGTGCCTTCAGGCCACTCACAAAAAAAGAACAACCGGCAACATTGGTTAGCGAAAGAATTCGTTTAACTTTTGATTACGCTTACAAAGATTTGTTTACGATAAAAATTTCTCCTCAAACGGTTGGAGTCTGGGGTCAGGCAAATATGGTACAAGGTGCAGAATACAGCGGCAATCAGTTTGCTCTGTTTGAAGCCTGGTCAAAAATCAACCTATCGCCAAGTGTAAATATTAAAATCGGCCGACAGGTTATTACCTTAGATGATGAGCGTTTCTTTGGTGAATTAGATTGGGCACAAGGAGGTCGTGCACATGATGCTATTTCAATTGACTTTCACAGAAAATCTTTTGAGCTTCGTGGATATGCTTCCTTCAATCAGAATTACAAAGTAATGTATGCGAATAACCTGAATAACCCATCAGGTAATTTATATTCAACTACCGATGGATTTCCTTATAAGTGGATGCAGACAATTTGGGCAAATATTCCTGTCGGAAAATATTACAGATTCACACTGCTTGCAAACAATCTTGGATTTCAACAAGCTACCAGCAGCACCATAGACACCAACACAATCTACACACAAACATTCGGCTGGAACAACTATTTCAGGAAAAAAAAAACTGATATACATATTGCAGCCTATTATCAATACAGCGATAATGTGCATGCAATAAACACAAATGCTTTTTTAATTACAGCGAATGCTGCATTTCAAATATCCAACAAACTCAATCTGGGATTAGGAAGTGATTATGTGAGCGGCAATGATGTTGGAAAAACAAACAAGATTAACCATGCATTCAATCCATACTTTCATACAGGGCATAAGTTTTATGGCAACATGGACTATTACTATGCAGGCAATCCACATAAAAACGCAGGAATATCCGACAGCTATTTAAAAGTTAACTTTAAAACTACCGGCAAACTTGCCCTAAATGCAATATTGCATCAGTTTATTTCTCCAAACAAAATCAGTGACAGCTATAATAAAAACTACAACAGCAATCTTGGTCAGGAGTTAGATTTATTATTCTCATTAAAAGTAAATACCTTTACAACCTTTACCGGTGGATACTCATTTTATTTAGCGACATCAACACTGAAGTATTTAAAAAATACTCCGGAAGCAAACGATTATCAGCAATGGTTATGGTTTTCGCTAAACGTAACACCACACTTCTTAAAGACAAATTTTTAAACAAAAAATAAAATGAAACACAAACATCTCACAATTTACACAGCTACGTTGTTGATTACAGCCCTCCTCAGTTGTAATTCAACAAGCACAACAAAACAGGAAACAAATTCTTCGGAGGCAGCACTGGCAATGGTTGCAGAAGGCAATCCGGAAGTAGCAGAGGTTACAGCAGCACCAAAAGTTCCGGCACCTGTCGGCACCAGGGCTGCAAAAAAACTCATTGTAAATTTGGTAACTACAGAGATTGAGGGAATTATTGCAGACAGTATTCCTTATACATTCTGGACTTTCAACAACACAGTACCTGGAAGCTTTATACGAGTAAGAGAAGGAGATGAAGTGACACTAAATCTTAAAAACGATGCCAGCAGCATATTGCCACACAACATTGACCTGCATGCGGTAACCGGACCGGGTGGTGGTGCTGCAGCAACAACTGCGCCTCCAGGCAAAGAAGCTTCATTTTCTTTTAAAGCCATCAACAAAGGTCTTTATGTTTACCATTGTGCTGCACCACCTGTACCCATGCATATTGGTAATGGTATGTATGGCCTTATATTGGTTGAACCTGCTGGTGGATTAAAACCGGTTGACAGAGAATACTACATTATGCAAGGTGATTTTTACACAAAAGCTTCAGTAGTTAAAAAAGGTTTGATGGAGTTTGACAATGACAAAGCAGTTGCTGAAAATCCGGATTATGTTTTGTTTAATGGTAAAAAAGGTTCATTACTTGGAGCTAATATGATTGAGGCAAAAGTTGGAGAAACTGTTAGACTTTTTATTGGAAATGGTGGCCCAAACTTAACATCTTCATTTCACGTTATTGGAGAAATTTTTGACAATGTTTATCTCGAAGGCGGATCTACCGTTTCGCACAATATTCAAACAACAATGATTCCGGCAGGCGGATCGGCCATTGTAGAATTTAAATGTGACGTTCCGGGTGAATATGTTCTGGTTGATCACTCTCTTTCAAGAGCATTTAACAAAGGTTGTATAGGAAAACTTAAAGTTACCGGTGAGCCTAACGAAAAAGTATTCAGTGCAAAAACTTTGACAAAAGAATAACCCGCTTTTGTCAGCAAAAAATGCAACGTGAAACACTTAATCTTTTTTTTATTCATACTTGTTTTTTCATCCTGTTCTAAAGAAACCGAAAAGGAAACTGTTTACACTACCTTTCAGGTTAATAAAACTGATACATTACATAGTATAAAAAGCTCCGTTAAGATGGTTTATATTCCCGGAGGGGAATATAAACCATTCTACGGTTCTAACACCACATTGGTGAACGTAGCGCCTTTTCTGATGGACGAACGAGCAGTAACAAATGAAGAATTTCTTCAATTTGTAATTGCAAATCCACAATGGCAAAAATCAAACATTAAAAGACTCTTTGCAGACACCAATTATTTAAAGACATGGCCAACAGATATTACATTACCTGAAAATGTATTGAAAGATGCTCCTGTATGTAACGTATCATGGTTTGCTGCTAAGGCATTTGCTCAAAGTGTTGGCAAACGTTTGCCAACATTAGATGAATGGGAATTTGTTGCAATGGCAGATGGCGATACAGCCAATGCAAGAAGTAAAGCAAAATACTCAGATGACATCATTGATTTATACCTTCAAAAAAACAGACAGTTCAAATCAGTAAAACAAAGTCCCCCAAACTATTGGGGTATTTACAATATGTTTGATCTGATTTGGGAATGGACAGATGATTTTAATGCTGTACTTACTACTGGCGATTCGCGAAGTGGAGAATATAATGATAAAAATCTTTTCTGTGCAGGCGGTGCAACATCGGCAACTGATGTTATGAATTATGCTGCATACATGAGATTTGCACTCCGCACATCCATCAAAGCTGATTACACTATTGGAAATTTAGGATTCCGTTGTGCAAAAGACACAACATTAATTAATCAATAACACTATAATTTTATGAAACTAATTTCAATTTTATGCATTTCACTGTTAATGCTTGTTTCATGCAAAGAAAACTCTGAATCAAAACAAGGCGCAGAAACTACTGAGCAACTTCCATCCAATTCAATATTCAATCTCACTTCTGATTGGCAAAATCAAGACGGGAAAACATTTAAGCTAAAAGACTTGCAGGGTAAAACGCTCGTAGTAGTTATGATTTATACTACTTGTAAAACTGCCTGTCCTATACTTGTTGCTAAAATGAAAATGATTGAATCTAAATTTGATCGTAAAGACATTGATAAAATCAATCTTGTATTAGTTTCTATTGATCCTGAAACAGACACTCCGGAGCACCTCAAAGAATTTTCCATTAAAAACGAAATGACAGGACCACAATGGACGTTTTTACGCTCTGATGAAAATGCAACAAAAGAATTTGCAAATGTGCTTTCAATGAAATACAAAAAGATTTCACCTATTGATTTTTCACATTCAAATATCATCAGCACATTTAAACCAAATGGGATTTTGGTAAGTCAGGAAGAAGGTGATATACAAGTTGACAAAGTTGTTGCAACAGTCAATGAAACTGTAAGAAAGAAATAAAACAATTAACTAAATTATATTTTACTTTCTGACTTAAAGTTTCTAAAAAAGCAGTAATTAAACCCATTTACATTCCATAAAATATTCTCCGTAGCTATCTTTGCATGATGGCAAAAAAGTATTCTTTTTTTCAATGGTTGTTAAGCTTTCTATATCCCGTCATCATACAAAAAGATCAATCGGACGTGAATAGTGTTTTAGAGACTACCTTGGAAAATGGCAAACTGGTTCTGAACGCTGCAAATGCCAATTACAGCTACGGAAGTCTTTACCGTGTTTTTATAAAAGCATTACTTCGTTTTAATATTAACATAAAGAACAAAAAGAAAATTTTAGTTCTTGGCATGGGTGGAGGAAGTGTTGTAAAGTTTTTACTTAAAAACAATTCGCAAGCACAACTTGATGCAGTTGAAATTGACCTGAAGATTATTAACATTGCTAAAGAAATGTTTGATCTGGCTCCTACAGACAGATTAAAAATTTATGCAACAGATGCCATTGAATTCACTCAAAAATGCACAGAGAAATACGATTTGATTTTAATAGACATTTTTATTGACGATGTTGTTCCTGAGTTTTGTTTCTCAGAATCTTTTTGGAAATCATTACAAAACATTTGTCTTCCAACTTGTGACATTGTATTTAATGCAAGTATGAAGGGCAATCACCTTAAGCATAATCTTGATTTTTTAGGACCCATAAACTTAAAGGAGAAACTCCGTATAGAACAAAATCTGTTTTTTCTGCTACAACCTGCTGTGAGTAAGTAATTTACAATCAAAACAAAATTTTGATTCATTGCGCTATATTTGCCCAGTTAATGCAAACTCAATTACTAATGAAAAGACTTTATACAACCATATTTTTAATTCTAACTGCCATAAGCATTAAGGCACAAAATGCAACACCTAATGCAGGTTTTGAAAACTGGAATCAGGTTGGCAACCGTTTTGACCCTGCCGATTGGAATAATCTGAATCCAACCACAGGAATCATAGGTGTACTAACTTGTGCACGTGCTTCAGGTGCAGATGCTCATACTGGAAACTATGCAATTAAATTAACCACCAAATTAATTCCGGGTTTTAATGTAATAGCAAATGGTATTGCAAGCACAGGAACATTGATTACAACACCGCCTTATGGAGTATCAGGTGGTATTGCCTATACCGGTCGTCCGGATAGTATTACAGGATGGTATAAATACACTCCAGCAGGAACAGATCAGGGTTTTGTTGAACTGCAATTGTTAGGTGCTACAAATACAGATACCATTGGCTATGTAAGATTTGAAACACCTAATGCCACAATAAGCACATACACACGATTTGCTGCTGCTGTCAATTATCTTTCTACAGCAACACCTTCAAACTCTATTTGGATACTCTCCTCCAGCAAAGGAGTAGGACCTATTGTCAACAGTCAGATTTTTATTGATGATATAGCCATGGTTTTTAATCCCTCTTCAGTAAATTCTATTGATACAAAAAACGAAGTGACAATTCTGGGTAATATCATAAAAGAAAAAATTCGGTTTAACTATAAAAATACCGGTGTTTATCAATTTAAGTTGATTGATACTGCAGGACGAATAGTAAAAGAAACACAACTTAACTCACAACAAAGCACCGTAGATGTTTCTTCTTTGGATGGTTTGTATTTTTATAGCATCGAAAATAAATCAGGTATCATCAATAACGGAAAAGTAATTATCAGAAATTAATATGCGCTATCTTAATAACGCAAAAAAATCTATACTATTAATTTTCGGTAATATCTTAATTGGTATTTCCTGCTATGCACAAATGGGTGTGTTGAAAGGAAACATTTACCTAAAACAAAACGGTGAACCTGTTGCAGGTGCCGGTATTTTTCCTGTCAATGACAAATCATTAGGTGTGGCATCAGATGCTGATGGAAGTTATGAGATAAATCTTCCTGTTGGAAAACAAACCATAGTATATACACTGACAGGACTGAAAAATGATACACTTACATTAGATATTAAAGATGGTACAGAGGCTATCCGCAATATCTATCTTACATCAAATCTTAAAAACCTGAATGTAGTTGTTGTTTCTGCAAGTAAATACGAGCAACGCATTGAAGATATTACAGTAAGCATGGAAGTTATCAGTCCAAAACTTATTGAAAACAGAAACACGACAAATGTTACCAGCGTGTTAGAGCAAACTCCAGGTGTTACAATTTTAGATCAGGAGCCTCAAATTCGCGGTGGCAGTGGTTTTAGTTTTGGTGTTGGCAGCCGTGTAGCTACACTCATTGATGGTCTTCCTATTATGACCGGAGATGCAGGACGTACAGAATGGCAGTTTATTCCTGTAGAAAATATTGAACAGATTGAAGTGATCAAAGGTGCTTCTTCAGTTTTATATGGCTCATCAGCATTAAGTGGAACAATTAATTTCAGGACAGCATATCCAAAAGAGCGTTATCACACCTACTTAAGAACCTATGGTGGTGTTTATGATAAACCATCAAACAGAGAAGCAAAGTGGTGGGATGGCCCTGCAACTTTTTCAGGTATCAACTTTTTACATAGTGAGAAAATCAATCGCTGGGATTTAATCATTGGAGGTAACGGATTATATGATCACGGATTTATTGGCCCTCCTTTAGCAATGAGTTCTTTGCCTTTTCAGGATACAACTATCAGCAATAATGATGTTGCATCCCGCTGGGGCAGGTTAAACTTTAACATCCGTCATCGTTTCAAAAATATTGAAGGACTTTCAGCTGGTATCAACGGAAATTTTATGCAGTCGCACTCCAATTTTTCTTTGGTATGGGCAAATGACAGCACAGGGATTTACAATGCATTCCCGAAAACAATGACACTTACCGATTCTAAAACATTTTATATTGACCCATACATCAGCCTGACAGGCAAGAAAGGCTCATCACATCAACTGCGTTCGCGCATTTTTTATGCCGACAATGACAATGGCAACGATCAGTCAAATAAAACCAATGTTTATCTGGCAGAATATCGTTTTAACCGCGAGTTGATTTCTTTAGGAAGATTAAATGTAACTTCAGGAGTTTATTTTCAACAATCTTTCAGTCATGCCTCGCTATATGCTGGCAGTGGCAATGATAAAAACACGCTTGAAAACTATGCAGCCTTTATTCAATTAGAAAAAAAGCTGATAAAAAAACTTATGGTATCTGCAGGTTTCAGAGCTGAATACTTTGAGATGAACAATAAAGAGTCGCAGTTAGAACCTATCTTACGTGCAGGATTAAATTATCAGCTTACAGAAGGAACTTTTATTCGTTGCTCTTACGGACAAGGCTATCGTTATCCAACCATTGCAGAAAAATATATAGAAACAGGTGCCGGTGGAATTTCTGTTTTCCCGAATCCTGAAGTACAACCTGAATCAAGCTGGAATGCCGAAGCAGGAATTAAGCAGGGTTTTAAGATTGGAAACTTTTTTGGTTTTGCTGATATTGCTGTTTTTGAACAACGCTATCACAACACCATTGAATATATTTATGCATTATGGCAACCCGATCAATTAGCCGGATTTAAATTTGTGAATACAGGCAACTCACGCGTTAAAGGTCTTGAAGTTTCTATTATGGGCGAAGGAAAACCGGTTCGCAATTTTGCAATTAGCTTTTTGGGTGGATATACTTATACGCTACCTCAAAGTCTGGAGCCGGACTACATCTTTGCTACAGACAACCCTCCTACTGATTTTTTACCCGACTCATTATCGTACAGCAGCACAAGCACAGACACATCAAAGAATATTCTTAAATACCGTTTTCAGCACATTGCCAAAATGGATATTGAGTTTACATGGAAATTTATTTCTTTTGGTTATGGTATCCGGTATTACAGTTTTATGAAAAACATTGATAAGAAGTTTTATGATCTTGACGAAACTGTTTTACCAACAGGTGTGAAAGCCTATCGTGAAAAAAATGACAAAGGCACCTTGGTGCATGACCTTCGTTTAGGTTTCAAACTCAGTGAAATTTTTAAGGCCTCTTTTTTAGTAAACAATGCCACAAACCTTGAGTACTCTTTGCGTCCATTAAAAATTGAGTCGCCAAGAAATTATACCATTCAGCTAACAGCCGCCTTTTAATCAAGACTTCTACTTGTTAAAAAGCTGTTTATCTGTTTATTTTAGACGGTTAGACTTTGGCGGTACACAGCCTTTAATTCAGTCTTACTTAAGCTGTTAAAGATGATTTTTTATCAAGAACACTGAATACTTCAGACAAATGGAAGAAAAATGAAAAATATTTGCCTTATAAGGCTTTGAATGTAAATTGTTTTTATACATTTGCAGCCTCAAAAAAACGTTTGGCCCGTTCGTCTAGGGGTTAGGACATCTCCCTTTCACGGAGGAAACACGAGTTCGATTCTCGTACGGGCTACTAAAAAAATTAAGGATTAATATCCATCATTAATAAGTAAAAACTGTAATTATGGCAAATCACAAGTCAGCAGTAAAAAGAATTCGCGCCAACGGTGCTAAAAAAGACAGAAACCGCTATCAGGCAAAAACTTCGCGTAATGCTTTGAAAGAGCTGCGTACTACCACAGATAAAAAGGAAGCTGAAAAGCTGTTGCCTGAAGTATCCGGTATGCTTGATAAAATGGCAAAAAAGAACCTTATTCATAAAAATAAGGCTGCAAACCTGAAATCAAGTATCACTAAATACGTGGGTGCTTTAAAATAATTATCACATAATTTTGAATTTTAAGCTCGCTAAAAATGCGGGCTTTTTTTGTTTAACACCTTATCTTAGCACCATGGAAGAACCTAAAAACATCAAATCATGGTCGGAAAGCGACAGGCCACGAGAAAAGCTCCTTGAAAAAGGTAAGGAAGCCTTGACCGACAGTGAATTGATAGCTATTCTCATCCGTTCAGGAAGCCGTCAGGAGTCTGCGGTTGACCTGGCTAAACGTATTTTAAAAAATGCCCATAATGAGCTGTCTGAACTTTCCAAGCAATCGGTAAAAGACATGATGAGGTACAAAGGCATGGGCAAAGTAAAGGCTATCACTATAGTAGCTGCGCTGGAGTTAGGACGCAGACGGGCACAGGCACAAGCCCTGGAAAGACAAAAGATAACTTCAAGTAAAGATGCTGTGGCTTATTTTAAAGCCTTGCTGGCAGACCTTCCGCATGAAGAATTCAGAATACTTTTATTAGATCGGGCCAATCAGATTATCAAATCCGAAAACATCAGCAAAGGAGGTGTTTCCGGAACTGTGGTTGATGCACGAATCATATTTAAATCGGCAATAGAAAATTTAGCTTCGGGAATAATACTTTGTCATAACCATCCCAGTGGCAATCCTAAGCCAAGTCAGGCTGATGTTAATCTGACATCAAAACTAAGTCAGGCAGGAAAATTACTGGAAATAAACATCTTAGATCACGTTATTATTGCCGGAGACGACTATTACAGTTTTGCCGATGAAGGGCAGCTATGATTTTTCAACAGCCTGTTTACAAGTAAAAAATCTGATAACCGATTTAATGGTACTTTTGCGAAACTTTTCGAAATGAAATACGCACACAAATCACCCGCTGTATTGTTGCTTCAGGACGGTACGGTATTTTATGGAAAGTCGGCAGGCAAAATTGGCACTGCCACCGGTGAAATCTGTTTTAACACCGGCATGACAGGCTATCAGGAAATATTTACCGACCCAAGTTATAAATCACAGATTATGGTGATGACATCTGTTCACATCGGCAATTATGGTGTGTGCCAGGCAGAGTCAGAATCCTCTTCAGCAAAAATTTCTGCTTTGGTTTGTCGCAATTTCTCTGACCATTTTTCACGCAAAAAAGCAGATCAAAGTCTGCAGGATTATTTTATTGAAAATAATATGGTTGTTGTGTCTGACGTTGATACACGTGCCATCGTACAGCACATACGCAGCAAAGGTGCCATGAATGCCATTGTTTCATCTGAAGAAACAGACCTTGTAAAATTGAAAGCAATGTTGGCAAAAGTACCTTCAATGGAAGGACTGGAATTATCAAGCACAGTTACTACTAATAAAGCATATACTTATGGTGACCCTGTAGCAGCATTGCATGTAGCTGTAATAGATTTGGGCGTAAAAGAAAACACATTACGCTGTCTTGCTGACAGAGGATGCTACGTAAAAGTATTTCCTATGAACACTTCGTTTGAAGAGATGGAAAAATTTAATCCGCAAGGCTATTTAGTTTCCAATGGCCCGGGTGATCCTGCTGTAATGCCTGCCATGGTAGATACAGTCAAAAAAATTCTGAATTCCGACAAAGCGCTGATGGGAATCTGCTTAGGTCATCAGATGCTTGCAGAAGCCTGTGGAATAAAAACGTTTAAAATGTTTAACGGACATCGTGGCATCAATCACCCTGTAAAAAATATGGTGACAGGCCGTGCAGAAGTGACATCACAAAATCATGGCTTTGGTGTTATTCCGGAAGAAACCATCAATAAAGCAGAGATTGAAATTACACACGTAAACCTGAACGATCAGAGTATTGAGGGTATAAGCGTAAAAAATAAAAAAGCTTTTTCTGTACAATATCATCCCGAAGCTGCACCCGGCCCTAATGATGCACGGTATCTTTTCGACAACTTCGTAAGTTCCGTTAGGGAAGTAAAAGAGCAGGCAGTTACGGTATAGGCTACCCTATGATATTGTAATTTTGTTTCTTTTTGATTTTAATTTCAAGAGGTTTTTAATATCACAACAAAAACCCTTTTCTTTTTTCCCTCAAAAATATTTTGCCTTTTCTAAAAATAATTGTACCATTGTAACACAATTTAATTCAAAAAAATGACATAAAAAAAGCATACATAAAATATTGCGTTAGCAAATTCTTAGTCTGAAAATCCGCGAAATTTAAACTGAACAAGAATAAGCAAACGCTCGCGTAAAGCGCGGGCTTTGTTTATTTGTTCGGTGGGTGCTTCGCGGCTACCTCAGGCTAAATGACTAAGCACCGCGCAATTTTTTTGGTACTGCATACGAAATTCTAATAATCACTGTACTTTAGTCAAACCCTTTAAAACCAAACATGATGAAAAAC
>WBZM01001019.1_pt1 | contig 31305 bp, 30 predicted proteins | sample 5204271 | NCBI WGS metagenome assembly WBZM01 (sample SAMN12344346, study PRJNA552823) | activated sludge metagenome | biome: Activated sludge suspended growth; feature: Nitrification reactor; material: Wastewater; isolation source: activated sludge from nitrification reactor of wastewater... | reverse complement strand
AAAAGAGCCTCCAGACACGACGACCGGGGATGCAAGCCTCAAGTCTCGGCTTAGCTTGGGAAACCAAGAGAAGGAAAACTATTACTCTTAAGGGCTTGCTTTCTTACAGAAGAAGGAAAACTATTACTCTTAAGGGCTTGCTTTCTTACAGAAGAAGAAGGAAGCTCATCTAATGACGGTTGAAAATTTTTATTCATTCTGTGTTTAGGATTTAGATCTTTTAAAGCTGTTTTGAGCTTTTCCAGTTCGCTTTCGGTGACGATGGCGCAAATATCCAAATCATGAGTAACTTGCGAAGAACCATGAACAACGGCCGCATAGCCGCCTATAAGGACAAAATCCAGGCGACTATCAAGCAGGCGTTTCAGAAGAAGATTCAAGTTCTCCATAAATTTGCTTTCTAGCCTGGATAAGAACATTAATAGTGTCTAAAGCTCTTTGGTGGTTTAATAATCTTTCTTCAAAGGAAAGAGATAGGTTATAATCTAAAAGATCTTGATTCTCTAATTCAGTAACTTGAGAGCTAAAAGTATTTTGAACTTCAATATCTTTTAGGTTTTGCATAATTAAGACTCCACAAGTTTAGTCACTTAAAACAATTATAATATATCTGTCACAAAATCGAAACAAGATTGATAATATTAAAATTACTTAAAAACAAAGCGAATACAGTCAGCTTACAATCAAGAAATTTAGGTTCATAAACAAAAATTTTAAAAATGTCTAAGTATTTTAAATAATTGGCGTCCCCTACGAGATTCGAACTCGTGTCTGCTCCGTGAAAGGGAGCCGTCCTAGGCCTCTAGACGAAGGGGACCTTTGATTATCTAAAAGAAAGTTTTGAATGAAAACTCTTTTAGAATTCGAGTGGCATTTTGAGTTTCTGAAGAAAAATGGTGGCTCGCGATGGATTCGAACCATCGACCCCTTCATTAAAAGTGAAGTGCTCTACCAGCTGAGCTAGCGAACCATTGTGGGTCAGAAACACAAGAGGTCATAATTTGATTTAAAAGAACTTTTTAGTCAATAAGATTTTTTTAAAATGATGGTTTTTTAAAAAAACTTTTATTGCTTATGTATTAAACAAAGGTTTAACCCAAAGAGTTTGCTCTCTGCCTGGGCCTACAGAAATCACATCGATGGGTGAACTTAAATTATTAGAAATAAAATCAATATAGTTTGTCGCATTTCGAGGCAAATCTTTAAGCTGAGTCACTTTTGAAATGTCTTCTTTCCAGCCAGGTAGATACTCGATAACGGGTTCAGCTTGTTCCAACTCATAGGGAGATGGTGGTAATTCCGTGATCGTTTCGCCGCCTAATTTGTAAGCGGTACAAACTCCAATTTTATCGTGGCCAGATAAGATGTCTAATTTCATCAATGCCGTATTTGTGATTCCATTAACTCGGATGGCATATCGAAGGGCCACAAGATCTAACCACCCACATCTTCTGGCACGGCCAGTGGTAGAGCCAAATTCATGACCATCCGTTTGGATTTTTTGCCCAACTTCATTTTTTAGTTCTGTAGGAAATGGGCCAGAGCCTACTCGTGTAGTGTAAGCTTTAAAAACACCAATGACATTTTTGATCTGAGTTGGTCCAATACCTGCGCCAATACAGGCAGATCCAGAGATTGTTGAAGAAGAGGTTACAAAGGGGTAGGTACCATGTAAAATATCTAGCATGGTGCCTTGGGCTCCCTCAAAAAGGACTCGTTTGTTACTCTTCAACATTTTGTTTACCATCAAAGATGTATCTTTTAAACGGTAGGGTTTTAGGTCTTCAGCAACTTGCAGTAACAGGGAGTAGAGTTCTGCAGCATTAAATTCAGTGCCTTGATATAAATTTTTAATAAGGAAATTTTTCTCTTTGAGTACAAACTCTAACTTATCTAGAAGAGTTTTGGGATTGTAAAGATCACCAAATAAAATGGCTCTTCTTGCAGCTCGATCCTCATAGGCAGGGCCTATTCCTTTGCCTGTGGTGCCGATTTTGTCATCAGAAAGGGCGGTTTCACGGGATTGGTCAAGGGCTTTGTGGTAGGGAAGTAAGACGGTGGACAAATCTGAAATTGCCAATTGTTTTGGATTTTGCAGAAAGCCATTGCTCTTGAGTTTATTAATTTCATCACGCAAGCCAAATACATCAATAACAACTCCAGCAGTAATCACACACTGTGTTTCTGGTCTTAGGATCCCGGAGGGAATTAAATGCAATACGGTTTTAGTTCCTTTGACAACAAGGGTGTGGCCGGCATTAGCGCCACCCTGGTACCTCACGACCATGTCAGCGTTTTCAGAGAAGACGTCGATTAATTTACCTTTTCCTTCATCACCCCATTGAGCTCCAATAACAACTATTCCTGACATTTGATTTCCTTTTTTAAGAAAGGAAATTAATAGTATAAATCTAAAAATTAATCACTAAGTTTCTGGGCTTAATCAAATCTAAAATGAGAAGCTCCGTGCCATGGAGCTTTTGGAGGCAAGGTATCTTGGGTGGATCCATCTATAAAAAACTGAATGATCTTACGAGTAGCCTCTTGAGAGGCTTTAAAAAAGGCTTCTTCCGTAAAGGCACCAATATGAGGAGTTAATAAAATTTCGGGATAGTTTAACAATTTAGAGGTTGGACTAAGAGGTTCCTTTTCAAAAACGTCCAGAGCGAGTCCCTTGATTATTTTTTTATCTAGAGCCCAAATAAGAGCGTCCTCATCAATCACGCTGCCCCTTGAAGTATTTATTAAAATCACTTCGCGGTGAATGGATTGAAACTGATTTTTACCGAGCATTTTATTTGTTTCCTGAGTCTTGGGAACATGAAAACTGATAACATCAGAGAGTTTGAGCAATTCTTCAAAGCTGACTCGGCGAGCGCCATTTGATTCAAAGACATCGTCAGACAAAAAAGGATCATAGGAAATAACATTCATTTTAAAAGCCTGTGCCAGTTCACTCACTCTGGAACCAATTCTTCCAAGGCCAACGATTCCCCAGGTTTTTTGTGAGAGCTCAAGGCCAAGATGATTTTCTTGTCTCCAAGAGCCTTCTTTTAAAGAGCGATGAGCGCTATTTATTTTCTGAGCGCAGTTTAAAAGCAGTCCCAGAGTCAGCTGGGCCGTGGATTCGCGGTTGGCATTGGGCGTGTGCATGACCGTAACGCCCCATTTTTGGGTGGCTTCAAGATCAATATGATCAAAACCGCTTGTAGCCGTGATAATCACTTGAAGGTTCTTTGCTTTTTTTAGTATTTCTTCATTGATGAGAGTTCTTGAACGGATGAGAAGTCCATGAGTTTGGCTTAACAAATCTGAAGAAAATAAAGAATGTGGTTCTACTTTGTGTAGTTTCACTTGAGGTTGTCTTTCGAGGAACAAAAGACTTTCTATAGAAAACCGATCGGTCACCATTATTTTTTTTTGATCCATTTACTCATTGTCCTTTAACCACTGATTTAATTTACTAGCATAAAGTTTTTGATCGCAGGGAGCTTGATAATGGTGTTTGGTGAGAACTTCGTAAATGGCCTCTGATAAATTCAGCAGCTCGTGATCTTGGATGTATCCCATATGGCCAATGCGTAGAATTTTTCCTTTAGCTTGATCTTGACCGCCCATGACCGTGATTTGATAGTCTTTCTCAAGTTCGGCTCGGATTTGTTGCCCATCAATTTCTGGAGGCAAGCACATGGCCGTAAGTGAGGGAGAAGGTTTTTGAGCATAGGATTTGAGGCCAAGGAGTTGAGTCATATATAAAGTAAATTCAGAACGTCGCTTATTTTCATTAAACTGAGTTGTTAGACCTTTTTTCTCAATTTCTGCTAAAACAAAATCGAGGGCTTTGATCAGGCTGACATTGGAGCTAAAAAAAGTCTCACCATTTTCATTGGCTTTTTTTTCTTTGCGAATATCAAAATAAAATCTAGGAATTTTAGCTGTATCAAATCGATTTTGCGCTTTCTGTGAAAAAGAAATAAAGCTCATACCCGTGGGCAGCATAAAAGCTTTTTGCGAGCCTCCCACAAGGCCGTCAATATGCCACTCATCTAATGGAAGTGGCATGGCCCCCAAAGCTGTGATGCCATCAACTAATAGAAGGGTATCAGGATACTCAGAAATGAGTTTTCCCAAACTTTCAATTGGATGCAATACACCTGTGGAAGTTTCACAGGCCTGAGTCAAAACTGCAGCATATTTTTTTTGAGTCAATCTTTCTTTTATGGATGAGGTATGGAAAGACTCTCCCCACGGAATAAGAAGTTCATCTGTTTTAAGGCCAAAGGCACGGGCCATTTGTGACCAGCGTTCACCAAATTTTCCAGAAACAATACACAATACAGAATCGCCAGGGGACAAGGTATTTACAAGAAGAGCTTCCATTCCTCCAGAGCCTGTAGAAGTCAGGAGGTAGGTGGGTTCTTGAGTTTGGAAAATCAATTTCATTTTTCTCAGAACTTGAGCAAGAATTTTATCAAATTCAGGGGTTCTGTGGTGTATCATTGGTTCGGAAAGAATTCTTCGTACTTCAGGATGAAGATTTACAGGGCCTGGTGCCATCAGTGAGTAATCAAATTTTTTCATAGTTAGTTTCTGCTTGATATTGAAAGTTTATTAAGATTATCTTAGGCCAATGAGATCTCAACTTCAACTCTGTCTTTGTCTATTGTTTTTCTTAACGGGCTGTGGCTATAAAGTGGGGCAAAAATTTAGGTCTCTTCCCGGTGGGTATCAAAGGATTTCCATCCCTATCATAAAAAATAAATCCTTTGAGCCAGGGGCTGAGGCTATTTTTATTCAAGCTTTAAAAGAAGAGTTCTTGCGATCTACAGTTTTAAAAGTGGTTTCTGACTCAGAGGCTCAGGTTCGTTTAGAAGGTGAGATTGAATCAGTAAAAAATATTCCCTCGGACTCAGGAAAAAAAGCTGAAGAAAACACCAATGCTAATAGCACAAATTACTTACCACGGGGAACCGTATTGGCAACTTCCTATGACCTGACGATGGTTATTAATTTAAGATTAAAAAAGATTTCAACCATGGAAAGCTTATGGGAATCTCGATATACATCAACAAGAACCTATAAAGCTTCGCAGGTAACCATTGCAGGGGTAAACTCTGTGAACCCCATTTATAATCAATCAGCTAAAAAAATGATTTTAGAGGCCCTTTCCTATGATTTAAGTAATCAAATTCATAATAATTTAACCGAGAATTTTTAATGGATCATATTGTCTATCAAAAATTTTATTCTGAAGTTGCCGAGCAAAAATTCAAAAACTTTTATTTTCTTTACGGAGATGAAGAATATTTAATCGAAAGGTCTTATAAATATCTCAGCGATTCTTTGCTTCCGTTGGAGTTTAGGGATTTCAATTTTCATGTCTATTACCCTGAAGAAGTTAAACCTGAAAATATCTTAGATACCTATGAAATGTATCCCATGATGTCTACACGAAGAGTGATGGTTTTTAAAAATGTGGGCTTGTTCGGTGATGCACAAAATAGTGTTTTGCAGGAAATATTTACGAGGCCAAATGAATTAGTCACGGCTATTTTTCTTGGTCCCTTTCTCGATAAAAAGAAAAAAGTGTTTAAAATTTTAAATGCTCACTCCGAAGCTATTGAATTTAAAAAACCCTTCGATAATCAAGTTCCGTATTGGATAAAGCATTTAGGAACAGAGTTAGGGTTGGAAATGGATCAGGAGGCCATCCATCAAGTTCATGAATTTATGGGTGGGGATCTTCGAAATATTGCTAATGAACTAGCTAAAATTAAAGAATTTGTATTTCCGCAAAATCAAGTTTCCCTCAAAAACATTCTTGAACTTCTTACGATGTCATCACAGGATAATAGTTTTTTGTTGGTTGAAAAGTGGATTAACGGGGACGAAGCGACAAGACTCAAGATTACTGAAACGGTTATCGATAGCGGAGAAAGTGAATTGGGATTTTTGCAGCTATTGGCACGTCATTTAAGGATTTTAAATCAGATTAAGATAGGGGTGCAGTCTCAACTCAGCAAAGATCAACTGAGTAAAAAGAATGGAATCCCTATTTTTTTTGTTGATAAGTATATTCTTCAGTCACGACATTGGTCTGAATCCAGCCTTTCCAAAGTCCTGTCTTCATTAGCAAAGGTAGAGTTAGATTTAAAGAAGAACCCAGCTCTTAAAAAGGCCATTTTAAATTATTTTAGTTTTTTTTAGTTTTTCTCTTTCCTGTCGATAAGAGCGGCATGGATAACAAACAGACCATTGAAGATCTCAGAAGGTACCCAAGAAAAGAATTTGTTCGAAAGGTAGGAATTTTATTTGCTGGAGATTATCAAGTGGTTCAGGGTGTGGAACTTTCTGAAGGGGGGCTTTCGTTTTCTTCTGAACTGGTATATTCAGTGAATAGAGAATGTGTGGTCACTTTTAAGATTCCCGGAGGTCCTTTTATCAGTCTTCGCGCACTCACAAAACATATGAAGAAAATCGACGGTAAAATCGTTGTCGGAATTTCTTTTGTCATGGTGCCATTTTCAAATAGAAGACAAATTAGAAACTTTGTTGCAGATAGGAACAAAAAAAAATAGGGTTTCTATAACAAAACCCCAAATTATCTTAAATAGATATAAAATGAATTAATAAATATAAAATGAAACTTTAAAAAAAGTTTAGACATTAATTAGCAATTTAATTGGTATAACTATTTTGCAGCGAGAGCTTGATGGGCTTTAACTGATAGGCGGCTGATTTTTCTTGAAATAGTTTGTTTTTTGAAAGCTCCTTTGGTGACAGCTCTGGTTGCTTCACTCACAAAGGATTTCAATAATTCAGGAATTGTTTTTGTGTCTTTTTGAACGAGTGCTTTTATAATTTTCTTTTCAGCAGTTCTTACACGGCTTTTTCTTGAAGAATTGATAGCCGTTTTTTTAACAGTCTGTCTTGCTCTTTTTTCTGCAGATTTGTGAGTAGCCAAAATAGCCTCCATTTATACTTACAATTTAATACTTAAACAATATATTTGCAATTAAGCTAAAGACAATTAACATAATCACAGTAGACACGCAACTTTAAAATAGTGATTTTATTAAGGACAATTAAAATTGAGTTCAGATCAAAAAAATGAAAAGAATCAAGTAGTTAAAAAAGCTCTCTCCATGGCCGCAGGAACTCTTTCAAGTCGTGTTTTGGGATTGTTGAGGGAAACGTTGCTAACGGCTTATTTTAATCGAACGGTTACAGATGCGTGGACCGTGGCTTTTAGACTTCCAAATATTTTCAGAAGACTTTTAGGTGAGGGATCCCTGTCGGTAAGTTTTATTCCTGTCTTTGTAGATTGTCTTTATGGCCAAAAAGATGAAGTTAAAGCAAAAAATTTGGTCAATTCTCTTTATACCCTGCTCCTTCTCATTTTGTCTTGTTTAACGGTCCTGGGGATTGTTTTTTCAAAAGAAATATTGATGGTTCTTTTGGATCAGAACTATGTTCAGCAAGCTGACAAATTTCAGATCACCTTGCTTATGTCCCAGGTGATGTTCGGATTTATATTTTTAATGAGCTCCTATGCCTATTTTATGGGTATTTTAAATGCCTTTGGAAAATTTGGCCTGGCAGCAATGGCTCCCACCTTATTCAATTTTTCCATGATTATCTCCACCCTCATTCCCGATAGGTATTTTCGATTTCATGGAGAGGGACTAGCTTGGGGAGTGATTGTTGGTGGTTTTTTTCAGGCGGGTGTTCTAGTGCCCAGCTTGATAAAGAGAGGGTATTTTCCAAAGCTTTTATTTGATTTTAAAAATAAGGAAATGCTCATTGTTTTACGAAATATGATCCCAGGTCTTTTGGGGATGGGATTACTGCAAATCTCATTAATTGTGAACCAAAGGTTTGCTAGCTCCCTGGAAGAGGGAGTTATCACCTATATCTATTTAGCAGATAGACTTTTAGAGTTACCCTTGTCCTTGATTTCGGTAAGTTTAGGAACCGCACTCTTGCCGACTCTGGCAAAATTTTGGGCGGAAAAAAATAAGGAAATGATGACATCGACTTCAGAATTTTACTTGCGTTTAAATTTATATGTCGTTTTACCAGCAGCGACGGGTTTATACTTTTTAAGTTATCCCATTATCGAAGTTTTATTTAAACGTGGAGAGTTCAGAGCTCATGATGTTCAAGTTACCTCGGAAGTTTTAAGAATTTGGGCACTGATCATGATTCCTTCAAGTTGTGTAAAAATCATAGCACCTGCCTATTTTGCAGTTAAAAATACCTGGTTCCCAGCATTTTCAAGCTTATTGGCATTAATAGCCCATATCCTTTTGGCGCCTTTAATGATGAAGGCTTGGGGATTGAGAGGGTTAAACCTCTCCTCCTTGGTAAGTAATAGTTTAAATTTTTTGATTCTGGTTGTATATTTTAAATTCTTCATTGTTAGTTTGCCACTAAAAAGCATTTTTAAATCGATTTTTAAAACTCTTATTATTTGTTTTATGTTGGCAGGGATGAGCCAAAGTTTTTTTCTTTTGAAGGAACTTCAGCTGATTTCAGTATCTTTTCTGAATTCACTTTTTTCTCTTACATTCACACTGCTTCTTTGTGGTTTGACGATCATTATAATGAGTCATATTTTAAAAATGGAAGAATACGAATCAACCTTCAAAAAAATCTTAAAGCGTTTTTGAAAAGTCTTTATGGACCCTAAATCTTAGCTATTCTTTCACCTCAGCCATATTTTTGTAGGTATCATAAATTTTTTGCTGCTTATCGATTTCTTTGTGCCATCGGGTGATTTCGCCCTCATAGCCTCGTTTTTTATTTTTCCATTCTGAGTCTTGTGTGGTGATAACCTTAAGCTTGTCGGAAACTTGTTTTTCCTGTTCTTTAATAGAATCTTGACGGGTCATCCAAATTTTCTTTTCCTCTTGGATTTGTACAAGTTGAATTTCGTATTCTTTAATGTTTTGTTCACGTTTTTTTTGATTTTCTTTTATTCTTAGAATCAGGTCTTCTAATTCTTTGCTCTTTTTTTCTTCTTGAGAAATCTTATTTTTTTCGTCAAGAATGAGCTTGTTTAATTCTTTTTCATTTAGATCCACTTTCTTTACTGAAGTTTGATTTTCCTTTAGTTGTGTCGAGACTAATTTTTTTTGGTCATCCATTTCTTTTTTTGCTTTTGCCACTTCTTGAATATTTTTTTCAACTAGAGCCAGATTTTTCTTATAATCTTCTAAGTTTAATTTGGAGTTTTCAATATTGGATTTAAGTTTTAACAAAGTGGCTTCGGAGTTTGTTTTTGTTTCTGTTGCGGAACTAGTTAATACCCCCAACCCATTTGTAAAGGAATAGGTTAAAGTGTAGGTCAGAAGTCCTATGATAATGAACATGGTGTGCATAAAGTCTCCTATTCTTGATCTTTAGGGCAGACATTTTGAAGTGATGATCTAAAATGACCAATTTCATCTTCCCAAATTTCTCCCCTAAAATTCCATTTTACATTTTTGTCTTTTTCTTTTTGTATCTGGTTTAAAGTTAACTCTTTGGCTTTTTCATCAGTAGATTTGGTATCTTGACTGACACTTTGAAAACGCAAATGTTCACCTGCTCCTGAATAAATTTCATAATTTAGCAATTCATTTTGATCCAAAAGTTCTTTGAGGTCAGCTTTGAGTTGAACCATGCGGTTCTTTAAAGCGACTCCCGCTTTGTCTCTGGCAAGAGTTTTTTCTTTATCAATGCGTGAAAAAGCAATATCTCTGACGTTTTTAACGATATCTCTAGCCGCTTTTAGGCCTTGTTGTTGGTATTTAAAACTAAGTAGTTTCTTTTGAATCGCGGTCTCTTGCTCTTTAAGGCTCGATTGATTTTTTTTGGGATCTAAAAGACCCGTTCGGACTGTCGTTAATTCCTTGCTTAGATCGGATTGTTTTTGCAGAAGTTCTTTCTCTCTTTGAATAAGCTTGAGGGAAATTTGATTGTAGGCAGAGATTTCATCTTCAAAGTTGTTTATTTCTTTTTGAATCACCACAAAACTGGGATGACGGGCTAGTTCTAAAATAAAAGATCGCGGGAGGGTGTCGACTTCTTTGAGTTCCGGATTTTTAAGCCAGGTTTTTATGGTGGCATAGTAGTCAGAACTTTTGGATTTATTTTGGGAATATTGTTCGATTCGTCCATAGTAGGGTGCATATTTTTTTCCAAGGGCATTTAAAACTTGTAAACCATCTCCAAACTGACAGAGATTTAAATAACTAATAGTTCTTACGACATATGATTCTGGGTTGTAAGCATTTTTAAAGAAATCAGTATGCAAGGAGAACATATTCCCTGCAGCTCCGACATAGTCCTTTGTCAAAATTTGTGTCCAAGCTTGTTCAACCATAGCTTGAAGCCAGAGGGGATGATCTTTATCGACTTTTAAATAAAGATCAGATGCTTCCTTGTAGAGTTGTTTTTGAAAATTAATTCGAGCCAGGGTAAGACTTGCAAGCGTACGAAGTGAACCTATCGTATTTTTGCTTTTTAATAACTCATCCATGGTGTCCCTTGCTTCATCGACTTTTCCTTGGCGATAGAAAGAAAGGGCGTTGATAAATTTGGACTCTTCAAAATAGGGCGATTTGGTGTTAATCATCTGAAGAGCATCGTCTACTTGGCCAAGTTGTCCCTTTTCTAGGTAATATTTGGCTCTGTAGAAATTGTAAGCATCACGAGATTGGACATCAAATTCTTCTTTGATAACCAGAGGGTCTATTCTTCCAACATCAGCAATTTCAAACATCGAAATGTGATGGGTCAATTGATCAATGGCCCGAGTTTTCATTTCTTTGTTTTTGGCGAGAGTAGCCACTTTTAGCATGGCTTCCTTAAACTCTGTCGTGAGCTTTAACTCTTTGGCAGCTAATCCAAAATAAAAAGTTGCTTCAATATTAAACTCTTTGTCTTTTAAAAGCTCAGCAAATTGAGAAAAGGCCATTTCATAATTTTTAATAAGTTCGAAATAAATATGACCTTCAAGTAATTTATATTCCTGATTTTTAAAGACGATGAGTTCTTTTGTTTCAACCTGAGAGTCATTTATCTTTGGTTGATAGGTCTCTTTTAGGGGGTCCACATTGGGTATCTGGGAAATGTTTTTATTACTCGATAAAATTTTAAATGGTAAAACCGAACCAAGAAGATTTGCTTTTTTATCTACTTCGATCATTTTAGGGGAAAGCAGACGATTTACAGAATTCTGATTCTGGGGTTTTTCTGGGATAGTTAATGGGGTGGATGTAAATGCCAACTCGGCCTCCTCGCCGACGTCAAGGCGGGGAATTTCTTTATTCATTTGAAAATCATAGGAGGGCACTTTCGACTGTTTCATTTTTAATTTTTTTGAAGGAGGGCGTCCCAAAGAAGTTTTATTAAACTGGGAATAGCCTTGTTGCGAAAAAAGGAAAGCGAAGAAAATCAGATAATAAATTAAAATAGATTTTGTGGTTTTCATAGATCCCCTATTTCCAATAAGTTATTCCAAATTGAAAGGCTGTATCATTTGTCATTTTTCCACCAATATCCGTTTTGTTAGTAGAGTCGATTCGATCTTCATTCGTGTAACGATTGATCAGATCAACTCGTAAGGCCCAATGCTCAGACAAGAAAAATTGTTGCATGATTGAAAACAAGTAATGAGGACTGGATTTACTTTCTTTTGTAATTTTATCGATTCCAGAACCCGCGGTACAACCGGAAGCAAGAGTGCAGGAGTTTTGCTCATAGATTGTTTGTCCAAATCCTAATCCCACACCCATGTCAAAATAGATAATTTTCTTATCCATAAGACTCATTTTGGCGTAGATGGGAACGAAATAGGCCATTAGAGAGTTTGCCGATTTAAAAGTGTTATGATTAGGAAGAACTCCATATCGATTTCGGAAATAATCAACGGTATCATTCATTTTAAAATTTGCGGATATGGTGCTGACTTCAACTCCCCAACGCTCGTTTAAAAAATATCCAAAATTAAGACCTTGAAGCGAACCCACAGAGTTGGGATCATTAAAGGGGAGGGCATAGTTTCCAGAAATAAAAAATCTTTTTTCTTTTTGAAATGCTCGATTTTGGATGACAGAAAAGTCATCATCCTTGGCGGACCAATATTTTTGTTCTAATTTTTGTATATCAAGCTTATCTGAATCTACCGTTTCCATTTTGGGGGAATCTGCTTTTGGCGTTTCAGTGGACTTTGTTTGTGCGATCGTAGAGCCCGTCGATAAAAATAAAAAAAGGGATAACAAAATCAATACACGATTTTGAGGTTTCTCTGCCGTCTTCATAATGCCTCCATTATTAGGTGTTAATTCGTGCTCTTAAAAAGGAACGGATAGGTTACGATGACCTTCGTCCCTCCTTTGGGAACAGGAAATTTCCATCCAGCAATTTTTGTCAGCATACATCCCTCAACATTACTGTTTTTTAAAGTCGAATCATTAATAGCTTGGGTTTCAACCTTGCCTGTTCCACTAATGGTAAACTTCACAGACACCTTACCAAATAATTCTTTATTGGCAGATAACTGCCTTTCGTAACAATACAAGATTTGTCCTAACTGACTTTTAATGTAAGTGGCAATTTCTTCTCGATCCAAGCCACCTACAATTTCGGATTCGTCTTCAATCAGTCCAACGCCCCCTTGGCCCACCTTGCCACCATGGAGTTGACTTATTCCAGAGACGGAGTTTCCCCCACCAAGGCCTTTCGTAGATATTTTAATTCCTTTGGAATTGTTATCCGTGGACCAGTCTCCGCCACCTTTATCTATGGTCCCCAAGGAGGCCAAGGCTCTTCCAGACTCTCCAGCTCCAGCTGTTATTCCTGAAGAAATAATAATATTTTTTGATTTTTGTCCTTGCGCTGAAACCTTAGATAGTAAACTTGAAATCCTGCCGGTATTAACGTTTTTAAGCATTCCTGCTACTTTGGAGATGCCCTTGTCAGCGGGAATACTTTCGTTAGGAGCTGCTGTCTTAACTGATTTTGGTGCCGTTTCAGATTTAGGTTCCGCAATTTTTTCCACCTTTGGTTTTTCAAATTTAGGCTTCTCATTCTTAACAAAAATCTGAGCTGGTGAAGAGCGCTTCGCTGAGCTTGGTAAGTATCTATGATCTCGAGGTAAGGATAAAATGCCAGCACCAAAAATGAAACAAAAAAGAACAAGTATCAAGGCGCTTTTTCTTGAATCTTCTTCAATCAGAGTATCAAATTTGAACTGCCCAAATTCACGATAACTTGCAGATGATATTGTTTTTTGCTTAATAGTGTAAGACTCGAATTTAAGTGTATGCCATTCCGGTGAGTAAATCGACTCAAATCCATTAGGTGCTTTAAACGATTCGGGGAAGAATTTTTTTCTAAGAGGTAAGAGTTTTATTTCAATGAGGCGGTCATTTAAATAAACTTGAAATACTTGGGAATTAGACTTGGAATCTGCGGAGGTGGTGGGAAATTGAAATTGATTCAGAGAAACATTCTTTTCAACGACTTTTAAAAAAAGCTTGCAATTTTCTCTATCAATAGTCTGTTCACCTTCAATAGCTAGAGTGGGATAAATATTTTTATTAAAGTTATTAATATTAAAATCCACGAATTTCCAATTATTTTCAGTAAATTCAAAAACGCATTCCCATAAAGCAACGGTTGGGTCTATGGATAACAGATCTGCCGTTCTAGATGATCCGAAAGTAAAATAGCCTTTTCCAGGTTTTAGTTTCCAAACTTTGGTGTGACCACTAGGTAAATGTTGCTCAACAATTAAAATTTTCATTTCTATCTCACATAAAAGCTTGCTTCTCTGATTTTCTTGTCCATATTTTTTTGGACATCAATGAGAGGCATAAACTTAATCCCTTTTTTTTGGACGAGGAAGGCTCCATCTGGGTTTCTGACGGTTCCCTTTATACTCATCTCAGCGAAGTTGACTTCTTGAACCTTACGAACCACTCTTTTTTTTGATTGGCCAAATAGATCATGCGACAAAGTGAACAATATGGAAATTGCCAAATAAAATCTTACCCCAGTCAGAGAATTATGTTTATTCATAATGTCCTTCCATAAACCATTAGAGTAGAAATTGGACTATTGTTTTCCCTGTTTAAGATATTCTACCTTCTTGGTTATCCATGACTTTATATCGGTAGAACTCGACTCTTTATGAGCTAATTCGTAAAATTTTATTGAAGTTTCTGAAGATTTTTTTGACAGATCGTGAATTCTGGCGACAGAAAGATAATAGAATTCCTTATTTTTCCAGTCTTTTGTCGATAAAGAATTCAGTATCTTCTCTGCACTTTCATAATCTCCTTGATGGGCAAAGGAATCAGAGCAAATTGGCAGAAGGTATTCTATAAGACTCTTGGAATTCAGTAAGTTTTTAAATGTGAGAATAAATTTGCAGTTTTCCGTAGCTGAAAGATAATTTCTATTATTGTAATCACGGAAGAGTTGAAAAAACTGAAAGTCTAGTGAGTTGGATTTAAGAAACTCTAAAGAAGACTCTTCTTTTTCATCCCAGCGAAGTTCACTCGAAGAATGATTTATGTTTCTAAAGAGCGCATAATTATAAATAGCTAAATTATCTTTGTCATTTGTTCGCAATTTTTCGAGTATCCAGGAAGTTTTTAAAGGTTTCTTTTCGGACTCACTAAAAAGGGAAAGGGCATAGAGTCCTTGGTTACGAGTCTTTGGGCTATTTAATAAGACCTTTATGGCAGGTACGGACAAATTTTGTTCTTTACTGCTGGTTAAAGAGTTCTTATTTGGAGGCCAAGTATCAAAAATAAGAGGACGAAACTCATGAGTTAATTTTTTTTGAAAATTGACCGGAGGAACATCTCTTTCTGTCAACTCGCTCCAAGAAGCTGTGGGGGAGCTTATCCCCTCACGGAATTGCGAGAGTTCTTTTAAATAATCATTCCGTTTTTGAGTTAAAGGAGAAATGAGCTTTGCCAACTCTTTTTTTAGTTCCAATTGGTCGTTAGCAGATAGAGAGGCCGGTGGAATTAAGTCACTTAGACTTTGAATGTAGTTATTGAGACAGCGATCAACACCTTCAAGAGATTTTATCAATAAGTTTTTGTCTGTTGTCATTTTGCTCACACTTAAAAAGGCGGTTTGAGCTTTATCAAGTCTTTCGGTTTTAAGTTGAATAATCAGACCTAACTTTTCCTCGCTGCTTGTTTTGACGCTTTGATTGAAAAGCTCTTTTTCAAAAATTAAACCTTGTAAATACCTTGCCATGGCTCTATGGGATGAATCGCTTCCACGTTTGAGGATTTTTAAAGTTAACTCATAACATTCAGGATATTTTTTTTCATCAAAGAGAGTTTGCGCCTTTTTTGTTAATTGAGCCGTCGCAAATGGCTCTACATTTTGTTCCAATATAATTTTATCGATCTTATCAATTTCACTTTGGTCCACTGCGGGGTTGAGAGAGTTTTTAATTTTAAAAAAAATTTCAGGTCTTTTCTCTTTTTCCGTGGATAAGAGAAGTTGATTATATAACTTCCTAGCTTGGGCATTCTTATTTTCGATAATCAAAAGATCCGCCGCCGTCTGAAGATGGCTTTGTTTCTTATTTGTATCTTGAGTGCTTAAATCTATTAAGAGCTCTGAGGCTTTTTCAAGAGATCCGATTTCTATCAGAGAGGCAATGACTTCTTTTTCTAAGTCCATTTTTTTGTCATACTTAGGAAAATAGTTTAAAAATTCAATTCCTTTTTCTGTCGCATCAACAAGGTATTGCTCCTTAAAAAAAATTGTTAGGGAATCTAAAAAGGCCTTTTTCCCTAGTTCCGAAGTTGGATGAGATTTAAAATAGCTATACAATCTATGAGCTGCGGAAATCTTGTCGCCTTGTTTATTGAATTCTTGTATTTCAAAAAAATGAGACTCTTCATTAATCTTTTGTAACAAATTTTTTCGCTGTAAATCCGTTGTGGCATCAGCATAAATCTTTGACAAGGTCTTGACCTCTGAATATTTTTTTTCAATATTTTTAATGTCCAGAATAAGGTCTTCTGATTTTGTTTTGATTTCAAGATTGTTTCTATTTTGGGACAGCGGAATGAGTGTTTTTAATGAGTCCTCAAAATTATTCTCCTCGTACAAAATGACAGCTAATTTAAATCCCACAGAGATAGCATATTCACCCTGTGGAAATAATTTAAGATACCGTTGAACCAGCTCCTTACGTTGAGCTAACTTTAGATCCGATTTAGTTTTTTCTAAACTTTTTTCTTTGGAGAAAAGGGCACTATAAGTGGACTCATGTTGAATCGATTTATCATTTGTTTTAAGAGCTACGATATTGAAGTTTTCGGAGGCATCTTCATAAGCTTCATTTTGAAACAGCAATTCGGCTAAGGCGATCCGTGTTTTAAGATCTGGCTCTTCATAGTTCTCATTTGCTAAAACCAGTCTAAGGATTTTTTCGGTTAAGTCCGAAAATTCCTTATGAGTCTTATTTTTTTGCCAAATCTCCCACCATTTTCTTGCTATTTCTAAGGAGTTTTTTCTAAACTCAGTATGACAAGAGGTCTTCACTTCTTCTTCAGTTTGCTGGGCCCGCCAAGAGGAGCCAATTTGGCATAGGTTGGCAGCTTTAGAAAAATGTTCAATAACCTGATCTCGCTTTTTTAGTGTCTCATAGGTGTCTGCGAGTATTAGATGAGATTTGACGATGAATTCATTTTTTTCTTCTTTTTCGATAAATTCATTTAAAAAGATTTGGATGTCTTTTGTTTTAGAATAGGCATTGTACAGGTTCGCCATATCATACATGGCCTGACCTAACTCTCCATCGGAAGTCACATTCTTAAATTGGGAGTACAACTCATTTGCATGAAAGGTTTCTCCGATAAATAGAACCAAATCTCGTAAGGCTTCTTTCCTTAGGTAATAGCCTTTCTTGTTAACAGCTTCGTCAGTTGCCGGATTTTTGCTAATGACAGCTTTTAACTTTAAAATGGCTTGATCTGATTTTTTTAAATTGTAGTAGGTCCAAGCTAATTTGTAGATTCCATAGGAATAAACTTTGGAGTCAGGATAGTTTTCAATTTTTTGAAAATAAATTTCTGCTTGAGAAAAATCTCCTTGTTCGTAAAGAAGCTCACCTAGGGCAAGTAATGAATCCGTCATTAATTTAGAATTTGGAAATTTTTCGATAAGTTTTTTGTAATTGTTTTCTGAAAGTTTTTTTTGATTTAGTTGTTGCAGTGCAAAGGCTGAGTTAAATAAAACGGAATCATATTCTTCAAAGGATAGGAAATTTTTGATGATTTGATTGTAAATACTCAAAGCTTTCTTTATCGACTCAAATCCTTTTTCTTCTGGAATAGGAAAGGAGCTTAATGTTTTGTTTTTATTATCTCTTTGTAAGTCAAAGAATCTTCCAGATTTTGATTTTCTCATATAGAGCTCGGCCAATCGATTTAAATAATCAGCTTCTTGTAGGGTGCCTTTTTTTTTCTTTAGGATATTTTGTAGAGCTTCGATGGCTTTGGTCTCAGTTCTTGAAATTAATACTTCCGATTTTAAGTTCTTATCATCACTCTCATGGTCATTTTGCACGGAGTGCAATTCAGGAATGAGTCCTCTCTCATCCTTTTTCTGATTCTGTGCTTGCGCCATCAACAGAACTAAATGAAGTGATATAAGTATTTTTATTGAAGTCCACATTTTTCTTAAACCCTCATTGGTTTTTACTCGTTGTGATTAGTTTTATTTGAGGGAATCCAGCCATGGACGCTGTGTACATTACTTTCTTTAATGCGGAATAGGGTAGGTCTCTTTCAACTAAAAGTAAAAGCTTTCCTTCTTTGATTGTTTTATCTGTAGTTTCTTTCATCAATTTGTCTAGATAGGAAAAAAGAGGCTTGATAAAGTTTGGGTCTTTTGATTCTTTATCATTTTCTTCAAAATCTTTATCTTTTAAGTTGGCAATGACTTCATTCCCTGTTTTTAGTGCTTGCAGCGATAAAGTCAATTGGTGGCCTTGAGTAAGGACAGCTTCTGATTTTGAAGAGGGAAGTCTTAGATCTTTTGGTGCCTCTATTTGAACTTCAGAGGTATTATAGGTTTGCAACAAAAAAACTAACATCACCGTGAACATATCAGTCAACGAAGTGATATTTATTGAGAACGATGATTTTCTTTTGGTATCAATATGAAATCGTTGTCGTCTTGTCATCACAGCCTCTTGCTTTGGTTCTAGTTAAAGACATTTCCAAATACAATTTCTGGAAACATGTAATCCGTTTTGATTTGGTTTCCTGTCTTTGTGTCAAGGAAAGTAAATTCAACATTATCTTTTGCTTTCCTTGATTCATCCATTATCTTAACAATTTCAGAGTAAGGAATGTTTTCATCTGGGGAAAGCACCAGCTTAAAAATTTCAGGATAGCTTTTTTTAACCATAATGAGTTTTTCATTATATTTGCTAAAATCTAGCTCTTTATTTAATGCGGGAACAGAGTAGTTTTCCACTTTATTCTTATTAATAATTTGGATATCAATATTATTTTCCTTACTCAAACTGACATTAATATGAACGGGATTGTCTTTATTGTTTTCTTGATTTTGGATCGCTTCCTTAACAACCTGAGGAAGGTCCGTATCAATTTGAGTTAATTGCAAAAAGGAGGAAGTGATGATCAGCACGGGTACGAGCTTCATGATGATTGCTAGCAGAGGAGCTAAATCCAACTCGAAGTCTTCATAATGAGTTTTGTACTTTTTAGCTGCCATAGTATTTATTTGCCTTTTTTATGAAACTTTCACATTGGATCCAGGAGGTACTGGTGTATCTGGAAATACATTTTGTCTTGTTAGCTGTGGAAGGTGAGATGAAGTTAAAAGTTCTGTTAGTTTGCCGCATTTCTCAGTGGTTTCTTCAATGAGTTGATTTTGTCTACCTGTCAATATTGAAAAAAACACCATCGCAGGGATAGCGACAACAAGACCGAGCAGAGTGGTGTTCAGAGATTCCGCAATCCCTCGTGATAGGAGCTGTTGCTTCATTGCCGCATCGGCATTAGCAACGGCCTTAAAGGAGGTGATTAATCCTGAAATCGTTCCTAGGAGTCCAATCATGGTGGCGACATTGGCTAACATACTTAAGTAATGAAGACGTTTTGTGTACATCGGAATAATTTCACTCATGGCATTGTCGTGGGCTTGAAAAATGGTCTCGTCATCTCGATCGGCTTTTTCAAGGATTGTCTTAAAGGCTTTCGCAAGTGGTTTCTTTTCCAGTTGAGAACTAAGAACTAAAGCTTCATCTAACTTTTTCGCAATAATTAAATTCTGGGTTTTTTGAGTAAACTCTTTTACATCCATTCCAAAATCGAAATATAGCGATTTGATGCGATCCGCGATAAAGTAAATAGAAACAAATCCAGTGATAATAATGATGCCACCCCAGACTCCTGACTCTCTTAGAAATTCTAATACGCTACTGAACATCTCCCGTTCCCTCCTTATTCACTTCCTGAAACAACGTTACCAAATGTCTCAATTGCGCTTCTCCCCACTCTTGAATTTGTAAGAACTTAACAGCGTAGTGAATGCCTGATTTTACATTTAAACGTTGTCTACTAAAGTTCTTTCGGACGATTTGAACGAAAACATTAAAAGATTTTGGATTTTGCTCACATTCTTTGAAATGCAACATGAGCTTTTGTCCAGGAAGGAGAAGGGGGTTATTTAAAAGGACCAGGCTTCCATTGATGCTTATTGAGGTGGTATATCCATCAAAAAAATAGTCTTCATTATGACAAAAGACGGGTATTTGCACATCGGCACGGTGTGACCCACGGGAATGAAATGCCAGACTTAACGGATCTTGGGTTTTGATGAGTAGTGATAATCTGTCTTTGGAAAACTCTGGAACGTCACCCAGTGGCATCCATCCTTCCAAATGGGACGACCAGATATAATTATAATCAAACAACTCACCGTTTTGGATCATTCCTAAAACACTCATGTATTCAAAAGGACCAAATTTATTCTCACCGCGTAAAATAAACCATTTGGATTCCTGCTTTTTTAAAGCCTGTGCAAGTTTTTGATTCATAAGCTTGGTCTCCTTATTTCACTTTAACAGGGTCAAAGGCGATGCTAATTTGGCTGTCGGCAGAGGGAATGCTATTACCATGGAAGTTAATGGTTAAATTACTTGAGTCATAGGTCCAACCATTGATTGAATCATTAAGGATCGTGATCTCATCGACCATCACCTTGATAGTGGATGGGTCAGGTTCTCTATCCAGTTTAAATGACGAGCTTAAAGTTAAAACCATATCTGAAATGAGTTGAAGGGAACCACCAAAGTCATCACAAAGAGAGGCTTTAGCCCCACCGGTTTGATCCGCAATTTCAATATATCGTTTTCCTATTTTTCTGCCAGCAAAACCAGTTAGCAATTGGGTTCTGCAAGCTTCATCCAGTATGGAAATGGTGTTGACAGCATAGTTGCGGAAGCCGGGTGTTGAGTTTGTTAAAGTATCTAGGTAACTAACATAATCAGAGACTTTATGAATTCGACTGTCTGTTAGGTACCCATCATTAGGAAGTGTCTCAAGCGTCGGAGTCATGGCCGAGTGAGAGAAATCATCTTCATCGCTTACAATGATGATAGCTAAGAAGGCATCAGGCCTTAAGAACGTTGAATTGAGTGGATTTTGTAGTGTTGTCTTAAGACTCAAAAAGGCTCGTTCATCGCCGTAGCCTTGTATTCCTTGCTGAGCATTCAAGTTGAATACGGAGGTAAGATTAGAAATACTTCTGTCTAAAACAGAAATCCCACTATGTTTGGATGGAGTCGCATCTTTTCCCGGTCCATCCCTGAGAACGGAACATTTCTTATTAAAAGCTGGGCAATAAATATTTTTATAAGAACCGCTTGTATCTGCGGCATCCAAATAGGCATCCGTTGAAGTGAATGCCATGTGAAAATCATAATTCAATGTTTGAAACTTTTGAAAAAAAGAGTTAAAATTTTCAATGACGTTTTGTTGAGATGAAGCCATACTTCCAGAATTATCGATCACCCAAAGAATATCTATTTTTCGTGGTTGAAATGATGATGATTGTTGAAAGGTCGTTTGTTCTGTTAACAAGGAAAAAGAATCATTCGTTTTTTGACAGGCCAAATGGGTTATCACTGTGAAAAAAAGTGCAACCAGTTTGATTTTATTTACTTTGTTTAAGGTCATCTTGACCTCCTTATTTGTATAGCTTAGTACAGAAAAAACAAATAACCAGAGGGTGTTTTATCTAGCTGATAAGATGAAGGAATTCTAAATAAATACCAAATTGGTGCATGGCTAACTTGTTGAAATAACTTGATATTAAAAAAAACAAGCCATTATAATAAAAAAAAGTGAAGCATTGGTTTACATTTTTTAATATTTTTTCTGGAAAAAACATAGTTGGGTGTTGGAAACTTGAACAAAATCTTAGAAATTAAAAAAATTATATAAACTAAACAAATTAAAATGAAAAAAAGGAGAATTATGAATAGTCAAAAAAAATGTCTTGTTGTTGGATTGTTAGGGGTATTTATTTTAACAGCTGGCTGCTCTTCAATGGAAGAAAATAAAAATACAACTAAAGGCGCTGGTATTGGTGCCGTTGCTGGGGCTGTGCTTGGTGGTGTTATTGGGCATCAAACAGGAAAGAGAAATGAAGGGGCATTGATTGGAGCGGCATTGGGAGCAACCATTGGTGGAGTTGCAGGAAAAAGGATGGATAAACAGGCTAAGGAGCTAGAAAAAATAGCAGAAACTAAAAGAACGGAGCAAGGTTTGGTTTCTAAACTTAAAAGTGATATCTTATTTGATACGGGGAAATCAGATTTAAAACCTGAGGCTAAAAAAAATCTAAAAGAGATGGCCGAAATCATGAAGAAGTATCCTGAAAATATATTAACTATCAAAGGGTATACGGATAGCACAGGTTCTTTAAAAACAAACGAAGAGCTTTCTTCCAAGCGTGCACAAGCTGTCAAAATGGAGCTAGTCACTTCAGGATTATCTTCTGAACTGGTTGGAACCAAAGGAATGGGACCTATGAACCCCGTGGCTGACAATAATACCTCGGATGGACGCAAGCAAAATCGAAGAGTGGAAATTGAAGTTACTGTCGATCAGTCTAAAATTCCTGCAGAAGAAAAGAAATAATAACTTCATGTTTCAATAGTTATGGAATTACTTTCAAGCTTAGAAGCGTTTAATAAATCAAGCGGGCCTATAGCTCTTGCTATAGGCAACTTTGATGGGGTGCATTTAGGGCATCAACGAATTATAGAAGAAATCGTGAAGAATCCCGATCTGAAGTCAGTGGTGATGAGTTTTGAGCCTCATCCAATTGTCTTCTTAAATCCACAGTTATCTTTTAAAAAGTTATTTCCTTTGTCTGATCAGGAACAAGTTTTTATGAAGATGAAGGTTCAATACTTTATTCGTCAAAAATTTAACTCCGAATTAGCAGAGATGACCTATAAGGAGTTTTTAAGTTTGATACACTCCCAATTGAACATTAAAAAAATCGTTGTAGGATATGATTTTAAATTTGGAAAAAACAAAGAGGGTACGACTGAAAAATTAAATCAGTGGTGTCAAGAAAATCATATTGAGTTTAAGAAGATCGAAGAGGTTAAAATGGGAGCAGTTACTATTTCAACTTCAGATATCAAGCGGAGACTCATTAGCCATGATTTGAAACAAGTGTATAAAATGTTGGGAAGAAATTATTATTTGTCGGGAGTGGTTGTTCGAGGTGATCAAAGAGGTCGCCTCCTCGGATTCCCAACGGCTAATATGCTTATTGAGGAGGATTTGCAGGTTCCTGCTTTAGGTGTTTATGCAACTCAAGTGACCCTAGGTCAAAAAAACTATTTAGGGGTTACTAATATAGGAAAAACACCAACTTTTAAAAACGATGAAAGAATAAAAATAGAAACTCATATTTTAGATTTCAATCAAGATATCTACAATCAAACTATCTCTATTGAATTTTTAAGATTTCTCAGAGATGAAAAAAAATTTAGTTCCATTGATGAAATAAAATTTCAAATAGCAAAAGATATTGAAGAATCAAAAAAATGAAGAAACTGGGTTGTTATTCTGATGGATATAATCTTTTTCCGGGACTTCATGTCATCGAGAGGTATTTCCTTGAAAAAGAATCCCCCTTGGCAGTAAGTCATTTGACGTTACAAGAATTGACTCAATTGTTGACCCATCCTAGTCCAGACTGTCACTATGTCCGTTGCTCTGTTAATTATAGTCATCAGCTTATAAATTCGTTGTCCATTCAGCCGGAAAATGTCAGTTTTTTGGGAATTTTTGATTGTCTCATTTACGAGGGGGATCGCTGGCTTCCAAGGCTTAGTTATTTTACTTATCTGAGGGCGTTATTTGTAAAAAAATTTAAATTTCATAAAATTAACAATGCCGTGGCCTTGATTTGTAAAGCCAATGAGTTGCCGGCACTAATTTCATTTGTAGTTGGTCTAGGTCATCAGCAAATTTTAATTTTCAATGAGAGCGGGACTTTGGATGATTTTTCTCATATAATTAAACACAGTATAGGCATGGACCTTAAGATTTTTAAATATTCTGACCTGACCCAGGTGAACATAAATACGAATTTGATGATTAATACCATTGATCTAGAAAGTCATACCACCCTTTTAGGTGATCTGGCTTATTTTAACTTTATGGTTCAAGGTGGAGTGGTGATAGATTTATTTTCAAGCACTCCAGTGAACCCATTTTTATTTGAAGCTGAGAAGGCCGATTTGTCTACTATGAATCGGCGGGAAGTCGTTTCTTATTTTGATTATGGAACTTTACTAAAGTTGGGTTTGATCAGTTCCTTTGAGAAGGAAAAATATTTTCAGTTGTACAGTGAAATTGCGACTATTGACTAGTAACAAATCGTCCCGAATCTTTTACAATATTTATCTATGAGTGAAATTAAACCCTGGGATAAAAAGGTTTGCGATATTTTGTATAAGCAGGGTCTTCTTAAACCTGAACAATACGAAAAATCATTTGAAGAGAAAAAAAAATCTAATTTATCCTTGATTCAAATTTGTGTTAATATGGGAGCTATTGATGAACTCCAAATTCAAAAAGCTCTTGAAAAGTATTATCAAATTCAAGGAGTAAATTTAGCACAATTTCAAATTGATTCGACGGTTATTGATATCCTACCTAAAGAAATTTGTATTAAGCACAATATAGTTCCAGTACAAAAAATTTCAGATAATCAAAATAAGCTATCTACTTTGGTGGTTGCCTTCTCTGACCCAAGTCAGTTGCTGGTCAAGGAAGATATTAGAATCATTTCAAAGGCGAAAGTCGTTCAACCCATTTTAGCGAGTCCTATAGCGATACAGCAAGCTATCGAAAAATACTACGGAGTCAGTGTTGATAGGGTATTAGACAATTTAGAATCAGATGATATTACTGATGCAAGTGAAGGTGATAATAAAGTCGTTGAAGTTGTTGATAATATCACGGACAAGGATTCACCAGTTGTGAAGTTTGTGAATGCGATTTTGAATGAAGCTATTAAGAAAAGAGCTAGTGATATTCATTTTGAACCCTATGAAAAAGTTTATCGGGTTAGATATCGTATTGATGGAATTTTAATTGAATCAAAAGCTCCACCTAAGGAGTGGTCACCATCTATTGCAGCTCGAATTAAGATATTATCTCGATTAGACATTGCCGAGAAAAGACGCCCTCAAGATGGTCGTCTTAAAGTAAGAACGAAGGACTCGGATATGGATTTTCGGGTCAGTATGATGCCCATGTTATGGGGAGAGAAAATTGTTCTGCGGTTGCTAGATAAATCAAATTTGCAACTGGATATGACCAAATTAGGTTTTGAAGAAGATGATTTAAAGCTTTTTAAGTCATGCATTAACTTGCCACAGGGAATGGTTCTAATAACCGGTCCTACGGGATCAGGAAAAACAACCACCATTTACTCGGCGTTGTCTGAATTAAATAAAACAGATGTGAATATTTCCACAGCAGAAGATCCTGTTGAATTTAATTTGGAAGGCATCAATCAGGTACAAATGAATCCAGATATCGATTTGAACTTTTCAAGCGCCTTAAGATCTTTTTTGCGTCAAGATCCCGATATTATTATGGTGGGTGAAATTCGTGACTTAGAAACAGCAGAGATTTCATTCAAAGCTGCTTCTACAGGCCATTTGGTTGTTTCTACCTTGCACACAAATGATGCGGCCTCGACAATTATTAGGTTGACCGAAATTGGAATTCAACCCTATGTGATCACCTCGACGGTTAATTTAATTGTCGCTCAAAGATTGGTTGGAAAGATTTGTGAAAATTGCAAAGTTCCTGTGGAAGTGACGGCGCAAACGCTCGCCAATCTTGGGATTTCTCAAAATGAATTGAGTGAGTATAAAGTATTTAAAGGAAAAGGGTGCAATACCTGCAATGGAACCGGAGTCAAAGGCCGTCTGGCCATTTATGAGCTATTACCAATGACCGAAAAAATTAAAGATGCTATTTTAAAGGGTGCTAATCAAGCTCAGATTCGATTTTTAGCAAGAGAACTTGGATTGAAAACACTCCGACGAAGTGCTTTAATGAAATTAAAAAGAGGAATCTGTTCTATTGATGAAGTTATTAACTCTTCAATTAAGGATACTTAATGATTTCACCATCCGAGCTATTTAATATTCCACCTGTACTTCTTGAGAGCTTAAAGAGATCTCATGGAATTGTCTTATTTTGTGGGAACAGAAACTCTGGTTATGAAAAAACATTTAAGGTGATCTCAGACAAAATTAAATTCTTGTATCCAGACTCAATAGGAAGCATTGTTTTAAAGGATAATGCTAATTATAGAGATTCCTTTTGGAATTCAATTTCCTATGATGACTTGATTTTAAGACCATTAAATGAAAAAAGTAAGAGTTCTGATTTCTTTATTTTTGAGAACGTCGCAAAACCTAATGAATTTGAGGCGGCCCTTGAGATGGCTGAAGATGGTAGATTCGTTTTTATGCATTGTTCATGTTTAAGTATTTCCAGCGCATTACATCGCGTTTTTGGTTTTTACCAAGGGACGCAAAAAAAACACTATCTGTATCGGTTTTTAAATGAAGCCTTTTTGTTTTATTCTCAACTTGAGATTTTTGATGAGGGTCATCAATCAACTATGGCTGGAGAAATTATTTTATTAACTTCAGAATTGAAAAAAATCTTAATAGAAAATGGTATCTTTTCTTTTGAGGAAAAAATAAAATTAATGAGTCAGGAATCTGGGGTTGTTACTTTAAATCAAAGTATTTTGCAACTTATTGTAAGAAGAAAAATATCAATTCAAAAAGGTTTTGAAGTGTCTCGTGATCCTTCAGAGTTAGATTTTTTATTGAAAAAGGTAGGGATTTAAATGGCAAAGTTTTCATATCAAGCAAAAAATGCCAATGGGCAACTAACCGTTGGTGAGATTGAAGGATTTAATGAAACCGAAGTCAGAACAAAACTTCGTCAAATGAATATAAATGTGATTCAAATTTCAGCCAAATCTGGAATGGGACAATCGTTCGGATCGAGTTTTGGCAAGAATGCGAAGGTTAAAGTCAAAGATTTGCAAATATTCACCAGGCAGTTTGCGACGTTGATAAATGCAGGTATCCCCGTTGTTGATGCCTTAAAAGTTTTGTCAGATGGTCAAAGGCCAGGAGTATTGAAGGAAGGAGTTATTAAAGTTAAGAAAAGTATTGAATCTGGAAGGAAGTTGTCAGATTCCATGGCTCAAATTCCAAATGTTTTTGATAAATTTTATTCTAATATGATTCATGCTGGAGAAGAAGCTGGTATTTTAGATAACATCTTAGGAAGGCTTGCTACCTACATGGAAAAAAACGAGAAAATCAAGTCTCAAGTCAAAGGAGCTTTGGCTTATCCTACGGTTATTGTTATTGTGGCGGTTATTGTTATTGCGTGTATTTTGGTATTTATTATACCCAAATTTACAAGTTTTTTCATGTCGGCGGGGAAAGAGCCTCCTTGGTTAACAATGATAGTTGTTAACGTTTCCGATAGTATGATAAAGCACTGGTATCTTCTCGTAGGATCATTCATATTAGGACCTTATTTTTTCAAACAGTGGATCAACACCCCAGCAGGTAGAGTGACATTTGAATCCTTTATATTTAGAGCTCCTTTGTTTGGTGATTTGGTTCAAAAAGGTTCTATCGCCAGAGTGACCCGCACCTTATCAACCCTTTTATCATCAGGTGTGGGTTTAATAGATGCCATTGAAATCGCGGGTCGAACAGCTGGGAATATTGTTATCGAAAAATCTCTCATTAAATGTAAGGATGCCGTGATGCAGGGGAAGCCTTTTGCTTTTCCCCTTTCAAAAGATAAGGTTTTCCCAGACATGGTGGTGCAGATGATTAGTGTCGGAGAGCAGTCTGGAACTCTGGATACCATGTTATCTAAAATTGCTGATTTTTATGATGATGAAGTTGAAACGGCAGTGAAAGCCCTTTCTTCACTCGTGGAGCCATTATTGATGGTCATTCTTGGAGGTATCATTGCTGTTTTAGTTGTGGCGATGTATTTACCAATTTTCTCTATGGCGGGCAATGTTGGTGCGGAATGATGGAAAAAAGTTCAACTAAGTGCAGAGTTGAATCAGTCCGCGTTCTTATTTATTTTGTTTTTCTGGTCGTTCTCTTATTTTCTTTTTTCTTGCAAAGTCCATTTATTTCTTGGGACTTACTGGGGCCTTCTTTTATCTCCCTGGGTATAGGTTTCATTCTTCACTTACTCCTCTTTTTTCAGTTAGATAAATGGAAAGAGGATTCTCTATGGATCTTTGTTTCCTTTATTTTTGATTCGCTCATCCTGTCCTATTTTATTTATAAATCAGGGTCTTATCAAAGTCTCTTTTTGTTTTTCCAAATAATACACATTGTTTTGTCCAGTTTTTTATTCAAAGGTAAAGGGGCTTTAGCTCTGGCCTTATTGGCGAGTATCTTGTTTAGCTGTATTCAGCTCATGGGGCCTGATTTTAAGAGCTTATCCTTTTTGATTGTTCTAGGAATTAATAATTTATCTTTTTTTGCTGTCGCCGGTTTGTCTGGGTACTTATCTGAAAGACTTTTGACAGCTGAAAAAACACTGGAGGAAAAACAAGTCCAGATAAAATCTCTCGAGGAGCTTAATGAGCTGATTATCGAAAAATCTCCTGTGGGAATGATTACTTTTGACAATTTGTTTAATATTTATCAGATGAACTTGAGAGCTTTGTCGATGTTTCCGTTTGTAAAAACAGAAGACAAAGTTACGGATTTTTTACTCCCTTTGAAAGAATTTTGGAACGAAATTTTGAAAATAGATTTAAATCAGGAATGGATAAAGGAGTTTACATTAGAAAAAGAAGCAGACTATCAATTTTTTAGAGTGATTATTACTAAAATTTCTAAGAGCACCTCACTTTTTCTACTCTTAATAGAAGACTTTACAAAAATCAAAAAAATGGAATTTAATTTAAAACAAAGTGAGAAATTAGCAGCCGTTGGCGGTCTTGCGGCGGGAGTGGCTCATGAGATTCGCAATCCCTTAGCTGGAATTAGTGGGAGCATTGAATTGCTGTCTCAGACAACGAATAACGATGATGACAAAAAACTAATGAAAATTATTTTAAAAGAAATTGACAGATTGAATAACCTTATTACTGAATTTTTGGATTATGCCAAACCTGAAAAACCACCAGAGGACCCTTGTGATTTAGTGCCTATTCTCAATGAAGTCATTGAAAATGCAAAAAATAATTCAAAGTTAAATCAGAGAGTGGTTTTAAAGATCAGTTTCCCTCCTAAAGCAAAGGTAAAGGGTTATAAAGATAAACTTAAACAAGCATTTTTAAATATTATCATTAACGCCTATCAAGCTATGGAGAAAAAGCAGGAAGCTTTCTTAGAGATTTCGCTAATTCACTCTAATGATAGATGGATTCTTTTAATAAAAGACTCCGGAGAAGGCATGAAGAAGGAAACTTTAAAAAGACTTTTTGAGCCTTTCTATACCACAAAGTCTAAGGGTACCGGCCTTGGTCTAGCTGTAGCCTACAAAATATTTGAATCACATCAAGCACTTATTTTTGTGAGAAGCGAGCTAGGTCAAGGAACTGAGTTTGAATTTAATTTTCCTTGCTTAGAATCTTAGAACTATAGAAACTATTTTTAAGGGGAATTTTGAAAATGAAAGCAAAAATATTAGTTGTTGATGATGAAGAGTCAATTCGCGAGTTTTTGGAAATTATGCTTAAGAAAGAGGGATACGAAATCACCCTCGCTGAGGATGGTCAAAAAGCGAAAGAATTGGTTCAAAAAAAGTCATTTGATTTAATTATTTCTGATTTGCAAATGCCAAACATGACAGGGATCGATCTGTTAAAGTATATACGACAAAATTATCCAGAAGTTTTATTTATGATGATCACGGCCTTTGGGACCACAGAGACAGCTGTGGAGGCTATGAAAATGGGTGCTTATGATTATCTGACAAAGCCTTTTAAGATTGACGAAGTTAGAATCAATATCGCAAATGCTTTAAAAAGTAAGAATTTAGAATTTGAAAATAGGTCCTTAAAAAAAGAGTTAAATAAAGAGTTTTCTTTTCAAAACATCATTGGTAATTCATCGGCGATGCATCATGTTTTTGATCTGATTAAGAGGGTTTCTCAAGCTCCTACTAATATTTTAATCACGGGTGAATCTGGAACAGGTAAAGAGGTCATTGCCAAGGCTATCCATTACAATGGTCCCTTAAAGGACAAGCCCTTTGTTACAATCAACTGCGGTGCCATTCCAGAAAACCTAATGGAATCAGAAATGTTTGGTCACAAAAAGGGGTCCTTTACAGGTGCTATTGCTGACAAACAGGGATTATTTGAAGTGGCAGACGGGGGGACTTTATTTTTAGATGAGGTTGGAGAGTTGCCCTTATCCATTCAAGTGAAAATGTTAAGAGCGTTGCAAGAACGAATTGTCAGACGAGTTGGCTCTACTGATGATACCAAGGTGGAAGTTAGAATCATCGCTGCGACAAATAGAAATCTTGAAGACATGGTTCAAAAAGGAACCTTTAGGCAAGACTTATATTATCGTTTGAATGTGATTCACATAAAAACGCCAGCACTCAGGGAAAGAAAAGAAGATATTCCAACCTTGGCCTTTCACTTCTTAAAAAAATTTAACGACAAGTTACATAAGAATATAAATTCAATTAGTGATGATGCTATGGAGATGATGAAAAAATATGATTACCCAGGGAACGTCAGAGAACTAGAAAACATGATAGAAAGAACGGTGGCACTAGAGGCTGGAGCAACGGTCTTGCCAGAAAGCTTACCTCCGTTAGTTATGACATCATCAGGAAGAAAAATGGCCTCTTCTAACGAAATAGAAGTCACTGACGATGGTTTAGAGCTAGATAAAATTATTGGTCAAATTGAAAAGGAATTAATCATTAAAGCTATTCATCAAGCTGGTGGAGTTAAAAAAAGAGCCGCAAAGCTTTTAAAAATCACTTTCCGTTCCATGAGATACCGTATAGAAAAATATAATTTAGGAACTGTAAATGACGACGAACTGTCAGAGGATTAAGACTTGGCAAGGTTATCAAAAAAATGGGTTCTTAGTGTTTTAGTTGATTCTCTAAAACACTGTTTTCGATGAGATGAAAATAGGCCTTGATAACAAGGTTGAGAGTGGGAATATCTAAACTTTGAATATAAGCAATTTTTTGAAAATAATTTTTTCGAGCAATCAGCTCAGTGAGTATTTCTTGAACCTTCTTCATTTTTTCAATTTCGTAAAAGTCTTTATTATCTTTATCGTTTTTTAAAGCTTCAGCGATGACTTTATGGTCAAAAAGTAAATGGATTCCTATTGCAGCTTGAGATAAAATGGCTTCCATATTTCGTAAACATTGTTCTTGAGACAAGCTTCGCCTCCTTGCGATACCTAGTTGAACTTTTACTCTGTTTATATGCTGAAGTTTTTTATAGGTAAGTTCAATGAATAATTTTTGTAAATGACAATTCTAGTCATTTACATTGAATTGGAGTAAATATTGAATCTGAGGTTTAAATCAGAGATCGTAAAGAGATGAAGAAAAGTAAAAATAGAAGCAAAAAAAAAATTCAAGAGTTGTATGTGATTGATGTAGAGAAAAAATAAGTTTTTGATTCTGTGGAGAAAGTTTT
>WBZM01001017.1_pt1 | contig 31311 bp, 36 predicted proteins | sample 5204271 | NCBI WGS metagenome assembly WBZM01 (sample SAMN12344346, study PRJNA552823) | activated sludge metagenome | biome: Activated sludge suspended growth; feature: Nitrification reactor; material: Wastewater; isolation source: activated sludge from nitrification reactor of wastewater... | reverse complement strand
CGACGGCTCGATCCACATCCCGCGGGCGCTGCGCCCCTATCTGGGCGGCATGGAATGCCTTGTGCCCTGAGCCGGCAGACCGCGGCCTGCTAGAATCCGCCCTTCGACACGAATTCACGGAGAGGTGGCAGAGTGGTCGAATGCGCCGGACTCGAAATCCGGTATACGGTTTACCGTATCGAGGGTTCGAATCCCTCCTTCTCCGCCAGAAATAACGGTCTGATGCTATTGAATAAATAGCTCAGGCCGTTTTTCTTTGGGGCTGGTGGGTAATTTTTTGACCAATCTTGCCCACGGCGGCGGCCAGGGTGTCGAGGTAGTGGTGGCTGTAGCGGGCGGTGCTGCGGCTGTCCTGATGGCCAAGCACTCGGCCCAGGGTGAACAGGTCAACTCCGGCGTTCGCCATGGCGGTGGCGGCGCTGTGGCGCAGATCGTGGAAGTGGAATTCGGGGAGCCCGGCAGCGTCGCGCGCACGCGCCCAGGCGCGCTGGATCGTGATCTTGGGGCCGGGCGAAAAGGTGCGCGCGGCGGCGGCCGCCTTGGGGTGCATGGGGACGATGCGCGGGCGGCCGTTCTTGGTGTCACGCAACAGCCAGGCCTGGCCCGAGATTTCGGCGCGCAGGATTTCACCCAGTCGCATGCCCGAGTAGAACGCGATGCGGATGGCGCGCCGCGCGGTGCGGTTGGTGCAGTGCCTGCACACCACCAACATCTGCTCGCGGGTGAGGAACTGGTGGCGCTCGTTGCGCACCGTGGGCGCGGTGACCCGGGCGCCCGGGTCGGCGTCGCCGATGCCGTGCACCTTCCAGGCGTAGCGGCAGGCGGCGGTGAGGTACCGGATGCGATTACGTACCGTGGCCGCGGCCAGGGGGGTGCCGTCGTCGCGCGTGGCCTTGAGGCGGTAGGCCGCGCACACATCCGCCAGCGCGTCGATGGGCCGGCCCTGGTAGTAGGGCAGCATCAGGGCCAGCTCGCGCGCGGCGTTGAGGCCGGCTTTCAGATGGGGCACGCGCTCTTTCAGGTAGAGGGTGACCGCGTCGTCGATCAGGTGGTGCGCCCCGGGCGTGCGGGTGGCGATGGCGTACAGGCGCGCGGACTCGTGCCGCTCGAAGGCATCAGCCTGGGCTTGATTCCAAGCGCGCGGAAGGCGCTTTCGAGCCCGGACGCGCTGCCCGCCGATACGGCGGTCGAAGACAAAGACGAACGAACCGCTTGCCTTGTCGCGCTCGATCGGCATGATGCTTTGAACTCCAGGATGTCGGCTTCGTCGAACACCACCCGGCGCCCGATCCGGGTACATGGTAGCGGGCCGGCCGGCGCGGCCAGGTCGTAGACCTTGCGGGCGCTGATGCCCAGCGTCGCGGCGACCTGGTCGGCGGTCATCCGCGGCTCCCCGCTTTCAGCGCATCCAGCAGCAAGTCTTGCACGCTGCGCTTGGTATCCAGCCGCGCCATCACCAGCTCGTCCACGGTGCCGGTGGCGACGATGTAGTGGTGGAACACCGGGCGGTCGTGGCCGGCCTGCAACTGGCGCACCGGGCCGATGCGCTCGATGGTCTGCTGGTGGTGCTCCAAGTCCCACCAATGATCGAAGGCGACGTAGTGGTGCCCGCCGTCCTGCAGGTTCAGGCCGTGGCCAGCGCTTTGGGCGTGGGCCACCAGCAGGGGGATACGCCCGGCGTTCCAGTCGCGCAGGGTCTGCGGGTTCTCGTCGAGCAGGCGCGCGCGCGGGAAGGCGCGCAGGATGCGTTCGCGGCTGGGCACCCAGTGATAGCGCACCAGCAGAGGCGCGCCGGCCGCTTCCTCGGCGATGGACTCAAGCGCCTGCAGCTTGGCGTCGTGCGTCTCCGCCCAGGTGCCGGAAGCGGCATCGACCCACACGCTGCCGCTGGCCATCTGCAGGCACTTGGCGGACTTGGCGGCGGCGTTGAGGGCTTCGACCTCGTGCTCGCCCAGCTGGGCGAACATCTCTTTTTGCATGTCCTCGTAGGCGGTGCGCGCCTTCTTGGGCAGCTCGACGCGCACCACGTTGGCGATGGGCTCGCGCAGGTCGAACCAGTCGCGCGCATCCAGTGTGAGGGCCACGTCCCGCAACTTGTCCTGGATCTGTTCCTGGGCGAACGGCAGGGCGCGCAGCTCGCGCGCGGCGGGGGTGTTGCCGACCGGGATGGTCTGGAACCAGCGGCGTTCGAACGCGGTGAAGCTGGCGCCCAGGCGCTGGCCTTTGTCGAGGAACCACGCCTGGCCCCACAGGTCGGGTAGGCCGTTGGGGGACGGGGTGCCGGTCAGCTCGATGAAGCGGGCGGCGTGCCGGTGCGCCACGCGGGCCAGGGCGCCGGCACGCTGGCTGCCCTGGCGGGTGCGGAAGGACTTGAGGCGGGTGGATTCGTCGGCGACGATCTTGGTGAAGGGCCATTTGCCCGCGAAGTGTTCGACCAGCCAGGGCAGTTGCTCGTAGTTGGTGGCGTAGACGTGCGCCGGCCGGCGCAGGGCGGCGCGCCGCTCGTCCACGCTGCCGGTGACGGGCCTCACGTCGAAGCCTTGCAAGTGCTGCCACTTGGCGGCCTCGTCGGGCCAGGTGCTGCGCGCCACGCGCAGCGGGGCCAGCACCAGCGCGGGGCCGGGCTCGGTCAGTTCCAGCGCGTGCAGGGCTGTGAGGGTGGCCACGGTCTTGCCCAGCCCCATGCCCGCCCACAGCGCGCAGCGCGGCACGTCCAGCGCGTGCGCCAGCATGGCGTGCTGGTAGGGGCGGGGCGTGAAGTCAGTGGCGGTCATCGCGGCGCAGGTGCTCGTGGGTGGTGAAGCGGTGGCCTTGGCTGCAGGCATAGCGGCGGTAACGCCCGCCACTCTTGAGCGGGCGTGAGTCTGCGACCTGGCCGCGGCGGCCGCAGGTGGGGCAGTTCATCGCAGATTGAACACAGAGTTGACAGGTTCGCGCTTGTCGCACTCGTGCAGGGCCTCGACGCAGCGCTGCACGGCTTGCGCAGCACGACCGCCGAAGTGGGCCTCTACCTCGGCGATGCCTTCCAGCGCGGCCGCGCGCAAGTTTGTCGCTTCGAAAGGCGTCAGCAGCAGCAGCACGCTGCCGCTGCGCGGCAAGGTGACGGCCTCAGCCATGGCCGAACAGCTCCCGCACCAGCGCGTCGGCGGCGACGGGGGAATCGATCACGCGCACGTCCTGGCCGGCGTCGCGCAGGCGCTCGTGCTCGCGCTGCTGGGCGCGGGTGGGTGCCTCGCCCGGCGCCTTGAGCTCCACCCACACGGTGCGGCCCTTGGGGCGACACCAGGCGCAGTCGAGGCTTTGCGTCAGCGGCCGGGCCGCAGCCATGACCACGCGGTCGGGCGCGCTGTTGCGGCCCAGCCACTGCACCTTGCGCACCTGGCCCCCGGCGGCCTCGACGGCGCTGCGCAGGTGGCGCTCGATGGCAGACTCACGCATTGGCCTGCCCCCCGTTCAGCCAGGCCTCCAGCCGCGCCACGCGCTGCTGGTTGTAGGTGACGATGGCCTGGAAATACTCGGCCGCTGATTGCGCGTTCAGCAGGGCTGTGCGCGCCTCTTCCAGCTCGCGCTGGGCCAGCTGGCCGGCGGTGGGGCGGCCCAGCAGTTGGGTGAGCGTGTTCATGGGGTGGTGCGTCCTTTCAGGTCAGGCTTTCCTCGACAGGAGCGTCGGGGAGCATCCAGGTGGGGTTGAAGGGTTGTTCATCGGGCAGGGCGACGAACTCGGGGCGCATCGGACTGGCGACGCCGATGAAGTCGGCGTGGCCGACGATGTGTACGCGGGCAGGGCTCTCGCCGTTTTGACTCAGGCGGATGCGACCGTCCTTGAAGCCCAGCGCCTTGGCCAGGTTGCTGAACAGCGCCAGCAAGGGGGGGCTGAACTGCCCGGGCTCGTAACTGACTTCGGCCGGCACGATGCGGCGCCAGTCCACCGCGTCGAGGTACTTTATTTCCGCGGGCAGGGCGACGGTGTCGCCGCCATGGTCTAGGACGGCACGTTCTGGACCCAGCACAAGCTGGACGCGCGGAGCGCGGGCCTTGGGCAGCCGCGCCAGGGCATCGGTGGGCAGCAGGCGCGTGAAAGACTCGCACGGAGCCCTGTCGCCGACGCGCAGCACGGCAAGCGCCGCGCCGTCGGTGGCGATAAGCAACAGCCCGCGCGCCGAGTTCTCGACCCACACGCCCTGGCAGCGCGGGCGCAGGTCTTTGGGGTCTGTGAATTTGGCCAGGGCATGCAGCACCGGCGCGGGGCAGAGTTCGATTTCCATGGGTCAGTCCTTGCGGTAACGGTGGGCCTCGAAGCCGGCCGCAGCGAGCGGCAGGCCTTCGGCCCATTCGGGGTTGATGGCCATCAGCCGGGCCAGGTCGGCGGGATTGAACTCAGGCGTGTCGGGCGCCTCGCAGATCACTTCGTCGTGCACGGTCAGCACGATCTGGTATCCGGCCGCCTCGATGGCAGGCATGCTGGCGGCCAGCACGTCGCGGGCGACGGCCTGAGTGACGTTCTCGACCAGCTTGCCGCCGTAGGTCTTCAAGCGCTCCCATTTGCGCGAGTACTGGTTGACGCCCAGGTAGGACAGCTTGCCGTCCTCGCCCACGGCGGCGCCGGGGTAGCACACCACGCGACCCGAGGGCAGGCGGATGCGCAGCCAGGCGCCGATGGTGCGCACGTCGAGCCGGCCGACTTGCGCGACCTGGCCGCGCTGGGTGACGGCGGCGATGCAAGCGTCCTGCAGGGCGCGCCACAAGGCAGCGGTGGCGGGGTGGGCCTGGCGCCACAGGCGCTTGAGACTGTCGCAGGCGATGAAGGCCTCGTCACTCAGGCCGAAGTCGCCCAGCTTCTGCGCCCGGCGCCAGTCGAGAAAATCGCCGGCCTCGCCCCGCACGTCGGCGGGGATGCCGGGCAGGGCGGCGGCGGCCATGGCATCGAGGTCGATGCCGTACGTGGCGGCCCCGGTGAGAAACGCGCCGACGCCGCCCTCGTAGCCGAGCATCAGCTCCATCACCTTGCCGATCTGGCGCTGGTCTTTGGCCACGGCGTCGGGCTGGATGGCGAAGGCGCGGGCGTAGGCGGTTTTGTAAAGGTCGGCGCCGGCGCCCTGATCGAAGGCGCGGAAGGCACGCAGCTTCCAGTTCTCGCCAGCCAGCCAGGCCAGCACGCGGCCCTCGATGTTGGCCAGGTCGGCCACCACCAGCTTGCGCCCAGACGGGGCCACGATGGCCCCGCGCAGGGCGTTGCTGGCCAAAGCCATCACGTCGCCGGTCAGCAGGTCGGCACAACCGAGTTTGAGGGCCCCGACACCAGCGTCGATCTCGGCCTGCGGCAGTGTCGGGCGGGCCAGGTTCTGCGGCTGGAACAACCGCCCGGCCCAGCGCCCGGTGCGGCTGGCGCCGCAAAACTGCAGCGTGCCGCGCAGCCGGCCGTCGGCGCTGGTGGCGCGCAGCAGGGTGTTGTACTTGGCGGTGCTGGTGGTGGTGGCCGCCAGGCGGTTGGCCAGCAACTCGCGCAGCTCGGGCGCCAGGTCAGTGTCTTGCAGGCGGCGCTCCAGTGTGGACTTCTGCAGGTCGGGCAAGTCCACGCCGTGCTCGGCCAGCAGGTGCGCCAGCAGCGCGTCGCGCTGGGTGGTGGCGGCGAGGGCGCCGTCCGTGAGCGTGTGCGCCTGCCGGGCCAGCCCGGCCTGGGCCTGGGCCACGGCAGCGACGGCGCCCTCGGCCAGGGGGAGGTCAACGGACACGCCCCGGTCGTTGATGCGCTGGTCGAGGCACCACAAGGCGCGCTCTTCGGCGCTGTCGTTCCACCTGGGCAGGCGCGCGGCGATGGCGCGCATGGCCTCTACGTCCAGCCGCGCGTACTCGGTGAAACGCGCCCACTCGGCGGGGTGCGTGGCGCGCGTGGCGCGGGTGATCTTGCTGGTCTTGGGCCGGGGCTTGCAGAACAGGTGGATCAGCTGGCGCCCGTCCTTATCCTTGGCCTGGTCGGTGGGCAGCTTGAAGATGCCGCACAACTCGCCCAGCGAGCCCGGCAGGCCATGTGCCAGCGCCCGCACCATGGTGTCGCGGATGCGCTCAGGGGCCAAGTCGATGCCCAGGGCGTGGCGCAGCACGGTGCGGTCGAACGCGCTGTTGTGGATCACCACATCGACGGCCCGATCGAGCAGCGCGGCGCGCAGGGCGACGGGCAAGCCCAGGCCTTCGGTCAGGTCGGCCACCTGCACCGGCGCGGTGTCCAGCGCCCAGGCGATCAGCAGCACCTCGGCGCGCGCGGCATAGCGGTGCGTGCCGTGCGCGATGGGCACGTCGGAAAAGGTCTCCAGGTCTAGGTAGAGGGTGGTCAAGACACGTCCTCGAAATCGTCCGCGCTGGCAGCGCCGCAAACGTGTTCTTCGTCCTCGTCGTCGAACAGGCGCCACACCTCTTTGCCGGCGCGATCCCAACGGGCGACTTCCCAGTGCAGCCCTTCGGCGCCGCAGCGGCGGCACGTGACGTTGCCCGGCTCTTGGCCTTCGTAGTCCTCGTCGTAAAAGTAGTCTCCAGTGGGCATGTGTTCTTTCTGGTTTGCTATCGCTTTCAAAGCGGCGGATTCCGTTTTGAAAGCGCCCCAGCCGGGGCTGGGAGCGCAGTGGCCGTTGCCGGGATTTCCGGGTTTACGGTTGCCCGCCTTGCCCCGGTTTGCGCGTGGCTGCCGCTGAAAGTGAAGCGGGGGCGGCAGCTTGGCGATCCCGGCCTGGGTGCCGCGTGGCCTGGCGCGGCTGGAGGCAGCAAGGCGCCCGCGTGAGGGGTCAGGTCAGGTCGTCGGCGCCGACGGTGAGGTCGTCGAACTCGTCCTCGCTGGCGGGGGCGCCGCCGGCAAAGGCGTCGCCGTCGCGCAGGAACTGCACGCCGCGCAGGCTGGCGTTGATGCGCTTGCCGTAGTTGTTGTCTTGCGCCCAAAGCTCGATGCTGGCGTTGACGTAGCAGCCAGCGTAGGGCTTGCCGTCCTTCTCGGTCAGGGGCGAGCGGTCGGCGTCGATCACCAGCGGGCGCGTGGTGCTGCGGCTGCTGACGTAGAGCATGCCGGCGAAGCCGTCGTAGTTCTCCTTCAGGTCGCCGTCGTGCAGAAACACCTTGTCGGCGCCACGCATGGCCTTGAGGATGGCGTCGGCCTTGGCGCCCCACTTGTCCTTGGCGCAGGTGTCGATGGCCTGGTTGATGGCGGTCAGCTGCGGGTCGGCGGGGTCGAGCAGGAACGACGCGGAGAACGCCGGCTTGCCCTCGCCGTTGACGGTCTTGGCCTCGAACAGGGCGGGGAACGCGAGACGCACGTTGGAGAGTTTGAGTTTCATGATTCGTCCTTTCTGAAGAATTGGGGGTGGTCTTGCTTGAGCCGCCGGGTCAGCTCGTCGATGGCGCGTATTCGCGCGCGGGGTTGGGAAAAGGTGTTTGGCACCTGGCTGGCTCTCTGCAACTGCTGCGCCAGGTGGCGCGGCAGCACCTCGGCTAGGGGGGTGGGCCGGCTCACGTCAGCGGCTCCAGCGCGGTGAGGTCGTCGAAGTCGTCGGCCGTGGCGGCCAGGGGCAGGGGCGGGCGCTTGTCGGCGTCGGGGGCCACGCTGGGCGCACCCTCGACCTGGGTGATGTGGCCTTGCAGCTTGGCCCACTGGCGCGGGCCCAGGGTGCCGGCCTTCTGCAGCTTTTCGGCCGTGGTTGGGCTTATGAGCTTGAGGTCGTACATCTCCTCGACCTTCAGGCGCATGGCCTTGAGCGCGGCCTCGGCCTCGGCGTCGTTGGTCCATTTGCGCGCGCCCTTGCGGCCGGCCACCAGCTTGAAGCCCGGTACGGGAGCGCCGGCCAGCAGGCGGGTTTCGGTCTCGCCCCGCACCGCCTTGGCCCACAGCTCGACCAGCGGCAGGGCGGCCATGCAGCGGCCCAGGGTGGCGCTGTCGTAGGTGCTGACCGCGTGCGGCGCGCTCTCCAGCTGGGGCACCAGATCGGCGGACACGTCGGCGAAGTCATCGACCACGGTGTCCAGCACCTGCTGGGCCAGCGCGGCGCAGGTGGCGCGCGCCGGGCACCAGCGGCACTGCTCGTCGCCGGGGGTGAAGTCGGCCGGGCCGGGCGGCGTGACCGTAAGCGTCAGGGCGCGGTGCGCTGCGGCGCGGATGCGCGGCAGCAGGGCACGCAGCTCGTCGGCCGTGGCTTCCCAGCTGCTGACGTGCTCCAGTCGGGGCTGGTGGATGGTGAGCATCACGTCGGTGACCTCGCCCAGGGGGTCGAGCGTGTCGAGCGCGGCCAGGGCGTAGAGGATCAGCTGCGGGTTGCGCTCGGCGTCGACCCGCACGCCCCGGCCGTACTTCAGGTCGATGACGTGCAGGCGGGAGCCGGCCACGATGACCGCATCGGCCGTGCCCTGGGCGCCGGCCTCGCCGGTGATGGCGGCCAGGTCGAGCGCCTGCTCGACCATGAGCGCGCCGCCCCGGGCCCAGCCCCTGACGAACTCGACGTAATCGCCGACGTAGCCCGCCATCTCGGCGGTGAAGGTGACGCCGTTGCTGGCCTGCTGGCCGACGAGGGGGGCGGGCTCCATCGGCAGGGTGTCGCCCAGGCACTGCGCCGCCAGCTCGTGCGCGGCGCTGCCCTCGGCGGCGTGCACGCTGGAGGTGTCGGGAATGCCCTGGCTGGCGCCCACGCTGGCCGGGCAGGCCAGCCAGCGGTGCGCGCTGCTGGGGGAAAGAAGGGCGTGCTGGGTCATTCGGCTGCCTCCTCTGCCTCGGGCACGGACGTGGCCGCACGGGCCGCGTCGATGCGCGACACACCGACCGCTACCAACAGCTTGTATTCGCGCCGGATGCGGGCGTCGTGCTCGCTGGCGCTGGCGGCGAGGAACGCATCAACAGTTCCCCTAAAGCAACCGCGCGTGACCTCGATTTGGTCGTCCTTGGTGTTGTAGACCGTCAGGGTGCCGTTTTCGGTCCCGACATTGGAGAACCAACAAATGAAGCCGTTGTCAGAGACCCGCGCGTTGCCAGAGACCCGCGCGTTGCCAGAGACCCGCGCGTTGCCAGAGACCCGCGCGTTGCCAGAGACCCACGCGTCGCCATAGACCCACGCGTCGCCAGAGACCTCCGCGTTGCCATAGACCCGCGCGTTGCCATAGACCCGCGCGTTGCCATAGACCCACGCGTTGTCAGAGACCCACGCGTCGCCATAGACCCACGCGTCGCCAGAGACCTCCGCGTTGCCATAGACCCGCGCGTTGCCAGAGACCCGCGCGTTGCCAGAGACCCGCGCGTTGCCAGAGACCCGCGCGTTGCCAGAGACCCGCGCGTTGCCAGAGACCCACGCGTCGCCATAGACCCACGCGTCGCCAGAGACCTCCGCGTTGAGGTTGTCGATCGCTTGGATGTAACCGCCCAGGTCGCCAGGTGCGACAGCAGGCGACCGCAAGGTAGCTGCGACAGCAGTCAGTGCGCGGATGCGCCTGGCGACGACGCCGGGGGCCACGATTTTTTCGTCGCCTTCGACAAACTCATAGAGCTGGGGGGCTGCCATGGCGTCAGGCCTTCGCGTTGCAGGCGGCGACGACGGCGGCGTACTGCGCCGGCTGCACGTCCTTGAGCGTGGCGGCGCCGAAGGACGCCAGCACGTCGACGGCGGCTTGTCGGCCGCTGGCCTTGACCAGCGCGTTGACGGCCTTGGCCGTGGTGGCGTAGTCCGGGGTCTCAGCGGCCGGGGGGTCGGCCGGCTCGGCGCCCCTGGGCGACTGCGCAGGCACAGGCGCCTCGGCAGTAGACGGGGTAGGCACAGGCTTGGCCGGTTTGGCCGCAGGGGTGGGCTTTGGGGCGGCAGCCTCCTGCGCCTGGGCGGCGTTGAGGGCCTTGATGTTGGCGTCGATCGCTTCGGCCGTGGGCTGCTGCAGCGCGGTGCCTGAGCGCAGCTGGGCGATCAGCTCGCGCACGGCGGCAGTGTTTTCGGCGATGGCGGCTTCGAGGGTCATGGGGCTTTCTCCGTTGGGGTTGGGGTTGGGGTTAGAAGCATTCGGCGGCGGCCTTGTACAGCTTGAGGGCACGGGCCAATTCGCTCGGGTCGAGCAGGTCGGCTTCGGCCAGCAACTGGGTGCACTCGCGCAAGTCGGCGAGGGGCGCGCGCCCCAGCACTTCGGTCAGGGCCTTGGCGTCCTCCACGTTGTGCTCGTCGAGCACGTCGAGCAGGGGGGCCGCGTCGGCCGCCTCGTCCTGCAGGAATTCGAGGCGGCGCAGCAGCTCGGTCTCCAGCGGGGTGCTGGTCAGAGCGTTGTGCTCGGCGTGCGCGAGCCGCAGCAGCTCGTCATGGGTGAGGTGGGTGTAGGCGTTCACTTGATGCCCTCCAGCTGGCCGGTGACGTGAAGCCAGCGCTGTTGCAGGTCGAGGGCGCGTTCGGCTTCGCGCTGGGCGGCGCGCTCGGCCTTGTGCTGGTTGGCGGCGCGGTCGGCGGCGAGGCGCGCGGCCTCGTCGGCCTGGTCGTGCAGCCAGGACTGGTGCAGGGGGTGGGTCACTGCAAGCCCTCCATGAACTTGGCGATGGCGGCGGCGCCGTTGGCGGCGCTGATGTAGTGCAGCTGGCCGGCGTGGCGCACGGCGTAGAGCAGGCCGGGGATGAGGGGGGTGGCGGTCATCGCGGTTCCTAGTGGGTTGCTGTTGGTAGGTGAAACTTTAGCGAAACGCGAAACAATGGTCAATAGCGAAGCGCAAAATTAAAATGCAACAACATGAAACAAACAACAGGCGCAAAAAAGCCCGCGCGGGGCGGGCTGGGGGCGGGTTGGCGTCGGGGTGGTGGGCGCTAGTCGGCGTCGGCCTTGTCTGGCTTGGGCTTGAGGTATCCAAGCACGGCGTAGCCCAGGATGGCGGCCAGGGTGGCGCCGGACAGCCACGGGGCGCCAGCGTAGGCCATGGCGGCCGAGACCAGCAACCCGGTGACGATGATGGCGAAGGCCATCCAGTCGCGGCGGCGGTTATCCTGGCGTTTTGCCTGCAACGTGCCAGCCATCAAGGCGCGTTCGGATTCTGCGTTCAGCTCGAATTGCCTGAGCACGCGCTCGGGCGCGTCCGGCACCAGGCGGCTGTAGCGCTCCAGCACCTCCGGGTCGAAGATGGTGCGGACGTGTTGGACTGTTTGCTGGTGATGAATGACCGTGCCCGAAGAGGCGGGCCGGGGCTCAAGAACGTTTGGCTGCGGCGTCGGTATCGTGGGCTTTTTCTTGGGTGACCTGGACATAGGCGCGGTTCATTTGGGCCACGGTGCGCGCCAAGGCGCGCTGTGCGATGAGGTCACGATGGGCCATGCGGCGCAGCCGCGCGTAGTCGTCGCGGCGCTGCAGCGAGAAGAGGCGGGGGAGGGCGGCGAGTAGCTCACTCATGGCCCTTGGACTCTACCACGGCGGGGTTGTTCCGCGCTACGGCGCGCAGCCTCATCTTCCCAGTTGCTGGCGGCAGCGGCGCCCGCCGCTGCCGCGGCGAGTACCAGTACAAAGGCGGTGTGGAACGTCTGCCAGTGCGCGGCTGCCATGGCGCTCAAACCCGCTCGCTTTGCTTGTGCACGATCTCGCCCAGGAGGTGGGTGCCTTCGTGGCAGACCTTGCGCGGGTAGCGGCGCTGGTCGGGGTTGTCGGAGCATAGCCACCACTGGCCGGCGTCGCGCACCAGGCGCTTGATGACCAGCTCGCCCTCGTAGTTGACGGCAAAGACCACGCCATCCTGGGGCTCTGCAGCGGCGGTGTTGACGACCACGGTGTCACCATCGAACAGGCCGGGCTCCATCGAGCCGTTGGCCACCTTGACGGCGAACAGCTTGTCGGGGGCAAAGCCGCGCTGCTCGTACCACTGGCGCTGAAAGACGATGGGCGCGGCCTCGTCGCCCAGGTACTCGATGCCGAAACCGCTGGCGCCGGCCGACAGTTTGAAGCGCACACGGCGGATGGCCGGGTATTCGGGGTTGTCGTCCAGGTCGATGGGCGCTGGGGCTGGACCCTCGGTTTTGTCGTCGTGGTCAATGTCTAACCAACCGGGCGGCTTTCCCGCAGCCGCTTCGATTCGTCGCGCAGTCGCCTTGTGCATCCCCCTGGGCTTCCCTGTTTTGGAATCCTTCGCGCCGTCGCGTAGGTTGGCGTACTGGGCCAACGACATGCCGATGGCGTTCGCCGCTATGGCCGGGCTGCCCAGAGCGCGCTCGATCACGCGGATGTTGTCGCGCCGGATTTCGTCAATGTCCCTCATGGGCGCGATTCGATAGCAAAACGCGAAAAAGGTAAAGGGGCATAACGCTATTGCCGTCTGTTTCGCGTTTCGCTAAACTTCAGGCATGCAGCTCAAAGACTACCTCGCCGAAGAAGGCCGTGGCGCCGCCTCTTATCTGGGGCGCGCGCTGGGCGCCGCCCCCTCCCTAATCTCTCTGTGGGCGTCGGGCGAGCGCCAGGTCCCCGCCGAGCGCTGCCCCGCGATCGAGCGCCTGACACGCGGCGCCGTGACCTGCGAGGAATTGCGCCCCGACGTGGACTGGGCCGTGCTGCGCGGCACCGGCGCGCGCCAGCCGTGCGCGGTTAGCTCTGAAACGGATAGCAAAGAGTGACCGGGCGGGCTTGTCCGGTCCGGCCTGCGCCTGATGGGCGCGGGAGCCTTGAATTGACTTGAAGGGCCCGCGCCCATGAACAACGTGTCAACCATCTCCCCCCGCCTGAAGTCCCTGCACTGCCCGGCGCCCTTGGCGCTGGTGCACCACTCGGGCAAGGATGCCAGCAAGGGCGCGCGCGGCTGGTCGGGCCTGCGCGGCGCGGCCGACGTGGAGCTGGAGGTGTGGCGCATCGGCGACGCCCGGGCGCTGAAGGTGACAAAGCAAAAGGACGGCGACGAAGGGCACAAGCGGCACCCGGAGATTTCCGCATATCACCACTACGTGAATCGTTTCGCACTGGAGGGGCGCGAGTACTTCATTCGCTTCACAGTGCAGGAAATGCGTGCCAAGCAAGGGCGAGCGGCGGAAAACCTGGCTCATTCGTCGTTCGTCTCCGAGGTGACGGTGTACGCCAACGAAAAAGGCGCGGCACATGAGTCTGTCGGGGGCCGGGAATCCCCGGTCTTAACAGCAGATGGTGCCACGCCTATGGACACCATTCTAGCCGAGTGGCTGGAAGCGGGCAAGGCTGGTGCTTCCGAGGTCGTTGACCCGGACACGGGCGAGCCGATGGTGGTTTACCACGGCAGCGATCGTGGCGACATTCATGAGTTCCACGAAGGCGGGCATTTCGGGGACTCCGGGCAGGCGGCCGACCGACTCACCCAGACAGAGCGCCTTGGTGCTATCTACCCGGTATGGCTGCACGTCGCGGACCCCATGCGCTCCATGGACGTCGGCGACGATCTCGCCTGGGATCGAGCCATGATCCGCGCGGCCAACGGAGGCCACGACGGCATTGTCTACCGCAACGACACGGAGGGCCCCGGGCGCGACTCCTGGCTTGTGTGGGATTCCCTGCAAGTCAAATCCGCCACAGGCAATCGCGGCACGTTCGATGGCACCACGGGCAACATCCTGCGCCAAGGCCCGCGCGGCAGCTTCAGCCCCGAGCAGCTGACCATCAGCCTGCTCAAGGGCGCCGACCTGAGCACCTTCCTGCACGAGTCAGCCCACTTCTTCTACGAGAACGACATCGCCCTGGCCGCGCAGATCGCGGCCAGCCAGCAGCAGGGCGCCAGCATCACGGCGGGCGAGCAGCAGATCCTTGCCGACGTGGGCACGCTGCTGACCTGGCACGGCCTGAAGGGCGACGTGGGCGCGCAGCTGACCGAGTGGTACAACCTGCCGTTCGAGCAGCGGCGCGCGCACCACGAGCGCACCGCCGAGTCGTTCGAAGCCTACCTGCTCGAAGGCAAGGCGCCCAGCATCGAGCTGGCGCCGTACTTCCAGCGCTTCCGCTCGTGGCTGGTGCGGGTATACGCCAGCCTGAAGGACTTCCTGGCCGGCCATCCCGAGGCTGGCACGCTCACGCCCGAGGTGCGCCAGGTGTTTGACCGCATGCTGGCCACCAACGACGCCATCGTGCAGATGGAGCAGGCGCGCAGCATGCTGCCGCTGTTCGAGAGCGCCGAGCAGGGCGGCCTGTCGCCCGAGGCCTGGGCCCAGTACCAGCAGGACAACGCCCAGCAGACCCAGGACGCGGTGCAGGACTTGCAGGCCAGAAGCCTGCGCGACCTGCAATGGGCGCGCAATGCCCGCTCGCGCCAGCTGAAGCGCTTGCAGCGCGAGGCCAATGACCTGCGCAAGGCCGCTGGCGTGGACGCCTGGCGCGAGGTGATGCAGCAGCCGGTCTACCGCGCCTGGCGCTTTCTGACCGGCAAGATCACCGAGGAGGACCGGATCGGCGAGGCACCGGACGCTTCGCCGCAGCCTTCAGGGCGGGGCCTGAACCCGGAAGTCGATTCGCTGCTGGTGGCGATTGCCAAGCTGGGCGGCATCGCGCGCGAGTCGGCCGGGCGCGACCTGGGCGTGCACGCCGACGACCAGGTGCTCAAGGGCAGCGTGTTCGGCGCGCCGCCGTTCAGGAAGGAGGGCGGGCTGTCGGCCGACGCCATGGCCGAGCGCCTGCTGGAAGCGGGCTACCTGCTGCCCGACGAGCACGGCAAGGCCGACCTGCGCGAGCTGGAGGAGCTGGTTACCGGCGAGCTGAGCGGCAGCCCGGCGCACTCGGTGCAGTGGAACCTGCGAAGCGCCATGCCCGAGATGAAGGCGGGCGAGCAGGTGGCCGACCCGACCCAGCTGGGCGCCGGGCGGCTGGATGCGGCCAGCCTGGGCCTGATGTACGGTCCGAGCGACGCCCGCATCAAGGCGCTTAAAGCCCTGCGCATGGTGGCCAGCAAGAACGCCATGCACCCCGACGTGGTGGGCGAGCTGTTCGGCTTCGACAGCGGCGACGCGCTGGTGCAGGCGCTGCTGGAGGCGACGCCGCTGCGCGAGGCCGTTGGGGCGGCCACCGACCAGATCATGCTGGAGCGCCATGGCGAGCTGGCCACGCCCGAGGCCATCGAGCAGGCCGCCGACCGGGCGGTGCACAACGAGGCCCGGGGCCGCGCCGTGGCGACCGAACTGGCGGCGCTGACCAAGGCCACCGGCAAGCCCAAGCTGCTGGCCGACGCGGCGCGCCAGTTCGCCGCCGAGGCGATTGCGCGGCTGAAGGTTAGCGCGCTGATCCCGTCGAGGTTTTCCAGCGCCCAGGCCAAGGCCGCGCGCAATGCCGGTGACGCGATGAAGGCGGGCGACCTGGCCCGGGCAGCCGCCGAGAAGCGCAACGAACTCTTGCAGCACTACAGCGCCCGGGCCGCATTCGACGCGCGCGAGGAGGTAGAGAAGGCGCGCAAGTACCTGCGCAAGTTCGACGGCGAGGTGAAGGGGCTCGACCCGGCCTACCTGTCGCAGATCACCACGCTGCTGGGCAAGTACGAGCTGCGCGCGCACTCGCTGAAGGACGCCGAGCGCACGGTGAACCTACGCGCCTGGGTGCAGTCGCGCCTGAACGACGGCGAGATACCGGCGCTGTCGGTCGATCTGCTGACGCCGGCCGAGCGCACCGCCTACTTTGCCGAGGTGGCAAGCCGCGACGAGAGCGGCGAGCTGGTCTACCAAGAGGACGAGGACGCCATCAAGCTGCTGGCCGACGCCATCGAGCGCAGCGCCAAGCGGTCTTACAAGGACCTGACGGTCGAGGAGTTCCGGGGACTGGTGGACACGGTCCGGAACATCGAGCACCTGGGCCGGCTGAAAGACACGCTGCTGACCGCGCGCGACCGGAAGAGCTACGGGGCGGTGCGCGACGAGATGGCGGCCGGCATCGTGGCCAATGCCAAGGCGGGTGGCAAGAACACGCCCACGGCCACCGACTGGTGGGGCAAGAAGGTGCAAGGCATCAAGGGCTTCCTGACCTCGCACATCAAGGCCGCCAGCTGGGCGCGCGTGATGGACGGTGGCCGGGACAACGGGCCGGTGTGGCGCTACCTGATCCAGCCGGCCAACGAGCGCGCCACGCAGGAAACGGCGGAGAAAGCCAAGGCCACTGAAGACCTGAGCGCCATCCTGGGGCCGATCCTGAAGGACGCCAGCCTGTTGGACAAGTCGGGCAAGGGGCGGTACCTCCCCAGCATCGGGCGCTCGCTGAACCTGCAGGGGCGCCTGGCGGTGGCGCTGAACTACGGCAACGAGTCCAACCTTCAGCGCCTGCTGGGCGGCGACGGCTGGACGCAGGCGCAGATCATGCCGGTGCTGCAATCGCTCACCGCCAAGGAATGGCAGGCGGTGCAGGCGGTGTGGGACTACCTGGAAAGCTACTGGCCGCGCATCGTCGCCAAGGAGCTGCGCGTGACCGGCAAGGCGCCCGAGCGCATTCCGGCGCGGGCCTTCACCGTGCGCACGGCGGACGGGCAAACCCTGACGCTGCGCGGCGGCTACTTCCCGGTGGTGTTCGATCCGCGCACCAACATGAAGGCCGACGCCGACGCGAAGGCGCAGGAAGCCAAGGAGATGCAGCGCGCGGCCTACTCGTCGGCCACCACGCGGCGCAGCTTCACCAAACAGCGCGTCGAGGAACTGCACGGCCGGCCGCTGCTGCTGAGCCTGCGGGGGCTGTACTCGGGCGTCAACGACGTGATTCACGACCTGGCCTGGCACGAGTGGGTGCTCGACGCCAATAAGCTGCTGAAGTCCAAGACCATCGATGCTGCCATCCGCGAGCACTACGGCCCCGAGGTCAAGCACGAGCTGGAGAAGTGGCGCGACGACGTGGTGATGAACCAGCGCCGGCTGGGCCACGCCACCGAACGCTTCGTCGGTTTCGCGCGGCAGAACATCTCGGCCGCCGCGCTGTCGTTCTCGGTCTGGTCGGCGATCCAGCAGCCGCTGGGTCTCGTCAACTCGGGCGCGCGCATCGGCTGGCACTGGCTGGGCCGGGGCGTGGCGGACTACATCGCCAGCCCCTTCGCCACCACGCGCGAGGTGATGGAGAAATCGGCCTGGATGCAGAACCGCACCCGCACCCGCTTTCGGGAACTCAACGAGCTGCGCAACACGGTGCAGGGCCAGACCGCCGCCAAGGAGCTGATGGGGCGCTACGGCTACTGGATGATGGTGCGCATGCAGCTGCTGGTGGACATCCCGACCTGGCGGGGCGCCTACGCCAAGGCGGTCGCCGAAGGCCACGACGAGCGCACGGCGGTCAACCTGGCCGATCAGGGGGTGAAGGACGCGCAGGGCGGCGGCGAGGAGGTCGACCAGGCTGGCGTCGAGCGCGGCAGCGCCTACGCCAAGCTGTTCACGGTGTTCTACAGTTACATGGGCTCGACGCTGAACACCGCCTATACGTCGGCCAAGACCGACAAGAACAAGGCGCGCGCGGCGGCCAACATCCTGCTGATCGTGACGGTGCCGGCCATCCTGCAAAGCCTGCTGCAAGATGCGCTGACGCCTGGTGGCGACGACGACGACGACCCGGAGAAGCTGGCCAAGAAGCTGGCGGGCGAGCAACTGTCGTTCCTGTTCGGCTTGCTCGTTGGCGGGCGCGAGTTCTCGCAGACCGCCAAGGGGCTGTTCGGCGGCACCGGCGGCTTCTCCGGATACAGCGGGCCCGCCGGGCTGCGCATGGTCTCGGACGTGGATCGACTGGCCACGCAGGCCAAGCAGGGCGAATTCGACGAGGCCTTTGTCAAAGCCAGCATCAGCGTGCTGGGCGACCTGAGCGGCCTGCCCTCGGTGCAGATCAACCGCACCATCACTGGTGTCAAGGCCATGGCCGAGGGCAAGACCGTCAACCCGCTGGCACTGGCCTTCGGCTTCCAGAAGCAGTAGCGCGGGTGCGCGTGAGGGCGCCGGCGGGGCCCACCATCGGGGGCCATGACAATCCGCACCACTGCCCGAGCAGCCGGGCCTTTCCCTGACTCGGCCGCCTCGCTCCCGTTCGCCTTCAAGGTGTTCCGCTCGTCGGACATGCTGGTGACGTCCGCCGATCCGCTCGGCGCCCCCACGGTGCTTGTCAACGGGGTGGACTACCGCGTCACGCTGAACGCCGACCAGGAGAACGCGCCTGGCGGCGTGGTCACGCTACTGACGGCCACGCCGGCGGGGCACACCGTGACGGTAACCACGGCCATGCCGGCGCTGCAACCGCTGGATTTGCAGAACCAGGGCGGGTTTCACCCTGAGGCCATTGAGGACGCCTTTGACCGTCTGACCGTGTTGGTGCAACAGCTCGGCGCTGGTACGCTGGGCTCGGCCGCGCCGGGGACTTTTTCCCTGCCGGCGCCAGAGGCCAACATGGTGCTCGGCTGGGCGCCGGACGGCAGCTCCCTGACCAACATCGACCCGTGCGCGCTGGGTTGCGCTGGTGGCGGGGGTGGCGGGGGTGGTGATGGTGCCCTGTCGCGCGCCGCGTTCTACGCGGTTCGCACGGCCCCAGCCTACGAGTCGGTGGCCGCTGGCGAGCGGGTGCTCCCGCTCAATTCGCAACTGCTGTCGAGTGGCGGAGGCGGCTGGAGCGGGTCGGCGTACACGGTGCCGCGCTCCGGCATGTACCAGATCGCCTTCCGCGTGACGGCCCAGCGCGGGCCCTCAAGTGCTGCGTGGTCATATTTCGTCGCGCGGCTGAAGGTCAATGGCACGACGCAGATCGAGGGCTCGTGCGAGTCCACGCTGTCCAGTCCGACCAGCGATGCGCTGTTCTTCGGCAGCTACGGCGAGGGCACGCTGTCCCTGACGGCAGGCGACACCCTGGAGCTGGCGGTGATGTCCGAAGTCGGCTGCGAGGTGCTCGCAGGCTCTCAAAACCGCAATACCGGCATATCCATCGTCGAGTTGTGGGGCGCCCCGAACGCCTTCGCGGCGGCCAAGGCGACGCCCGCCACGACGGCGCTCTCGGTGGGCGAGGCCGACGTGGCTTTCGACTCGACGCTCGTCAGCCAGGGGGCGGGTACTTGGAGCGGCACCGAGTTCACCGTCGCGAAGGCCGGCACGTATCAGGTGGCCTTCACCGTGACCGCCGAGCGCGCGGCGTCCAGCACGACGTGGGGCTACCTCACCGGCTTCGTCTACGTCAACGGGGTTAAACAGCTCACCGGATCGTGCGGGTCAGCGGCGCCCGGGTCGGCGGCATCCGCGCTGTTCAAGGGCAGCAGCGGCAGCGGCATGTTGCAGCTGAGCGTGGGTGACAAGGTGAAGATCAGGGCGCAGACTGATAGCGCGTGCAACGTCATCGCCGGATCGTCGGGTCGTTCGACACGGGTCTCGCTCGTCGAGGTCGCAGACCCTGGCGCGTCGCTGTCGGTGGTGCAGAACACCCCGGCGTATGTCGCCATTGCCCCGGGGGAGGCGACGGTTGGCCTGGATGACCTCCGGTCCAACATCGGCGGGGGCGCCTGGAGCGGGTCGGCCTACACGGTCCCCAAGTCAGGCCTGTACATGGTCGCGTTTCGCGTGACGGCGCAGCGCAGCTCGCGCACGGCGCCGTGGATGTACTTCTCGGCCTACGTTGCCGTCAACGGCGTTTCGCAGATCCACGGCGGGAGCGAGGCCACCTCCTCCGGTTCCGCCGCTGCCTTCCTGTTCGCGGCCGCCTCCGGTGGTGCCGTCCTGCGGCTTGCCGCCGGCGACTCGCTGGCGCTCAAGGTGCAGTCCAGCACGGATTGTGAAATCATCGCAGGCACGGGGGGCCGATCCACGGGGCTTACGCTCGTCGAGCTGCCGGACACTGTCAGCGGCGGTGGTGGTGGTGGCGTGACCACGGCATCGAACCTGGGGGCTGGACATGGTACGTTCGCCACCAAGGTCGGGAATGATCTGCGGTTCAAGTCGCTCGTGGCCGGGGCCAACGTCACGCTGTCAAGCAGCGGGGATTCGATCACCATCGGGGCCACGGGCGGTGGCGGCGGCGGTGTTCCGGTCGCTTTCTCGGTGGTCAAAACCTCGCCAGCGAGTACCTACGTAGCGGCGGCCAGCGAGACAAAAGTCGCCATCAATTCAGTGCAGTTCAACGACGGCGGCGGCTCCTGGGCGTCGAACGAGTACACGGTGCCCGAGACCGGGACGTACCAGATCGCCTTCCGCGTGACGGCCCAGCGCAGCGCGTCCGGCGATGCCTGGATGTACTATGTCGCGCGGCTCAAGGTCAATGGCACGACGCAGATTGAGGGCAACAGCTACGCCAAGCTGTCGTCACCCGGCAGCGGATCCCTGTTCGTCGGCTCTACAGGCGCCGGCACGCTCAAGCTCACGGCAGGCGACAAGGTGTCGTTGTGGCTGCTGACGGATTCGGCCTGCGAGATTCTTGCCGGTTCGACACAGCGCTCTACCGGGCTGTCGCTGGTCAACGTGACCAGCGGATCGGCGCCTGCCTCGCAGACGTTCCCGAGGGTCAAGGTCGTCGTGATTGGCGATTCGATGGCGGCACAACAGGGGCTGCTGGCTGACTCCTGGCCGGAGCGCTGGGCTGTGCTGATGCGCAACGCCGGCGTACCCATCGACATGGCCAACCTGGCGGTGGGAGGCTGGACGTTCAACAAAGCCAACACCATCAGCACGTCGCACGGCGGCAAAACCGTGGTACAGCGTGCCATCGATCTGAAGCCGGATGTGGTGTTCGTCTGCCTCGGCGCCAACGACGCGGTGCTGAACGTGGAGGGCCGTACGCTCGCGCAGACGCAGAGTGACGCCAATTCGTTCTTTTCGACGTTGCGCGCGGGGCTGCCAGCGGCGGTGGTCATCGCCTGCAACGAGTACCTGCACGACAGCACGAATTTCCCGACGCCCGGAACCACGCTGAAGAACAAGGGCGTGATTCCGTACCTGATGGACAAGCCGAGCAGCGGCATCCTGACGGGGTGCTACAGCGCTGAGATCCTGGAGACCACGGTCAATTCGACCCAGCGCACGCAGTTTGCCAACTGGGTCAGCTTGATGGGCACCGTCAACAGTCACGCGGCTGTGAACGGAAACCTGACGCTGAACCTGTGGCGGGCCAGCCGAGTCGGCCTGCTCGGCACCGACGGCGTGCACGCCACGGCAGCGGGGCAGCAATTCCTGGCCGGCTACGCATTCACGGCGGCGCAGACGATGCCGGTGCTAAAGGCCGCTTGGCCCTACATCAACGTCAACACTCTCGCGGCCTGGTCGAACCCGGATTCCGTGTTCGGCGACTTGCTACAGGCGTCCGGCGACGGCTGGACGATCAAGCCCGACACCGTAGCTTCCGACTTCGTATCGAAAAACGGAAATGCGTTCCAGCAACGCCTGGAAACCTGGTGGGCCCCGAGCGGTGCCGGCGCGCGCATCAGCGGCGCCAGCACCGCGCAGGATGGGCTGTTCTACTGGGCGATCCAGGGCGCACGGCCCCGGCAAGCTTGCGCGATCAGCGTGGACGGAGCGGCGTTCGGCGCCTCAGCCGGACAAACCGACGCCTACGGCAGCGCCCTCCTCATGGGCGCTTCCAGCCTCGCGGTCGGCAGCCGGACGTTGCGCTACCAGGTGGGCGACGAGGTGTTCGGCCCCTACGCAGTCACCGTGACCGCAGCCGCTGGTGGCGGTGGTGCCGTGTCGTCGGTGAACGGCAAGACTGGCACAGTGACGCTGGTCGCCGCCGATGTCGGTGCGGCAGCCACGTCGCACACCCACACAGTGGCGGCTATCAGCGCCTCCGGCACGCCGAGTGGCACGACGTACCTGCGTGGCGATGGGACGTGGGCCTCGCCAGCAGCAGGTGGTGGCGGAGGCGATGTCAGCGGGCCAGGCGCGGCTGTGACTGCCGACGCGCTTGTTCTGTGGAACGGCACCGGTGGAACCAGTGTCAAGGCGGCATCGCTTTCTGGCATCGTGAAGGCCACGGGCGGCGTGCCGTCCGCCGCCGTCGCGGACGATGATTACGCACCTGGAAAGACGACGCTGACCGATGCTGCGGCCAGCAACACGCTGCCGGCCACCACGTCCAGCACGCTGGCTGCGCTGCTGCAAACGGTGCGCGACTGCCTGAAATGGCTGGTGGCAAGCACGGTGCAGCTCTCTGGCGCCCAAACGATTGCGGGCGTCAAGACCTTCAGCATCCGCAGCAGCCATGCCGGGGCCTTCACGCCAAGTCTGACGCCAGCACACAGCGCAACACCGACGTTTGACTGCTCAACGTCCAACGTGTTCGAGCCTGCGGCGCTGACTGGCAACGTCACCAGCATCACGTTGAGCAACGCAGTGGCCGGGCAGACGGTTCAAATCCGGTTCCAGCAAGATGCAACGGGCGGGCGCACGGTGGCTGTGCCCAGCGGCGCGAAGGTGGACGGCACGCCGGACACCGGCGCGAACCGCGTCAACTGGCTGGTGCTCACTTACTCCTCGCGCGGCTCGCGCTGGGAGGGCAACTGGCTGAAAGTGCCGGCATGAGCTTCGCGGTGCGCCCTGTCGGTCTGGTAGGTGCTACGGGTGGCACGGCGTTCGTGTTCACCGCCGACGTGGACGCCGACACCACCAACTACAACCTGCGCGCGGCAGCAGTGGCGGCCGGCTGGGATCAAGTGGCGCCACTGCTCGCCACCGTCACGATTGCCAGCGGCATCGTCGTGTCTGCCGACAGCACCAGCTTCTACGCCTTCGACTCCGGCACCATGGCATACCCGACCGGCTCCGCGCTGGCTCTCACGAACGCCGGCTACATCATCGGCATGGGGGGTGCGGGTGGAGCCTATTCAGCAAACGGCCTGCCGGGCGGCGCGGCGCTGCGGGCGATTGCCAGCCTCCCGGTCACGCTGGATAACAGCCTCGGCACCATCGGTGGCGGTGGAGGCGGCGGCGGCGGCGGGTTCTCCGCTGGCGTCGGTTATGGCGGCGGCGGCGGCAGATCGGGACGTGCCGCCTCGGCTGGCGGCGCGGGTAATGCCGCTGGCCGCCAAGGGGCAGACGGATTGTTTGCGTCGGGCGGTAAGGGCGGCGGCGCCCTCGGTGGTGCTGGCGGCACCACGGCTACCGGCGAGAACGCCATCGGAGAGAACGGAGGTGGCGGCGGCGGCTGGGGCGCTATGGGCGGGAGTAATACAGCACACCCGACGAGCGGAGGCGCCGGCGGCACGGCTGTCAGGGGAAACGCCTACATCACCTGGACGGCTACCGGCACCCGGTACGGGAGTATCAGTTGAAAGTCCTGAAACTGAAACACATTCTGCTGTCCGCCGTGGGGGTATCTGGGCGCCTGTCGGCGCAGCAGCGTGAGGACGTTGGCAACGCCCTCACGCAAACAATCCCAAGCATCGGAGCCACAGGGGTGACTACTATTTTTGGACTCCCCCTGTCGGAGTGGGTGGCTCTGGCCACGCTGATTTTCATTGTCCTGCAAGCGGCGCATCTTGTCTGGAAGTGGCGCTGGGCAGCGCGGCGTGCCTCGCGCCGGCCTGCTGCGCGGGATACCGAAGCGGGGGCGCCGTGAAGGGCGTGCGGGTCACGGTGGCGGCACTTGGCCTGAGCGCGGCCGGCCTGGTCGGGCTGGTGACCTACGAGGGCTACAGCGAGCGCGCCTACCCGGACCCCGCGCACGGCACCAAGGTGCCGACGGCCGGATTCGGCTCGACGGGGCCGGACATCACCATGGAAACGCGCCTGCCACCCGTGCCGGCGCTGCACCGGGCGCTGCGAGACATCCAGCGCTTCGAGGGTGCGATCAAGCGCTGCGTCACGGTGCCGCTGTCCTCGGCCGAGTATGACGTCTGGGTTGGCATGGCCTACAACATCGGCGAAGGTGCGTTCTGCGGCTCGGGCATCGTGCGCGAGCTGAACGCCGGGCGCTACCGCGCCGCTTGCGAGCAGATTTTGCGCTGGCGCTACAGCAACGGCCAGGATTGCAGCGCGCCGGGTAACCGCAGCTGCCCGGGGCTGTGGAAGCGCCGCCTGGCCGACCACGCGCGGTGCGTGGCGGCTGTGGGGGAGGCCGGCGAATGACCGCTCTGCTTTCCCCCCGACTGTGGGCCGCCTTGGCCTTGGCTGCGCTGCTGGGGTATCACTTCTACGCCGTCAACGCGGCCGAGAAGCGCGGCTTCGCCGCCGGCGACAAGGCCGGCGCCCAGCGCGTGCAGGTGCAGTACGACGCCTTCAAAGGCGAGATGGTTACCCGCACCACCAAATTGCTGGCCGAGGCCTACGAGGTCGGCGGCCTCATGAAGACCCGTTTCGACGCCCGATCCAAGGAGCTGACCGATGAAATTGCCCGCGTTGTTGCTCGCCGCGACCGGCTTGCTGAGCGCCTGCGCCAGCGCCCCGAGCGCCCCGCAGGCGGTGCCGGTGGCGGTGGTCGCGTGCCCGACCATCCCGACGTCGCAGCGCCTGCCAGCGGATGTACTGGAGCCGAGCTTTACCGGCCGGATGGATTATTTCTTGCAGGGGAAGCTGCCCGGGCCGAAGTGATTCGCGCCGGCTTGCGCACCTGCTACGCCGACCTGGACGAGGCGCGCGAGCGGTTGGACGCCTTCAACGCGCGACGCCTTGAAAACAGGTAGCCCGCCAACCTGAAAAAGTTGGGTAATTTTTTGACCAAACCCTCGCAAACGGGGCGTTCCAAGCGCCCAGGGGGGGGCCGCGAAGCGTTGTGAATCAACAGCTTGCGGGTTGCGCCCCCGCCGCGCGCCCGGCTCGAAATCCGGTATACGGTTTACCGTATCGAGGGTTCGAATCCCTCCTTCTCCGCCAGCGATACAGAAAACAAGCGGCTTTCGAGCCGCTTGTTTGTTTTTTCCTCTTGTGATTCCCGCCGGGGAAGTCAGGACGCAGCATGTCGTGGATGCCCCGGTAGCCAAAGCGCCGGCGCACCTGGGCGATCTCGACGATCCGATCGGCCAACTCGCGCGTGGAGGCATCCAGCTCGGGCGGGTGACGGTAGCTGTCGCGGGAGAGCCCCACAAGGCCACACGCGCGGCGCTCGGACAGGTGGTGTTCGTTGACCATCTGGGCGATCGCCTCGCGCTTGGCCTGTGGGGCTAACGCTTTACCCTAATCGCCACCCCACCGACTTTTACGCAATCACTTTGCCGCGACAGCGAACGCCCGCAACCAGGGCTCGAGGTTGGCGATATCAAAGGTTCCGGCCTCGAACATCTGGAGCATCTCGGCGTGGATCTGCATTGGCGAGCGCTGCAAGCGCCAGCCATTGATGCGCAGGAACACATCGGCGGCGGCAAAGGCGATGCGTTTGTTGCCGTCCACGAAAGGATGGTTGATCGCCAGGCTCTCCAGCAGCGCCGCCGCTTCGGCCACGATGTCCTCGTAATAGCCCGTCTGCGGGCGGAACAACGCAGACTCCAGTGCGCCGGGGTCACGCACGCCCGGCGCACCCCCGTATCGTTGGATCAGCACCGTGTGCATCCCGAGCACATCGGCGACGGTCAGGTAATCGTGCGCCACGGTTTACTTGGCCAATTCGCGGTAGAGGCTGTCGAACTCGTCCAGACTGGACGCAAACGCGGTCATCACGTGGCGACGAGGGCGTTCCTTCTGTTGCCGGTCGATGTAGTCACGCAGCGCCTCATCAAGAACGGCCTGAAACTGGCGCCCCTGGCTCTCTGCAATCTGGCGCAACGCCGCCAAGACGTCAGGTGCGGCCTGTGAGGAGAATTTTTCTCGGGCAGCAGTGGTCATGATCAACTCCATCATGAAATATCTTGATGTTTCATGATAGAGCAAGATGAGCTGGTGCGCGACCCTCTGTGGGTGTTCGCTGTCTGGACTGACGGACGCACGTCTTCGCCGTCGTCAATTGACCGCTCCAATGGGGGCGGTCGGTGATTGGTGCGACGGAGCCAGGCCGTCGGGTGCCCACGGCGCGACAGTCTGGTGCCCAGCGCGACCGATGCGGCCAACCTCTGCTAGCCGCCAACGAAAAAGCCCCGCAACAGCGGGGCTTTTTTTGTCTGGATTGGCGGAGGCGGTGAGATTCGAACTCACGAACGGTTGCCCGTTGCCGGTTTTCAAGACCGGTGCAATCGACCACTCTGCCACACCTCCACGTCGACTCTGCCGGGCAATTCTAGCGGTTGCGCAGCGCCCACCTGACCAAAAAGAAACCCGCCGATGGCGGCGGGTTGACGGGGGCACAGGGGTGCGCTGAATCACTTCAGCTTGATTTCCTTGTACTCCACATGCTTGCGAGCCTTGGGGTCGAACTTCATGATCGACATCTTCTCGGGCATGGTTTTCTTGTTCTTGCTGGTGGTGTAGAAGTGGCCGGTACCGGCCGTGGATTCCAGCTTGATCTTTTCGCGTCCGCCTTTGGTGGCCATGGTGTCAGCTCCTTGTGTGGATTAGGCTTGGCCGCGGGCACGCATGTCGGCCAGTACGGCGTCGATGCCCTTCTTGTCGATCAGGCGCAGCGCGGCGCCCGAAACGCGCAGGCGCACCCAACGGTTCTCGCTCTCGACCCAGAAACGGCGGTATTGCAGGTTCGGCAGGAACCGGCGCTTGGTTTTGTTGTTGGCGTGGGAAACGTTGTTCCCGACCATGGGCTTCTTGCCCGTGACTTCGCACACGCGTGCCATGAGTTGTCGACTCCAGTCATCACGGCCGCCGCTGACGCCTGCTGACCCGTCATGGGCAGCGGACTCGCTTCGGCCTCACCTCGCCAGAAAAAGGGTGGCGGTGGCCCTTATGCATTCCGTATGTCGTGCAAACAACCCACGCGTACCGGAAAAAGCCTTTGATTATAGCCGGTTTTCACGTGTCAGGCACCCTGACTGCCTTGCTGCTCCAGAAAGCGTTGTGCGTCCAGTGCCGCCATGCAGCCCGTGCCGGCGCTGGTGACGGCCTGACGATAGACATGATCCTGCACGTCGCCGGCGGCAAACACGCCAGGCACGCTGGTCTGGGTGGCGAAGCCGTTCAGGCCACCCTGGGTGCGGATGTAACCGCCGTTCATGTCGAGCTGGCCCTGGAAAATCTGTGAATTGGGCGAATGGCCGATGGCGATGAAGCAGCCTTGCAGTGCGATGTCCTCCGTCTGGCCGCTGTCGACGTGCCGGATGCGGATGCCGGTGACACCGCTGTCGTCGCCCAGCACCTCGTGCAGCACGTGGAAGGTCTTCAGTTCGATCTTGCCGGCGGCCACCTTGTCCATCAGCTTGTCCACCAGGATCGGTTCGGCGCGGAACTTGTCGCGGCGGTGCACCAGGGTGACCTTGCGCGCGATGTTGGAAAGATACAACGCTTCCTCGACGGCGGTGTTGCCGCCGCCGATCACGCAGACGTCCTGATCGCGGTAGAAAAAGCCATCACAGGTGGCGCAGGCCGATACGCCGCGACCCATGAAGGCTTGCTCCGACGGCAGGCCCAGGTACTGGGCCGACGCGCCGGTGGCGATGATCAGGCTGTCGCAGGTATAGCTGGCGTTGTCGCCCGTCAGTCGGAAGGGGCGCGCGGACAGGTCGGCTGTGTGGACGTGGTCGAACACCATGTCCGTCTTGAAGCGCTCGGCATGGGCCTGAAAGCGCTGCATCAGGTCGGGCCCCTGCACGCCGTCGACGTCGGCGGGCCAGTTGTCCACTTCGGTGGTGGTCATCAACTGGCCACCCTGGGCCATGCCGGTGACCAGCAGCGGATGCAGGTTGGCGCGCGCGGCGTAGATCGCGGCGGTGTAGCCGGCCGGGCCGGAACCAAGAATGAGAACTTTGGCGTGTTGGGTCGTCATCGGTAAACCTTGGGTATTCGCGGGGGCTGCGCTACGATATGTGGAAATATGCAGTGGATTTGCGCGTCCCATCGCGATGTTGATGCGATGCTGCCAGGATTCTAGGGATTCCGGTCTGGGTGCCGGTCTTGGAGGTGTTTGGATATGACCATGTTGTCGAGTCTCGAGTTGATCCGCAGGGTGCCGCTGTTCTCGATGCTGACGGACGCGCAGGCCGTGTCCGTGGCGGACGCGGTGGTCAAGCGCCGCTTCAAGCGCGGCGAGGTCATCGTGGAGCAGGGCAAGAAGACCAACGCCCTGTTCATCCTGCTCAACGGTCGGGCTCGGGTGATCACTTCGGACAGTCGTGGCCGCGAGGTGATCCTGGCTACCCTGCGGCCCGGCGATCACATCGGCGAGATGAGCCTGATCGACAACGAACCGCATTCGGCCACCGTGCGCGCCGAGGTGCAGACCGACGTGCTGATGCTGGGACGCACGGAGTTCGCTCGCTGCCTGCCGGAGAATTCGTCGATGGCCTATGCCGTGATGCGCGGCCTGGTGCAGCGCCTGCGCCAGGCCGACCGCAAGATCGAGTCGCTGGCGCTCATGGACGTGTATGGGCGCGTGGCGCGCGCGCTGCTGGAATTCGCCGTCGAAGAGGGCGACGGCACGCTGCTGATCCGCGAACGGCTGTCGCGCCAGGACATCGCCAAGATGGTCGGTGCCTCGCGTGAGATGGTCAGTCGGGTGATGAAGGATCTGGAGGAGCGTGGCTTCATCCAGACGCAGGACGATGGGGCCATCGCGGTCAAGGACCGCCTGACCACTCTGAACTGATCCGGCCCCCTGGCGGGGTGACCCCGGGATCGCGTCCCGGGCTGTGTTGTTGTCGATGGCCTACCCACTCAATACCTTCAATGGCGCCCAGGCGGCGCCCGCGGCGCGCCCAGGCGTCGGCCGCTTCGCCCAGGAAGTTTTTCTGGTGCTGGGGCTGGCGCTGCTCATTTTCATGGTGATGGCGCTGGCCAGTTATTCGCCGCAGGATGGCGCGTGGTCCACCTCCGGCGCGGGCGGCCCACCGCACAACTGGGCCGGCAAGCTGGGGGCGTGGCTGGCCGATCTGGCCTACATGTTGCTTGGCTTTTCGGCATGGTGGTGTGTCGCGGCCGTGATCCGTGTCTGGTGGGGCGGGGTCTGGCGCTGGATGCATGGCGGCGCGCCGGTGGCCGCGGTCGCGGGGGATTCCGTGTGGTCGCGCCTGGTGTCCACACGCGCGGCCTTCTGGGTGGGGCTGGCGCTGCTGCTGGTGGCCAGCACGGGGCTGGAGTGGTCGCGCCTGTACCGATGGGATGACGCGCTGCCGGGTTCCGCCGGTGGCATCGTGGGAGCCGTGGGCGGGCCGCTGGCCGTGCACTGGCTGGGGTTCACCGGTTCGGCGCTGCTGGGTATCGCGGTGCTGGTGCTGGGCATGGCGCTGGTGTTCCGATTTTCCTGGAGCCGCGTGGCCGAGCGCATCGGTGCCGGCCTGTATGCGTTGCTGGAGTCGCGCCGCGCGCGCCGCGCCGTCGCGCAGGACCTGGCGCTGGGCAAGCAGGCCGCGCGCGAACGCGAAGAGGTGGTGCACCAGCAGCGCGAGGTGATCGAGGAGCAGCACCCGGCCCCGGTGCTGATCGAGCCCGCCGTGGTGCAGGTGCCCAAGAGCGAGCGCGTGGTCAAGGAAAAGCAGAAGCCCCTGTTCACCGAGCTGCCCGACAGTCCGCTGCCGCAGGTCGATTTGCTCGACGGCGCGCCGGCCCGGCAGGAAACCGTGGCCCCCGAGACGCTGGAGATGACCAGCCGCCTGATCGAGAAAAAGCTCAAGGACTTCGGCGTCGAGGTGCGCGTGGTGGCCGCCGCGCCCGGCCCGGTGATCACGCGCTACGAGATCGAGCCGGCCACTGGCGTCAAGGGCTCGCAGGTGGTCAACCTGGCCAAGGACCTGGCACGCTCGCTGTCGCTGGTGTCCATTCGCGTGATCGAGACCATTCCGGGCAAGAACTACATGGCCCTCGAATTGCCCAATGCGCGGCGCCAGTCGATCCGCCTGTCCGAGATCCTGGGCTCGCAGGTCTACAACGACGCCAAATCCTTGCTGACCGTCGGCCTGGGCAAGGACATCATCGGCAAGCCCATCGTGGCCGACCTGGCCAAGATGCCGCACGTGCTGGTGGCCGGCACCACCGGATCGGGCAAGTCGGTGGGCATCAACGCCATGATCCTGAGCCTGCTGTACAAGGCCGAGCCCAAGGACGTGCGCCTGCTGATGATCGACCCCAAGATGCTGGAGATGAGCGTCTACGAGGGTATTCCGCACCTGCTGGCGCCGGTGGTCACCGACATGAAGCAGGCCGCCAACGGCCTGAACTGGTGCGTCGCCGAGATGGAGCGGCGCTACAAGCTCATGAGCAAGTCGGGCGTGCGCAACCTGGCCGGCTTCAACCAGAAGATCGACGAGGCCAAGGCGCGCGGCGAGTTCATCTACAACCCCTTCAGCCTCACGCCCGAAGACCCGGAGCCGCTGGAGCGCCTGCCGCACATCGTCGTCATCATCGACGAGCTGGCCGACCTGATGATGGTCGTCGGCAAGAAGATCGAGGAGCTGATCGCCCGCCTGGCACAAAAGGCGCGCGCCGCCGGCATCCACCTGATCCTGGCCACGCAGCGCCCCAGCGTGGACGTGATCACCGGCCTGATCAAGGCCAACATCCCGACGCGCATCGCGTTCCAGGTGTCCAGCAAGATCGACAGCCGCACCATCCTCGACCAGATGGGCGCCGAGGCGCTGCTGGGCATGGGCGACATGCTGTACATGGCCAGCGGCACCGGACTGCCGGTGCGCGTGCACGGCGCCTTCGTCAGCGACGACGAGGTGCACCGCGTGGTCGAATACCTCAAGAGCCAGGGCGAGCCGAACTACATCGAGGGCGTGCTGGAAGGCGGCACGGTCGATGGCGAGGAGGGCGGTTTTGGCGCGGGCGAGGACAGCGGCGGCGAGAAGGACCCGATGTACGACCAGGCCGTGGAAGTGGTGCTGAAGAACCGCAAGGCCAGCATCTCGCTGGTGCAGCGCCACCTGAAGATCGGCTACAACCGCGCCGCGCGCCTGGTCGAGGATATGGAAAAGGCCGGCCTGGTGAGCGCCATGACGGCCGATGGCAAGCGCGACATCCTGGTCCCGGCGCGGTCGGAATAGCTGCGATGGTATCCAGACAAGCGTCAGCAGCTATCAAATTAAAAGCAGCGCTCAGTCCTGTCCGAGCAGGCGGCGGAACTTGGCCAACAGCACCTGCGGGTCTTCCACGCGCAGCGGATTGACCGGGATGCAGTCCACCGGGCATACCTGGACGCACTGCGGCTCGCCGAAGTGACCCACGCACTCGGTGCATTTGTCGGGGTCGATCTCGTAGTGCTCCTCGCCCATCGAGATCGCCTGGTTGGGGCATTCGGGTTCGCAGACGTCGCAGTTGATGCAGTCGTCGGTGATCATCAGGGCCATCAATGCGCTCCTGGTTGTGGCGACATGAGCGCGCCAGCTGCCGCGCCCGATGTGTCGATAATGCCACGCAGCACCGGCCGCCGCACATGAGCTACTTCCTCTTCAAACGCGTTC
>WBZM01000885.1_pt2 | contig 31341 bp, 27 predicted proteins | sample 5204271 | NCBI WGS metagenome assembly WBZM01 (sample SAMN12344346, study PRJNA552823) | activated sludge metagenome | biome: Activated sludge suspended growth; feature: Nitrification reactor; material: Wastewater; isolation source: activated sludge from nitrification reactor of wastewater... | reverse complement strand
GCTCGGCTCGGTGCTCCAGCGCACGCCGTCGAAGACGAAGAACTCGGGCTCGGGGCCGAAGTAGGCGGTGTCGCCGATGCCGGAGGCCTTCAGGTAGGCTTCAGCGCGCTTGGCGATCGAGCGCGGATCGCGGTCGTAGCCCTTGCCGTCGGCGGGCTCGACCACGTCGCAGACCAGGATCAGGGTCGACTCTTCGAAGAAGGGGTCGATGTTGGCGGTGTTCGGATCGGGCATCAGCAGCATGTCGGAGGCTTCGATGCCCTTCCAGCCGGCGATGGAGGAGCCGTCGAAGGCGTGGCCGCTGCTGAATTTGTCTTCATCGAAATGCGACACGGGCACGGTCACGTGCTGCTGCTTGCCGCGGGTATCGCAAAAACGGAAATCAACGAACTTGACTTCGTTGTCTTTCACCATGCTCATGACGTCTGCGACGCTCTTTGCCATCAGATTCTCCTGGTTGGAAGGTTGTTAGGAATGGGTTTCGAATGCAGGGATGCAGGTTCTGTGCCAGAAAGACGGTTTTCCGGCCCACAGCCACCCCCGCATTGTGCCCCGAGACCGCCGGCTGAAAATCGATCGGCCTTCACCCAGATCAAAAAAGCTGAACGTCAATGCACTATGTTAGTGCAATCATCGTTGCACCGATATGGTGCCTCATTGATTTCGCACCAATTCAGGGCCAAGACGCACATCAAAGGCCGCCAGCCCCTGCAACAGAACCGGCCAGGCCTGCGCCACCGCCGCCGGGTCGCCTTTGACGCCGAGCTCAATGTGACGGCCATGCTCGGGGTGGTCCACGCTGGGCAGGCTGAACACCTTGACCAGGGGATGCGCCTGCTCGATCGCCTCCATCAAGGGCGTCAGCGTGGCCTCCATCGCGCCGAACACGATCACCGAGCGCTCGGTCCAGGCGCCGGTGACAAAACGATGCGGGTACAGCGTGTCCAGCACCCACTCGATCATGGGCCAGGCCATCACGGGAAAGCCTGGAAGGAAATGGATGCCCCCACGCTCGCCCACTGCGTGTGGCTCGCTGCCCCCCGAGGGGGCCTTCGCGCCTTGGGACGGCCCGGCGGCGCTCATGTCCGGTCGCTGCGGGTAGCAGCTGAACCCCGCAATCTTGTTGTACGGATTGGGAATGATCTGTGCGCCCAGGGGAAACACGCCCATGTTCAGCCGGTGGGCGTTGTCGGCCCGGTCGGGCTCGAAGGGCTTGCCCTGTTCGCGGGCGATGTCCTGCATGCGTTCCAGGATCAGCGCGGCCGCCTGCGGGTGCAGTGCCAGGTCCACGCCGAGCGCACGCGCCGCGCATTGGCGTGTGTGGTCGTCGGGCGTGGCGCCGATGCCGCCGGTGGAAAACACCACGTCGCCTGAATCGAAGGCCCGTTTGAGCGCCGCGGTGATGCGCGCCGGCGAATCGCCCACGTACTCGGCCCAGCCCAACGCCAGCCCGCGCGCACCCAGCAGTTCGATGACCTTGGGCAGGTGCTTGTCTTCGCGTTTGCCAGACAGGATCTCGTCGCCGATGACGATCAGGCCAAACGCCCCGGGCGCTTCAGGGCGCAGGGGGGGTGGGGAGTGCGGCTGCAGCAGCTTGGGCGGGTGGTTCATCCCGCAATGCTAGCGGCTCGGATGCGACGAACGGTGGCGGCGCCTCGGGCGCGGCCCGCAGCCGCTCCAGCGCGGCCAGCGCGTAGTGGGCAAACCAAAGCGACGAGAACGCGAACACCAGCGTGTAGATCCAGATCGCCACCGGCGCCAGGATCACGAAGGCCGCCGCGAACAGCGTGCCGGACGCCCACACGATGCTGGGTGCCGCGCCGAGGTATCCGGTCAGGATGCCGATGCCCAGCAGCCAGCCGCGGTGTTCGCGCAGGATCGCGATGCGCTCGGCCTTGCTGGCGTGCTCGGCCAGCACATCGAAGCTCATCACCCGGTAGGTCAGCCAGCCCCAGATCAGCGGCGGCAGGATCAGGATCAGCGGCGGCACCAGCCACAGCGGCAGCGACACCACCAACGCGATCACCGCCAGCAGGATCGAACCGGCCGACCAGAGCAGGCTCATCAGCAGCGAGCCGCCGCGTTTGCGCTCCAGTTGGGGAAACCGCCGCTCGGCCACCAGCGCCACCACTGCCGGCGTCATCATCACCGCAACGATCACCAGCGCCACCAGCACGATGAGCGGTGTCACCGCGAAGATCACGACCAGCGGCGCCAGCACCGTTTTCAGGTTGCCGACGCCCATGCCTTCGAGCCAGCCCCACAGCCGGGTGATCCAGGCGGATGACTCCAGCATCGCGCGCACCCAGTCGAGCGCGGGCTCCCAGAAGAAATACCCCAACCCGAGCGCCAGCACCACCATGATGACCAGCGGCAGGAACGACAGCGCGATCACGCGCGGGTGCAGGCAGTACGCCACCGCGCGCCAGAACGAATCGAGAAGCAGCTTCATGGCGCAAGCATAACAAGCGGCCTTGGTGGGGCAAGGAGGCGTGACCGCCACCTTGAGGAAACCAGGATGTGCAGGCCTCGAAAAACGCGCAAGAATCGGTATTCAGGGTGGTATGCTGCTAGCGCGCTCGTCACATCTTTGGATCGGAGGCTGACATGTCCCATCTTTGGCAAAAACCCGCAACCGAGCTGGCCCGGCTGATCGCCGACAGGAAAGTCAGCTCGGTCGAAGTCGTCGAGGCCCATCTCCACCGCATTGAGGCGGTCAACCCCAAGGTCAACGCGATTGTCCGGGTACTCGCCGACGAAGCGCGCGCTGGCGCGGCCCTTGCCGACCAGGCGGTTGCGCGCGGCGACCGCCTCGGCCCCCTTCATGGCGTCCCATTCACAGTCAAGGAGAACATCGACGTCGCCGGACTGCCCACAACCTGGGGCGTGCCGGCGCTTTCCGGCGCGGTGGTTCCGATGGATGCGCCCGTCGTGCAGCGCATGCGCGAGGCCGGTGCGATTCCTATCGGGCGCACCAACCTGCCTGACATGGGCTTGCGCGTCACCACAGACAGCTCGCTACACGGCATCACGCGCAACCCGTGGAACCCGCTGCGCACGACCGCAGGCTCCAGCGGCGGTGAGGCGGCCGCCCTGGCCACCGGGATGAGTCCGATCGGTCTTGGCAACGACCTTGGTGGCTCGTTGCGCAACCCGGCCAATGCGTGCGGTATCGCTTCGATTCGGCCCTCGGCGGGTCGGGTTCCTGACGCCGGCTTTGTCCCCAGGGAAGACTACCTGATGGCCGTGCAACTGATGAACGTACAGGGCCCGATGGCGCGCAGGATCGACGATGTCCGCCTGGGCTTGCAGGTGCTGATGGGTGCCCACCCGCGCGACCCCTGGTCGTTCACTGCTCCGCTGAACGGACCGGCACCGAACGGGCCGATCCGGGTCGCTGTGGTCACGGCACCGCCGGGCGGAACCTGCGACCCCACCGTCTCGGCAACGGTTCGCCGCGCGGCAGACGCGCTGGCAAATGCGGGGTACGAAGTCGTTGACGCCTGTCCACCGCGTTACGAGGAAGTAGCGGCTACCTGGGCTCGCCTGTTGATGGGCGATTTCGCGTCAGTCCTTGACCAGCTGATGCCGCTGATGGGAGAGGGGGGCAAGACCTTCCTGGCGACCGCCAACGCCGCCGTCGCGCCTTTGACCAGCACGACCGACATGTCACAGTTGCTCGCGCTGCGACATGGTCTCGGACGGGCTTGGTCGCAGTTCATGGCCGAGCACCCGCTGGTGTTGACTCCGACATGGACCCAGATACCGTTCGAGCAAGGTTTCGACGCCGCCACCGCGCAGGGCGCCGCCGCCACGGTGGAAATGATTCGTCCGGTGGTGGCGGCCAACCTACTCGGTTTGCCATCGGCCTGCGTGCCCGCCGGACGCGACACGGCAACCGGCATGCCCATCGGCGTGCTGCTCACTGGCCAGCGCCTGCGCGAGGACTTGTGCCTGGATGCGGCGGAGGTGATCGAAGCACAGAGCGGCCTCGCGACACCGATCGACCCGGTGGCATGACCCACGGTTGCCCGTGCCGGCGGCACGGGCGTTGAAGAACGGACATGGGGCGGCGGGCCAGTGGGCCTTGCAAGTTTCTTGGACGCAGGCCAAGCGCTCGTGGCGAGCGAAAACCGGCCCTTTGAAGGGCGACCCGGACATAAACGGCAACGCCCAGCCGATAAGCAACCCGCGTCCGTGATCTGACCTTCGCGACAAGCGGATTACGCTGACCGGTCGGATCACCCGCGCCCCACCAGCCGCTTCAGGCCCTGGATCTGCTGCGCCCAGAAGCCAGCGCCGTAGTCACGGCCCTGCTCCACCTGGTCGCGCACGCCGGTAGCGTCGAATCGACGCTCGAAGTTGGCGGTACCGAACAGCATGTCCCACCACGGCAGCAGCACCCCGAAGTTGTACCCCCCTAGCGTTCCTCTGCCAGCAGTCTCGTGTCCGATGCCCACGCCGTGGTGCAACCGGTGGAACCGCGGGCTCACCCACAGCCTTTCGCCGACGCGGCCGAACCAGATCTTCAGGTTGGCATGCTGGAAGCTTTCGCTGAGCTGGCTGATGGCCACCAGCGCCACGAACTGCCCGGGTGCGACGCCGATCAGGATGGCCAGCAGCACGAACAGCAGGTCGCGCAGCACGTCGTCAAGCAGGTGGTTGCGGTTGTCGGTCCACATCGTCATCTGACGCTGCGAGTGGTGCAACGAATGCAAGGCCCACCACCAGTTGAATTGGTGTTGGGCCCGGTGCAGCCAGTAATTGGCAAAGTCGAACACCACGAGGTAGATCAGAAAGCTGACCAGCGCGCCATCGGTCACGCCGGGCCAGAGCTGATCGAGGTGGAAGGTCGGCAGGCCGCGCGCGCGCAGCGCGCCGATGCCCTCCTCCAGCCAGTTCTCGAAGGTGAAGAACATCACCAGCTTGAACAGGCCCAGGCGGTGGATCAGCGTGTAGATCACGTCCACACGCACCGCAGGCCGGTCGGTCACGGGCTCCACCGGCCATTGGCGCTGCATCGGCCCGATCACCGCCACCATCACCGCGATCTGCAACAGGCCCACGAGCAGCCAGCCGGTGCCGTCGTAGGCCTGCTCCAGCAGGTTGCCCGCACCCAGGGCAAAGGCGATCGGCTGCACCACCGCCTCGTACAGCCACTGCTGCACCGCCGAGAAGCTGTCGGAAAACCACTCCATCGGTCCGCCCCTAGCCGCCGTGCGCCGTGATCCAGCGCTGGTAGTCCGGGTGCTCGCGCAGCGTCCGGAAGCAGAACCCGCGCTCCTTCAGCCCCACGATCAGCGGCTCCAGCACCGCCGGCGCCCAAGGATCCTTGCGCGACCAGATGCCCAGGTGGGCCAGCAGGATGTCGCCAGCCCGGATGTCGGCCAGCGCCTTCTTCAGCAGCGCGTCGTTGGGATGGCTCTCGCTGGGCAGCTCATCGCCCAGAAACCCGGCCGGAGACCAGCCCACGTGTTTGTACCCGCAGGCCTCGGCCGCTGCCAGCAGCCTGGCAGAGGTCTTGCCCCCCGGCGCGCGGAACACGGGCAGCGGTTTCTTGCCGGTGTGGTCCTGCAGGCGCTCGGCCGCCAGCGCGACGTTGGCGCAGTACTGCTTGGCGTCCCAGGTGAATTCGCGCCCGGCGAACGCCCCGGCCGAGGGCCGGATGCGAAACGCCGGCGCCACGCCCTTGAGGTCGCCGCGCCAATAGGCGTGATCGTAGGTGTGCGAGGCGAATTCGTGCCCTTCGGCGGCACGCGCCTTCCACCAGGGTGCCCAATGCTGGCCCAGGCTGCCGTCACCCTCCTGCGTCTTCTCGTTGGCGGCGAAGAAGGTCACCCGCACCTGCTGCCGTTTCAGCACCTCGGCCACCAGCGGCGCGATGCTCATGTGCCCGGTGTCGAAGGTCAGGTAAACCGGCTTGGAGCAGGCATTTTTTTCCGCATTCTGGGCCCATCCCAGCACCGGATGGCCACTAAACGCTATCAAAATAAAAGCATGCAGAAGGCCGTGCAACGGCGCTTGCAGCTTCATGGGGGCGCCACCGTCACTGGCGCGACGCATGGTCCAGCGTCCAGACCCCGTGCGGGGACTTGCCCACGGCGATCTGCCGCACCACGGAGCGGGTGGTCATGTCGATGACGGTCAGCTTCCCGGCCCAGCGCGAGGCCAGCAGGATGGTCTTGCCGTCGGCCGAGATGTCCATGTCGTCCGGGCCCGACGGACCGGGGAACTGGTCGACCACCTCCATCTTCTGGTAGTCGATCTTGCTGATGGTGTTGGCCACGCGGTTGCTCACCAGCACGTGCCGGCCATCGCCCAGCGCGCGAAAGGAGTGCGCGCCCTTGCCGGTCTTGATGGACTTGATCAGCCGCCCTTCCTTGCCGGTAACGTCGTACACCTCCACGCTGTCGCCGCCGGTCAGCCCGACCAGCACGGTCTTGTCGTCGGGCGTGCCGAACACATCGGCCGGCATGGGACCGGTCTTCACGCGCCACTTGAGCGTCTGGGTCGGCAGGTCGATGGCGATCAGTTCGTCGCTGTCCTGCATGGTGGACCACACGGTGCTGCTCCTGGTGTCGATCCACAGGTGGCTGGGCGTCTTGGCGGTGGGGATGCGCTTGGCCAGCTGCATCTCCTTGCCATCCCAGCGGTAGATGTCCACATGGTTGAGCCGGTTGGCGGCGGTGACGAACCACTTCATGTCCGGCGAAAACCGCAGGTGGTAAGGGTCGATGATGTCGCGCACCGTGCGCTGGACCTCGGCCGTGCGCGGATCGATGAAGGTCAGCGAATCGCTCAAGGCATTGGCCACGATGACCGATTTCTCGTCCGGCGTCATGTACAGGTGGTGCGGCTCCTTGCCGGTGGGAATGCGCTTGATCTCTTTCCAGGTGGTGGGGTCGATCACGCTGACGTTGCCATCGAGCGAATTCAGCACGAACACCGGCGTGGGCGCGGCCGCGGCTGCCGGCACGGAAATCAGCGTAACCACGAGGGGAAAAAACCAAAAAAACCGAAAAAAAGACGTCACGGACCACCACTTTCTCAACAGGCGGCAAGTGTATCCCGGCCCCCGGCCCGGCACCGGGGCGCCCGCCGGTTCCCTTACCATTGCCTGCCATGAGCTTGATCGACATCAATGGTGTCAGCCTTGAAGTGCGCCGCATCGAAGCGGCTGCGGGCCCGGGCGCCGGTGCGCCCCTGGTGTTCCTGCACGAAGGGCTCGGATCGGTGGCCATGTGGCGCGACTGGCCCGACCGGTTGTGTGCCGCCACCGGGCGAGCGGGCGCCGTGTATTCACGCCGGGGCTACGGCCGATCCGCCCCGGTGCCCGACGTGCGCGGCAGTGGCCGGCTGGCACCCGACTACATGCACCGCGAGGCCTGGGAGGTGCTGCCGGCCCTGCTCGCCCAGTTGTGCATCGCGCGGCCGGTGCTGGTGGGCCACTCCGACGGCGGCACCATCGCCCTGCTGCATGCGAGCCGCCACCCGGTGAGCGCCTGCGTCGTGATGGCGCCGCACGTGATCGTCGAAGACGTTTCCGTTGCATCCATCACCCAAGCGCGCGAGGCCTACGCCAGCGGCCTGCGCGAGCGCCTGGCGCGCTACCACGACGAGGTGGACGTCGCCTTCTGGCAATGGAACGACATCTGGCTCAGTGACGGATTCCGCAGCTTCGACATCCGCGACGACTGCCGGCACATCACGGCGCCGCTGCTGGCCATCCAGGGTGAGGGCGACCCCTACGGCACGATGGCGCAGATCGACGAGATTGCGGCCAGCGCGCCGCAAACCCGGCTGCTCAAGCTGCCGGACTGCGGGCATTCGCCCCACAAGGACCAGCCCGCGGCGGTGATCGAGGCGATCCGGGCGTTTCTGACCGATCCGAAACCAGTATCTTTCTGATAGCACGTCATGGCCTTTCGAAGCTGGGATGAGGCCGTTTTGACCTGATTGTTCGCCCCCGACAGGCCGAGAACGGATCACGGACGGATCAAGGCCAGTTCCTGGGGTCCCAGCCAGCACCACTGGCCCGGTGCCAGCGCGTCGGGCAGCTTCAGTCCGCCGATCTGCGAGCGGTGCAGTGTTTCCACGCGGTTGCCGACGGCGGCCAGCATGCGTTTGACCTGGTGGTACTTGCCCTCGGTGAGCGTCAGACGCAGGTGCTGCGGCGCCACCACCTCGCAGGCGGCGGCCCTGACGGGTCTGGGGTCGTCATCGAGCACCACGCCCGCGAGCAGCCGCCCGACCTGCCGATCGTCCAGCGGATGCTTTGTGCCCACCTCGTACACCTTGGGCACGTGGTGGCGGGGCGAACTCATGCGGTGGATGAACGCGCCGTCGTCGGTCAGCAGCAGCAGGCCGGTGGTGTCCTGGTCCAGCCGACCCACCGCCTGCACGCCCTGCACCGGGCCTTTCTGGGGGCGCTGGCGCAACGGCGCGGGCAGCAGGGTGTAGACGCTGGGCCAGGTGGAGGGCTTCTGCGAGCACTCGGTGCCCGCAGGCTTGTGCAGCAGGAGGTAGGCCTTCTCGTGGTAGGGCCACGGCTTGCCCTGCACCGTGAACTGCAGGCCCGTGGGATCAAAATCGGCGGTCGAATCGTCGCAGGGCTCGCCATTGACGGTGACAAAGCCCTGCTGCACCAGCCCGGCGCAGACCCGCCGCGTGCCAAAGCCTTGTGTGTAAAGAATGTCCTGTATCTGCACGGCGGCTCAGCAGAAGATCAACGCCAGCCAGGCCGGGTCGTCCAGCACGTGCTGCACAACGAAGCCGCCGAGTCGGTAGATCTGGAATTCCAGGTGGGCAATCAGATCGGGCCAGCGCATGGTCCGGATTATCCCCGCCCGTTCGTCCGCGTCGATGGGCCCATCGACAGTTCAGGCGGCATAGTCGATCGGCACGCTGTAGGCCGGATCGAGGTGCCAGTCCCAATAGGTCTGCACCAGACGTTTCGTGATCGGCCCAGGTCGGCCGTCGCCGATGGGGTGCTCATCCACCCGCGTGACCGGCAGCACCCCGCCGCCGGAGGTCGAGATGAAGACCTCCTGGGCACGCCGAAGTTCGTCAGCCGGCAGCGCCCGCATCTCGACCGGCAGACCGAGGCTGCGGGCCATTTCGATCACGGTGCGCCGCGTGATGCCCTCCAGCATGCCCTCGGCCGGGGTCACCAGCGTGCCATGAACGATGCAGAACACGTTGAAACCCGGCCCCTCGACCACGTTTGCGGCGGCGTCGACGAGCAGCACGCTGTCGGCGCCGGCATCGAGCGCGCCCAGCAGACCCATGGTGAGATCGTTCCAGTGGTAGTTCTTGGCCGTCGGGTCCACCGATGCGGCGGGAATGCGCTGCACGTCGCTGATGCGCAGGTGCAGGCCCTTTTCGCGTTGCTCGGCACTGGCAATCCAGACGTACGGGACCGCAAACGCGTAGAACTGGTTGACGGCCTGGCGCGGGTCGCGCGAGCCCCAGGGCGGCTGGCCGCGGGTGCAGATCATCTCGACGTAGGAAGCCCGCAGCCCGCTCAGGCGCACGCATTGCGTCAATACGGCGGCGATCTGGTCCGCATTGAGGCCCGGTTCCAGCCGCCAGCGCCGGCAACTGCGCAGGAACCGCTCCAGATGGGCATCGAGCCGGAAAAAGGCACCATTCCAGACCGTGACCACGTCGTACGTGGCGTCGGAGCGCAGGAAGCCCCAATCGGTGATCGGGATCGCGGCGTCGGCAACCGGCACATACTGCCCGCGCACGAAGGCGACACCCTGGGAGAAGTCTGGTTCGGTCATCGCACGCGCCCTCCGCTGAACATGGCTCGCCGGATTATGGCGACAGACCGGGCACGGCAAGCGATCGCCTGACGTGAAAAAGCCGCCGATGGGGTGCAACGGCGGCCTTTTCGCTGGGGTCTACTGAATGAAGCCTTGAACCCCGCATGGATGCTTGGTTTCTCGCTTTCATTTCCAGTTTTGTTCCCCCGTCTGTTCCCCCGTCTTGCCGTCCATACCATCTTGATCGCGGCCTGGTCGGTACGGCGCCACCATCGCCAGGCCGGGGCCGTAGCAATCCGGCAACATGCCAGCAAGGCGATCAAGCTGTCGGGGGTTTTGCTGCGATTTTTCGTGCCCGGCTCCGGGCTCCGGGCTCTCGCTTAAATTTGTAGGGACTACCGGGACGAAAAATGAAAAACGCTCGTAACTTATTGTCAACATTGAAGAATTCCAGTCCCGGCAGTGTAGGGACTAGACGCCTTTCAGCAAGGGGCACAGGGACTAACTTTTTCCGGGGCGGTTCATTGGAGTGCAGGGCTCGACTTGAGTTGCCGCCGTTCACCAATTCGTTCACTGTTCACCTAACGGAAAACACGGCCCACTAGCGCTTTTGCGCGGTCGTTTCGGCCCCCATTTCTCGGGGCGGTGGAAGGACCCGCAAGGGGGGGCGGCTAGGCCGGGGCCAGCTCGACCCGCTGCACCTGGTGGCCGTGGCCAGGCCGGTGGCCAGCTCGACCCGCTGCACCTGGTGGCCGTGGCCAGGCCGGTGGCCAGCTCTACCCGCTGCACCTGGTGGCCGTGGCCAGGCCGGTGGCCAACTCGACCCGCTGCACCTGGTGGCCGTGGCAAGAAAAAAGCCCGGCACTTCCATGCCGGGCTTTTCCGCCTTCTCCCCATGACACCACCCATCTAGGTCCAAAAAGAAGGCTTCCTCGGTTTAATGGCTGCCCCGGGGCCGGGCAGGTCGCGGCCTTTCGGCCGGTCGTGAAGCCCGCTCCCGGCAGGCCTCGCGCACTGGCGCAGTTACGCGCCAGGCGCAACAGCTTTGACCGCCGCCAGGTAGCTGGCATCAGGATTGCGCTGCATGTAGGCTTTGGCCGCCTGGTCAACTTCAGCCCTTGTCGCCGGTAGCACCGGCTCGGGAGGTGGGGACTTCGTGCCCGTGCGGTTCTTGTTCAGCATGTCAACCAGCTTCGGTAGCGTGACGATCCCGTCGGCCAGGCCGGCATCAATGGCCTGTTTTCCAACGAAAACCCGGCCATCGGCCATGTCGCGTAACACTTTGTCAGTGCCGACACCTCGGTTTTTCGCCACAGCCTCAACAAACAGGCTGTAGGTGTAATCCACTTGGTCTTGCATGGACTGCCGCCCTGCTGGCGACAACGGCGCATAGCTGCTGGCAATGCGTTTGTATCGCCCGGCGGTAATTTCGCTGGTCTTGATGCCTTGGGCGGCCTGAGCGCCAGATATGTCGGTGTGTGTGGCCACCACGCCGATGCTCCCGGCCTGCGTGGTGCTATCGGCCAGATAGACCGATTGCGCAGCAGACCCGATCCAGTAGGCTGCGCTGCACATCATCCCGCTGGCCAGCGTGACAACGGGCTTGACTGAGCGTGCAGCGGCGACTGAATTGGCCAGCAGCTCGGTTCCGTCCACGGTGCCGCCCGGGCTGTCGATGGCCAGGATGATGCTGTGCACGGATGAATCGTGCAGAGCAGTTTCCAGGGACTGCGCGGCGCGCTGTGAACTGGTGCCGCCGCTGATTTGCGTAAGCAGGTTCATTCGCTTGGCGACGATGCCCTCAATGGGCAGCACGGCCACGCCGGATTCGATGGTGTAGGCCTTCGGCTCGTTGACCAGCGGGCGGCCCAGGCGCTTTTCGATGGCCTCGATGTCGATCTGCTCGCCTCGCAGGTAGCCTGCGTAGATGGCCTGAATCTCCAGCAGCTTGGCGGGTTCGATGGCCCAGGGCGCGTTGATGATATTGAGTGTGTAGGTCATGTTTTGATGCTCGCGGTAAAAGTGACGCCCTTTGTGGCCAGCTTGGTTCTTATGCTCTCCACGGCGTTGAAAGCGCCCAATAGCCGATAACCCGCCGCCTCGTTTCTACGTGCCTCGAAAGTGGTCGTCTTTTCAATGTCGCCCTCTTCGTTGCGGTCGACCACCTGTACGCGACTGGCCAGGCTGGCATCTCCGGACAAGGCCTCGTTAATGGTGGCCTCAAAGCGCGCCAGGTTCAGTCCGTCACCACTCTGAAACGCCTTGGCAATCCAAGTCCAACCATCCTCGAAGGCGGCTTTTTGAAGTGGGTTCATTTGGTTTCCTTTGCTGAATGATGGTTGCGAGTCATGCCGCACTGGGCACAAAAGAGCAGTGATATCCCGTGCCTGGTAACTCACTTGGGCGGCCGTGGTGCCGCCGCCCGCCCAGTCGAAGCCCATGAAATACACGCGATTCAGACACCGCCGCCTCGCTGCGCGCCCTATGGGCTCCGGCTCTCGGGCGCGTTTTCAATCATCACGCAACGACAAGCCCGGCTTTCTCTGCCGTGGCCAATAGTCCGGCTTCGCGGGCGGTCAACTTGGCCAGCTTCTTTTCCAACACGGCCACCGCCTGAGCCCGTTCTGCCCGCGGCAAGCCTGCGGGCGGGAAGTTCATCGCGGCCAGTTGCTTTTCGATCAACGCCACCACAGCGTCGGGGCCCAGCAGTCCGCACATTTTTTTGTCGTGCGACAGGGGACGATGCATGTTCGGCTCAGGCAACAGCTCCAAGTTGAGCAAGTGGCGGTGGAACGCCACCCCATCAATCGTAGGCCGACAACGAATGCCACCCAGGATGCCCTTCATGTGCTCGCGATACTCGCTCGCGTTGCGCTCAGCCCAGGTACGGAACAGTTCCAGCACGTCGGCGTCGGGCAGCGGGGCAAAGTTCACATCCTCGATCTCGCGTTTGACCTCTTCGATTTGGACCCGCACGCCGGCCAGATCGTCGGCAAAGCTCTTGAGATTGTTTCGAACGGCGAACAGATCAAACATTGTCAGTCTCCTTCGTGGCGCCAAAATTGACGGCAAGCGAGATTAAAATTGGCTTTTTGCTGGCCGGCAGAACCGGCAACACAGCACCCGTTTTCAGGAGGTGTTCTGCTTGATCGTCTGGGATGCTGACGATAGCGCCGGGCTCAAACGGCCCCATCTCGTTGATGAATCCGCCGGCAACGTAGATCACTTGCATGGTGGCCTTTCAGTTGGTTGGTGAAGGCCTTATTGCACCGGGTTCGTGCTGAAATATCCCCCGCATTCCGCTTCACTTCAGCGCCGCGTAGATCGTGCGATCTGTCAGGCCTTTGCCGTCGTTGAACTTGGCCACGTAGAACAGGCAGCGGCGCAGTTCGCTGCACCCATCGGGCGGGTGATTCGAAACCCGCCAGGTCAGCCAAGGGCCACGCGAGATGAAGGTGGCCAGCTCTCGCTCCAGCTCGCACGCTCGCTTGAACGGGCTGGGTTCGGCCAGGGTGTCGGCGGCCTTTCGAAGCCAGAGATTGCGGGTCGCGTTCTTGAGCTTTGCGCCGGTGGTCGGCAGTCGAAGAAACCGATTGATCTGCACCGCCCCGCCGGTTTCCACCCACATTCTGCCGGCCACCCAAAGCGCATCGGCCGCTTCTTGCGAGCGCCGGTCAGCAGCCAGCGCCTCTAGCAGTGCGGCGCCTCGGAAGGCTGGGGCCGTCCTGGTGGGCTTCATGGCCTGCCCTTCGAGCGCTGGTCGCCAAAATCATTAACTTTCGCCACCTGTCAACCCTTTGTTAACCAATCTGTAAACTTTTCCCCAGCCGAACAGCTAGCGCTTTTTCGCGGTCGTTTCGGCCCGCATTTCTCGGGGCCGTGGAAGGACCCGCAAGGGGGGTGGCCATCGTGCTGCCGGGGCTCGGGCTCCCCTTGCATCCTGGTGCCTTGGTTTTGCTGCGCGGAATGAACTTCGGCGCCCGCCGCCCTTCGGCGGCCCGCGTGCTTCGCTGGGTCATGGGTCAAGTCCGAAGATGGCGGGCGGGATGAGGTAGCAGCGGCTAGGCCCGACGCCCGGTAACGTGGTCTTGATGCTGTATCGGCCGGGCTCCCTGGTGACCAAACACCCATGCTCCTGAAGCACGCGGGCCACCGCCTGGTGGTCGAAGCCCTGACAGACTTCGGTTTTGAACGTCTCAGCGAGGACGTAGTATTCGAAGCTCATGCCCTCGCCAATGTCTGCGGGCATCTCGTCGCCAATCTCTGCGCCGTGCTGAGAGTTGGACTTGATGGGCTTGCCGCTCGAATCCAGCATCCGCCGTACCCCGGCCCGCATCAAGGTCTTCGGAACGCGGTCATTGGCGCCGGAACGATGCCAATACGTGAAGCGACCGTCACCGTGGGTTTCAAGGAAGCGCCGGACCTGTCGCAGCATGGCTGCGACTTCGCTACTGCCCGACCCGCCCCGCGATTGAATCCACGCCTCGAAACAGGCGCGGGCCGCTCGGGTGGCCTCGCCGGCCGGCCATCCGGTCAAGCCCGCTTCGGTGGCCATCTCGCCCGCCGCTGCCACCAGTGCAAAGCGCCGCCCGCCGCGTTGGACTTGCCCGGCCGCACTCTCAGGCACGATCTGCGCCTCTACCGCGTTCATACGCTCGCGCAGCGTCGCCGCCAGTCCTTCGGTGTGGCTCACCAGATATTCCAGCCAGGCGCGGCCCGCCGTGCCGTAGCACCGCGCCGCGTGTTGCTTCACCCAGCCGGATAGCTCATGCCCACCGTCAAATTCATGATTGGTTTCGGCCGCAGAGCCCGGCAACACTTCGGCCGGGATCGGGATCAGCCGCACTTCCTGCCCGCCCTTCATCACCTTGCCGGCCGTGCGCATGTGTTGCTCAAGCGAAACCTCGCCACTGCTCAGAAACAGCGTGCGCCAGGTTGGCTTCTGGCGCAGTCCGCCGCCCGCCTTGGCCCGGCTCTTACCGGCGCCATCGGCCAGCATGTAGGCCACCAGCCCGGCTTCAATCGCGTCGATCGCGCCCATTTCGTCCAGGATCAAAGTCGCGTCGTTGTGTTGCTCCCCAAGGTACTCGAACCCGTTTGATGTGCCGCGCCATTTCTGGATGTAGCTCTCGGGGTCGTTTTCTGTGCCCTTGCCGAACACGCTCGCCGCGATCAGGTAGGCGGTCGTTTTGCCGATACTGGTCGGGCCGGTCAACTGAAATCCGCCGCCAGGTGTGCCCGCTGCCCAGGCCAGCAGCGGCCCGGCAAACGCGGTCGCCGTGGCGAATGCAAACCGACTGTTACCGATGCACAGGCGGGCCAGGTCTTGCCGCCACTTTTCAAGCGTGCCGCGTTGACTGAAGCGGGCTTCAATGCCTGCCTCGCTGTGAAAAATCACGCGCTCGCCGCTCGGGCTGGTGCCAAGCGTTTCTTCGGGCAACACGTAGCAGCGGCCGTGCCAGCCAACACGGGGCACATGCCGCACCAGCTCGGCAGGCGCGCGGCTTTGCAGGTATTCGGTCAACCATCCCCGGCGCTTCGCATCGGTCGGGGTCATGAATCCTTGGCTCAGCAGCGCGGATCGAAACGCGGCCCCATCGCCCGCCAGCATGGACAGCGGCATCAACCAGCGCCGCCCGGCCCGAAAGGGCGTATCGAACTCCAACAGCAATGCCGCCTGGTTGTCGTTGCCATCGCGGGCCAGGCCCGTGACGCGCAGCGGTCCGCACACTTTGCGCGGCATCCCGCCATCATCGCTGGGCGGGGTGAACCAGACGCCTTCATCGTCAACGTGGAAACGGTCGAAGGCGCGGCCGGTGTCGTGCCCATCGCCGCCGCCTTGGGGCGCGTGGTGCGGGCCGTGGCTAGGGTTGCCCTGCCGATCCGCTGGCGCGGCTTGGGCGGCCGATTGGGCGGCCTGGTGCGCCTGAATCGCGGCCTCGATCACTTCCCGCACGGCATCAAGGCCCGATGCCTGGTGCAGGTCGTTGAAATCAGATCCATTTTCAGGAAGGGGCGCGGGGAACACGGCCAGCCCCCGCACCGCACGCGCAGCCGCTTCGGCCTTCACGCGGCCGGGGTTTCGGCCAGTGCGGGCTTCGGTGACGCGGTCATCATCGCCACAAACCACGATCAAGGCGGCCGGGTACAGCTTGCGCAGGGTCCGGGCCACGGGTTGCAGGTTGCCCGCGTCAAAGGCGCAGGCGGTCGGGTAGCCGGTGGCCTGGTGAACACTGGCGGCCGTGGCGTAGCCCTCGCACACCAGCAACACAGCAGGCCCGTTTTCAACAAGGGTAAAATTTTTACCGTTGTTGATTTCTTCAATAAAATCAACGGACTCGCCTTTTCTTTTGGCGGATGAATTCAGACCAGCCATGCACCACAGGCCGGATTTCTTGCCGCCAGGCAGGAAGCGTTTTTCTCCGCTGGCGTTGATCGTTTGCACGTTGCGCAGCTCGCCGCGTTCGTCGCGCAGGGGCACCAGTACGCGGCCATCCGTCGTGAAGCGCAGTGCATACGCCTGCACCCCCTTGCGAGTCAGGTAGGCGCTTTCGCCCTGGTCGCTGGCCTGACCCCACAGGGTCGCCGCCTCAATCGCTGCGCGGGCGTGGTCGGCTTCGGTGCGGGCTTGTTCACGCCGTTGGCTTTCGGCTCGGTCGCGTTCGCGTTGCGCCATGGCTTCGGGGCTGGGTGCGGCTGGTGCTTGGTCAGGCTTGGGCAGGCTGAAGCCGTGTTCTTTGGCCAGGTGCAGCAACGTGCCAATCGTCACGCCGCCGCCCGCCTTGACGCTGCGCCAAGTTGCCCGCGTTGCGCTGGCATCGTAGTTATCACTGGTTTGGCTCCAGGCGTCGAACAACGCGAAGCCGGCCGCGTCTGGAAACTCGGACTTGATGGCCATCGCCACCCGTGCCCATGTTTCACGGTCGCAGTTCGCGGCAATGAATAGCAGGGCTGCGCGGATCAGCTCAAGCGTGATGGGCGTCTTGCTCATGCTGGCGGGATCGCTGGGCCGATGCAGATCAGGGCGCCCGTCTTGGCATCGCGGACCTGCAGCTCAAGGGATGGCATCAGTTCAACAAACACGGCGCGCGTGAAGCCGGTGTGCCCGGAATTGCGGATGTGCCTTCGCCAGATTGGCGAGCTGGGGGTGAAGCTCGCTTGAAGGACCTTTCGGGCCTCGGCTAATGCGCGGGCCTGGTGAATGCTCTTGATGGTCGCCACTGTGCGCCAGCCTTACTTGGCTGACGTACGTTCCGCGATCCATTGGTCAATGTCGCGCTCACGCCAGCCGACCGCGCGTGCGCCCAGGCGGACCGGAGCAGGCATGGTGCCTGCCTTGACAGCGGCATAGATGGAACTTTTGCCAAGGCCCGTCCGATCCGCCACGATCGGTAATCGGAGCAACTTCCCAGGGCGGGCCGGGCTGGCGGTCACGCTGCTGTCATTGGGCTTGAGGGGCGCACCGTGCGTGGGTTGCTCGGGCTTGGCTTGTTCGGTAAGACTCATTGCGATACCTCAAAGGTTGTTGGGGTAGCAATGATTCAGCACAGGGCGGGCGCGGTCTATGCACAAAATCGCCTCCGATATGGCGCGATTTTGTGCATAGACAACGCGATTGAATCGGACTTAAAGGCAATAGCCTTCAGCTTTGAGGCGTGGGCGAACTTTCTGCATGAAATACCGGATCGCCCTATCGGGCAAAGTCATACCCCCGGCCAGAAAAACCGCCTCGCAAAGATCGCGAAATATCCCGTTGTTGGTAGGAACAATATTCGCCGGCTTAACGCATTGAGCAATGCAACGTATGAAGTCGGCTTGTCGCTCAGTCATAGGCGGTGCGCCCGCCTTGCCGACGTTGACGATGCGCCGTCTCACTAGGTCGGCTGCATGTTGCAGGCGGGGCAGCGCGAAGCCGCCAAGATCGAACTGCGTCGGTTCCGCGCCCGCATCGATCGCCTCAATGATTCCCGGTTTGAACTGAGCAAAGTAGACATCATCCAACGCCATCCTGTCCAACAGGGGCAGCCGTTCAACTTCTTTTCTCAGCTCGTCTGTCATGTCCGCAATTCGCGCGAGTGCCTTTGCACGCTTTGTGGGCGTCATGTCGTTTGGATATATCCTTGAGCGCCATTCGGCGATATATCCGGCATGCGTTGTCAGTGCGATCTCTACTTCCTTCGGCACAGAGAATTCGACACATCGGCGCCGCAACAGCTCGGAACCTGATTCCACCATCAGCCACCCCTTCAGGTGCGGCCTTCATTGGATGCCAGCGCCAGGCCAGTGAAGGTGTCCGGCTTTTCGCCCCGTCGGGCTAGGCGTGGCAAAACTCATCGGATCAGATCAGCCCGTGTTCCGCCATGCTCACGGCCGCACCTGGTGCGACGATCACATGATCCAGAAGCCGCACGTCCATCAAGGCCAGGGCCACTTTCAGCGTCTGCGTCAGGGCTTCGTCGGCCCGGCTGGGGGTTGCCACACCGGATGGGTGATTGTGGGTCAGCACCACGGCTGCGGCAAAGTGTTGCAGGGCGGCCCAAACCACTTCACGGGGATACACGCTGGTCTGCGTCAGGGTGCCCGTGAAGTGGACTTGAAACGCGATCAGCCGGTGTTGACTGTCCAGGTACATGATCCCGAAGTGCTCGCGCTGCTCCGCGCCCAGGCGCAATTGCAGATAGTGCTTCACCGCGTCCGGGGTGGCGAAAACCTCGCGTTCACGCAAGCCCCGCCCCACGATTTCAAGGGCGCGGTCCAACACCCCGCGTTCACGCGCCCGCAGGCCGTGGCGGAAGGATGTGGGGCCATCTGGAAGGCCATATGCGGGTGCGGGTTCGCAGGCCTTGACGCGGGGCCGGGCGGCCGGTCGTTTGGTCTTTGATGTAGAGTTTGTCGCAACCATGATTCAAGCTCCTTGTAGCCTGTTTGTGGCCAGGCGGGGCGGGTGTTGCAGCACCAGCCCCGCCGCCTTTTGTGCCCGGCTCAAACCGCCGCCGGGCATGGCGGATTCACTCATTCTTGGCGCTTTCGCCTTCGTTCGGTGCCCCGTGAAGGGTTCCACGGGAAGGCCTCTTTGCGCTCATTTCCATAAACGTGCATGGCGGGCCACTAAGGGCCGCACAGGTGCAGCGCCGGGCGGTTTGGCCGGGGACGGGATAGGTATCAATGATTGAATGACTTTTCATCATCTAATTCAGTCCCTATTTGCCCCCGGTTTGCCCCCTACCAAGTCCCTACAGGTATCCGGCCGCAAACCCGCATGAATGCTGGGTTTCGACGATTTCCCCCCTACATCCCTACGATTTCCGCCGGTAGCAAGTGGGGGGAAGGCCCGTGCAAGCGTCTGCACACGGTGCATTGGGTCATGGTCACGCGGCCCGCTGGGGTAGTTCGATCACGTCGGCACCCTTACGCAGCTTGTCCAGGTAGTCCGCCCATTGCTGCATCATCGCGGCCCGTTGTTGCAGGTACTGGGTCCGGTTGTAGGCCCGGCCGTTGGCGTCCTTCACCGCGTGGGCGAGCTGGGCTTCGATCACCAGCGGGTCACAGTCCAGACGTTCGGCCAGCATGGTGCGGGCCGTCGCCCGGAAGCCGTGCCAAGTCTGTAGCTCGGGGGTGTAGCCCAGCGTGATAAGGGCCGTCCGCACGGAGTTCTCAGAGATCGGCCGCTCATGGCTGCGCTCGCCGGGGAACACCAAGGCGCCGTGCCCGGTCAACGGGTGCAGGTTGCGCAGGATCTCAACAGCCTGCCTCGCCAGCGGCACCACGTGCGGGTCGCCGTTTTCCTTGCCGTCCTTGCCGCGCTTCATCCGGGCGGCCGGGATGGTCCACAGCGCCGCGTCCAGGTCGATTTCCGCCCATGCCGCGCCCCGCAGTTCGCCGGGCCGTTGGAACAGCAGCGGGGCCAGTTGCAGCGCCGCCCGCACCACAGGCCCGCCCCGGTATGCAGCGATGGCCCGCAGCAGATCACCCAGCTTCACCGGGTCGGTGATGGCCGCGAAGTGCTTGCCTCGGTAAGGTGTCAGCGCCCCTTTCAGGTCGGCCGCGATGTCGCGGTCAACGCGGCCGGTTGCCACCCCGTAGCGCCAAATCTGCCGGCACAGCATCAGGCCCCGGTCGGCTGTCTCCACGGCCCCGCGTTCCTCGACCTTGCGTAGCGTGGCCAGCAGCTCGACCGGCTCAACGTCCTTCAGCTTTCGTTCCCCCAGCCAGGGGAACAGGTCGCGTTCGAGCTGGCGCATGGACCGGGCCGCGTGGGCGAGGCTCCAGTGTGGTGCTTGCTTGTCGTACCACTCCATGGCCACCGTCCTGAAGGTGTCGCCGCTCGGGTTGCTGGCCTTCAGCTTTTCAACCTTGCGGGCCTGCACCGGGTCGCGGCCGTCCGACTTTTGCAGCTTGGCCGCGTCACGCGCCAGGCGGGCGGCCCGCAGGCTGACATCGGGGTGACTGCCCAAGGCCATGCGCCCTTCCTTGCCGTCCTTGCGGTACTTCCAGAACCAGCGCCGCGATCCGGCCGGGCTGACCTCCAGGTACAGCCCGCCAGAATCGGCAAAGCGCATCCGGGCTTTGCCAGGGGGACAGGTGGCGTTTCTGCATTCGGCGTCGGTCAGCATGAGGGCTCCAGGTGAAGGCTGGCGGGCATCGGGGGAACACTTTGTTCCCCCGCCCCGTCAAAAATACGCCTTTGTTCCCCCGAATGTTCCCCCGCTTGGCGCTGGCTGTCAATGGACGCCAATACACGTTGACGGATGAAAGACCCCGGCAAAGTGTTGATTTTTCAAAGAAAAAGGGCGTTTACTGGACTTCAGTAAACGCCCTTGGACGCTATTTTGGTGGAGCTGGGGGGATTTGAACCCCCGTCCGCAAACCTTCCTCGCGCAGATCTACATGTTTAGCGGTCTGATTTGAGTCTCGCCACCGGTGTCGCGCAGTCGCACGCTACACCGGCCGCCAGCATCCTTGGATCTCGCCCCGCGTCAAGATGCCCGACCCGGAACCAGCCGATGTGAATGCCCTCGCAGCCTGGACGGCTTGCGCCGCCCTTGCCCAGCCCATCGGCCTGCTGTTGCGAGGCTCACCGGTGTTTAGGCGGCGAGTGCGAAACGTTCGTCGTTTGCAGTTACTTTGTTTGAATCGGTTTAACGAGCACATTCAGCTCGACATGCACCGCTGCGATTCCAACCCACGTCGAAACCAATGCAGCCCCAAGCCCGGTATTTTAGGCGCTGTTCAGCAATTTCAAGAGCTGCAGCGGTGAATCGATGGCCGCGTGGGCGCGCCATTGGTCAACATCGGTCTGGTGGCCCAGGTAGCCGTAGGTCGCGGCGACGGTGCCCATGCCCGCCGCCCGGCCCGCCACGATGTCGCGCTCGTCGTCGCCGACGTAGACGCAGCGGTCTGGTGCCAGACCGAGGCGCCGGGCCGCTTCAAAGAGGGGTTCGGGATGGGGCTTGGCGTGGGGCGTGGTGTCGCCACTGATGACCGTTGCCGCCGACGCAAACATGGGCATCGCACGGGTCAGGGGAGCGGTGAAGCGGCTGGATTTGTTGGTCACGACACCCCACGGAAGACCGCTTCGGCCCAGCGCTTGCAGCAATTCAGACACGCCGTCGAAGGCATACGTGCGCTCGGTCATGCAGTTCTCGTAGTTGACGAAGAACTCCTCGCGCATGACCTCGAAATCCGGATCGCCCGGCGTGATGCCGAAGGCAACGCCCAGCATGCCACGGGCGCCGGCGCCGGCCATCGGACGGTAGTGGGATGCGGGCAGGGATGCCAGCCCGCGGTCGGTTCGCATCTTGTCGGCCGCGGCGCCCAGATCCGGCGCGCTGTCGATCAGGGTGCCGTCCAGGTCGAACAGAACGGCCTGAATGTCCCGAAACATGGCGTTCAGGCGGCGTTGGCCATCTTTCGCGTGGCAAACAGGTAGTTGACACTGGTGTCGCCACTCAGCCAGTAGTGGCGGGTCAGCGGGTTGTACTGCATGCCCCGCGTGCCTTGCAGGTCCAGGCCCGCCGCCCGGCAATGCGCAGCCAGCTCGCTCGGGCGCAACATCTTGGCGTATTCATGGGTACCACGCGGCAACAGCTTGAGCACGTACTCGGCGCCCACGATCGCAAACAGAAACGACTTCGGGTTGCGGTTGAGCGTGGAGAAAAACACCCAGCCACCCGGCTTGACCAGCGTGGAACAGGCCCGGACGATCGAAGCCGGGTCGGGCACGTGTTCCAGCATCTCCATGCAGGTCACCACATCGAACTGACCCGGCTGTTCCGCCGCCAGCGATTCGGCGCTGACTTCGCGGTAGCTCACGCCCGCGGTCTGGGCTTCCAGCGCGTGCAACTGCGCCACTTTGAGCGACTTGGACGACAGGTCGATGCCCATCACCTCGGCCCCTTTGCGGGCCATGGCGTCGGCGAGGATGCCGCCGCCACAGCCCACGTCGAGCACGCGCTTGCCGGTCAAGGGCGCCAGCCCGTTGATCCACTCCAGGCGCAGGGGGTTGATCTGGTGCAAGGGGCGGAATTCGCTCTCCGGGTCCCACCAGCGGTGGGCCAGATCGGAAAACTTGGCCAGTTCGGCGGGGTCGGCGTTCAGGGCTTGGGTCATGCGACGATTTTCCTCGAAACCATAAAAAAAGCCCCATTGCTGGGGCTTTTTGGAGGCAATCCGCAGATTATTTGCCGCGGGTACCCACCACTTCGATTTCCACGCGACGGTTCTTCGCGCGGCCTTCGGCGGTGCGGTTGTCGGCGATCGGCTGCTTCTCGCCCTTGCCTTCGGTGTACACACGGTTCGGCTCGATGCCCTTGGACACCAGGTAGGCCTTGACGGCGGCGGCGCGACGCTCGGACAGCTTCTGGTTGTACTGCTCGGTACCGATCCAGTCGGTGTGGCCGACGGCAATGATGACTTCAAGGTTGATGCCCTTGATCTTGCCGGTCAGGTCATCGAGCTTGGCCTTGCCTTCGGGCTTCAGGACGGACTTGTCGAAGTCGAAGAAGGTGTCAGCGGCGTAGGTGACCTTGGTGGCGGCGGGCTGAGGAGCCGGAGCCGGAGCAGCGGGCTTGGGCGGAGCCGGCTTGGCGACCGGAGCCGGAGCGGGCGGCGGCGGGGGCGGCAGCGCGGCGCCATCGCAACCCGGGTAGGCCGTGGCCGGCGTCCAGTTGGAATTGCGCCAGCACAGTTCGTTGGTGCCGTTCATCACGGGCATGCCGTTGGTCGAACGCCACTGGTTGGTGCCGTTGGCGGCCTTCAGCTGCTCGGCCGTCGGGTTGGCAACAGGTTTGGCCGGGAACGGCTGCACGGACTGAGCGCTTGCGGCCATGGGAAGGGCGATAGCTGCTGCTGCAAACAGCGCTGCCACGTGATTCAGATTCTTCATGGTTCTCCTCTTGGGGAAAAAGGGCGCAGCCACGCTGCGAATGTTGGACGCTTGAGGTGACCATCACCCCGAACGTTGGAATCATTGTGCCACAGGTCATTTGCCAAACCAGCCCCAAACGGGGCGCCCGAGCGCTTCGGGCCGCGCAAATATTGCGATATGTTGCTCAATTGCTACAACGATGACGCCCTAAAATCACGCCCTCACCCGCGCAACCCCATCCTCCATGACCTCCTTCGCCAAAGAAACCCTGCCCGTCAGTCTTGAAGAGGAGATGCGCCGGAGCTACCTCGACTACGCAATGAGCGTGATCGTCGGGCGTGCCCTGCCCGACGCGCGCGACGGCCTCAAGCCGGTGCACCGGCGCGTGCTGTTCGCAATGCACGAGCTGAACAACGACTGGAACCGGCCTTACAAGAAGTCTGCGCGCATCGTCGGTGACGTGATCGGTAAATACCATCCGCACGGCGACCAGTCGGTCTACGACACGATTGTTCGCATGGCGCAGGATTTCTCGATGCGCCACATGCTGGTGGACGGCCAGGGCAACTTCGGCTCGGTGGACGGCGACAACGCGGCGGCGATGCGGTACACCGAGATACGCTTGGCCAAGATCGCCCACGAGATGCTGGCCGACATCGACAAGGAAACGGTCGATTTCGGTCCCAACTACGACGGTTCCGAAAAGGAACCGCTGGTGTTGCCCAGCAAACTGCCCAACCTGCTGGTCAACGGCTCCGGCGGCATCGCGGTGGGTATGGCCACCAACATTCCACCGCACAACCTGAATGAAGTGGTGGATGCCTGCCTGCACCTGTTGCGCAAGCCCGAGGCGTCAATCGACGAGCTGATGGAGATCATCCCCGCGCCCGACTTCCCCACTGCGGGCATCATCTACGGCATCCAAGGCGTGAAGGACGGCTACCGCACCGGGCGCGGCCGCGTGGTCATGCGCGCCAGGTGCCACTTCGAAGATATCGACAAAGGCCAGCGCCAGGCCATCATCGTCGATGAGCTGCCTTACCAGGTCAATAAGAAGACGCTGCAGGAGCGCATGGCCGAGTTGGTGCACGAGAAGAAGATCGAAGGCATCAGCCACATCCAGGACGAGTCGGACAAGTCGGGCATGCGCCTGGTGATCGAGCTCAAGCGCGGCGAAGTGCCGGAGGTGGTGCTCAACAACCTGTACAAGCAGACGCAGTTGCAGGACACCTTCGGCATCAACATGGTGGCGCTGGTGGACGGGCAGCCGAAGCTGTGCAACCTGAAGGACCTGATCAGCGTCTTCCTGCAGCACCGCCGCGAGGTGGTGACGCGGCGCACGGTGTTCACGCTGCGCAAGGCCCGCGAACGGGGCCACGTGCTCGAAGGCCTGGCCGTGGCGCTGGCCAACATCGACGACTTCATCGCCATCATCCGCAACGCACCGACACCCCCGGTGGCCAAGGCCGAACTGATGGCGCGCACCTGGGACAGCCAGCTGGTGCGCGAGATGCTCACGCGCACCCGCGCCGACGGCGGCGTGGTCAATGCCGACGACTACCGCCCGGAAGGCCTGGAACGCGCCTATGGAATGGGCAGCGACGGGCTGTACCGACTGAGCGACACCCAGGCGCAGGAAATCCTGCAGATGCGGCTGCAGCGCCTGACCGGCCTGGAACAGGACAAGATCGTGGCCGAATACAAGGACGTGATGGCCGAGATCGAGGACCTGCTTGACATCCTGGCGCGCCCGGAGCGCGTGTCGGCGATCATTGGCGACGAGCTCACCGCGATCCGCCAGGAATTCGGCCAGAGCAAGATCGGCGTGCGACGCAGCCAGATCGAGCACAGCGCGTACGACCTCAGCACCGAAGACCTGATCACGCCCACCGACATGGTGGTCACGCTGAGCCACAGCGGCTACATCAAGAGCCAGCCGCTCAGCGAATACCGCGCCCAGAAGCGCGGCGGGCGAGGTAAACAGGCCACCGCCACCAAGGAAGACGACTGGATCGACCAGCTCTTCATCGCCAACACGCACGACTACATCCTGTGCTTCTCCAACCGCGGCCGCCTGTACTGGCTCAAGGTCTGGGAGGTGCCGCAGGGTTCGCGCGGCTCTCGCGGGCGTCCGATCGTCAACATGTTCCCGCTGCAGGAAGGCGAAAAGATCAACGTCGTGCTGCCGTTGACCGGCGAAAAGCGCAGCTTCCCCGCCGACCAGTATGTGTTCATGGCCACCAGCATGGGCACGGTCAAGAAGACCGCGCTGGACGAATTCAGCAACCCGCGCAAGGCCGGCATCATCGCAGTGGATCTGGACGAGGGCGACTTCCTGATCGGCGCCGCGCTCACCGACGGCCAGCACGACGTGATGCTGTTCAGCGACGGCGGCAAGGCGGTGCGCTTCGACGAGAACGACGTGCGCCCGATGGGCCGCAACGCGCGCGGCGTACGCGGCATGATGCTCGAAGACGGTCAGGGCGTCATCGCCATGCTGGTGGCCGAGGACGAGGCCCAGTCGGTGCTGACCGCGACCGAAAACGGCTACGGCAAACGCACCGGCATCACCGAATACACGCGCCATGGCCGGGGCACGAAGGGCATGATCGCGATCCAGCAGAGCGAACGCAACGGCAAAGTGGTGGCCGCCACGCTGGTGCGCGCCGACGACGAGATCATGCTGATCACCGACAAGGGCGTGCTGGTGCGCACCCGCGTCGCGGAGATCCGCGAGCTCGGTCGCGCCACCCAGGGTGTCACGCTGATCGGCCTTGACGAAGGCTCGCGCCTGAGCGGGCTGCAGCGCATCGTGGAAAACGACGCCAACGCGGCCGAGGCGGATGCATCATCCGATCTGCCCGATGAAGCCGCTGCGGGGGGCGAGGCGACCGAGGGATGAGCCTCGTCGCGCCACGGTACGCTACTTTTTTGATAGCTGCCTGTGGCCTGTGGGTGCTGGGAATTGGCTGAATTGGCCTGAAAAACGGGCCGCCAACCCCGCCGACGATCCGGCGTGGCGCCCGGAATCCCCCAGCAACAAGCCTGAAAGCCTGGCCCAAGGCCCGCATGCGAGAATTTGAGACTGCCCGACACCACAACCCGAGACACGCACCGAACCACCATGGCCAAGACCTTATCCGAGCTGCGCATCCAGATTGATGCCGTGGATCGCGAACTGCTCGAATTGCTGAACCGGCGCGCCGCGCTCGCCAACGAGGTGGGCGAGATCAAGCGCGCCGAAGGGTCGCCGGTGTTCCGCCCCGAACGCGAAGCCCAGGTCATTCACGGCCTGCAGACGGCCAACGGCGGGCCGCTCAAGGGTGACAGCCTGGCCCACATCTGGCGCGAGATCATGTCGGCCTGCCGGGCATTGGAAGCGCCGCAGCGGGTGGCTTTCCTGGGGCCGGTGGGCACGTTCAGCGAGCAGGCCGCGCTGCAGTTTTTCGGCTCCAGCATCGAGCGCGTTCCCTGCGTCAGCATCGACGAGGTGTTTCGAGCCGCCGCGGCCGGCACCGCCGAATTCGGCGTGGTGCCGGTCGAGAACTCGACCGAGGGCGTCATTTCGCGTTCGCTCGATCTGTTCCTGCAGTCGCCGCTGCACGTGGTTGGCGAAACCAGCCTGCTGGTGCGCCACAACCTGCTGCGCACGACACCCTCGCTCGACGGCATCGAGGTGGTCTTGGCGCATCCGCAAGCGCTGGCGCAGTGCCAGGGCTGGCTCAACACCCACCTGCCCGATGTCGAGCGCCGCGCGGTCTCCAGCAACGCAGAGGGAGCGCGCCTGGCCGCACAACACCCGAACTGGGCCGGCATCGCCAGTGAGCGCGCCGCCAGCGAATTCGGCCTGCACATCGCGGCACACGCCATCCAGGACGACGCGTTCAACCGCACCCGCTTTGCGGTGATCTGCCTGCCGCAGACGCTGCCCGCGCCCCAGGCTTCGGGCCAGGATTGCGTCAGCCTGATCGTCTCGGTGCCCAACCGCCCGGGTGCGGTGCACGACCTGCTGGTGCCGCTGAAAGAGCACGGCGTCTCGATGACGCGATTCGAGTCCCGCCCGGCCCGGTCCGGGCAATGGGAGTACTATTTTTATATCGACCTGCAAGGCCATCCGTCGCAGCCCAACGTGGCGGCGGCCTTGAGCGATCTGAAGCGCCTGTGCGCGTTCTACAAGGTGCTGGGAACCTACCCGGCGGGTGAATAACACGGCTCTTCCCGCCCTGCAGGCGGGAAGGCTTGTCGGGGAGACTGGATGTTCGAGCAACTGGGTCTGATCGGATGCGGCCTGATGGGGGGCTCCTTCGCGCTGGCGCTGAAGCGTTCCGGACTGGTCAAACGCGTGGTTGGCTACAGCAAGTCGCCGTCCACCACCGATCGCGCGCGGCAGATGGGCGTGATCGACGTGGAGGCGCCATCGGCACTGCTGGCGGTCTCGGGCGCCGACATCGTGCTGCTGGCCGTGCCGGTTGCTGCCACGGAAGCCACCTTCAAGGCGATCCGCCATCTGGTCACCCCGGACATGCTGATCATGGACGTCGGCTCCACCAAGCGCGACGTCGTCGATGCGGCACGACGCGTGCTGCGCGACCAGGTGGGTGGATTCGTGCCGGCGCACCCGGTGGCCGGCCGTGAGGTGGCTGGCGTGGAAAACGCCGACCCCGACCTCTATGCCGGCAAGCAGGTCATCCTGACGCCCATCGAGCGCACCCGCACGGTGCAGTTGCAACAAGCCGCCGAGGTCTGGAAAGCGCTGGGCTGCCACGTGACCAGCATGTCCCCCGAAGCGCACGACGCCGCCTTCGCTGCGGTCAGCCACGTGCCGCACCTGCTGGCCTTCGCCTTGATCAACGCCATCGTCGGCCAGCCGCAGGGAAAGGAATTTCTGTCCCTGGCCGGGCCGGGCTTCCGTGATTTCACCCGCATCGCCGCGAGTGAACCCGCCATCTGGCGTGACATCCTGCTGGCCAACCGGGAGGAAGTGCTGGCGCAGTCCAAGGTGTTCCAGCGTGCGCTGCAGGCGTTTGAACACACCATCGCAGGCGGCAATGCCGAGGCGCTGGAGAAGCTGATCTCCCAGGCCAGCAACACCCGGGCGCACTGGCGCATCAGCTCGGGAAAGCCGCACAAATGACGCCGCGATGACGGCGCCCGCGCCGGCGCGTCGTCAACACGCAACCCGCACCGCCTTCGGCACCGCCAGCCACATCCTGCATGTACACCACCGAATTCCTGGACATTCCACCACTGGCCACGGCCGGTGGCATCGTCACCCTGCCAGGCTCCAAAAGCATCTCCAACCGTGTGCTGCTGCTGTCGGCGCTGAGCCAGGGCCGTACCGTGATCCATGATCTGCTCGACTCCGACGACACGCGCGTGATGCTTGAAGCGCTCAGGCAGCTCGGTTGTGGGGTGACGGTCGACGGCGTAACGGTGACGGTCGAAGGCCTGGGCGCGCGCGCGCCGAACTCGCCGGCTCGGCTGTTCATGGGCAACGCCGGAACCGCCATGCGCCCGCTGACCGCGGCCTTGGCCGTCCTGGGCGGCGACTTCGAACTCTCGGGCGTGGCCCGCATGCACGAGCGCCCGATCGGTGACCTGGTCGACGCGTTGCGCCAATTGGGCTGCGACATCCGCTACACCGCAACCGAGGGCTACCCCCCGCTGCGCATCGGCATGCCCGTACTGCGGCTGGACGCGCCGATTCGCGTGCGCGGCGACGTGTCAAGCCAGTTCCTGACCGCACTGCTGATGGCACTGCCGCTGGTGGCGACGCGTGATGTCATCATCGAAGTGGTGGGCGAACTGATTTCCAAACCCTACATCGAGATCACGCTGAACCTGCTGGCGCGCTTCGGCATCCCGGTGCGAAAAGAGGGCTGGCAAACCTTTGTCATCCCGGCTGGCAGCCGCTACCGGTCGCCCGGCGAGATCCACGTCGAGGCCGATGCGTCGTCCGCGAGTTACTTCATCGCGCTGGGCGCTCTGGCAAGGCCGACGAATGCCGGCGCTGGGGTGCGCATCCAGGGCGTGGGCGCGGCGTCGATCCAGGGTGACATCCGCTTCATCGAGGCCGCGCAGGCCATGGGCGCACAGGTATCCAGCGGCCCGAACTGGCTTGAGGTCAGGCGCGGCAACTGGCCCCTGAAGGCGATCGACCTCGACTGCAACCACATCCCCGACGCGGCGATGACGCTGGGCGTGATGGCGCTGTACGCCGAAGGCCCCACCACGCTGCGCAACATCGCGAGTTGGCGGGTCAAGGAAACCGACCGCATCGTCGCGATGGCCACCGAACTGCGCAAGCTCGGCGCCCTCGTGGACGAAGGCGCTGACTTCATTCGAATCACGCCGCCGGCCAGCGCCCAACACTGGCGGGCCGCGTCGATCCACACCTACGACGACCACCGGGTGGCCATGTGTTTTTCGCTCGCCGCGTTCAACCCGGCTCGGTTGCCGGTTCGCATCGACGATCCCAAATGCGTGGCCAAGACCTTTCCGGACTATTTCGAGGCGCTGTTTTCACTGGCCCGGGCAGAGCCGCGGGCGATCCCCGTGCTGTGCATCGACGGCCCCACCGCGTCGGGCAAGGGGACGGTCGCGGCCGAGGTCGCGGCGCGCCTGGGCTACCACCTGCTCGACTCCGGCGCCCTGTATCGCGTCACCGCGCTGGCGGCCACGCAGGCCGGCGTTGCCATCGAGCCGGCCAACGAGGCAGCCCTCGCGGACCTGGCGGCGTCATTGCCGGTGCGTTTTTCCGCTGGCAAGGTGTGGCTGGCCGAGCAGGATGTGACCGACGCCATCCGGACCGAGGACGCGGGCATGAATGCATCGCGGGTGTCCGCACTGCCGGCGGTGCGCGCCGCGCTGGTGGCGCTGCAGCACCGATTCCGGCAACTGCCAGGCCTGGTGGCGGACGGGCGCGACATGGGCACGGTGATCTTTCCCGATGCGCCCTTGAAGGTGTTCCTCACCGCGAGCGCCGCACAGCGCGCGCAGCGGCGCCATAAGCAGTTGATTTCAAAAGGAATTTCAACTACACTTGACAGTCTTCGCGCCGACCTGGAGGCGCGTGACGCGCGGGACCGCTCCCGCAGCGTTGCGCCTCTGGTGCCGGCCGAGGACGCCCTGTCACTGGACAATTCGGCGCTGACGATTGAAGAATCGGTCCAGACCGTGTTGCGATGGTGGCAAGGCAAGCAACCATTCAGGTCGGCCTGAACGGCTGCAAACGAATGGCAGGGATCTCACCGTCCCTGCGCAGGCCCACGCTGCCCCCGCCGCGCCTCACGCGCACCGGTTGCGTGGTTTGACAACCCAACCGCGGGCCCAGCCCGTACCACACCGTCGCAGTCAGCCTCCACAAACGAAGGCAATTCCGCCGTCGTAAGACCTCTCTGCGCATCAGGAAAATCCATGTCTGAATCTTTTGCCGCCCTGTTTGAAGAATCCCTGCAACGCACCGAAATGCGTCCGGGCGAGGTCATCACCGCTGAAGTCGTCCGCATCGACCACAGCTTCGTGGTGGTCAACGCCGGCCTCAAGTCCGAGGCCTACGTCCCCCTGGAGGAGTTCAAGAACGACAAGGGCGAAATCGAAGTCCAGGTCGGCGACTTCGTCTCGGTGGCCATCGGCTCCATCGAGAACGGCTACGGCGACACCATCCTGTCGCGTGACACCGCCAAGCGCCTGGCTTCGTGGATGAGCCTCGAAAAAGCCCTGGAATCCGGCGAATTCGTCACCGGCACCACCAGCGGCAAGGTCAAGGGTGGCCTGACCGTGCTGGTCAACGGCATCCGCGCGTTCCTGCCCGGTTCGCTCGTCGACACCCGTCCCACCAAGGACCTGTCTCCGTACGAGAACAAGACGCTCGAATTCAAGGTCATCAAGCTCGACCGCAAGCGCAACAACGTGGTGCTGAGCCGCCGCGCCGTGGTGGAAGCCAGCATGGGCGAAGAGCGCGCCAAGCTGATGGAAACGCTGAAGGAAGGCTCCGTCGTCCGTGGCGTGGTCAAGAACATCACCGAATACGGCGCGTTCGTCGACCTCGGCGGCATTGACGGCCTGCTGCACATCACCGACATGGCCTGGCGCCGTGTCCGTCACCCGTCTGAAGTGGTGACCGCCGGCCAGGAAATCACCGCCAAGATCCTCAAGTTCGACACCGAGAAGAACCGCGTGTCGCTGGGTCTCAAGCAGATGGGCGAC
>WBZM01001016.1_pt1 | contig 31350 bp, 24 predicted proteins | sample 5204271 | NCBI WGS metagenome assembly WBZM01 (sample SAMN12344346, study PRJNA552823) | activated sludge metagenome | biome: Activated sludge suspended growth; feature: Nitrification reactor; material: Wastewater; isolation source: activated sludge from nitrification reactor of wastewater... | reverse complement strand
GACGTGAGCTTGATCCGCTCCGAGATGAAATCGTCCAGGGTGTGGAACGTCTTGAACTTCAGCGAATCCGTATCGTCCACGTCGGTCTTCCCCGCGTGAACGTCCAACATCTTCTTCGCGGCCACCAACAGCGTGTTCGGCGTGACGCTGGTGTGCGCGGCCCCCAGCGTCGCGGTCGTCACCTCGGGGTCGAGCATCGCTTGATCGAAGCGCCTCTTGATCGCTTCAACCTTCGTCTCGTGTGCCGCGTCAGGCTTGAGCACTGCCGGGTGCTCGACCTTGGCGTAGAGCTTGCTGATCGTCGTGGCTGTCTGGTGCCCGTGCTCGTCCTCATTGGCGCGCGCCACGCCGGCGCCGAGGTGCTTGGCGATGTGGTCGTGGTCGATACCCATGCCGCGCAATACGGCGTAAAGAGGCAGGTTGGACGTTCCGTACTGCATGTGGAACGTCCCCTTGTCGGGGTTGAAGGCGAGGTCGAAGTTCTTTCCGCGCCCGAGGTTGAACACCGTCTTCAGGTCCCCGTTATCGGAGCGCTGGGTGTACACGCCGGGCTTGCGCCGAAGCTGATTGGCGACTTGGTACTCGTTGCCGTCTGCGATCAAGGTGTGCCGCGCGGTCAGGTAGGGCACGTGTGCCAGGGTGAAGTTCTTCGCTTCATCCACAACCTTGCCTGAGCCGTCCTTGAGCACCAGGGTGCCTTTCACCGGCTCGTACAGCGATGAGCCCTTGGTGATGGCGTCGTACTCGTCGGTGGGGCTGTAGTTCTGCGCGTGAACCCGAACGTCTTGAAGTTCGAGGGTGCGCCCTTTCAGATCCAGCGGGAACGCGGCGGACAGCGCCTGCGTCGTCTTGGCGTGCAGTTTCTCACGCAGGAGGTTGGCGCTGGTCAGCACGGGCGTCAGGTCACTCATCGCCAGCGAAGTTTAGCCCTTTTGCCGGGTAAAAGCACTTGGCGGGCGCTGTCTGCCCGCTAGAGGAGAGGTCCCGTGCTCATTCGCCCCGTGTTCGTGTTTCTCATCTTCATTACTGGGGGGAAGGTCAGGAGGTGAGCATCTTCAAGGCACATGGGGAGTACCTCGGAGAGGTACTCCCGTATGCTCGGCGCTTGGCGCCGATCACGGAGGAGGGCGTTCAAGGCCTCCTCGACGCGTCTCCGTATGCGGAGGTGCGCGACAACGGCGCCGAACAGGCGCTGCACAACAAGGGGTTTGTCCTCGCTGCGGTGAGGGAGGGATGCGCCATCCTGGCGTACCTCCATGACGGCGAGTACGCCCTCTACACGGCTCCGGCCGCGCGGGTCCTCAACGACCTGAAGTTGCCGGAGTACGTGTAGATTCCTTGCCCCTGAGCGTGCCGCTACAAACGCGGCACGCTCAGGGCGCGAGCTTTCGCCGTGTTCGTTTCGGCCTCAGGCTCTTCCCACGCGATGGTCACGTAGAGCTCGCCGCGTTCGTTCGAGAACTCTCGGGCAGAGAGCTTCATGGGGCCGTTGGCCTTGGCGTTCCGAAGCCGGTTGACGAGCCGGATGTACTCTCCGTGGCGCGTGTGCGGACAGACGTACTCCCCTTCTTCCGGCAGTAGATCGGGGTTTTCTTTGGTCGCGTTCTGGCAGCGCCCACAGCTCTGCCAAGGCCGGAAGATCACGTAAGTTTCGTGATGCACGACAACTTCGCGCGCTCGCTCCTCGGCCGGCTCTGTGAACCCCGTACGCGGGCCGCGCGGCATGTCTTCGCGGCTGAGCCGCTGTCGCTCCATCCAGTCTTCCATCAGCCCTGCGCTCCTTGCGCCTTCATCTCAGCCATCTGATTCTGACTCAGCTGTTCTACCAGCTGCGTCACCACGCAGTACATGATGAAGTCTTCGCCCTTGAGCGCGTCCATGCGGCTGCGCCGGGTCCCCGCGTCGTAGCCCGCGATCTCTTCGGCCAGAGGCTGCGCGGACGCCAGGATCGCCTGCTGGTCATAAGCCGGGCCGCCGGCGCTTTGCAGCGCTTGCTGCTGCGCTTGGTTGGACAAGGAGCGCTGCGCTTTCTGTAGCGCGATCTGCGTCTCCTGCTCGGCGCGCGCATCGGCCAGAGCGTCTTCGCGGCGCTGCCTGCGCTCATGGTCAAGGTCGATGTCGACCATCTCGGCGAGCGTGGAGTTCGAGAGGAGCTGGCTCTGCCAGAGCTGGATCTTCAGCTGCTTGTTCTCAACGTCGTCCAGCATCTTGAAGTCCGCGAGCCGCATCTTGATCGAAGCCCAGCCCATGAACGCGGCGGCTTTCTGCTCAATCCACTGTACGAGGGAATTGAGATTCTCGATGTGCGTCTGGAGCTGGTTCTCGATCATGCGCAGGGTGATTTCGCCGCGCGTCTGCCCGAGGCCGCCGGAGAGGAATTCCATCGGCACGCCCAGCGACAGCACGATGTTCTTCTCGGCCTCTTGCAGCTCTCCGAGCGTCAAGAGCGCTCGGCCCTCGCCGCCGATGTTCTGCACGCCTACGGGGACGGGCGAGAACTGGATCCGAAGCGGGTCGCGCCGAAAGAGGCGCATGTTCCGCTCCATCTCCAACTTCCATCGGTCCAGCGGGATCGTGGTGATGGGGTCGCCTTGGCCACTCGCTGCCAGCGGGTGAATGATCCTGAACGGCGTAATGTGCTCCAGGGCGATGGCCTCGTTGGCCCGGCGAAGCACGGCCGTAAACAGGAAGTTCTTGATCGCGCTGGTGATGGGCGGAAAGCCCCACTGCGCCTGAACCCCGGCGGGCCCAGGCATCTTCAGGTGGTAGAGCGCCCCCGCTCCGAACTTGAAGGTCTTGCGCTCCTGCATGGCGCGCAGGATTTCCAAGGGCATGTGGTCGATGAACGTCTTGTTTCCGGCTCGGACCTTGGAGACGTCGTCGCGCGGAATCTGGTAGTAGTAGACGGACTCGCCCGTGATCCGGTTGTGTTCGATGTCGATCAGCTTCGGGTCAAACCGGATCAGCGTGATCTTTGACGGATCCCGCAGCTTGTAGTCTTCGACCTTGGAGATGACGCCTTGCCGTTTGCACTGCTTGCAGTTGTGCGTGAACTCCAGCTTGGACAGGTTGAACTTGTACTTGGCCGCGCTGATGTCTTCCTTGGTGCCGCAGTGGGGGCACACAAGCTCCCGCTTGATAGGCTCGTACACCGAGACGAAGGCGTTGCCATAGAGCCACACGTCGTAGCTGACCAGGGTCAGGAAGCCCTTCAGTCGAAGGTTTTCCTCGAAGAGCTTCTTGTGCCGCGTCTTCTCCTCTTCGGACGTCGACTCGTAGATGAACCGCGTGATGGGGTACTCCCCGAACTTCCTCACCACGCCGTAGACGTGCGCGGAGTGGAACCCGAGGTACTCTGCCCACTTGAACAGGTCCTTGAGCTTGCGGGGTACGAACCCCGTCAAGTAGTCGAACATGGGATTGGAGTGCGCCGCCGCGTTGCGGCCTCCGAACCCCAACAGTGTGTCGTCGTAGCCGCCGTCCATCGTCATCGCATCACCAGCAGGAAGGAATAACACATGCTCATCACCGGAGCGCGTCTGCGCGAAGTTCTCCCCGTCTTTCGAGTAGTGGCGCCAGAGAAGTCGCCCTTGGGGCGCGTCTGGGGCGGCGCGTACGCCGAGGGCGCGTGGCTGTTCCCCGCTTACGCCCCTTTTGCCAAGTGGGTCGATGGCGACCTTCAGAAGATTGTGCCACACGCGCAGTGGGACTCTTTGTCGAGGGACTTCCTCGCTGACGCCCGCGCGTCCGAGGCCGCGCTCGACCGGGCTTTGGCCGCGTGGCAGGCGCAGGACGACGCGGCCCTGCCCGTTGGCGACGATTTTTTCCCCCCTCGCTTTACGCCGTACAAGTACCAGAGGCTGGGGGTCTCGCGCGTGATCAACAGCTGGCGCGCCTATTTCGACTGGGACATGGGAACGGGTAAGACCCGGACCATGATCGACGGCCTCCGCATCCTCCGGGAACAGGGGCAGTTCAAACGGGCCCTGGTGCTTGGGCCGCCCGTGGTCTTGGAGTCCTGGGCGCGCGAGGTCGTGCGGTGTTCCCGCGGGGCCTGGACGCCGGTTCTTTGGGACGGGTCGCTCCAGGCAGAGAGGGCCGCGCAATCGGCCGACATCGTCCTGGCCTCGTACGCGCGGATCCGCATCGAGCGGGACGCGGCGGCTGTGGCCAAGAAGGAGCTGGCCATTACGGCTGACCAACGCGCGCGATACAACCTCCCCCTGTTGGACGACGAGACTTTGGCCCTCTATACGCGTGACGCTGCGCATCCTTTGTACTCGCTGGACTACGACACCATCGTGGCCGACGAGAGTCATTACCTGGGGGCCTGGGAGTCCGGGCAGACTCAAGCGGCAATCGAGCTGTCCGCAAAGGCTTTTCGGCGCTACTGCTTGAGTGGTACGCCCGGCGATGATCCACGCAAGCTCTACGGGCAGCTCTATTTTCTGTCGCCGGCACTTGTCGGTATGCCCTACCACAAGTTCGAGGAGCACCATCTGGTGCGTTCCCCCCGGAACAAGCACGTCGTGGTCGGGTATCGCTTCCTCAACGAGCTCAACGAGCGCTTTCGCAGCTGCTCCTTGAGCATGAAGAAGTCCGACGCCCTGGTGGACTTGCCCCCCGTGACGACGATGGATTTGTACTACGACATGGGCTTTGCCCAGCGCGCGCGCTACAACGAGCTCGTCATGGAGATGGCGATGTCTGTGACCCCAGAGGCACTCTACGCGAAGCCTGGAGATGTTCCTGAGGACTTCGAGCCCGTCAGGGCCGCAGTGCGGCTCCCTAATGGCGCCGTGCGCGTCAACAAGATGCTTCAGGTCCTGTCCGGGTTTGTCATCCAAGGGGCGGACTACGGCATCTGTGACGCGTGTCAGCACATGCAGCGCTGCGTTGACGCCAAGATTCGCCCGTACACCAAGAAGTGTGAGGTGGTTCAAGACGCCCCGGAGCGCCGGGTGCTTCGGGACATCGAGAACCCGAAGTTGGAGCTGTACAAAGAGCAGCTCGCTTTGATCTTGGAGACCGACCCTACGAACAAAGTCATCGTGTGGGCCTCGTACACAGAAGAGCTCGACGACCTTGTTGCGGCGACAAAGGCGCTCGGGGTTGGGTGTGTCCGAGTGGACGGGCAGACTCTGGCGCGGCAGTCGCGCATCGACCAGTTCCAAGAGGACCCCGCGTGCCGGGTGTACATCGGACAGGTCAGTACGGGCATCGGCATCACGCTGACGGCGGCCAACTACACCATCTTCTACACGCTGCCCTGGGACCCTTTGCAGTATCGGCAGGCGATGGACCGGAACAACCGTCCTGGCCAAACACGCCCGATGACGGTTTACCGGCTCTTGTCGTCGGACCGGTCTTGGGCCCTTGACCGTTATGTGGCACAGGTCTTGGTATTCAAGGAGAACATCTCCTTGACTCTGACGGAGCTTGTTGCGTGCGCGGGCTGTGAGCGGCAGCCTGATTGCGCGCGAGACGAGATCCTCCCCTTTCGCGCGCAGTGCAAGTACGCTGCAAACGTCGAGCGCCCCGTCGCCGACGTGGAGGTCATTGAATCATGCGACTGACGATGGAACATTCGGACGTCATCAAGGCCCTGGCCTTGTACGTCCAGACCAAGGGCTTCACCGTAGAGGTGAAACCCGAAAACTTCGTGTTCGCCAATGAGAGCCAGGAGCCGGGGCAGTTCGACCTCGTGGTCCTCGTCAAGAACGCGGACATGGGTGTGCCCGCGCCGCCACCCCCGCCGGTGGGGGCCCCTCAGCGCCCGGCAGCAGGGCGTCCGGCGCCGCGTCCGGCGGCGGCTGCCCCGCCCCCTCGGCCCGCGCCTCCCGCACGCCCGGCGTCCAAGAACGACATGTTCCGCCCTGTCGCGCCGCCGCGCGCGGCGCCGCCGCCGCCCAAGCACCGCATCTTGGACAAGCAGGCCCTGTCGTCGCCAGCGCTGGCCCTTGCGGGCCAGCATCCTCACATGCCTGCGGCGCAGGCGGTCGTTCACGCCTATGAGGGCGCGGAGACGGCATCCACCTACGTGGATGATGAAGGGGCTCCGGACCCCTCTGCGGGCAATTACCGTTCGCCGATGGACACGGGGCTCTTGGTCGACCCGGCCGATATGTCGCCGGAAGATCGAGCGGTGTTTGAAGAGATTCTGGAGCGGTCGGCTGCGAACGCGGAGACCGGGCCGGTGTACGCCGATGACAGCGCAAACGACCCCATCTTGCCCGGGGGGTATTTGGATGACGCGTGATGTCTGACCGCCGACACCTTCCGGTCATTCCAGCGGACCTCGTAGATCCGGTTCTTCCAGGTGGGGCGTTCTCGCACTCTCAGTACGAGACGTTCAAGAGCTGCGGGCGTTCGTACGAGTTCAAGTACGTCAAAGACATTCGTTTCGGCCCGGGACCTGCGATGGTCCGTGGTACGGCGATTCACACTGCGGTGGAGACGGCGCTTCGCCAGAAGATGGCGGGGGGCGCTGACCCCTCGCTGGAAGTTCAACTGGCCGTTGCGTCTACGGCCTTCGACAAGGCCAAGGCCTCCGTCGAAGACTGGGGAGACGAGACGGCGGGCAAGGTGAAAGACACGGCCCTCAGTCTTTACCGCGTTTACCACGTGAACGCGCTGCCGAAGATCACCCCGATCGAGGTGGAGGAGCCCTTTGTGGTCAAGGTCGGTACTGTGACTGTCCGGGGGGTCATCGACCTTGTGGACAAAGCGACGGACCATCCGGGGGACCCGGGGCGTCTTGAGGTGGTTGACCTCAAGACATCAGCGTCCAAGTGGTCGGAAAACGATGTCAAGAGCGACGCGCAGCTGTCGCTGTACACGGCGGTGAAGCGTTTGGTGTACGCAAGGATCGACAACCTTGTGAGCACCAAAACGCCCGCGATTCACAGGCTCACTACGACGCGGGGCCCTCGCGATCACCGGAACCTGATTGAGGACTACGAGCAGGTCGTGGACTTCATCAAGCGCGGCGTCTTCCCGATGGCGCCCATGGACTCGTGGAAGTGCACACCCAAGTGGTGCAGCTATTACAGCATGTGCCGGGGTAAGGAGTAGCTCCATGGTTTACCGAACACCGGCGACTATGCCGGAACCTGACACGGACATGACGTGCGGTGATTGTGGCGCTCGCGCGCCCTTCCGCACCCCAGGCTGGGGGATGGTCGACTTCACCAGCACGAGTCGAGTTTTCTTGGCCTGCAACGTGTGCATCCAAGAGAAGTACACGTGGCTTCTTCAATCGAAGACGCGGGGGGAGGCGCTGAGCTGATGGGCTTGAAATTCGGCGTCGTCACAAAAATCGACGCAGACGAGGTAGAAGAGGCTGAGGTGAAGCCTTTACGCCGTACGGAGGACGTGGCACACCCTGTGTTGTGTCCAACGTGCGCCGCCCCAACCCGCGAAACCGCGACCCGTACGCGGCAGTGTCCGAACTGCGGGACACTGCCGTTCGAGCGCTGACCGACGAAGCGCACATCCTGTACGACCCCAAGATTCACCGACGGATCGTCAACTTTCTTTTCCTCGCCTACTTCACCTCGCCGCACTTTGAGGTTGAGGTTGCGGTAGAACTCTGGGCGTGTTATCGCCATCTTCTCGAAGGTGGCGCAATCGGCGACCTGCCGATTACGCGCCTCAACAAAGCTGCAACCATCGCAACAGTCCGAAGGCTGTTGCGTGGCGAACTGGTCCAACTCACGGACCCTGAAGGAGACCACGATGAGCACGGAGAACACCATGACCGAGACCAAGACCGAGACCAAGAAGAAGGAGAAGGCGCCGCCGGCGTCGTCCGCGTCGTCGCAGCCGTCCGGGTCGGCAGCTGACCGCGTCGCCGCCGCTCTGGGCTTCGAGTACGAGTTCCTCCCCCTCCCTGAGACCGTGGCGGATGGGGCGCTGATCACCATCGACCCGAAGACCGTGGCCATCTCGAAGCTCGACGCGCGCACCGCGCCGGCGATCGTCGACGCCGAGTTCGTCGAGTCCATCAAGAACGATGGCGTCATCCAGGACCCGTGTGTGACCTACGCGCGGCACAAGAAGACCGGCAAGGAGGGTTGGATCGCCGTGGCTGGGCGCCGCCGCCTCACCGCCTGCGTCCAGATCGGGCGCAAGGAGATCAACTGCAAGGCCAAGCAGATCCGGGACATCCGGCACTACCTGCTCTTGGCGGGCAAGGAGAACCTTCAACGGGACTCCATGACGTTCTGGGACCGGTACGTGTTCCTCCAGAACCTCATGACCACCGGGCTCAAGCAGTCCGAGCTCAAGGGCGCCCTGAACATCAGCGAGGGCAACGTGTCGCAGATCCTCGCCGTGGGCAAGCTGGACGAGCGCGTTCAGAAGATCGTGCGGGAGGGGACCAAGGAGCCCTTCAAGAGCTTCGCGGCCAGCGTCGTGCGTGAGCTGAAGCGCATCGCCGACCCCGAGGTCCAGGTCCACTTTGCGCAGGTCGCCATGGAGAAGAACCTGTCGCCGAGCGCCGTGAAGTTCGAGATCGAGAAGTACCTCGACAAGCAGCAGCGCGCCGAGAGCAGCGGTGAGAAGGGCGGCGCCAAGGGCGGCGCCAAGGGCGGCGCCAAGGGCGGGCGCGGCGTGAAGCTCCCCGACGAGGTGGTGGCCAAGGACGTCAAGCCGGTGGCCAAGACCGACTTGGTGACGCTGTTCAACTTCAGCGCCGCCCGGTTCAACAAGCTCAAGGGGTCGGACAAGACCAAGCCCGAGACCCTCGCCTACGAGCGCGGTCGCCGTGACGCGCTGGCTCAGGTCGCGGGCCTCGCGCCCCTGCCCACCAAGGCCGCTGAGGGCGAGGAGTAGCCGTCAGGCGTCCAGCACGTCTGCGAAGCACGTGATCTCATCTTCTGAGAGGTGTTCCCGCAGGCGTGCCAGGGCTTGGGCCCGCACTGCCTCCACCCGAACGGGCGTCATCTGCGACCCGTCAATCTCGAACAAGATCTGTCCAATCGTCTTCGCGTCTTTCGGCTCTCCTCCACGAAGGCCGAAGGCGTAGATCAACACCAAACGCTCATTACAAGCGAGGCGCGCGCGTCGAAGCATGTCGAGCACGTTCAGGCGCGCGCGCTGCACGTCGCGCTCGACGTCTACGTTGTCGTCAACGATCACGACGTTGTCGATTGAAGCGATGGACGGTTCTTCAAAGACTTCGTAGGCTTCCCCAGCGGCCTGCTTGGTCTCGTTTTCAATGCGGACGCGGCGCATTTCTTTCCGCGTGTGATTCGGCACATGCACAACCCGGATGCGGTACGTGGCTTCTTGCATCTTCACAGCGACCCAGTTCGCTGCGTAGGTCAGGAAGCGGTTCCCGCGTGCCGGGTCGAAGAGGGTGATGGCGTGGAGCAGACCCTCGTAGCCTGCTGAGATCAACTCGGAGAACAGCGCCTCGTCGTGGGATCGGCGCTTTGCCTGTTTGATGACGAAGCGGTAGTACCCGCTCGCAATCTCGTTTCGGAGTCGGTCTCGTTCAGCCGCATGCTGTTCGCGGGCGCTGGGGCTCGCGCATAGCTCTGCGGCTGAACGAGCCTTCTGGTACGCCGTAAAGAGGTCGTACTCTTCCTTGGCTGTCCTGATGGCGTGCGACCCCACATCGCGGAAGTGCATGTCCAGCAGGGTTTGTTGGGGCTTGAGTGGCTTAGGCATCTTCCTCAAGTCTTTACAGGGCCCGCGTCTCGCGGTAAACCCTTAGCTCGTTGCAGCGCCACGGAGGCGCTGCACACCACGGAGAACACGCATGTCGAAGCAGCAGAAGGTTACCACGCCCGCCGTCCCCTCCACCACTCCGGTTACGGAGTCGCTCACGGCCGAACCCGTGGGCTCCACGGAGATTGTGGCCCCGGCCACGGCGACGGCCATCGTCGAGGAGGTGGATGTCTCGGTCCACGCCCTGACGCGGAAGTACAAGGAGGCGCTGCCGCACATGGCGGCTTACCTCGATCAGGTCGCCCCGCCCAGCACGAACGAGATCCAGACCGCTGTGGCCGCGCTCGACGCCATCAAGCGCGACGCATTCATCGCCGCCCTGGCCCGGATGAACCCGGTGAAGCTGGGGCAGCACACCACGCGGCAGGAGTTTCGCTTGCCGGAGATGCGGATCTTCCATGGTACGGGCTCCGATGAGCTCCGGCCCAGCGACGCGCCCAACGGCAGCATCTACAGCACCGACGGGCGCATCCTGGCGGCGCCCAAGGCCGCGCTCGCCAACCTCAAGCACAACCCGAAGCACGCCAAGCTCGGCACCACGGTCACGGGCTTCCTGATTGCGGTGCACGAGGCGCACACGTTCTGGCCGCCGCGCAACGGGGCGCTCCCCCCGAACGTCGAGGTGCGCGCCAACGTGCCGATCTGCCGGTCGCTCGACCGCAAGCGCGGCGACTACTTCGGCAGCTGCGAAGCGTGCGCCTATCGTCCGTTCAAGGACGGTAAGCCCAACAAGGACGGGTGCCGCAACGAAGACCACCTCTACTTCGTCCTGTCTGACTTCTCGGGCGTGTACCGCTTCGTGGTGCACGGCAAGTCCATCAAGCCCGGCAGCGCCGCGGTGAAGAAGAAGAGCCGTCCCTGGGCCACGTACTTCCAGCACCCCTTCGAGCTCGAAGCCCGTGAGGAGACGCTGGGCACCGACCGCTGGTTCGAGCTCTCGGCGAGCGTCAGCACGGACGTCGAGGACCCCACGCCCGTGGAAGCTGCGCTCCTGACCTCGCTCGCGCGGCAGGTCGACTACGAGATCTTCTTCCCGCAGCTCGCGGCCATCTACACCGCCGAGCCCAAGCACGTCGCCAACGGCGGCGCTTCCGGCGCCTCGGACATGGACGCCCTGATGGCGGCGGCGAATGCCCCGGCGACGGGCGCGCCGGTCAAGGACGTCAGCAAGACCAACATCTAGTCCCTCGCGCACGGGCCGCTCGGTGTGCCGCTTTACGCGGTACACCGAGCGGCCCGTGATCTTCCTACTGTTTCTTTGGCCTGAGCGAGAGGGATAGATGGCAAACAGCTCAAGAGAGATCGTGCAGGAGCGCACGTCTCTGTCCAACGTATACAGCGAGATCGTCCTGCGCCACGCGCCCTGGTCGATTTCCAAGGCGGGAGTGCTCAACCTTTGCGGCAAGCAGTACCTCCACAAGTACGTGGAGAAGCTGACCGAGGGAAAGAAGAGCGACTCCTCTCGTGTCGGCGTGGTCGCGCACGCTGTTCTGGAAGCTGGGCTTCAAACGCCGGGAATTGATCTGCGCGCCGTGCTGCACGAGCAGATCGACAAGCACCAGCTCTCTCGCGAAGAGACCATCGCGTGCTCGGCGCGTATGTCAGCGATGGAGGACTTCATTACGCGCATCGGCGCGTTCAAGGAGTCGAACGGCGTGACGGCTGAGTTCATTGAGCATCAGCTCGCGATCTCGCCGCAGCACACAGCGGTGCCGTTCAAGGTCACTGCCAGGACTCCTCCCGAGCTTTGGCAGGGTGAACTGGTGTGGCTCGGGGAAGGCCGACTCAAGACCGCCGAAGGTTCAGCCCCGTTTCCACCGCTTCGCGCGCACGGCGCGTATGTCGTTGTCCCCTCGGGTCCGTTCGAAGGCGCACACGAGGTTGTGTCCGTGCACGACGACGTACTGACGGTCCTTGTGCCCCCGGTGTTCCCCGGCGGGGCGCCGGCACCCGGTGCTACCTTCGAGGGTGGCGTGGCGGTCAAGCCCCTTCTTCGTGGCGTTATCGACCACGCCATGCGCACCAACGACGACTTCCTGATTGTCCTCGACCACAAGTCGGGCAAGAAGAAGCCGATCGGAGAGCACTCGCAGCAGTTCTACGCGTACATGGCACTCGCCGTGGTCAACTTTCCGTGGGCGCGGGGGGTTCAGTCGGGCATCCACTACATCGGAGAGCCCAAAGTGGATTGGTTTCCGCGCTTCGATGGAAAGCCCGGTGCGTGGACGCGCGACGAGATCTTCTCTCGCGTGATCCCGTGGCTGGAGCAGTTCATTGGCCGCACTGCGGTCAAGCTCGGGCTGGTAGACGCGGGTACGCCGCGCGCCGAAACGGGCTGGCAGTGCAGCTACTGCGGCTTCTCAGATCACTGTGAAGCGGGGCGAGACGAGATCGCAAAACGTGCTCGCCGAAAGGGAGCGACGAACATTTAGCAGTAGGGTGAAGGGCGCCCATGACACGCAAGACGGGTTCAGCTAAATTCTCACACAACGACGGTCACAAGCTCCTGAACTTGTTGGACGTCACGCAGCTCAAGACGCTTCTCGCACACTCATTCCCGGAGCACCGCCTCACACAGATCAATACGGCCGCCGTCAAGATCAACTGCCTCGCGTCAAGCGTCACTGGACACATCGACCAGAACCCGTCGATGTATCTGGATGTCGTTCGGGGAACAATCAAGTGCAAGGCTTGCGGGTATTTCACTCGCAACCTCTTGCAGCTCTTCCAAGACGCCAAGGGTTGGTCCTACCGTGAGACGCTCTCACAAGTCCTGACCTATACCGGGCGCCGTTTGGTGTCCGAGAAGGTAGAGGCCGACGTTGAGGCGTACGACATCCACAACCTCGCGGTGTCTACGCTCCTCTATGTCTGTACGGCGTATGCTCGGAATCTCCTCGCGCCGCCGATCGACCCTGAGGACAAGAAGAACTACGACGAGATCGCGCTGCACGCAGCCGCTCCAGTCTTGGAGTGGCTCTTCACACACCGCAAACACCTCCCTGAGCATCTGGGGGCGCTGCCGTATGGTGTATGGCCCCCCCAACATGTTCTCTTCGCCTACGCCGCTGAGCGGTTGGAGACGCTGGCAGGCGCGCAGTACGAGCGCTTTCAGAACACCTACCTGACACCTGAGCGGCGCACCAAGGTCCTTGAGCGCATCAAGGTCTTGGCTGAGCCCGCAGGAGTTGAGTGGGTGAACTCGGTCGCCTTCTTCAACGGACACGGCCTTCGTACTCCCGGCAAGATCCGTCTCCGCCGCGCGCACTTGGAAGATCAGAAAGACGGCAACTACCTTACGCTGCCGGGTTTCACCGAAGACGAGCCCATCGGCTACTTCGGGCTCTACGCGCCGCACCTTGGAGGCCTCGACCCATCCGAGGCCAAAGCGCTGCGATTCTTCCTGGTGGAAGGCGAGAACGACGCGATCACGGCGCAGGAGACGTTTATGAGCGCGGGCCTCACCGGTTACGTGTTCATCGCCTCCAACGGCGCCTTCAATGACCTCGACGCTCTGGTCTCAGCTGGCGTTGAAGAGGTCTATGTGATCTCCGATCACCCTGTACGGGGTAAAGGCGACGCGTGGCTCCGTGGGCGTCTCGTCACTGGCGCAGAGGTCTTCGTCCGCGTCTTTCGTGGGTGGTCCGCGTTGGACAAGATTCCGGGGATGCCAAAGGACCCCGACGACGCTATCCAGCTTGGAGGCTTTCAGATCTTCAAGCGCACCGTGGTGGACGAGGGCGACAAGTGGTTCGTGCCTGTTGACGTGTGGGCGCTGGACAAGGCCCTGGAGGACGCCGCCGTCCTGGGCCCTGACGACGTACGGGAGCGGACGGCCATCGCCGTAGGCTATGGGGAGACCGTGCGCAACGCCGCGCAGCTCTCGCAGTACGTCGAGCGCGTGTGCACCAAGATGGCGTTGACGCCCGCGATCGTCCGTAGCCTCATTGTCCGCAGCAAGGACGACGAAGCCGGGTTCATCGCGCGCATCATCGACGTGCTCACGCGCCTCTTTCATCCCCTCTACAAAGAGGACGGCATGAGGGGCGCGATTCTGTATCTGCATCACCGCACCAAAGATCGTACGATCCGCTTCGGCACAGATGACGGCGCCGGCGCTCTGTCAGCGCTGGCAAACGTCGTCGGTGATGTGCACTCCTTCTTCGCTGAGCAGGTCGGTATCCCCGCGTGGGTCATGCCCCAGCAGGGGCAGGGCCTTGCGCAACCTGTCCGCGAGCTTCAACGGATCTTCGCCGACTACTTGAAGATCGCGATTCAGTCGCTTTTCCACGACGTGCCAACCCGCGAAGAATGCACCCAGTATGGACAGGGCGTGCACGTCATTGAAGACGCTCAGGCGCCGTTCGGCGTTGTAGTTATGGTCGTCAATGGCATGTGTGTCTACGAGGGCACTTACGTTCCGGACGGCTCCCTGTCCCTGTCGTGGAAGAAGCTCGACGGGCCCTCTCGGGGGCTGTCGCTGTTCCTCACAGAGCCGCACCCGCACTTCTCTGAGCTTCGCTCCGTGGCGGACTTGGAAGACGCCAACAAGTTCACCATCGAAGACGTGCGCTACTACGTCCACCGTCTCGTGCAACTTTACCGTACGGGCTGGCGGACGCTGAACACTGATCTCGACGCAAAGTTTCTCGCGTACTACCAAGCGGCGTTCTCCGCGCCGCATCTGTCGCCGTCCAAGGTACACCTTGAACTGGTGGGGCAGCACTCCTCGGGCAAGTCCACCGCTCTGAGTACGTTCTGCGGGGGGCAGTTCCCTCACCTTCAGATCTGTCCCTGGTCGAAGGGTCTGGTCAACTACTCCACGGCGTCCATCTACCAGGGGTTCAACCGCGCATCTCTCACGATGGGCCTGGAGGAGTTTACACGTGATCTGACGGTCGCCACTGCGAAGACGGCCCAGGTACAGTCGATCAGCGAACTCTTGCGCCAAGTCATCTTTCCGGGCGGCGCCGTGGTGTCGCGGGCCCTGCCAACGGGCGGGTCACGCCAGATGATCGTCAGGACCAACGTCGTTACGGCGTCAATTCACCCGGCGCACGACCCGCAGGACGCAAGCCGCCGACTCACGGTTGAGACAGTGAAGGTCGAAGGGCTCAAAGATCCTCAGATGGAGTTCGCTGAGCTCTTTCCTCCAGAGGAGCTTACGCGCATGCGGCGCGTTCTGGGGTTGGGCTTGATCAAGTTCTACCGGCCATACCGGGAGTACTATGACCAGATTGAACGGGAACTCGGCACAGGGAAGGTGATCACCACTTTCGCGGTCGATACCCGATTCCTGCGCAACTTCTATCCGATTGCGCCGCTCATGGCCCTTCTGGGCGAAGACTGGAAGGACTTCGTCATCAAGGCGACTGAAGCACGGCGTGGGCGGCTCACGGCGAACGCCCGCAGCAACGTCACCACGCAGCTCTTCGACACCATCTTCAGGACCAACAACCTGAAGATCGGGCAGTCGGGTGCCGTGACGTCGGTCGCCGTGATGCTCGGCTCTCGCGACCCTACACGCTGGCTTGCGCTGAACCACGCGCAGGCGGGCGTGTACTACTTCGAGGACTTGAAGTACCTGATCGTCGACTGGATCTCGGTCGTGGCTCCAGGAGGCCTTTTGCACCGCGTAGAGCCCTACTGCCGCACGCCGCCAAACCTGCTCAAGCACCAGCTTGATCAGCACTCTCTCGCGCGACGAGACCATCAGTACGACCCCCCGAAGGTTCTGTCGGCGCTACGGGCTTTTGGTGGTGTCATGCGCACCGACGAAATCACCGTCGTCGACATCTCCGCAATGCTGGAGGAGCTCCGCGAGGCTTTCGTTGAGCGCCTCCCTGGCGCTGACCGCGCCGATCGAACTGCAAACGACGCCGTCGACGACGGCCCGCCTGGGCTTCCTCGGCGGCAGCGGCACTTCAACAACAACTTGTGAACAGGGGTGTGAACATGACTCAAACTGAAAGGAGGGGATAGTGGCAACTGTGTCTTTGCCGGAGCCGCCTCCTCCCTTCCACTGCGACATCTGCGCGAGGCCGGAATTCGCCCAGAAGGCGGGACCCGGCTGCGCTGCGTGTCCCGCGTTCAAGGGCGCGCACTATTTCCCTCAGCCGGACGGAAGCGACTTCGCGGACATCCTGGTGGTGGGCGACGCGCCTATCGCGCCGCGTCTCGCCGTAGTTGGCGGGCGGGCGGTTCTTGACACGTCTTTGTTCCACCAGCCCTTCAAGGACGATGGCGCGAAGGTGCTCAAGAACGCGATCCAGGAAGTTCAACGCCGAAACCCTGCGTTCTCTGCGTTGAACTTCCGGTACGTGTACGCCGTAAAGTGCGCTGTCGACTCGCCCAGCAAGGCGGTCATCACGGCGTGCCGTACCCCCCTGAAGACGGAGGTGTCGCGGCTCGCTGCCGTTCGGCAGGCGGATGACCCCTCTCGGGCGCTGACGGTTATCGCGTGTGGGGTGCCTGCGCTCCATGCGCTGGGGATCCCCGTGCGGTCGGAGAAGGAGGCCTCGGGCCGCGTCTACGACAACGTCCAGTTCGCGGGGGCGTACCTCACCGTCATCTTTACGCGCTCACTCAAGGCTCTGGCTGTTGCTGTCGGCAAGTACAGCGCGGTGCTCGCGGACGTCGAGCGCGCCATGCGCGTCGCAACGCGCGCCGAGATCCGTACGTTGCCTCGTGCAGAGATCGAACAGAACTACGTCTACCCGAAGACGATCGAAGAGGTACGGGCGCTTGTCCGACACGTGTTTGAGTACACGAGGCCGGGGGTGTCGCACCTCGACTGGAAGATCGCTTTCGACACAGAGACGAACACGCTGCATCCGCACTGGTCGGGCACGCAGCTTGTAGCTGCGTCTTTCGCGTGGGATGACGGGAAAGCCGCGACAGTTCCGCTCTGGCACAAGGACACACCGTACGATCCGCAGCTTGCTTACGAGGAGATCTGCTGGCTCCTCCGCAGCGGTAAGCCCGTGATCTGGTTCAACGCCAAGTACGACTTCAAAGTCTTCTGGCGGTTGGGTTGGCCTCTCAAAGATGTCGGCAAGACCGCGTGGGATGTGTTCTGTGCCGAACACGTCTTGGAGGAAGACAAGAAGGGGCTCTACAGTCTCAAGTACCTCACCAAGCAGGACCTCCCCTTCTTGGCCGGATACGAAGACAAGCTCCACGACGAGCTCGTCAAGAGCGACGCCGAAAACTTCGCGGAGGTGCAGGTTTCCGCCAAGAAGGCGGTGAAGTTGCCGAAGCCGATCGCAGAGGCATTGGGCCGCGCGGTGCAGGCGGGGCTGATCAAGAACGCACAGTTTCGGCCGGCTTCTCTTCAGAAGACGTTGGAGAAGTACGAGCAGCTTCCGGGGCTGGATCTTCTCGGTGAGGCGGACGCCCCGAAGGCCCTCATCGCGGACATGCGTCTCCTTCTGAACGCCAAGGCCAACGGTGAGTTCACCGGCAAGGCCGAACGCGAGGCGGCCAAGGCGCGGAAGCGCCAGGGTGGCTTTGAGAACGTCGAGCTCGGCGAGCTGTGCTTCTACGCGGCGGTTGACTCCGACGCGACGCGGCGCCTCGCAGTCAAGCAGAGTGAACGCATGTACGCCGAGGACGACAAGTTCGAGCGTTGGCGGCAGCAGGTTCAAGAGGAGATCTCCTCGGGGGCGCCGACGGGGCCGCTGGCCAGCGGCCGAGTCGACATCCTTTGCACGCACCCGAAGCCCCTGCATCGTTTGGTGCAGGAGGACTACCTCCCGCGTCAGACGGAGCTCGCGAAGATCGAGTACCAGGGCATCAACATCGACCAGAGTTACCGTGAGTGGGGCGACCGCGCCCTTGACAACACGATCACGGCGACGACGGAGAAGATCTACGAGCTGTGTGGTGAGCGTTTCTCGCTGAACAGCGCGAAGAAGCTCACGGCGTTCTTGTTCGATGGCGGCGTGGGGTATCAACACCCCGACCCTGAGCTCGCTGCGCAGATGGCGCAGGAGAACCCGCAGCTGGTCCGCTACGTCGGCGGTCGCGTCATGTACCGCGCCCAGCACTACACGGCCAAGGGGCAGATGCAAACCAGCGAGGCTGTCCTCAAGAGCCTCGTTACGCGGTACAAGTGCCCCCTGGCAAACCTCTTGATGTCGCTGAAGAAGGCTGACAAGGCCAAGAACAGCTTCTTCAAAAACATCGGCATTCTCTCGAACATGTTCGGCGATGGGCGCATCCACCCTGGATACAACATCACCGGCACGTCCACGGGCCGCCTCTCTTCGTCCTCGGGCGTGGAGTGGGTCGGTTTCAACAACCAGAACATCATCAAAGGGCTCATTGGTGCCCTCCGAGACATGCGCGGCAGCCTCGTGCTCGGGGCGGACGGCAAACCGCTGTTCGAGGGCGTGAAGTGCAAGAAGCTGTTCATCCCCGACGATGACAGCTACTGCTTCGGCAACGCTGACGCCAAGGGCGCGGAGGTCTCCATCTTCGCCGGGTACGCCAAAGACGCCGCGCTCATCGACGCGCTGCTCAACGGCATGGACGCGCACTGCTTCTTCGCGTCGGAGTGCTTGAACCCGAACCTCGTGGCCGCCGGGCTCACGGGGGACGCACGGCGCATCGCGCTGGAGAACGCCTCGATCGACGACGACCACGCGTGGTCGTACGAAGACTTCCTCAAGGGCAAGGACGACCTCCTCGCCGACAAGGCCTACGGCAAGCGCTTGAAGGCGCTGCGCGACAACATCAAGCGACTGGTGTTCGGGCTCCTGTACGGCGCCGGCGTTCGGAAGATCGCGGACATCGCCGGCATCAACCTGGACCTCGCGCAGCAGATCAAGAAGCTCCTGTTCACCAAGTTTCCGACGCTGGAGGCGTTCATCAACCAGACCATCTGGGAGATGCGCACCTTCGGCATCGTCGAGACGTACCACGGGCGCCGCCGGCGCTTCTCGCTCGGCCGCCACGCCCCGAACGCTCTTAGGGCCAAGGCTGAGCGGCAAGCCGTGAACTTCAAGATCCAGGCCACCAACAGCGACATCGTTATGACGGTGCTGTGTTGGGTCGCGGACGTAATCGAGCGCGACCTGAAGGGCCGGCTCCTCCTCACCGTGCACGACTCCATCGGCTTCCAGGTGCCGAAGAAGTACGCGCATCAGGTGCCCGAAATTTTCAAGCTGTACGGCACGGACCGCGTCGCACGCGAGTGCCCCTGGCTCCCCGTGCCGTACCGCTGGGATGTTGAGCTCGGACCGAGCTACGGCGAGGTCATGGGCGCGGACAAGTACATCGCCAAGCTCCCTCCGCCGATTCCGCTCTCGGAGCTGGACGGCTACACGGAGGAGGAGATCTACGAGGATCTCCGCGACCCGGACGAACACGATCTCCCTGCTTCCACCAAACCCAAGACGCCCGCGCCGCGCGCGGCATAGACAACGAGGGACACATGCCCAACCAGACTGAGATGCCGGATCTGCTCTTCATCGACACCGAGACCACGGGCCTCGACCCCAAGACCCACCGCGTGATCGAGGTCGCCGCCACGCGCGTGAACTTCCACCCCCGCACGTGGGGGGCGCCCCTGGCCTCGATCTGCTACCGCTTTACGCCGTCAACGGAGGACATGGCGCGCGCGGAGCCGGAGGCCCTTGCTACCAACGGCTACCGCGAGGGTCACCCTGACTGGGCGACGGCGCCGGCCATCGGCAGCGAGGAAGCTACGCAGTCTTGGAAGAACGTGGCCACCCTGGCGCGCGGAGCTGTTCTGGTGAGCATGAACGTACCGTTCGACCGGGACTACGTCTGGGAAGAGCTCAACCGGCGCGGGCTCCTCTACCAGCACCCCAAGTTCGGTCTCCTCGCGCCGTGGGCGCGACGCTTCATCGACATCCAGAGCTACTCGGCGCTGATCGCCATGGAGAAGAGCCTCAGCAAGATGGGCCTGCACGCCGTCTACGCCGCCATCGGCGGAGCCCCGCTTACGGAGCATCGCGCAGCGGCGGACGTGCAGCGGGGCATGACGGTGATGCGGTACGTCTGGGACCGCTTCGCGCGCGGTGTCCGCGCGTTGGAGTAGCGCTGTCTAAAACCGCGTGGGGGGAGAGGTAAAAGACAGTATGGACATCAATCTGTTCTACGCGATTCTCTCAAAAACCTCTCTCTGTCCTGAGCTCTACAGCAGACCCAACCCCCGGCGGTATCCCCGTCTCCCATACAACTTGGGAGACTGGGAGCGCGCCGTGGCGGAGCGTACAAAGGAGCTGGCGGATCTGCGGGCGGACAAAACGCCGATTGCGGCCTGCGACATCGGCCTCCGCTTTCAGGCAGAAGATTGGGCGCGTGAGGCCCTGGCCTCTGCCGAGATGGAGGCGCTTCACGCAGCGCAGCGCTCCCAGTTCGTTCTCACGAACTGGGATGCGTCCGAGGAGCCCTGCCTCCTCCTCGGCATTGAGGGCAGTGTCGCCACCGTGCGCTTCGAGGACGGCCGTGTCCAGACAATGGACGTGGAGTACTTCTTCAAGCACGCCCGCTAAGCCCTCCGTCCTGGAGGCACCGCCTCGCGCCGTTCGGCGCGTCCTACGGGGCGGTTTCTTTTGGCCGTCAGTCGTCGGCGCGCAGCGTCAGCTCGCTGGAGTAGCACTGTCTAAAACCGCGTGGGGGAAGCGGTAAAAGACAGTATGGACAATCACATCGTTCGGGTTGTTATCCTCCCCAACCCTACACTGGCCGCGTGGTTCCACGCGTTGCCAGAAAAGACCGCGACGAGGATCCAGGCTGACTTCTCGGCCAAAGGGATAGGCGCGGCAGTAACGCCGCGCTGGGTCCAGGGGCCCTACACCGGAACCGAGTGTTGCATCGAGATGGAGCTCACCATCCCCCCGCGTCTGCTGAGCAAAGGCGACGAACCCTCGCCCTATTGGGTCTGGGTATACGAGCTGGGCAAGCCCGGATGACATGAAGCCCTCCGTCCTGGAGGCACCGCCTCGCGCCGTTCGGCGCATCCTACGGGGCGGTTTCTTTTGGCCGTCAGTCGTCCGCGCGTGCCGAGGTCAAGTTCACTTCCTGGTTCCCAATCTGAAGCGCCATGCGCGCGAAGTTCAAGGAGTGCAGGTAGTCGTCTGGCTGGTTGGGCGCGTGGCGCCAGACCTTGCGCGTGGACCCCGTCTGCCCAATAACCTCTTCGTACTCAGCGAGGATGTCCTTGAATGGGACGTCCATCACCGTGTCGGGCTCACGAGGGAACTGAAACTCCTTGCGGATGAACGACGTCATCAGCGAGTCGATGGACACCGTGCGATTCACGGTGACGAACTTCCCTTTGTCATTCCACGCCAAGTAGGCCGCTGCGGTTCCCGAGTAGCGGAACTTCAGCACTCGCTGCGGGTTTTGGATGGCGTTGCGCAGCATGTCCATCGACATGTTCCCCTCCCCCGCGTCGCCGCCCACCCACATCCGGTACTGAGTGACCTTGTCGTACATCTGCAACGTCGCGAAGATCTCCTCGAACTCTTGCAGCGGCGACGTACCGGGGAAGATCTTGTGGTACAGGAGCCGTGTGCGCCCCAGGCCGAGCTTGCCGATGATGGTCAGCACCGTACGCGACTTGATCGAGATGGCGCCTTCCGCCCCTGACTTCGTCGCGGTGCCGCCGCCGGACCAGTCGATTCCGGCCGCGACTTTGGTCACGCCCACCATGTTGTCGCGCGTGGGTTTTCGGCTCAGAAGAGGTCCGTCACACGCGGCCAGAAGCGTCTCTTTCGTTACGAGGCGTCGGCCCTGGGAGTCGCTGATCCCCAAAACCTCGTTGCGGAACGTCGAGATCGGATACGCTTCAGGGCCCTCCAAGTTGTAGAGGACGTCCGTCTTCCACTTGTCGAGCGCGGCGTCGCGCTGTGCGCCGATCGGCCACGCCGCAGGCACAAACTGCGGCATCATCAAGCGCGAGATGTGATAGCCCTTCGTCTGATTGACGCGTCCGTCTTCATCAGCGGGGCGCGGATTCATGTCGATCCAGGTACCGTTGCGCGGGTTCAAGTACCCCTGACACTTCGTGCAGATGGGCCCGCGCTTGCCGCACTGGGTTTCGCTCATCAAGATGGAGTACTTGCCGCACCCGTCGCACTTGACGGCCCACTCGGTCTGCGTCGAGTCCTGCCACAAGAGCTCGATGCCGTTCTCCATCGTCTTCGGCGTGCCGCACAGCGTGAGGTAGCCTCCGCGCTGAGACATGGCGAGGCACTCCTTGATCACGGGCCGCACCGCTTCGAGGAGCATGTCCTGCACCTCATCTAGCATCAGCCGATCGCAAGAGCGCCCGCGACACCGGTCGGCGTCGTCGGAGGCGTAGCTGAACTCGATCTGCGACCCGTGCGAGAAGTACCGCGCGAGCACACGGTTCGTGGTTCCCTCGTCGACAAAGATGTCTCGCACCAGCGGCGAGAAGAGGATGAACTTCCCCACGCGCGACACCGAGAACGTCTGCGTCTGCTCCTTGGTCGGAGCGATGAAGAACGTCTTGAAGTGCGGGATCGCTACGCACTCTCCCAGCGCGAAGGTGGAGAGCGTCATGCTCTTGCCCACCTGTCGACACGTCTTCAATAGCATCTTCTGCGGCGAGTCATCGTAGATCGCCCGGAACATGGGGTAGTCGTTCAAGCTGAACGGCTTGCCCTCCCACATCAGAAGGTTCTCCGCGAAGTGCGAGCGCGTCCCCTCGATCCGCCGGGGCGTACGGCTATACGGAGAGCTCAAGGAGTCGCTCCTGCCGCGCGCGGCGCGCGGCGCGCTCGTCGCAGTAAACACGGCACTCGGCGAGGCGGTGCAGCTGAACGGCGAGCGCCGTCGAGGGCTCTTCTCGCAGCATACGCCGTAAAGCGTCGTGCGGGTCGTGCTTCCGCTTCGCCCACGCCTGCTCCACTTCGGTGACGAACGCCTGCTTGAGCTTCGTGAACTGGTCCAGAACATCCTGCGCGAAGCGCAGCGGATCTGGCGCAAGCACCATGCCCTCGTCATGGAGCACCGCCGCCACAGCAGGATCCACCGCGTCCGGATCGAAGCCGTGCTCTTCGGTGATCTTGTCACCCGTAAGCCGCTCGATCTCCATGACCGCCCAGGCGAGCTGTTCGGGCGTCGGGTGGTGAATGGCGTCGGCCGCCGCCGGGATTCCGTCGCACGTCAACGCCATGGCGAAAAGGACGTCGTGGTCGTACGTCCAGACGGGCCCCGTGACGATGGTCTGCGCGGCGAGGAGCTTCGCCATCAGAGAGTCAGTAGGCGGAATGCGGCGCCGTTCGAGCTCGATGCGGATGGTGTCCGGCTCCCAGACGCCGATGGTGGCCCCGAGGGCCTGCATGGCCGCCGTCCAGGCGCAGCTGAGCTCGACCTCGGGGTCTTTGAGGAGTTCGAGGGCGTGTGACATGTCAGCCCCGCGAAACAGGCACGCCTGCGGCGCGCAGCTGCCGCGCGAAGTCGGCCTTCATGTCAGCCGGCAGCGTGCACACCACCTCGGCCACCTTCTGCGCGTCGAGGCGCCCGCCGGGGGCGATCTCGCGGAGCACGTCACTTCCCAGGGCGTCGGAGTAGAACGACTGCGGCAGGCGCTCCAGGTGCTGCGGCTCGACGAAAGAGCCCCCGAGGTCCAACGCTCCCGAGGCGATCTTCTCGGCGTTGAAGACGCTGGCGACCGGGTCGGGGATCTTGCGGTCGTAGTGCCGCGCGAGGCCCCCTCGCTGATCCAGGTCGTTGATCGCCGAGGCGATCTTGACCCGTGTGGCGCGATCCCGGAGGCCCTTCCGATCCGACAGAACTGCTGCGGCCAGCTTGCCGTACTCAGCCTTGACCTCCGGGTCGGTGGCGAGCATCGCGCGCACCTCCAGGGAGCTCGCCAGCGCGTGCGGGTCGGTAGCCGCTTCGCCCGCCCAGCGGTAAGACTCCGGCCGAAGCTCGACGCCGTGAGCGGACGCGGCCGAAGCGAGTTTGCCGAACACCTCCGCGCGCGTCTCAGGCCGAAGTTTGCGGATCTGCTCCAAGAGGCGAGCTTCCGCCGTCTTGATCTCGGCGGGGTTCCGTACGGGATAGGCCTTCGTGTCCGAGAAGAGGCAGTCTTCATCGCGGAGAGCCGCGACCTTCTCTTCCACAGGTGCGAGCTTGGCCAGGGGTACACCGTAGGCGTCCAGAGCTTCTTCGATCGCAGCGAGTACCTCTTTGGGCACGAGAGGAATCGTACGCCCAGCGGCGGCGACCTTGGTCTGCGCGGCGCCATGCTTCGCGTAGAGGTAGGACACCACCGCGTGCTCGGGGCTGTGCACGGGGAAGAGCTGTCGCTCCGGCCACGCGTAAGCAGAGTGAGGGATCTGCTCCCGGCGGTCCTCGAATTCCGCGCCCTTGACCAAAGGCAGGGCCTCGGGGTGTCGGTCGAACAGGTGCCCCAGCAGGGCGTGCCCCGGGTCCGCGTAGAGGTCGAGAACTTGATGCTGGCTGTGTGTGCTCATGTTGAACCTATACAGAAGACGGGTCGAACGTAGGACAGACTTCATAGACGCGCGACAGCGCATCACGCTCCGTAGTGCGCGCGCTATCTACAACGCGCTGCGCGGTGAGCACGTCGGCGGCGAGGCGGGCGCAGTTAGCGTCGCACGCTGCAACGCGGGCGGCGTACTCATCGCGCTTCGTTGTCTTCGCGGCGAGGAGCGCTTGGTAGGTGCGGGCGTCGGCTGAATACGCGCCCAGTTGAAGGACGAAGTCCCGTACGTTGGTCGTAATCGGTGTGCCGACGGGGATGCTCGCGTCTTGGAGAGACACGACGACCGTACGTGCCGTCTCCAGCGCCGCGACGTCCGCTACCAAGAAGTTGTAAATCTCCTTGTCCGTACGGCAGTCTGTCGCACACGCATCAGACGCCGCCTGCGCCGCGTCCCTGGCTGTCTCCGCCGTGATGCGCGCGTCACGCGCCGCCACGTAGGCGGCCTTCCGCTCATCTTCAACAGACACGCCGGGGGAGGGCAGGTCGTAGAGCTGCGTCGGATTGGTGGCAAACGGCGTAAAGGTCGCGCGCCACTCGTCCACCAGCGTCGAGAGCCTGGACAAGATCTGCTTGTACGCGGCGTCCGCCGTGGTCAGCGTGTCGTACAACACGGTCATCACGGCCGAGAGGTATTCGGTCTTGCCGTTGCGGATCGCTGAAGTGCGGTCCCGGTAGAGGCCCGTGATCTCGTCGATGTTAGCGATGCGCGCGAACTTGTCAGGCGCAATGGTGATCAGATCCGTGCTCACCACCTTGACGTACTTCGGGGATGCTGGGTCAGTCTGCCTGATGTCGTAGGGTGTCGCCACCCGCGCCAGCACGTCGTCCTTGGCGTCGCCCGTGTCCGAGATCTTGAGGACAAACAGGTCCTTGAAAGGGAGGTCGCCTCGGTCAAGGATCACTGTAGTGATCTCAAACTTCACTGTGCCATCGGCGAGGGTGATAGGGCGGCGCTGCTGTTGTGCTTGCGGGATTGTGCTCATGACGTCTCCGTAGAGTACACGAAGGTCTGCTGCCCGCCGAACACAATGCCTACTTGGCCCGCGTAGTCCTGGTTCACCGCGTTGAGCCGCCGCCGAACGTCGGCGGCAAAGGTCGCGGCCTTTTCTTTGACCGTGAACGTGCGGGTCACCTCCGCCGCGCGGTAGTAGTCCAATTCACGTGCGAGGGCATCTTCCTTGGTCGCGGGCCAGCTCTCGATGTCGGGCACCAACGCCACCGAGATGAACGCGTCGGTGGAGGTGTCAAACAGGAACAGCTCACGAGGGATGGACCCCGATTGATCTACCGAGGTGTACACCTCGTAGGTGGACTCCGCCGGCGGGGAACGAAGCGTCTCCGTCTCGCGCTGTGTGATGACGAGCCACGACATCTTCAGGGCCCCACTGTGGTGGTGATCAACACCGTAAAGGCTGTGTTATTGCGTGAGGCAGCGCGCTGAAGGTCAGCCACCTCGTGCCGGACCACATCGAAGAGATCAAGTGCCGCGTCTTGGGTCGGCGCCAGTGTCGTGTTCCGCACGCTACGCACCAGGGAGTTGTTCCCCTCTCGCATGGTGACGCCCCCAGTGCCGGTGGCGAGAACGCCTCCTCCTCCTCGGAGCAGCTTCCACGCGAGCCCACGCTCGCGCGTCGGGAAGTACCGGGGCTCTAGGCCAGGAAAGCTCGACTGTACTCGCACCCACGGGAAAGCCCACGCGCCACCGGTGCCATTGGTGAAAACCTTGTTCACCCGGGCCGTTGACCCGGCGTAGCTGAGCACCTGGGCGTAGCCGTTGTTGGATGAGTCGGCGAAGCCACTCAGGAGAACCCAGCGGCCGATGTCGTCATTCGTGAAGGCGTATCCGGGTAGCTGAAGCTGGCTCCCCGTGAAACAACTTGCAGAAGTTCCCTGGACACGCCTGGGGATTTCGGCGACAATAAAGTCCTGGTTCGTATACGGCGCCTGCGCCTGAATCCAGTGCGCCACAGGCGTTGAGACCTGAAGCGTGTCCCCTGGCAACACTGAAGAGAAGAAGGAAGCCCCGTTGTCCCCCCGCACGTCAAAGTACTGGAGCTCGCTCTGTGGAAGAGCCGCCAAGTCCTGCAAGGTGGCGACGCGCTCCAAGCTATCAAAGCCCCCCACGTTGCGCACCACGAAGAGCGGCGCGTACGACAACGGGTCCGTGCCGATGGGCGGCGCGGAAGGCGGATCGCTGACGGGCACCGTGACCGCCCACTGCGTGGCTTGGTACCCAGACGCACGGGTGTAGCCCTGCTGGCGGATACGGATGGTCACAGGTACCGACATGCTTTACCTCGGAGTCGATCAGTCCCTGCTACGGCCAGGGCTCGCGCTGGTATCTGCTGAGGGTGTGGTCGTACACACCGCCGTCACAAAGGTAGGCGAGAAGCTGCGCGGCGGCCAGCGTTTGGCGGCGATTCACGCCTTCTTGCGCGACGAGGTACAGAGGCACACCGCCCAGCTTGCGCACGCCGCTGTGGAAGGCCCGAGCCTCAAGAGTGTTCACCGAGAGTTCGACCTGGGCGAAGCCAGCGGCGTCGTCCGCTTCGCCATTTACTCTTTCTGGGCTGTGGAGCCCCTCGTCGTAGCCCCTGTTCAGCTGAAGCTCTTTGCCACGGGGCTGGCCGGCTCGGACAAGGACGAGGTTCTGAACGCCGTAAACCACACCTGGGGCACGTCGCTCACAGACGACAACGAGGCCGACGCTGTCGTCTTGGCTCAGATCGCTCGCGCAGCGCATCTTCAGGCGCGTTGCGCGACCCGCAAACAACAAGAGGTCGTCGCCAATCTCCTTGGCGCCGTCTCTACTCCCCCGCGCCGGCGGCCCCGGCGCAAGACTTCTATCAACATCTGAGGTTTGGATCATGGTCGAAGGGGTTCCCGCAAAGTACCTGTCGTCTGCTGAGGGGCGTACGCAGGGGTCGAAGCGCAAGAGTCGCCGCAGCCGCCCGGTTGAGGCGAAGGTGTACGTGCTTCGAGAGGAGAATCGGTTCCAGCTGGATCCGAGCTTCGTGGCCGAGTTCGTGGACAAGCAGCCTCCGTGGGGGTTCGGCATCCTGAGCCGCATCACCTACGAGCGCACCTACGCCCGGCCCGTCACCAAGGCCCTGCTCACGAAGCAGGCCGTGCTCTATCGCGGCATGGACGCCGAGAGCGCCAAGTTCTACGCGGAGCGGTCCACGCAGAAGCACGAGGCGTACTGGCAGACGGTGCTCCGCGCCGTCGAGGGTGTCAGCTCCATCCTCAAGCAGCAGGTCCGTGACACCGGCCAGCCCTGGAGCGACGACGAGGAGCAGCACCACGCCAAGGAGATGTTCCGCCGCATGTGGGCTTTCAAGTTCACGCCCCCTGGGCGCGGCTTGTGGTTCATGGGCACCGAGGCGATGGAGATCAAGGGCTCCGCCGCGCTCAACAGCTGTGGCTTCGTCTCTACGGAGGACATCGGCATCGACTTCTCCGAGCCCTTCTGCACGCTCATGGACTACTCCATGCTCGGCGTCGGAATGGGCTTCGACCTTCGCGGCGCGGGCGCCGTCACGCTGTCTGCTCCCGCAACGGACCTCGACGCCCACGTGGTGGCGGACACGCGCGAGGGCTGGATCGAGTGCGTGCGCATTGTGCTCAACGCCTTCATCGGCAAGGGCGCGTTGCCCTCGGCCTGGGACACCTCTCGGGTCCGCAAGGAGGGGACGCCCCTGAAGACGTTCGGCGGCACCGCCAGCGGCCCGAAGCCCCTGGAGCAGCTCCTGGCGGCCTTGACGTCGATGCTTTACGCCGTAGTGGGGCAGCCCATCAGCGGCAAGACCATCACGGCCAGCATGAACATGATCGGCAAGTGCGTCGTCGCCGGCAACGTGCGTCGCAGCTCGGAGATCGCCCTCGGCGACCCCGACGACATGGATTTCATCAAGCTCAAGGATCCGACGGAGCTCATCGAGCTGCGCACGGCGCAGACCGGTATCGCCAAGGCCAAACCCGAGTGGTGGGACTTGGAGACGCGCATCAGCAAGCTCCGGCAGAAGCGTCGCGAGGCGAAGGTGTCGGTCTTGGATGACGCTTACGGCGCCTTCCAGGAGAAGATTGACCGCTTGGAAAAGAAGCAGAAGGCGCTTCTCGAAACCGACGCTGAGTGGATCGCTCTGAACGACAAGATCAACGCGCACCCGCTCATGTCGTACCTCTGGGCGTCGAACAACACGGCGCTGTGCCGTCTCGGCACCAAGTACGACACGCTCGCGGAGAGCACGATCATGAACGGCGAGCCGGGATACGGCTGGATGGACGTGATCCGCGCCTACGGGCGCCTCGCGGATCCGCCCAACTGGAAGGACAAGAACGCCAAGGGCTTCAACCCCTGTGGCGAACAGACGCTCTTCGACAAAGAGCTGTGCTGCCTCGTCGAGACCTACCCCACGCGGCACGACAGCCTCGAAGACTTCTTGATGACCTTGAAGTACGCGTACCGCTACGCCAAGGCCGTTACCCTGGTGCCCACGCACAACAAGGCCACCAACGCCGTGATGGTGCGCAACCGCCGCATCGGCACGTCGATGGCCGGGATCATCGAGCAGTACTCGAAGCTGGGCCTTCAGGAGTGCATTCGCTGGTGGGACACCGGGTACCGCGAGATCCGCAAGTGGGACGTGGAGTACTCCAGCTGGCTCGGCGTGAACGAGTCCATCAAGAGCACGTCGATCAAGCCCGGCGGCACCACGCCCCTCCTTGCCGGCGTCGAAGGCGGCATGAAGGCGCCTACGTCACGCTTCTACATGCGGACCATCCGCTTCGACTACCGCTCGCCGCTGGTGGCGCAGCTCGCCAGCGCGGGCTACCGCGTCGAGAAGGACCGCACCACGCCGCGTACCATGGTGGTCTACTTCCCCTGCGAGACGAAGCCGGGCGTGCTGACGGCGTCGGAGCTTAGCCTGTGGGAGCAGGCGCAGATCTTCACCGCGCTCCAGAAGTATTGGAGCGACAACATGGTCTCCGCGACGCTGACCTTCCAGGCGCATGAGGCGAAGACGCTGCCGCGTCTGCTCACGGCCTTCGAGGGGCAGTGGAAGTGCGTGTCCTTCCTCCCGCTGTTCGAGCACGCGTTCCTCCAGGCCCCGTACATCGAGTGCACGCAGGAGCAGTACGAGGAGGCGCGCGCGAAGCTGAAGAGCGTCGGCGACCTCGTCGTCGAGCACGACACCGACGACAAGTGGTGCTCGGGCGGCATCTGCGAGCTGCCTGTCGCGTCGTAGCGACGGCGTAAACGGCGTAAACGCCACCGGCCTCTGGAGCTAAACACTCCAGAGGCCGGTGGCGTTTGGACCGGACGGGTCGTCGGGTCAGACGCGCGTGAGGATGTACCCCACTTCGGTGATCGTCAACGTGGACGAGGCCAAGTCGATGGCGAGCCCGGCGCTGCCACCCCGAATCCGTACGCGAAAGCCCGTGGGAAAACCCAGACCCGGGGCCCACATCTCAGTGGCCAAATAAACCGGAACCGTGATCTGCCCTTCCATCCGGACCGTAGCCGAACCAGCGGCGTTCTTGGTCATCTGCAAGTAGTTTGTACCCGCGTAGAAGGTCGACAAGTTGAACGATCCAGCAAACTCGAACGCCACAGCGATCTGCGCTGTGCCCGGCGCGCCCGGATCGACTTGAAACTCTGCGACGTAATGAACGATGACGGCACGCTTGGTGTACCCAGAGGGTGCATCAGCGGGAGTCGAGAAGAACCAGGGGGCGCCTACGCTCAAGTCTGAGATGCCCGCATACGTGTGCGAGGCCGACCGAAACTGCGTGAGGCTGTAGGTGGCGCCGTGATGGTGGTTCGCCGTAGCGTCAACCGGAGCGCTCGTCTCGACGCCATCGAGCAGCGCCTTGTCCGCCGTGACCAAGATGTTGTTCGTGTCGCGTTCGTCCGTGAGTCCAGAACGCCAGCGCGCGCGGTCTGCGTAGAGAATCGTCCCCTTCCGAACAGCTTGACCCACCCCCGGTGTGAAGCCCGGCGTGCTGCGTGTCAGCACTTCGAGCCAGGGTGTGTCGTTCGCGGCGCAGCCAATCACAACCCCCGGGTAAAGACCGGGGAGCTGGTGGAACGCAAACTGGGTGTTGGAGCGCGTCCCGCCGATGTACTGACCTGCACAGAAATCGACTGTGGCGCTGGAGTAGTCCGTTACCGCCGTGAAGTCGGCGAGGGAGAAGTCCAGCTGGCGGAGGATGAACTCGCCCAGCGTAGGGCCGGCATCGGAGAAGAAGCGGTCGAAGATGTAGACGCCGTTTTCGTCTCCGGTTGGAGAGACCAAGCCCTGGACCCGGACAAAGATCAGCGGGATCAACTCCTCATCCGCGGGGCTGAAGACGTTCTGCGAGATCGTCGTCGGCAGCTGCGGCCAGATGTTCCCGAAGCGCCCAGCGATGTCGCCGGCGTTCAAACGCAGACGCGCATTGGTGCTGCCGCTCGTAACGGGCTCGTTCAAGTTCAAGCCCGCGCCCCCGCCGAACTCAATCGGAGTCAGCACCAGATCGGCGTAATTCAGCGCTCCAGGTCGCACGTAGCCCGTGAGATCCCCGGATGGTTTCAAGAGCGCGCCGAAGCGGCGCGCGCCCTTCGACAACGACGTAAAGTCCTTGTTCAAGGGATTGTCGCCCTTGAGCTCGTGCCCATCCTCGTTCACACGAAAGTTGACGCCGCCTCCCGTAGTGCTGGTCGGAATCGCGTTGAGCGCCGCGTCCAGGGCCTGTCGCACCGATCCCTGCGTTGGCGACAAAGCGCGGTTTCCGGCGCTGAATGCGCCGGAGAAGCTCTCAATGCCGATGCGCCGCGCGCCACTGTTGGTAGCCGCCATGGCTGCCAGATGTGCAACGGCCGCGTCAAGCGCCGCGTCCATCGTCCCCGCAGGAATCGAGGGGTTGGCAGATGCCGCAGCGTCTGCGTTCCACAGGCCTGAGCCGTCGAAACCGATCAGCGCTGCGCCTGAAGAGCCGAAGACGGTGCTGGCCAACGCGGCGAGCGTCGTACGACTCTCTCCGAGGCGCAGGGATTCTCCGACGCCCAGGCGCGTGCCGTCCACGAAGACGAACTCGCCGTTGATGATCTTGCCGATCGG
>WBZM01001015.1_pt1 | contig 31366 bp, 23 predicted proteins | sample 5204271 | NCBI WGS metagenome assembly WBZM01 (sample SAMN12344346, study PRJNA552823) | activated sludge metagenome | biome: Activated sludge suspended growth; feature: Nitrification reactor; material: Wastewater; isolation source: activated sludge from nitrification reactor of wastewater... | reverse complement strand
CGTCGCTACCCCAGGCAAACTCGTCGTCGGTGACGCACGCCTTGGCGCACAGGCGCGCATCGCTGGCGGTCGAGGGAAGGAGGCCGTCGGCGACTTCGCGCGCGTAGGGATCGAGCAAGAAGCAGCGCGCGTCGAAACGGTGGCCATGTTCCGGCGAAAACGGGCCGTACACGCGATACGCGTAGCGCAGCCCTGGCGAAGCGCCAGCCAGATAACCGTGCCAGACTTGGTCGGTGCGCTCGGGCAGGAAGGCCGTTTGCAGTTCGTCACCAACGAACAGGCACAGCTCGACGCGTTCGGCATGCGCCGAGAAGAGGGCGAAGTTGACCCCGGCCCCATCCCACGTCGCGCCGAGCGGCCACGGCCGGCCGCTCAGCATCTGGCCGCCGATCAGGCGCTCCATTCGAAGTACAGCGCGGCAAGTGGCGGCAATGTCAGGTTGAGCGACCATTCACGGCCGTGCGCCGACACCTGCTCAGCCGCTAGCGGTTCTGCCCCATTTCCGACGTTGCTGCCGCCATAGTGGTGCGAATCGGTATTCAGGCGTTCGCGGAAGATCCCGGGCATCGGTACGCCGATGCGATAGCCTTCACGGACGACCGGCGTGAAGTTGCCGACGTAGAGAATCGCGCGTGAACGGTCGCGCGACCAGCGAACGAAGGCGAAAACCGACGTTTCGGCGTCGTCGGCAGCAACCCACTCGAAACCGGCGGGCTCGAAATCAACCTGATGCAGCGCTGGATTGTTGCGGTAAAGTTCGTTCAGATCGCGGATCAGGTGCTGGACACCGGCGTGCAGCGGAAACTCCAGCAGGCTCCAGTCGAGCGAAACGTCGTGGTTCCACTCGCTCCACTGCCCGATCTCGCCACCCATGAAGAGCAGCTTCTTGCCCGGGTGCGCCCACATGTAGGCGTACAGTGCGCGCAGGTTGGCGAATTTCTGCCAGTAATCGCCGGCCATCTTGCTGAGCAGCGAACCTTTTCCATGCACGACCTCGTCGTGCGACAGCGGCAGGACGAAGTTCTCGGTGAACGCGTACATCATGCCGAAGCTGAGCTGGTTGTGGTGGTACTTGCGATGCACCGGGTCTTTCGTCATGTAGTCGAGAACGTCGTGCATCCAGCCCATGTTCCACTTGTAATGGAAGCCGAGACCTCCCATTTCGGGTGGACGGCTGACCATCGGCCAAGCGGTCGATTCTTCCGCGTGTGTGCTCGCCCCCGGATGCTCCTGGCCGAGAACCTCGTTGACCCGGCGGACGAAGGCTACCGCTTCGAGATTCTCGCGACCGCCAAAAACGTTTGGAATCCACTGTCCTTCCGACCGGCTGTAGTCGCGATACAGCATCGAGGCCACCGCGTCAACCCGCAGGCCGTCCACGCCGTACCGCTCAATCCAGAAAAGCGCGTTACCAATTAGATAGTTACTAACCTCTCGCCGGCCATAGTTGTAGATGTAGGTCCCCCAGTCCTGATGCATGCCTTCGCGCGGGTCGGCGTGCTCGTACAGCGCGTTGCCGTCGAAGCGGGCAAGCCCGTGCTCGTCGGTGGGAAAATGTGCCGGCACCCAGTCGACGATGACGCGCAGACCGGCGGCGTGGCAGGCACGGACGAAGTCGCGGAAACCGGCGGGCGGGCCGTAGCGCGCCGTCGGCGCATACAGGCCAAGCGGTTGATAACCCCATGAACCATCAAAGGGATGCTCGGTGATCGGCAGCAACTCGAGGTGGGTGAAACCCAGTTCAACGACATAGGGAACAAGCGTTTCGGCCAAGTGCTGCCAGTCGGGATAGCCGCCACCTTCTGGTCGCCGCCATGAACTCAGGTGAACCTCGTAGATCGACATCGGGGCGTCGAGCTGATCACCGGCCGGAATCGTCGATGGTTCGACTGGCGCAGGCAGCGGACAAACGATCGACGCCGTCGACGGGCGCATTTCGGCCTGAAAGCCGTAGGGATCTGCCTTCAGCGGGAGCAGATGCCCGCCGCGCGTGCGAATCTCGAACTTGTAGCACGCCCCGGCGCCGACCCCCGGCAGGAAAATCTCCCAGACCCCGCATTCGCGGCGCAGGCGCATCGGATGCCGTCGGCCATCCCAGGTATTGAAATCACCGACGACGCTGACCCGTTCCGCGTCCGGCGCCCAGACGGCGAAGGCCGTGCCGGCAACGCCGTCGATTTCGCACAAATGCGCGCCCAGTCGTTCGAAGGGGCGCAGATGCGAGCCTTCGGCAAGCAACCATACGTCCATTTCGCCGAGTACCGTCCAGAAGCGATAGGGGTCGTCGGTTTCCTGCACACCGCTTTCCCATTCGATACGCAAGCGATAGGGGAAACTGTTGCGGCGGCGAGGAATGAACCCCTCGAAGAAGCCTTCCACTCCTTCGATCTGTCGATGTTCAAGTACGGCGAGCTGCCGCCCGGTCTTTGCCTCAAGCACGGCAACCGAGCGAGCGCCAGGCTGCAGGCTGCGTACCCACAACTTGCCGTCGGCGTCCGTGTGCATGCCGAGGACGGCATAGGGGTCCCCGTGTTGTGCCCGACAAAGAGCGATGATTTCTGCTGAATCAAGCATTTGAGACTTCCTTACCTAAGGAGTATTGAGATGCCAGGTGTCGTTGGCGTAGTCGCGAATCGTTCGGTCAGCCGAAAACGGCCCCATCCCCGCGACATTGAGAATGGCTTTGCGCTGCCATTCTCCGGGCGTCAGATACAGCGTGTCCACGCGCTGCTGTGTCGCTACGTAGTCGGCGAAGTCGGCCAGCAGCAGATAGTAGTCGCCATAGTGAAGCAGGCAGTTGAACACGTCGTGGTAGCGCGAGCGTTCGCCCGGTGAAAAGAAGCCGCTATCGATCAGGTCGAGGACTGCCTTGAGCGTCTCGTCGTTGCGATAGTAGTCCATCGGCTGGTAACCGCTTTGCCGAAGCGCATTGACCTGAGCCGTGTTGTTGCCGAAGATGAAGATGTTGTCAGCGCCGACATTGTCGCGAATTTCGATGTTGGCGCCGTCTTCGGTCCCGATCGTCAGCGCGCCGTTGAGCGAGAGTTTCATGTTGCCGGTGCCCGAGGCCTCGGTTCCGGCGGTCGAGATCTGTTCCGACAGGTTGGCTGCCGGCATGATCAGTTCGGCGACCGAAACCCCGTAGTTCGGAACGAAAACGACCTGCAGCAGGTCGCGCGTCAAGGGATCGTGGTTGACCACGGCAGCCACATCGTGGATCAGCCGGATGACCTGTTTCGCCATGTGATATGAAGATGCCGCCTTGCCGGCGAAAATCACGCTGCGCGGCGCAAGTCCGGCCGTCGCACCCGAACGCAGCGCGTTGTAGCGCGCAATGACGTGCAGGACGTTGAGTAACTGCCGCTTGTATTCATGGATGCGTTTGACCTGCACATCGAAAAGGCTGTCCGGGTCCAGCCTGACGGCCGTTTCGCGCGCAATGTAGTTGGCCAGGTGCAGCTTGTTTTCCCGTTTCGCCGCAGCGAAAGCGGCGCAGAAACCGGCATCGTCCGCGCTTTCCCGCAGCCCCTGCAGGAGATCGAGATCGAGGCGCCACTTCTTCGTTGCCAGCCGCTCGTCGATCAGTCGCGACAGCGCCGGATTGGCCTGCGACAACCAGCGTCGCGGCGTCACGCCGTTCGTCTTGTTGTGGAAACGCTCCGGATACAGGCGCGCGAAATCAGCAAAGATGGTCTGCACCATGAGATCCGAATGCAGTTGCGAGACGCCGTTGACCCGCTGGCTGCCGACGATGCACAGGTGCGCCATGCGTACCCGCTTGTCCTTCTCGTGTCCGCCGCCATCGTCGATCAGCGAGACGCGCCGCATCAGGTCGATGTCGCCAGGGTAAAGGCGCACGACTTCGTCCAGGAACTCCTGGTTGATGCGGTAGATGATCAGCAGATGGCGCGGCAAGACGCGGTTGATCAGCGATACCTTCCAGGTCTCCAGCGCTTCCGGCATCAAGGTGTGATTGGTGTAGGAGAAGATGCGTCGACACTGGTCCCAGGCGTCGTTCCAGGACATGCTGTGCTCGTCGACCAGGAGGCGCATCAGTTCGGCGACGCCGATCGCCGGATGCGTGTCGTTCAGGTGAATGGCGATCTTCTCCGCCAGATTCTCCAGCGTGCCGTTCTCGGCCAGGTGTCGGACGAGTATGTCCTGCAACGAGGCGGAGACGAAGAAATATTCCTGGCGCAGGCGCAGTTCGCGCCCAGCCGAGGTGCTGTCGTTCGGGTAGAGAACCCACGAGATGTTCTCGAAGCGGTTCTTGAATTCGGCGGCGCGCTGGTAGTCGCCCGTGTTGAAGGCGCCGAGGTCGATCTCGGTCGGCGCAGCCGCCTTCCACAAGCGCAGCGTACTGATGCGCTCGGTGCCGTGACCCGGTATGACGTAGTCGAATGCCTTCGCTTCCACCGAATCGGCGGCGTGCCATTCGGCCCACTCGCCATGATGTTCGGCCGTCCCGCCAAAACGCACGGTGTAGTGTTTGTTGGCGCGTGGAAACTCCCAGGGCGAGCGATCCTGCAGCCAGGCTTCGGGCTTTTCCACTTGGTGGCCATTGATGATCGACTGGGCAAACATGCCATACTCGTAGCGCACGCCATAGCCCCAGGAGGGGAGACCCAGCGTTGCCATCGAGTCGAGGAAGCAGGCGGCGAGGCGGCCCAGACCGCCATTGCCGAGCGCTGCATCGGGCTCACATTCCATCACTTCGCCGAGCGAAGGTCCCGGCCCGGAAAACACCTGCGCTGCCGCATCGCGCAGATCGAGCGCCGACAGGGCGTTGTTCATCGCGCGGCCGATAAGGAACTCCATCGACAGGTAATACACGCGGCGTGCTTTGTTGGCACGGTCAGTATTCTGTGTCTCGACCCAACGCTGCGCCAGCTGCTCGCGTGCGATTTGCGACAACGCCTGATAATAATCCGCCTTGCTCGCTCGCGAGGGCTCGGCCGCTACTGTGCGGACCAGTTTGCCGTCGATCTGCGAGCGCAGTTGTTCGCTATCGATCTGGGGTTGCGCGGAATCGGACATCAGCCAGGTACTCCAATAAAGTTCAAGAACAACCCTCGCTCTCGGCGAGGGCGTGAGCTGCGCCGAGCAGGGCTGGCGCCGGTGAAAGAACTACGTAAGTCGGGATGGCAGCCAGATAGGCGGCGAAGCGGCCTTTGGCCTCGAAGCGCGAGCGAAAATCGGACCGCTCGAAGAAATCCCCCAAGCGTGGAATAATACCACCGCCAAGATAAACGCCACCGCGCGCGCCCAAGGTGAGCGCGAGATTGCCGGCAAACGAGCCGAGCATCGCGCAGAAGGTGGACAGCACCGCGCAACACTGAGCATCCGTGCCGGCGACCGCGCGGGCGACGATTTCAGGATTGGGCAGCGCCTCGTACGGGCGGCCATCGACCTCGGCCACCAGGCGATTGAGCAGCGGCAAGCCAGTTCCGGAGAGCAGTCGTTCGGCCGAAACGTGGCCGAACTCGCGCCAGGCCAGTGCGATGATCGCCGCTTCCCGCGCGTCAGCCGCGGCCAGCGAACAGTGCCCGCCTTCGCCGCTGAGCGCTACCCAGTGCCCGCGCGCGCGGCAGACTCCGGAGACACCAAGGCCGGTTCCTGGACCAAGTACCGCCTTCGGCGCGTGCTCGACCGGCGCCCCGCTTCCCACTTGCTGCAGGTCCGCCGGAGCAAGCTGCGGTAGCGCCAGCGCCAGCGCGGCGAAGTCGTTGAGCAGCAGAAGCCGGGCCAGGCCAAGCCGGCGCGCGATCTCGGCGCGCGCGAATACCCAGGGCGCATTGGTCAGGCGGACCACTTCCTGATCCACCGGCGCGGCCAGCGCGATGGCCGCGGCGCGCAAGGGGATGGCGCCCAGTTCGTCGAGATAGGCGCGAATCGCTTCGACCGGCCCGGCATGGTCCGCAACCGCGAGCACGCGCAATTGTTGCGGCGCACCAGCGGCGTCGAGCACGGCGAAGCGCGCCCTGGTTCCGCCGACATCCGCCACCAGCATGGCCGGAGAAGGCATCACGCCGGTCGGCGTGGTGGTGCCGGAAGCTGGCAGCGGATTCAAAGCGTGATCTCCAAGGCGAAGCGGAATGGCGATGGTTGAATCTTCGCACCAATCGCGGCATTAATCAAAGAGCGCTTGCGGGGAATGCGTACGCCCTGGGTAATTGCCCGCCGAGGCGCGACGTGTTACGGTTCCCGCTCTTTCCGTTACCCTTTGGCCACCCGTGAAGCGTGACAATCTGATCCGAAAACTTGTCGACTTGGTCGGCGAGACGCACGTTCTGACCACCGAGGACGCCATGTCGCCACACCTCGTGGACTGGCGCGGGCGCTATCGAGGTTCGGCCGTCTGCGTCGTCCAGCCGGGCAGCACGGCCGAAGTCTCGGCGGTCGTCGCCACCTGCGCACTGAACGGCGTGGCGATCGTTCCCCAGGGCGGTAATACCGGTTTGTGCGGCGCGGCAACACCGAACCCCGAAGGCGGCGCAGTCGTCGTCGGCCTTGCCCGACTCAACCGGATCCGCAGTATCGACCAAGCCAACAATACGATGACCGTTGAAGCAGGCTGCCTGCTGCACGATATCCGGGCAGCCGCTGCTGCTGCCCAGCGGCTGTTCCCGCTCTCGTTGGCGGCCGAAGGTAGCTGTCAGATCGGCGGCAATCTATCGACCAACGCTGGCGGTGTCCAGGTGCTGCGTTACGGTAACGCGCGTGAACTCACGCTCGGCCTCGAGGTCGTCCTGCCCAGCGGCGAGGTCTGGGATGCGTTGCGCGGCCTGCGCAAGAACAATACCGGCTATGACCTCAAGCAGCTCTTCATTGGCGCCGAAGGAACGCTCGGTATCATTACGGCGGCCGTACTCAAGCTCTTTCCGCAGCCGCGCGCGACGGCGACCGCCTGGCTGGCGGTTGCCTCTCCGGGCGCTGCAGTGAGCCTTCTCGGCCACCTGCAGGACCGTTTCGGCGCCGCGCTGACCGCCTGTGAGCTGATTTCGGACGTGGCATTGCAGATCGTACGCCGCCACCTTCATTGCCGCGCGGCTGATCTCCCGGCCAGTCCGTGGCATCTGCTGATCGAGTTGTCGGGCAGCGACGACGCGGCGACAATGCGCGAGGGGCTGACGTCGTTTCTCGCTGCAGCAAGCGACGACGGCCGGCTGGACAACGCAGTTCTGGCGCACAACAGCGAACAGGCGAGGGAACTCTGGGCCCTGCGCGAGAACATCGGCGAAGCTGAACGACGCGAGGGCCCCAGCATAAAGCACGACGTGGCGCTCCCCATATCTCTCTTGCCCGAGTTCATTGCCCTTGCCGAACAGGCGCTTGGCGCTGCTTTCCCGGATCTGCGCAGCGTCGTCTTCGGGCACATCGGCGACGGGAACCTGCACTACAACCAGTCAAGAATCGACGCCGCCGATAACCTTGCGTTTCTCGACGCGCGCCCGCAGGTCAACCGTATCGTCCATGACCTTGCCCACCGCCTGGGTGGCAGCATCAGTGCGGAACATGGAATTGGACAGTTGAAGCGCGATGAACTGCCGCGTTACAAGCAACCGCTGGAACTCGACCTGATGCGTGCGATCAAGCGGGCGATTGACCCACGCGGCTTGATGAATCCCGGCAAGCTACTGTAAACGGACGAAAAAACCAAGGACGACCCAGATGAGGCAGAGAAAAGGCATCATTCTTGCCGGTGGCTCCGGCACCCGCTTGCATCCGGCAACGCTCGCGCTGTCCAAGCAGCTTCTCCCGGTCTATGACAAACCAATGGTCTACTATCCGCTCAGCACACTGATGCTGGCCGGTATGCGCGAGATTCTGATCATTTCGACACCCCAGGACACGCCACGCTACCGCGAGTTGCTCGGTGACGGCGAAAAATGGGGCTTGCGCCTGCACTACGCAGTCCAGCCCAGCCCGGACGGTCTGGCGCAAGCCTTTCTGATTGGCGAGGATTTCCTCGCGGGCGGGGCAAGTGCCCTGGTGCTCGGCGACAACCTGTTCTACGGACACGACCTGGTCGCGCAACTGCGCGCGGCGCATGCCCGGCACGAAGGCGCGACGGTCTTCGCCTATCCGGTGAACGACCCCGAGCGCTATGGCGTGGTCGAATTCGACGATCGAGGTCAGGCCATCAGCCTTGAAGAAAAGCCCGTCCGTCCGAAGAGTCGCTACGCGGTCACCGGCCTCTATTTTTACGACGAGCGCGTGGTCGATGTTGCCCGGCAACTGCGACCGAGCAGCCGGGGCGAACTGGAAATCACCGATGTCAACCGGCAATACCTCGCCTGGCAAGCGCTCGAGGTGAAAGTCATGGGCCGCGGTAACGCCTGGCTGGATACCGGAACCCACGACAGCCTGATCGAGGCCAGCCTGTTCATACAGACGATCGAGAAGCGGCAGGGGTTGAAGATATCCTGCCCCGAGGAAATTGCCTGGCGGGCCGGGTGGATCGACCGCGCGCAGGTGGAAAAGCTGGCGGCCCCGCTGGCGAAGAATGGTTACGGCCAGTATCTGTTGCGCATCCTTGAAGAAAGGGTCTTCTGATGAAGGTCACGGCAAGCGCGATACCCGAGGTCTTGCTCATCGAACCGAAGGTCTTCGGCGACGCACGCGGTTTCTTTCTGGAGAGCTTCAACGCCAGGGTCTTTCAGGAAACGACCGGCCTGACCGTCAGCTTCGTGCAGGACAACCAGTCGCGTTCGGCGGCCGGCGTCCTGCGCGGTTTGCACTACCAGATCAGGCAGCCGCAAGGCAAGCTCGTGCGCGTCGTGCGCGGCAGCGTGTTCGACGTGGCCGTCGACATGCGGCGCCAGTCGCCGACCTTCGGCCAATGGGTAGGCGCTGAATTGTCGGAAGAGAACTACCGCCAGATGTGGATCCCACCTGGCTTCGCGCACGGCTTTCTGGTCCTCTCGGAAAGTGCCGACTTCCTGTACAAGACGACGGATTACTACGATCCGACGAGCGAGCGTACGCTCGCCTGGAATGATCCGACGGTCGGCGTCGACTGGCCGCTACGCGATCCGCCCAGCCTTTCGGCCAAGGATCGCGACGGACAGCCGTTCGCGGCCTGTCCAAGCTTCTAGCGTCAGTCCACGGCCTGGTTTCGTCTGAACCTTCCGGAGCATCGTCTCAGGCTGCTGCCCAGGGCTCTTCCTGCTGCTGGAATTCGGCCAGCAGATGGCGAAGATCGGGCAGCAACGACTCGATCTTCGTGTTGAGCCAGGCAGCGATCGGTTCGCCTTCGGTGCCCGGCAGCACCTCGGCCGTCAATTGCACGGCCACCGCCAGGTCGTTCAGATGGCCGAGTAGTTCCTGCAGGCGACTTGCCACTTGGTGATAGTTGACCAGCACAGGGCCGGCGAGGAGCGGGGAGAAGAACTCGACGCCGTAGCGCAGCTGTTTGAACGCCACCCGTAGACGATGGCGGGCGGCAGCGTCGGCGGCAACCGCCACCGCCGCACGCTCGTCGACCCGCCGCGCGCGTTTTCTCAGGCAGCGCGGCACGAAGCCGCCGAGCGCTCCGCTCTTGGTTTCCGACAGATCGACGAGGGCGGCCGAAAACTCGATCAGCAGGCTCGAATAGGCAGCGGCCTGAAGCACGCGCTGCGTACGCCGTCGACTCACGGCACACGCCGCGTGCGCGCCCAAGGCCAGACGATCAAGTGCCGGCTGGCCGGGGAAAGCGCTGGCAATCACCGGCAAGGTCTCGGCGACGAAGACGTCCCAGTTGCGCGTCTCGCCCAGCCTGCTGGCCAACTGCTGCCATGCCGGGTCGAATGTCGCAACAAACGTTGCGGGCAGGACCGGTTCCCATAGGCGAATCGCTGAGCGTAGACGGCGAATAGCTACCCGTGCCTGGTGCACGAATTCCGGCTCACTGCCTGCGCAAACCCCCTTCTCGTTGTTCTGCAGATGACTGAGGCAGGCCTGCGCGATCAGGCGGAACGCGGCGATGGTGGGCGTGCCCGCGCTGATCGACACCGGCACGGCCTTGCTCGCGGTCAGCGGCAGATTGGCGAGCAAACTGAAGGCGCGCTCCGACTTGCTGCTCACTTCCGGGTGCAGATGCAATCCCGCCTGCAGGGCACGTGCAACCGCGAAGATGTCGCTCAGCGGGCCGGCCAGAGTCTCGATCTCGACTTCGCAGATCGCTTCCCGCCGATCCCCAGCCTCGATCCAGCCCCGGTCCAGGGCGACCTCGCAGCGCCCACCGCCGGCAGTATCGAGCAACCAGCTCTTGCGCCAGAAACGCGTGATGAACAAGGGCTGCAGTTGGTCGCGAGCGGCTTCCAGCACAGAGCGCACGCGCTCGTCGTCGACCTGGGAAAATTCGAATTCGCCGCGTTGTCCAGGTACCTCCCACTCGCTGCGCTGCGCCAGGCCGGCGCTCACTGTAGAAACCGTCTTGACGGTCATCAACCATTCACGCCCCTTGCGGCGATGGCGCACGACGACCCTTTCCCGTTGCAGACGTCGATCCGGCGTGTCGTAGTAGATGTTCACCAGGAGCACTCTCTGCGGCTCGATCGGTGACAGCAAGGGGTGTCGCGCAAGCCGACTCGCGGCGCGCGGTGACAAAGAAAGCTTGATCTCCGTTTCGGTTGCCATGCAGAACTCCCCCCTGCGGGGACGCGCACGCGCATTCCCCGAATGCTTTCTGAATGCCCTCTTCTTGTCTGTCTTGCACGCCGCAGCCGGTTTGCGCGTCCCCTGCGCCCCCCACCGGCAACTCGCGAACTACGGGTCTAGCCCATCTTCTCGATCAGGTGCGCTTTCAATTGCGCTCGTCCGGATGGATTGGCCAGCGCGATGATCGTGTTGCCTGCTTGGATGACGTGGTCCACCTTCGGATTGAAAACCCACGCACCGTCTTCCTCACGTACGGCAAGCAGGATGTAGTCCGAGCTGCGCAGGCGCATCTGGCCAACCGGCGTCGGCGGGAAGCTGGCCGGAACCGGCACCTCTTCGACGCGCACATTCTTGTCGGAGCGCATCATCTCGTCGAGAAAGCTGACCACATGCGGGCGCACCATCGCCGAAGCCAGGCGCATACCGCCAGTAAAGTCAGGTGAAACGACGACATCGGCGCCCGCCTTGCGCATCTTCTCGACGTTGCGCAGTTCCTGCGCGCGGGCCACGATGCGCAGGTTCGGGTTGAGCTGGCGCGCGGTGATGATGATCATCAGATTGCGCGAATCGTCGCCAGTTACGGCAAACAGGCCGCGCGCATCCTCGATGTCGCTCGCCTCCATCAAGTCATCGTCGGAAGCATCGCCGTGCAAGTAGAGCAAGCCGGGAAATTTGTCGATATTCTCCTCGAAGCGCTCCTCGACAATGTCGATCGCGACGAAATGCCGACCGGTATTGTGCAGTTCGCGACCAATGCTGCGCCCGACCCGGCCAAAGCCACAAATGATGAAATGATGTTTCAGCTTGTGGATGCGTTTCTCCATCCGTCGTCTCCGAAGGGAATAATCCAGGTCCTTCTCAAGGAAGAACACGGACAGGCTGGTGAACAGAAAGGTCAGCGCACCCAGGCCGGAAATGGCGATGATACCGGCAAACAGCCGGTCTTCAAGCGAGTGAAGAGGAATGATCTCGCCGTAGCCGACCGTCGAGATCGTGATCAGGGTCATGTACAGCGCGTCCGACCAATCGGCGCGTTCGTCGGCGATCAGGTAGAAACCCGTTGCGCCGATGGCGATCAGCGCAGCGACGACGACCCCGGCCCAGGAGATGCGCACGACGATGCGCTGCAATTGCGCCGAGACCCGCCAGTCGGATTCCTGCAGGCGGTGCATGTGGCGGACGCGCCGCGGATCACGTTCCGTGCCTTCAGTCATGTCGGCAGCTTGGGTCAGAGTGGGCAATGCGGGTCACGAGGAGCACGACGGCAGGCACGAAGGTGGTCAGGCGGCAGGCGCAGCGAAATGGAAATGTCGTGCTTACGAGATTCGCATAATCGACGGCACATGTCTACGATCCTGGCGCGCGCACGGCAAAAGGCATGCTGTTGATCGGCAAGCGGGGGAGAAACCCCCCGTCTGGCGCGGCGCCCGATAATCGGGCACGATGGCAAACGCAATACCCTGCGACCTTCCATTCACTTCACTGCCAAGCAAACCAACGATCATGCCAGACAAGCCCTTCACCCAGAAAATGGTCGATTCGCGCGCCGGCCACCGACTCGCCGAAGCCATCCTCGACTACGTCGGTCACGCGCCGCCGACCGGCGAACGGCCCAGCTCCAGTCCAGCTACGCGGGCGCGTGCGATTGCGCACGCGGCCGCGCGCCAGGCGGCGGTCACCACCAGCAGCCTCACCTTACCGCCCGGGCCGCTCGGCTGGATGACGCTCGTCCCCGAACTGCGCACGCTGTGGAAGCTGCAGACGCAAATGGTCGCCGACATCGCCGGCGCCTACGGCAAGACGCACGAACTTGGCCGCGAGGAGATGCTCTACTGTCTGTTCCGGCATACCGACGCACGCGTGGTGCGTGATCTGGTGACCCAGATCGGCCGGCGTTTCGTCGTCCAGCGTGCCTCGCGCCCGAAATTCAGGGCGGTCGCGATCAAGATCGGACTGCACATCGCGCAACGCGTGGTCGGTCGCGGAATTGCTCGCTGGATACCGGTCTTCGGCGCTCTGGGCGCCGGCGCCTACGCTTACTTCGATACCAGCAAGGTGGCGGCAACGGCCATCGAGTTGTTCACTGGGGTAATCGATGTGCAGACGGACGACGGTTTCGCCGCGAGTGAGGAAGCACGTGGCCGCGAGAAGACGGTCAGCGGCTAGCTTTAGCGCCAGGGGCGCCGGCAAGCAGCCTTCGGCGCAGGCCAGCGGGCTGCTACAATGACGTGGGTAATCTCCCGCGAAGGGTGGACGACGATAGCCATGAAAACCGGCGACAATCTCGAGAGTTGGGCGCGGCCACGAACCGTGGTGCTGCTGACCATGGTGCTGCTAGGCGCACTGTGGACGGCCGTCCTTCTCTCGGCCGTGGCCGATCGTGAGGATACCCTGACCGCCACCGGCCAGGCGCTGCAGCGCGCCAATCGCGCGATCGAGGAGCAGACCAGGCTGCACATGCGCCTCGCAGGCCTTGCCTTGGCCGCAGCTCAAGCGTGGCTGGACGAACATCCGGGCGAGGACCCGCGCAGTAACGCTGCTTTCCACGCGCTGCACGCGCGTCTGCGGACAGCGACCGACTCCGCCGTCGAGATTCTCCTCCTGGCCGCCGACGGAAACGTCTTCGCTGCCGCCGGAGGAGAGCCGCAGGCAGAGATCGCGGCGGCGCTGGCCGCGAGCGATTTCAATGACCTCGCCAGGCAGTCGCAAACCACCGAACTGGTCATCGGGACGCCGCTGCGTACGCCGGCGGCGGCTCACCCTCGTCTGCCGATCGCCCGCCGCCTGGAGAATCCCGGCGCCGGCGGTTACATCGTGCTGGCTTTGCTCGACCTCTCCCGGCTGAACGCAGGCTACGAGGAGCAGCGGCAGAAGCCTGGCGGATCGATCGCCCTTCTGCGTCGTGACGGCACGCCGCTTGCCGGTGCACCCGTCGACGCTCAACTGGGGCTGGCACAGTCCGACCAGCGAACAAAAGACGACGATCTGACGGACGCGTCGAAGGCGACGCGCACCTCGTCCGTACTCACCAATGACGGCGCGACGAGCGAGTTCTCGCTCCAGTCGCCGATGCCCGACTATCGCTTGCTGATTGTCGGCACGGTCGATCGCGCCGACGCTCTGGCCCCCTGGTTAAGGCATACGATCTGGGTCGTTCTCCTCGCGCTGGGGATGACCATCCCGCTCGCCGTCGTTGCCTACCGCTCGCTGCACCTCTTGCGCGTCGTTGCCCGACATGAAGCCGAGTTGCAGCACTTGGCGACGACCGACCGGCTTACCGGCACGTTCACCCGCCAACATTTCGTCGAGATACTGAAAGAAGAACTGGCGCACGCCGGCCGGCGTCACTTACCCCTGACCGTCCTTTCCTTCGACATCGACTTCTTCAAACGAATCAACGACGGCTATGGTCATAGCGTGGGCGACCAAGTACTGATCGCCTTCGCCAAAGTAGCCAAAGCGTGTCTGCGCGACGTCGACGTGCTGGGCCGGGTGAGTTCCGGCGAGTTCTCGATTCTGCTTCCCAATACCGATGTCCAGGCAGCCACCGTCGTTGCCGAACGAATCCGCCGCGGCGTCGCTGCGATATCGATTGCAACGGAAGATGGAACCGTTCAGTTCACCGTCAGCGCCGGCGTGAGCGCCGCTCGCCCGGACGACCGATCGGTCGACGAGATCATCAAGCGGGTTGCCCAGGCGCTGCACGAGGCCACATCGGCTGGTCACGATCGCATTTCGATCGTCTGAACACGCCACCCAGGACGCCGTGGCGCGTCGCTGGTCGGCGGTTTTCCAGGTTGGCAACAGACGCCACTCGCAACCGCTCTCCTCGCCGTAACTTCGCTAACGGCCTTGCCAGACGGGTTGGCGTTTGCCGACAAAGGCATCGATCCCCTCGCCGGCATCCTCGCTCATCATGTTGCAGGCCATGACTTCGCCGGCATACTGGTAGGCCGCCTCGAGACCCATCTCGAGCTGCTTGTAGAACATCTGCTTGCCCATGGCGATGGCGAGAGGCGACTTGCCGATCAGCGCCGCGCTCAGCCGCACGATTTCGTCGTCGAGCGCCGCGCCGGCGACCACGCGGTTAACCAGACCCTGCTCCTGCGCCGTCTGCGCGTCGATGAAATCGCCGGTGAACAACATCTCGAGCGCCTGCTTGCGGCCCAGGTTGCGTGACAGACCGACCGCCGGAGTGGCGCAGAACAGGCCGACATTGATTCCCGAAGTGGCAAAGCGGGCAACGTCCGCCGCCACCGCCAGGTCGCACATCGAGACCAGTTGACAACCGGCCGCCGTCGCGATCCCATGGACGCGCGCAATCACCGGCTGGGGAATACGGGTCAGCGTCATCATCATTCTGGCGCACTGGCCAAACAATTGCTGCATGAACGCCTTGTTCCGGTTGGCGCGCATTTCCTTGAGGTCGTGTCCGGCGCAGAAAGCCTTGCCCGCGCCGGCAATGACGACGACACGCACCTGCGGATCGCCGGCGAGGTCGTCGAGTTGCCCTTGCAGGGCAGCGATCATCGCCTGCGAGAGCGAATTGAATTGCTGCGGACGATTCAGCGTCAGCGTCGTTACACCGGCGCAATCGCTACGCAAGACGTAGGCTTGGTCGTCATCCGGGTTGGGTGCACTCATCCTGTTCTCCATTCCTTCTCTGCGCAAGTCGGCGGCAGCTAAGGCTGCGCCGATCCTGGTTTGATCGGCTGCACGGCTGCCGGGCCGCGCAGCCGGTGCTTGGTCCTATTCGATTGCGGCAGAAGATTTCGCCTGTTCGCGCAGGACATACTTCTGGATCTTGCCGGTCGAGGTTTTCGGCAAGGTGCAGAAAATGACGCGCTTGGGGACCTTGAAACGGGCCATGTTCTGACGGCAGAAGTCGATGACCTCCTGCTCGTTGGCCGTCGCGCCTTCGCGCAGCTCGAGGAAGGCGCAGGGGACTTCGCCCCAGGTCGGATCGGGCGTCGCGACAACCGCCGCGGCGATCACTGCCGGATGCTTGTAAAGCACGTCCTCGACCTCGATCGACGAGATGTTTTCGCCGCCGGAAATGATCACGTCCTTCGAGCGATCCTTGATCTTGACGTAACCGTCCGGGTGCATGACGGCCAAGTCGCCGGTATGGTACCAGCCGCCAGCGAACGACTCCGCGGTCGCCTTCGGGTTTTTCAGATAGCCCTTCATGACCAGGTTACCGCGGAACATGATCTCGCCCATCGTTTCGCCATCCCAGGGAACCGCTTCCATCGTCGTCGGCTCAAGCACGGTGATTCCCTCCTGGGCGTGGTAGCGCACGCCTTGCCGGCCGTTCAGTTCGACCTGCCGGCCGATCGGCAGGCTGGCCCAGTGCGCATGCTTCGCGCACACCGCTGCCGGCCCGTAGGTTTCGGTCAGCCCGTAGACGTGCGTCAGATCGACGCCGATGTTGGCCATCGCTTCGATCACCGCAGCCGGCGGCGGTGCGGCGGCGATCAGGCCGGCGACCTTGTGCGTGATACCGGCACGCAGCTCGGCCGGGGCGTTCGCCATCAGGCTGTGCACGATCGGCGCTCCGCAATAGTGCGTCACACCGTGCTCGCGAATTGCGGCAAAGATCAGTTTCGGATCGACCCGGCGCAGGCAGACGTTGGTCCCGGCGTTGGCTGCCATCGTCCACACGAAGCACCAGCCGTTGCAATGGAACATCGGCAAGGTCCATAGATAGACGGCGTGCGGCTGCATTCCCCAACTGACGATGTTGCTGAACGAATTGAGATAGGCTCCCCGATGGTGATAGACGACGCCTTTCGGATTGCCCGTCGTGCCTGAAGTGTAGTTCAGCGAAATCGCCCGCCATTCGTCGTCCGGCCCGGTCCACGGGAAATCTGCGCTGCCTTCGGCGATGAACTCTTCGTACTCACGGCTGCCCAGGCGCTCACCAGGTCCGCTGTACTCGGCGTCGTCGACGTCGACGACGAGAATCTTGCGCTGCACCATGGCAAGCGCTTTCTTGATCGTCGGCGAGTATTCGCGGTCGGTGAATAGCACCTTGGCCTCGCCGTGCTCGAGCATGAACGCGATGGTTTCTGCGTCGAGGCGAGTATTCAAGGTGTTGAGCACGGCGCCCGTGGCCGGAACGCCAAAGTGGCAGTCGATCATTTCCGGCGTGTTGTTGAGCATCGCGGCAACCGTATCGCCCTCGCCGACGCCCTGCGCGCGCAGTGCCGAAGCGAGACGCCGGCTGCGGGCAAAGGTCTCCAACCAGGTGTAGCGCCGCTGGCCATGGATGACCGCGGTGCGCTCAGGGTAGACATAGGCCGAGCGGGCAATGAAGGTCAGCGGCGTCAGCGGCGCATAATTCGCCGTGTTCTTGTCGAGCCCCTCCTGATAGATATTTGGCATTTCCAGTTTCTCCTCTCTTCGTGGTGAGTGTCATCGGCTGCGCGCAGCCGTTGCCCGGCAGTCGCCCGCCGCGCCCTGTCTTTCCAGATCGTTCAGCCATTCCGCCAACTGCCGCCCCAGTTCGTCGCCAGCCACGAGTAGCGCGCCGACGCCGCCGCGCGCGTCGGCGCTCGCCGCCGGGCGCTCCTCGGCGAACGCTCGCTCGGCGATCGTCCGGCGTCCGGCATCGAGCAGGGCCAGCCGCCCATGCAGCACGCCGCGGCTGTGCTGCGGCGTGTCGAAGACGTGCGAAAACTCCTGCAGCTCGAAGCGTAACAGACAAGCTGCCGCGGTCTGCCCGCTGGCGCCGGCAAAGCCGAGTTGCTGGCGCCAACGCTGAGCGAGCAGCAAGGGCGGTGCCGCGGCCCAACGGCTGTCTACGTAGCTGCGCAACTTCAGCGGATCGTCATAAAGCAGGCGATACACGATGGCCGGCGAATCGCTCCACGGCGGTGCCTTCACTTCCAGCGCGATGCGCACCCAGCGCGCAGCGTCGGCTTCGCCCTGCTTTGCCAAGCCAAAATCATAGACCTGACCGCCACCGGCGTAGCGCGCCGCACCTGCGCAGCCAGCGAGCAGGCAAGCAGCCAAGCACGCCCACCAGCGCCCGTTCATCGTCGCTCAGCGCGCCAGGGCGGAGCAACGAAACCCGCCTCACCCGGACCAGCGGCGCGCTCCGGCAAGCCGAAGACAAAGCTCTGCGGCGCGTCTTCGAGCACCTGCAGCACCCGGTTGAGCTGGCGCGAACTGGTCGAGAGTTCGCTGCCGAGCTCGTTCAGGCGTGGCGGCAGGGCGGCGACACCGCTCGGTGAGGGGTCGGCAAGCAGTCTGTCGATGCGCTCGCTGACCCCCTGCAGACGAAGCATCACCTGACGCGTCTCGACCAACAGCGGGCCGACTTCACCCGTCGCCTGCTCGATCCGGGCAAGGGAGGCAGTCAGAGAACGCTGGTTGTCGGCATTCAGCCAGCGGCGCAACTGATCGCTCGCCTGCCCGGCGTTGCCGGTGGCCTTTTCCAGGTTGCTCAAGATGTTCGTCAGGCGCTGCCGGTTTTCGTCGTCGAAGAAATCATTCGCGCTGGCCAGTAGCTCGCGTGCCTGGCGCAGCGTTTCGCCGCCGGTATCCGACAGTTCCTGAATCAGCGAAGACTGCATGGCGATGCGCGGCGATGTGCCCTCACCGCCCGGCAGCAGGCGCGGATCGGCGCCGGTCTCTTCGAGCAGAACATGCGCGATTCCGGTCACCCCCTGGTAGCCCAGCCGGGCGGTCGTCCCGCCAGTCACCGGGACGGCGCTGTCGACCGCGATGCGGATCAGAATGTCGCGCGCATCGTGCGGATCGAGCGCGATCGAGAGCACCTTCCCGACGCGAATTCCGCGGTAGCGCACCTGCCCCTGCAGACTCAAGCCGGTGACGTTCTGCCGCGTGACGACGGTGTACTCCTTGGTCGGCTCGTGCTTGCCGCCGAACCACCAGACGGCGAAGACGGCAAAGACACCGAGACCCAGGGCAAACAAGCCGGCGAGCAGCGCGTGCGAACGGTTTTCCACGCTTAGCGTACTCCCTGCTGGCTGACGGCCGGCGTGTGCGTGCCGGCGAAGAAGTTGCGAATGAATGGGTGGTCGACCGCCATCACCTCGGGCCAGGTGCCGCAAGCGACGATGCGCCGGTTGGCCAGCACGGCAAGCCGCGTCGCCAGGCCGGTCAGCGTCGCCAGATCGTGCGTCACCATCACCACGGTGAACCCCAATTCCTTCTGCAACGACCGAATCAGGTGGACGAAGCTCGCGCTGCGATCGGGGTCGAGGCCGGCGGTCGGTTCGTCGAGAACGAGTAGCTCAGGCTCGAGCGCCAAGGCGCGCGCCAGCGCGACGCGCTTGACCATGCCACCCGAGAGTTCGGCTGGCATCAATCGCCCGTGCCGGGCTTCGAGTTCAACCATCGCCAGCTTGAGCAGAACCAGATCACGGATCATTCCTTCGTCGAGGCAGCGCAGTTCGCGCAGCGGAAACGCGATATTGTCATAAACCGGGAGCGCCGAAAACAGGGCGCCATGCTGAAAGAGCATGCCGAAACGGCGGCGAAGCAGGTGTCGGTGGCGCGCGCCGGCAGCGAACAGTGGCTGTCCGAAGATCTGCACGCTGCCTTCACTGGGCGCCAGAAGGCCGACAATGACGCGCAGCAGGGTCGTCTTGCCGCTGCCTGAACCGCCAACCAGACCGAGCATCTGGCCGGCCTCGACGGCCAGATCGATGCGCTCGTGGATGAGCAGTTCGCCATAACGCGTCGACAATCCGCGCAGTTCGATCACCGGAGCGACCGCTGGCTCAGCGAGCGACTGAGCGCTCACAGAGGCACTCCGATGGTGCGCGTGAGAATGGCGAAAATCGCGTCGACCAGGATGGCTACGGTAATCGAGGTGACGACCGAAGTCGTCGTGCACGCCGAGAGGCTCTCGGTGTTCGGCTTGACGCTCAGACCGAAATGACAGGCGATCAGCGCGATCAGCAGACCAAAGGCGACCCCCTTGCCCATGCCGATCCACAGATTGCTCAGGGGAACGACTTTCGGCAGCGTATCGATGAAAAAGGCATACGACAGATCCATCTGCACGTTCGCCGCCAGCATGCCACCCGCGAGGCCGGCGGCCGAGCACCAGACGATGAGCAGGGGCATGGCAATGGCGAGCGCGATGACCTTCGGCAAGACCAGCCGCACGCTGCGCGAAATGCCCATCGTTGCCAGCGCATCGATTTCCTCGGTGACGCGCATGACGCCGATCTGGGCGGTCATTGCCGACCCTGAGCGGCCAGCGACGAGGACGGCGACGAGCACCGGACCCAGTTCACGAATGATGCCGATGCCGAGAAGATTGACGATGAAAACGTCGGCACCGAAGTTCTTCAACTGGAGTGCCGACAGATACGAGAGGACGATGCCGATCAGAAAGCCGATCAGGGCAGTCACCGGCAGCGCCTGCGCACCACTCTTGAACACGTTGGCGGACATCTCGCGCCAGGGAATGTCGCGCGGGTGCGCGGCAAGGTAAGCGAGATCGAGCAGGAGTTGACCGAGCAGGGCAATCAGGCCGAGCAGGTTGCGCGCCAAGGCCAGGATCAGTCGGCCCGGTACGAGCAGCCAGACGTGCGATTGACCCGACGTTTGCAGCGCTGGTTCGCCATCCAGGTGTTCGACCTGCTCGACGAGCGCGCGGTGGCGCGGCGAGATCGCCAGCGCCGCTGGCCAGCGGCCTTGCCAGGCGCGCCAGAGGACAACCGCACCTGCGCTGTCGAGACGGGCAATTCCCTGCAGATCCCAATGCGGATTCTCGCTTGCCAGTGCGCGCAAGCGGCGTTCGACGGCCGCTACCGGCTGCGCCATCGTGCTCAGCGTCCAGTCGCCGGAGAGCCTGACCTGCAGGCCGCTGGCCTGCCGGAGCACGTCTATCGCTGCGGCGGCCATCGACTGCTCACGCGGCGCTCGTCTCGCCGGCCATTGGTTTGATGCGCAACTTGATTCCGACCCGCCGCCAGAGCACCGTTTCGTCATCGAGCGCAGCAGCGGAAACCGGGTTGTCGGTCAACCAGTGGCCTGCCACGTCGACCTGAAAGCCGACCGGTGACTCCCTGACGACCAGTTCCGGGAGTTGGTGATCGTCGCGCGCTCGATGCAGCAGCACCGCCAGCCGCAAGCAGAAAACCAGACGCCAGTTTGGATCGCCGGCCGGCATCGAAGCCAGCTTCTGCAGCTTGCCGCGCTGACCGAGAACGAGTAGCGCCAGGCGCGCCTGGTCGCGTTTCGAGAAGCCCGGCATGTCGGCATGACCCAGAATATACGCGCCGTGCTTATGCACTTCGCTGTGCGCGACCGAGGTGCCGATTTCGTGCAAGGAAACTGCCCAACGTAAGAAGTGCACGTCGTCTTCGTGCGCGGGCGAATCGAGCTTGATCAACTGTCCAAGCAGCATCAGGGCCGTGCGCTCGACGCGCCGGACCTGCAGCTCTTCGACCTGGTAACGCCGCATGAACTCGCCCACCGTCTCGTCGCGCGTGTCGTGATGTTCGAAGCGGCCGAGCAGATCGTACAGAACGCCGAGCGGCAGCGCGCCGTCCGAGTAGGTCATGGACTCGATCGACAGCTCCGAGAATACTGCCGACATGATCGCGATCGCCCCCGGCAGGATCAGGATGCGCTCGCTGCGCATGCCGCGCAAGCCAAGCGCCTCGGCCGAACCGGCTTCGATCAGCAACTGGCGCAAGCGGCTCAAGCCCTCGCGCGTGATTCCGCCGACACCGGGCGGGTTGAGCTCGTTGAGCGCCAGGATGTCGGCCAGTTCCTGCGCCGAACCGGACGAGCCGACCGCTTCCTGCCAGCCGAAGCGCTGGTAGTCGACGGCGATCGCCTCGATCTCGCGTGCGGCCGACAGCTCGGCTGCACGGAAGCGCTTCTTGTCTACCCGTCCCTCAGGGAAAAAGCGTTGGCGATAGCTGATGCAGCCCATGAACAGCGATTCCATCAGGAGCGACTCGGTCCCCTGCCCGATGATGAACTCGGTTGAGCCACCACCGATGTCGACCACCAGCCGGCGATGTTCGGCAGGGGGCAGCGCGTTCGCCGCACCGATGAAGATCAGGCGCGCTTCTTCGCGCCCGCCGATCACCTCGATCGGGAAGCCGAGCGCCAGCTCGGCCTGGCGGAGAACCATCGGAGCGTTGCGCGCCACGCGCATCGCATCGGTCGTCACCGCGCGCACCGTTTCCGGCGGAAAATCGCGCAAACGCTCGCCGAAACGGCGCAGCGCATCAACCGCGCGCTGCTGCGAGGCGTGGTCGAGGAGCTTCTCGCGCGTCAAGCCCGAGCCTAGGCGAACCGCTTCCTTGTACGCGTCGAGCGGGTGAATCTGGTGTCCGACGACGCGGCCGATCTGCAGGCGAAAGCTGTTCGAGCCCAGGTCCACCCCGGCAATCAGTTCGTAACTCATCGCTCACTTTCCATTCGGCCTGTACGGCCTTAGGGGTTTTTCAGCCGCCCATTTTATCACTGCCGGTCGGCGCCCAGCCGGCTGACGCCGCTCGCCGGGACAGCCGGCCAGAGCAAAAACATTGTCATTGACCAGCCGCAGCGCGATGCTCGCCGGGTGATGGTTGTAATATGCTCGACTGACCATTACAGTCCAGTCGATCCACATTCACCAAGGGAGCCCGTCATGAACACTGCCGTCCAGCCGATCGAAACCCCTCTTCACCAGGCTTCCGCTGCGTTCCCGCCAGAGTACTTCCAGAACCGCGAAATGAGCCTGCTGGCGTTCAATCGACGTGTCCTCTGGCAGGCAAAGAATCCGCGCACGCCATTGCTCGAGCGTTTGCGCTTCCTGTGCATCGTGAGCAGCAACCTGGACGAGTTCTTCGAAATTCGCGAAGCGGGAATCAAGGAGCAGATCAAGCTCGGATCGGTCGCCATCACCACCGACGGGCGGACGGCGCGTGAGGTCTATCGACTGGTCAGCGAAGAAACGCACGCGATCGTCAAGGAACAGTACGCGCTGCTCAACGAAGAAATTCTGCCGGCGCTCGCCGCGGAAGGCATTCGCTTCGTCAAGCGTTCGGACTGGAACGAAGCGCAACGCGAATGGATCCGGGATTTCTTCTTCCGCGAAGTGATGCCGGTGATCACACCGATCGGTCTCGACCCCTCGCACCCGTTTCCGCGCGTGCTGAACAAGAGCCTCAACTTCGCCGTCGAGCTCGAAGGGCGCGACGCCTTCGGGCGCAGTTCGGGTGCCGCCATCGTGCAGGCGCCGCGCGTCCTGCCGCGCGTGATCCGGCTGCCGCGCGAGCTGGGTGATAGCGAGTATTGCTTCGTCTTCCTCTCGTCGATTCTGCACGAATTCGTGCATGAACTCTTTGCCGGCATGAAAGTGCTCGGTTGCTACCAGTTTCGCGTCACCCGCAACAGCAACCTGTTCGTCGACGAAGAAGAGGTCAAGAACCTGCGCACCAAGATTCAGGGCGAGCTGCCGCAGCGCCACTTTGGCGATGCGGTACGTCTGGAGGTCGCCAACAACTGCTCGGAAGCGATGACGCAGTTCCTGCTCGGCCAGTTCAACCTGACCGAGACCGACCTCTTCCGCGTCGCCGGCCCGGTGAACCTCGTCCGTCTGATGCAGGTTCCCGACTGGGTCGTGCGCAGCGATCTGAAATTCCAGCCGTTCAAACCGGGAACGCCGAAAGCGCTGCACAAGTGTCACAGCGTCTTCGACAGTATCCGCGGTGGCGACATTCTGCTCCACCATCCCTATCAAAGCTTCGATCCGGTCATCGAACTGCTCGAACAGGCGGCAAGCGACCCGCAGGTCGTCGCCATCAAGATGACCGTCTATCGCACCGGGACCGATTCCGTGCTGATGCAATCGCTGCTGCGCGCAGCGCAAAACGGCAAGGAGGTCTCCGTCGTCGTCGAACTGATGGCGCGCTTTGACGAAGAGGCCAACATCGGCTGGGCGACCAAGCTCGAAGAAGTCGGCGCGCATGTCGTCTATGGCGTCGTCGGCTACAAGACGCACGCCAAGATGCTGATGATCGTGCGCCGCGAGGAAGGCCGGGCGGGCAGCAGCATCCTGCGCCGCTACTGCCACCTGGGCACCGGCAACTATCACCCGAAGACCGCGCGCCTGTACTCCGACTTCGGCCTGCTCACCTGCAACGAAGAGATCGGTTCCGATACCAACGAGGTCTTCAAACAGCTCACCGGCCTCGGCCGTGCGCAGACACTGACGCATCTCTGGCAAGCGCCGTTCACGCTGCAGCCGAACGTCGTCGCCGGGATTCGCGCCGAAGCGGAAGCCGCGCGCGCCGGCAAGCGTTCGCGCATCATTGCCAAGATGAACTCGCTGCTCGAACCGGAAACCATCGTCGCGCTTTACGAGGCGTCGCAGGCCGGCGTCAAGATCGACCTCATCGTGCGCGGTGTCTGCGGCCTGCGCGCCGGGGTCAAGGGGCTCTCCGAGAACATCACCGTGCGCTCGATCATCGGTCGGCAGCTCGAACACCACCGCGTCTTCTATTTCTACGCCGGCGGCGAAGAAAAAGTCTATCTGTCGAGCGCCGACTGGATGGAGCGCAACTTCTTCCGGCGCATCGAATTGGCGTTTCCGGTGCTCGACCGCAAGCTCAAGCGGCGGGTCATCGCGGAAGGACTGCAGATCTACCTGACCGACAACGTGCTCGCCTGGGAACTCGCACCCGATGGGACCTACCACCAGCGGCGCGGATCGCGCAGCAGTCCGCATTCCTCGCAAAGCGAGCTGATCGAGCTGCTCAAGGCCTGAAGAAGACCGGCGGTGCCTGCCGCGCGGCGCAGCGGTCGCAGCCGAGGTGCGGCGGCGCACGCCTGGCGGCAAGCGGCCGTCGCCTTGCCGCTAGGCTGTGCGACTGCGACCTCGGGCAAGCTCGCCCAGGGATGCACTACCGGCGCCTGCGCTGGTCCAGGCGAACTGATTGGTTTGTCGTGCTGGAAAAGCACGTCCTGGCGTTCATATTGGTCCGCGATCTTGGCCCTGTTGCGACTGCCGCCGCCTGAACTGACGCGGCAGCAGATCGGTTGCGGCGCGCAGAGCGGGTATACTGGCGGACTTGCGCAATGGTCGGCCGACTCCCCTTGCCGCGGTGCTCGGCCGGTTTGCATGATCAATCTGGACCTCAATTTTGGCTCTCACGCTCCTTGGCTTGTCCGGTGCCTTGACGCACGACCCTTCGGCGGCGCTCTACGTTGACGGCAAGCTGGTTGCTGCCGCCGAGGAAGAGCGTTTCGTGCGCGACAAGCATGCGAAGAACCGCATGCCCTACGAGGCGGCCAAGTTCTGCCTGACCTTCGCCGGTCTGCGGCCGACCGACATCGATGCGGTTGCCATTCCCTATGCACCGATCAGTCTGCGCGAGCGCGCGCGCTGGCACTATGCTCGGCGCTACTGGTACGCGCCTGAGCGCGCGCTCGATGCGATACTGGCCGGCAATCGCCGCTTCCACCGCTACCGCAAGCGTATCGAATGGTGCCTTCAACAACTCGGTTTCGACCTCGCAAGGACCGAGATCGTCCCGGTCGAGCACCACCTGGCGCACGCGGCGAGCGCCTACCACTGCTCGGGCTTTGACGGGAAGGCGGCAATCCTCGGCATCGACGGCAAGGGCGAGTACGCGACGACCTTTTTCGGCTACGGCGAGAACGGACGCATCCACAAGATCAAGGAGTTCTACGATCCGGACTCGCTCGCCGGGCTGTACGGTGCGCTCACCGAGTATCTCGGCTTCGAAATGCTCGACGGTGAGTACAAGGTGATGGGCATGGCGCCCTACGGCGACGCCAGCCGCTACGATTTCTCGCGCCTGGCGAGCTTCGAGAACGGCGAACTCCGGGTCAACACCACCTATGCCAACGTGGTCGGCTTCCGGCGCTACAAGGAAAAAGGCAAGGGCTATTACTTTTCACCAAAGCTGGTTGATTGGCTCGGCCCGAAGCGCTCGGGCGACATCGCCGACGATCCGTACATACACTACGCGGCCAGCATGCAGAAGCTGTTTGAGGATTTGGCGCTGCGCATGCTTGAGCATTACCTTGGCGATCTGCTGCGGGAGACCGGCCGCCTCGCCTTTTCTGGTGGTGGCGCGCTGAACGTCAAGCTGAACCAGAAGATCATCGCCCGTCCCGATGTGCGCGAGTTGTTCGTGCAGCCGGCTTCGGGCGACGCCGGCACGGCGATCGGCGCCGCCGCCTACGTTTCGCTGCGTCGGGGCGTCGCCGTCGAGAAGATGGAGCACGTCTACCTCGGCCCGGCGTTCAGCAATGAAGACGTTCTCGCCGCCTGCGCGCGTCACCCGGCGCGGCCCATCGGGCAGCGCCTGACCGACGTGCCGCGACAGGTCGCTCGCTTGCTCGCCGATGGGCATCCGGTCGCCTGGTTTCAGGGCCGCATGGAGTTCGGGCCGCGTGCCCTTGGCGGACGCTCGATTCTCGGCTGTCCGAGCGTTGCCGGCGTCGCCGATCGGATCAACGCGCAGATCAAGTTTCGCGAACGCTGGCGCCCATTCTGCCCGAGCATGCTCGACACCGTCGGCCCGCAGATGCTCGGCAGCACGCACCCGGCGCCTTTCATGACCTTTACCTTTGCCGTCGCCGACGGCTGGCGACAACGTGTGCCGGAAGTCGTACACGAAGATGGCACCTCACGCGCGCAGGTGCTCGAGCGCCGCTTCAACCCGCGTTACTATGACTTGATGGTCGAGTTGGAGAAGCTCACCGGGAACGGCGTCGTCCTCAACACCTCGCTCAACCGGCGTGGCGAACCGATGATCTGTTCGCCGACGGACGCACTCGACATGTTCTTCGGTTCCGACCTGCAGTATCTGGTGATGGAAGATATTCTCGTCGCCAAAAGTGCGGAGGACGCGCGTGTGTAGTTCACGGCGCAGCCAGCGCGAACCGGCGGCCGCCGGTCGGCTGCGGTGCGTCCCGGACTTTCTCGGAGCGTGAACGGCGATGGCTGGAGCTAGCCTGCTTACCCTGATCGACGACATCGCGACGATCCTCGACGATGTCGCGCTGATGACCAAGGTTGCCGCCAAGAAGACCGCCGGCGTGCTTGGCGACGACCTGGCGTTGAACGCCCAGCAGGTATCGGGCGTGCGCGCCGAACGCGAACTCCCGGTGGTCTGGGCGGTGGCGCTCGGCTCGCTGAAGAACAAGCTGATCCTCGTTCCGGCGGCCTTGGCGATCAGCCGCTTTGCGCCGTGGGCGGTGGTCCCGCTGCTCATGCTCGGCGGGCTTTACCTCTGCCTGGAGGGGGTTGAAAAGCTGGTGCACAAGTGGTTGCACCACGGTTCTGGGACGGCGGCCAAGGAGGCAGCGGAGGAGGCCGCGTCGGCGAGTGTGCACGCCGCTGCGCTGGCGGGCGCCGACATCGATCTGGCCGTCATCGAGGCGGAAAAGATCAAGGGTGCGATCCGCACCGACTTCGTCCTTTCCGCAGAAATCGTCGTCATTGCGCTCGGCACCGTCGCGCAAGCACCCTTTGCCACGCAAGTCGCGGTCCTCGCGGGAATTGGCCTGTTGATGACCGGCGGTGTCTATGGCATCGTCGCCGGCATCGTCAAGCTCGACGATCTCGGCATGTACCTGCTCGGCTGGCGGAGCAAGCTGGCACGCACGATCGGCCAGGCACTGATGCTCGCCGCACCGCGTCTGATGCGCGCGTTGACGGTAATTGGGACGGCCGCCATGTTCATGGTCGGTGGCGGCATTCTGGCGCACGGCATAGCGCCGCTGCACCACGCGATTGCCCATGCTGGCGAGCTGGCCGGCACGGTGCCCTTGCTCGGGCACTTGCTCGCCACGGCGACGCCTCTACTGCTCGAAGTGCTCGTCGGCATCACCGCCGGAGCGCTGACGCTGCTGTTCGGCAAGGCATTCGGCGCGCTGCGCAGGGTGGCTAGGCGGCCGCCCAACAACCGTCCCCCGGATCACCCCTGACTTTGTTTCGGCGCGCTCGCGAGACTCGTCTCGGGGCGACGCCAACCTACCGAAGCTGCTTTCATTTGTCGAGGAGATGTCCCTTGTTCGAGGAAAAACCTGAAACCCTGAGCGGTGCTCAGATCGTCGTCCGTCTGCTCGAACGGCAGGGTGTGCGCACGCTCACCGGCATCCCGGGCGGCGCGATTCTGCCGATCTACGACGCCCTGTCGCAGTCGGAGCAGATACGCCACGTGCTGGTTCGGCACGAACAGGGCGGCGGCTTCATTGCCCAGGGAATGTCGCGGGCGACCGGCGTGCCGGCGGTCTGCATGGCCTCGTCCGGGCCCGGAGCAACCAATCTGTTGACCGCGATCGCCGATGCCAAGCTCGATTCGATTCCCCTGGTCGCGATTACCGGGCAGGTGCCCAAGGCACTGATCGGCACCGACGCTTTCCAGGAGGTCGACACGTATGGCCTGAGCATCCCGATCACCAAGCACAATTTCCTCGTCAGCGCCGCCGAGGACCTGCTCACGGTCATTCCGCGCGCCTTCGCGATTGCCGCCTCGGGACGTCCCGGCCCGGTGCTGGTCGATATTCCGAAGGACGTGCAGAATCAACTCGTCGAAGTTCGCGCCTGGCCGGCGGTGGGCTGCGCGGAGACACCGGCGCTGCCGGCAGCGCCGCTGATCGAGCGTGCCGCAGCGATGATCAACGCTGCCGCCAAGCCGATTCTCTACCTGGGCGGAGGAGTCGTCCATTCGGGCGCCGCCGAAGCGGCCGTCGCGTTGGCCGAGATCGGCCGGCTGCCGACGGTGATGACCCTGATGGCGCTCGGCGCGATGCCCGTCGATCACCCGTTGTCGCTCGGCATGCTGGGCATGCACGGCGCACGCTGTACCAACTTGGCGCTCGACGAATGCGATTTGCTGATCGCCGTCGGCGCGCGTTTCGACGACCGGGCGACCGGCAAGGTGGCCGGTTTCTGTCCGCAAGCGCAAATCATCCACATCGACATCGACCCTTCGGAACTCGACAAGATCAAGACCGCGCACGTCGGCATTGCCGGCGACGTGCAGACCGTCTTGCAGCTTCTCTTGCCGGGCATTGAACACCGGCAACGCGAGGACTGGTTGGCACGCGTCGCCGAGTTGAAGGCGTCTCACCCGCTGCGCATGCCGGGAATCGACGACCCGCGCACGCCGTACGGACTGATTCGCGCCGTCGCCGATTGCCTGGACGACGAGGCCACGATCGCGACCGACGTCGGCCAGCACCAGATGTGGGTTGCTCAGGCGTATCCCCTGCGCCGGCCACGCCAATGGCTGACCTCCGGCGGCCTCGGTACGATGGGCTTCGGCATGCCGGCGGCGATCGGCGCCGCACTCGCCGAACCGCAGCGCACGGTCGTTTGCTTTACCGGCGACGGCAGCATCCTGATGAACGTCCAGGAACTGGTGACGGCGGCGGAAGAGGACGTCAACGTCAAGATCATCCTGATGAACAACGCCTCGCTCGGTCTCGTCTTCCAGCAGCAGACGCTGTTCTACGGCGAACGCATCTACGCCTCGCAATTCAAGGGCATGCCCGATTTCATCCGGGTCGCCGAAGGCTTCGGCCTGGCTGCCGTCGATCTCGACAAGGAGGCCGACCCGCTACCCGCGCTGGCCGCAGCGCTGGCCAGCCGTGGCCCGGTCCTCATCCACGCCAGCATCGCGTTGCACGAACAGGTGCTGCCGATGGTGCCGCCCGGCGCGGCGAACAAGGAAATGATTGGAGGTTGAACGATGAACGCGCTTACCCGTAGCGAGAATCAGGCCGTCGCCCGGACGGTACTCGAACTCGACGTCAATAACCACCCCGGTGTCATGTCGCACGTCGTCGGTCTCTTTTCCCGCCGCGCGTACAACGTCGAAGGCATTCTGGTCATGCCGGTGGGCAGCGGAGAACGCAGCCGCATCTGGCTGCTGGTCAATGAGGACGAGCGGCTCGATCAGATGGTCAAGCAGGTCGAGAAGCTGGAAGACGTTCTCGCCGTGCGCCGGCACGGCGCCGAACACGAGGTCTTCGTTCGCCTCGAGGAGTTCTTCCGCTGAAACGCCGGGCAGCCGGCACGCCGCGCCCCGCCCGCCCTCAGCGTGCCGGTGGGCGGGGTTCGAAACGGACGATCGCCCGGCCATCGGCCGTCTTCGTCGGCGGCGCTTTCCAGGCGTGCCCGTAGATGACTTCGACGGTCACCGGCAAGCGCCCGTCGCGCATCTGCGCCAGCGCGCGTGCGCGCGCCGCAGCCCAGGCGTCGCGGCCCATCAGCGCGTGCCGGCGTGCCCGCATGGCGCAGCGCGCACCGCTGCGCCGCAGGTCGGCGATCAGTTCGTCGAAACCGGCATAAGTCATCGTCAGGCGCTCGGCGTCCATCACCGGATCGCTGAAACCGCACTCGACGAGCATGTCGCCATAGTCGTGCATGTCGGTAAATCGCTGCGTGTGCAGGTAGCCGTCATGAAAAGCAGCGCGCAGCTCGCGCAGGGTGTCCGGTCCCAGCGTCGAAAACATCAGCAGCCCCCCCACTTCGAGCAGACGCTGCGCCTCCCGGAAAACCTGCAGCGGGTCGTCGACCCAGTGCAGCATCAGGTTGGACCAACAGAGCCCGATCGACTGCGCACGGAAAGGCAGGTGAGCGGCGTCGGCGGCGACGAGTGGCGTTTTCTGACCGCGCACGAAAGGCAGCAGCCAGCGCAGGCGCGAGCGCTGCGCCACGCCGGCGCGCAGCATGGCCTCGCTGAGATCGGCGCCAATCACCTGCGCCTTGCCGTAGCGTTCAGCCAGTGCGGTCAAAGCGGCGCCCGTTCCGCAGCCGAGATCGAGCACTGCGGACGGCGCGAGGCGCACATAGTCCAGGCGTTCGAGCATGCGGCTGCCGACTTCGCGCTGCAGGACGGCGACATCATCATAGGTCGCCGCCGCGCGCGCGAAATTGCGTCGCACCTGGCGCTGATCGATGAACTGCGCCGGTGCCTGCATGCCGGCCTAGATCGGACGCAAACCGAGCCGGGCGAAGAGCGCCTCGTCGCGATCGGCTTCCGGATTGTCGGTGGTCAGCAGCCTGTCGCCGTAAAAGATCGAGTTTGCTCCGGCCAGGAAACACAGCGCCTGCAACTCGTCGGACATCGCCTGCCGGCCGGCGGACAGGCGGACGAAGCTGTTCGGCATCGTGATGCGCGCGGCGGCGATCGTGCGCACGAACTCGAAACTGTCGATCGGTTCACTGTCGGCCAGCGGCGTTCCCGGAATCGGCACCAGATTGTTGATCGGCACCGATTCGGGCGGGGGCTCGAGGTTGGCCAACTGGACGATCAGCGCCGCCCGATTGCGACGCGACTCGCCCATGCCGATGATGCCACCCGAGCAGACCTTGATTCCGGCCTGGCGCACCTGACCCAGCGTATCGATGCGGTCGGCGTGCTTGTGCGTCGTGATCACCTGACCATAGAAGGAAGCGTCGGTGTCGAGGTTGTGATTATAGTAATCGAGGCCGGCTTCCTTCAGTTCCTGCGCCTGGCCGTCCTTGAGCATGCCGAGCGTGACGCAGGTCTGCAGGCCGATATCCTTTACCGCGCGGATCATTTCGGTCACCTGCGCAAGGTCCTTGTCTTTCGGGCCACGCCAGGCGGCCCCCATGCAGAAGCGCGAGGCGCCCTTATCCTTGGCCGCCTGCGCAGCCGCGAGCACTTCGTCGAGCGGCAGCAGGGCTTCGCGCTCGGTACCGGTGGAATAGCGTGCGGACTGCGAACAG
>WBZM01000898.1_pt1 | contig 31374 bp, 25 predicted proteins | sample 5204271 | NCBI WGS metagenome assembly WBZM01 (sample SAMN12344346, study PRJNA552823) | activated sludge metagenome | biome: Activated sludge suspended growth; feature: Nitrification reactor; material: Wastewater; isolation source: activated sludge from nitrification reactor of wastewater... | reverse complement strand
CCGGCACTCCCGGCCAGGTGCGATGCCTTGGTGGCCATGTCCTCCGGGCGCTCGCCAACCACTTTTCCCGAGAGCCGGCTCGAGGCGGAGTTCTGCAGCAGGTCGCGGCGAGTGGCGTCGGTGGGGGGAGAGATCGAAGGGGATGCTTTCGCTGGCGGTCCGCAGTAGTGGCTCGCTCTCACGCAGCGCCTCGGCGACAAGGCGGCGCTGCTGGGCCTCCCGAATCACCTGCGTGACACGGTCACAGGTGTGCAGAATGATCTGCAGGCGTGCCACCATCTCCTCGTCGTAACTCCCCTCGCGTTTGGCGATACCGACGATGCCGAGGAGTTCGCTGTCACGAAACCGCGGCACGCCCGCGCCCTCAGTGGCGCCAGGCGCGACTGACTATCTCACGGATGACGTGCAGGCGGCGGTGGAAGAAGTGGTCTGCGCCAGGAATGACGACCACCGGCAGCTCAAGGGGTTTTGCCCATTCGATGACGTTGCTCAGGGGGACGGTGGCGTCCTCGGAGCCGTGGATGACGATGGTGTCTGCCGGCACGGCCTTGGTTTGGTAGCGACGGGCCCCTTCGACGAAACCGGAGGCGGTACCCACCAGCACCAGTCGTTGCGCCGGACGCCCCAACTCGAGCAAGACCTCGGCAACCCGTGTCTGGACGTAGGCACCGAAGGAGAATCCTGCCAGCGCCACCGGCAGGTTGCCGTAGCGGACCTTGGCTTCCGCCAGGACGGCGAGCAGATCTTCCGTCTCGCCGCGACCATCGTCATGCTGGCCCTCACTGAGGCCGACGCCGCGGAAGTTCGGCCGCAAAGCGACGTAGTCGAGATGGTTGAAGGTGCGCGCCAGTGTCTGCACCACCTTGTTCGTGTTGCCGCCTCCGAACAACGGGTGCGGGTGGGCAACGAGCGCAATGCCGCGTGGTGCCCCAGGGTTTTCGACCGTGATCTCGATCTTGCCGACGGGTCCGTCGACGAGCAGGTGTTCGGTAGGGACCTTCATTTCTCAACGTCCTTTCTCTGTCCGCGTCGCGTTCGGCTCGCTGTATCGCTGGTGCCTCCGGTGTGCCTTCTCGCCTCCTGCATCGGGTCGCATCCGGACCGGGTTCATGGCTCGCGCAATGGATCGGCTGCTACTGGTCGCGAGGTGTCTGCCAGCTGCCAGACCACCTCGTCATCGACCGCGTACAGGGCGCAAGAGTGGCGAGCTGCGCGCTCGCAGTTGTCGAGCGCTGCTGCCAGCGGGTCGGTACCGCCCTGCGCCCAGCCGACATTGCCGGTGGTTGCGATGGCGAAGGCGCGTGGCAACGGCAGGGTGAGGAATCTTCGGTAAAGCTCACGCCGACGGTCGTCGAGATAAGGCAATGCGTCACTGTCGCTCAGGTCGGCGTAGCCCGTTCGCTTCGGCTTCGGCGTCGATCCGGGGCTGAAGCGATGCTCGGTCGGCAGTCCGATCTCGCGCAGAAAGCGTTCGCTATCCGGCCACCAGACCGCTACCCCTTGTGGGCTGCCAAACATCGTTCGCGTATCGCCAGCAGCGGAGGTCGCATGGCGGATCAGTTCGGCGCGCCCACCGGCATCACGATAGGCGCGCCACATGTCGCCGGGCAGCTGACTGTCCGAGGAAGTGTCGTCGTTCCCGTAGAACCAGAGCGATGGCACCGTACTGCTGCGGCCGAAGGCAGCAAAAGCCGCGACCAGAGCCTCTTGCCAGAGGCATCCGGCTGCGCTCGAGCGCAGGCCACCGGCAAGATTCAGGATCCCACGCAGGCCGGGGAAGCCCGTCGCAGCCACGGCCATCGCCGCGATGCCGCCTTCCGCCTCGCCAACGAGCAGTATCCGGTCGGGATCGACGTCCGGTCGCAGGCGCACCTCGCGCAGGAAGGCGACGATCGTTTCGGCCTCCAGCCGTGCGTGCTCTTCGATTTTGCAGTGGGGAGCAGCATGGCTGCCGCCGGACTTGGAAAAACCCGGGCGCATCGGGATCGCCACCAGATAGCCGCGCTGCAGGAATTCGCGACTGGCGACGAGATGGCGGGCACGCGGGTCGAAGCGAGGTTCACCGGCCGTTCTGCCGTGGTTGATGACGACCAGCGGGAAAGGACCGGTACCCGGCGGTACGAAGAAGGTCGTCTCGAGTTCGACGCTCGACGAGCCCACGGCCACAGGCAGCATTCGCACCTCTTCGTTCAGCGTTGCAGGCAACCGCGGCATCCCGTCCGCGGCCGTCGCCATGGCAATGCCCAACAGATACGTCAGCGCTGCCAGGAACAGGTGAACCAGCCAACGTCGCATCATTTCTCCCGGAAGAGGGCCGAGTTGCTCACCGTGGCGACCCGAATGGCCCGCACGGGCGGTGGTCCGGGTCATGGGCAGGCTCGCCGGCCACGCTGGCGGGTGTCGCAGCCGGTGCCACTGCGGGTTGAGCGGACTGGCTTGGGCATTCAGATGCGCAGGCGCTCGACCACCCGTCCGTGTACCAAGTGCTCCTGGATGATCTCCTCGATATCCTCCGTGTCGACGTAGCTGTACCAGACGCCTTCCGGGTAGACGACCAGGACCGGGCCGTTGTCGCAGCGATCGAGGCAGCCCGCCTTGTTGATGCGCACCTTGCCTGCGCCCTTGAGGTGCAGTTCGCCGATTCGGTCCTTGGCGTAGGTCTGCGCCGCTGTCGCGCCGGAGTCGTTGCAGCAGGTTTCTCCCTCGCCGCGCTGATTGCAGCAGAAAAATACATGATGCCGGAAATAGCTCATGAAAAGGGCCCCTCGGGTTGGGTTGCTGATGACGCCCGGATCTTAACGCAGATCAGCGCTGGCCACCCGGGGCGTCATCCGCGACGCAGCACTTCTTGATTTCCTTCCACTGCCCCAAGGACAGGAATCGTTGCGGCCGATCTTACTCCAACACGAAACTCGCCCACCTCTGCCGGCTTGATCGACTCTCCGTCGAACGAGCGGCCCTCATGGCGTCGTTCTGCGAGTGGTCCACCGCGAAGCTCTCCGAAGATGCGGACGCGGTCAGGCTCGCAGAAACCGTCACCAGCGGTCTGAAACGCATTAAGCGCATGTTGTCCGCTGCCTGAGGTTCTGCTGGTGGCGCGAAGAGATACCACGCCCTGGGCGGTAGCTCGCCCTGAGTCGTAGCCAACGGGTGCAGGGTGTTCCGTTCATGCACCTCAATGCAACGCTGCTGGAGAACCGCCCGCTCCGCAGCACTTCTTGAATTTCTTGCCACTGCCGCAAGGACAGTGATCGTTGCGGCCGATCTTCGGCCCACTACGAACTACCGGTGAGACATCCTTCTGTTCGCCAAGGCGAAACTCGTCCCGGACGATTCCTTTAGGCTGATTGCCACGATTGTCTTTCCAGTAGGCGTGAATTCTTACGAGTGATGGCACGATTTCGTTCATCCATTTCTCGCCATCGCCGAGTTCCTTGGTCATCGCGATGCCATCGTCGGTGCCCAAACGCAGGAAAGGGGTAAACCAGGTCGGTTGCGCAACCCCCAACAGGCTCCAGGCCTCGTCGGCGAACTGAAAGCCAAGGATGAAGCCCTCACACCACTCTGCTGCACCCTATTGGCCACCACGCCAGAAAACAGGTTCGCACGAGGCCGGATCATCCAGGAATGTGTGGACGACGCTGTTGTAGTTCCGTACGACGAGCGAGATGACTCGATTGGCATGCTCCTTACTGTCAAACTTGGGCTTGGTCTCGCCTTCCTCCAGATCCCACACCCACGGCAGCCATTCCGACAGAAGAACAGGGCGCGGCCCGATGACGACGGCGGTCATGAAGCCTTCCAGAGTGGAAACATCCATCGCCCTTTCTTCGAAAGACTCATCGGAAAGAAAGTTGTCGAGTTCGTCGAGTTCTTCGTCATCAAGCGGTTGATTCAGATCCATCATCGTTGCCGTTTCCCTTCAATAATACTGGCGGATGTAGCCGTATGCCTTCTCGAACAGTTCCTCGTCGGCATGCAGTTTGTACTTGAACAGCGACTTGCGCAGAGCCTTCTTGATTTCCCGCTCACCGGCGAACGTATCCTGCCAACCGGGGAAGCGCACGACGCGAACGATTTCGTCAATATCCGCCACCACCCGTTCGACGATGATCGGCGTCGCGGCGGTTTTCACAGCGTCGAAGAGTTCGGTCAATGCCGCTTTGCCGCGGTCCTCGTCCTCCTCGGGCGGCGTTTCCTTCTCGGCCTGCAGCGTCTCCTTGGCGATCTGCAGCAGTTCCTTCAGGAACTCGACGCTGTTGATCTGTCCGGCCTCGAAGCGGTCCTTCAGCGCATCCAGTCGCTCCGACAGCTTCTTGAACTTGGGATTACTCCCGTGCCCGCGCAGCCGGCGCTTGACCTTGATCTCGATCTCCTTGGCCTTCTTCGGGTCAGGGTTCGAGAGCACAGCCTCCAGCAGGTCGGCGTCCAGCACCAAGGTGTCGAGGTCATCGCGGACGGCGTCGACGTGTACGTTCTGGTGGATCAACTCGATGGTCTTGGCGCCCAGCGAATGCCAGATCAGCTTGCCGTGGCCGCTGGATGGCTGAACGGACTGGTACACCTGCGACAGCCATTTGTAGTCCTTCTCGAAGGGGCCCAGAACGGTATCCGGTGACAGCGCCTCCCAGATCTTGCTGAGCACGCTGTACTCGACAGCAAAGTTGTCTCGCACCTCGTTGTTGGGCAGGCACTGCTGCGCGGCAATCAAGCCCTCATAGCCCTGCAAGCTGCGGTCGCAGCCGGCAAAGAAGGCCAGGCACTTCTGCATCGCCTCGGGCAGCTTGTCCTTCAGCTCTTGGATGTTGCTGACCACCTGCTTGACGCTCTGGTCGTCGAACTCCAGCGCCGCCGCCACATCGTCGAAGATGCCGAGGTAGTCCACGATCAAGCCGTGGGTCTTTTGCTCGGAGTAGGTGCGGTTCACGCGGCAGATGGCCTGCAGCAGCGTGTGGTCCCGCAACGGCTTGTCCAGGTACATCGCCTGCAGGATGGGCGCGTCGAAGCCCGTCAGAAGCTTGGCCGTGACGATGATCAGCTTCAGCGGGTCGGCCGGGTCGCGGAAGCGATCCAGCAACCGTTCCTCTTCGTCACGTGTGCGGTCGTACTTCGCGTACTCAGGGTGGTCCTTCTTGTCGGACGCCTGCACCGACATCACGATGTCCGAGGCCTCGGGCGGCAGCAGCTTGTCCAGCTCGGCCTTGAACAGCAGGCAGGACTCCCGGTCGAAGGTGACGATCTGGCCCTTGAATCCGTTGGGCTCCACCTTGGTCTGGAAGTGCTCGACGATGTCCTCGCACACCTTTCGGATGCGTTCGGGCGTCTTGACCAGCACGGCCATCTTGGCGGCGGTCTTGGCCAGGTTGTCCTTATCCAGATCCGACAGGCCGCCCGTCAGGTCCTTGTAGGCGGCGTCGAGGGCGGCCTTGTCGATGTGCAGGTCGATCAGTCGGGGCTCGAAGTGCAGCTTCAGCGTGGCACCGTCGCGGATCGACTCTTCGAAGCAGTAGCGGCTCATGTAGCCCTTCTCGTCCTCGTCGGCACCGAAAGCGTAGAAGGTGTTGCGGTCGACACGGTTGATCGGCGTGCCCGTCAGGCCGAAGAGAAACGCATTGGGCAGGGCTTCGCGCATCTTGCGGCCCAGGTCGCCTTCCTGCGTGCGGTGGGCTTCGTCGACCAGCGCGATGATGTTGCTACGCGTGTTCAGCGCCCCGCTGGCCTCGCCGAACTTGAATATCGTCGTGATGATGATCTTGCGCACGTCCTGCGCTAGCAACTGCTGCAGCTTCTCTCGGCTGTCGGCCTTCTCCAGGTTCGGAATTTCCGCCCCAGTGAAGGTGCCGGTGATCTGGCTGTCGAGATCGATCCGGTCCACCACGATCAGCACCGTCGGGTTCTTCAGGCCGGCATGCATGCGCAGCTTTTGTGCTGCGAACACCATCAGCAGCGACTTGCCGGAGCCCTGGAAGTGCCAGATCAGGCCCTTTCTGGGGTAGCCCGTCAGCACGCGCTCGACGATCTTGTTGGCCGCCTCGTACTGCTGGTAGCGGCAGATGATCTTGATGCGGCGCTTCTTCTTGTCCGTCGCGAACAGGGTAAAGCTGCCGAGGATGTCCAGCACGACATGCGGGCGCAGCATGCTCTCGGCCGAGAGCTTGAGGGACTTCAGCGGGTGGTGCTGGCCGTCTTCGCCATTGCCGTCTAGGTGCCACGGCCCCCAGTCCTTGACAGGCAAGCCGATCGACCCGTAGTGGTAGGCCTTGCCCTCGGTGGCTACCGAGAACACGTTGCAGACAAACAGTTCTGGCACGAACTTCTCGTAGTCGTCGTGCACCTGCACCGCGCCGTCGACCCAGCTGATGCACTTCTTGACCGGCGTCTTGGCCTCGATCAGCACCAGAGGCAGACCGTTGACCAGAAGCACCAGATCGGCCCGACGCTCGGTGGGTCCTGCGCGATAGGTGTACTGCTGGGTGACGACGTACTGGTTTTGGTTCGGGTCATCCAGGTCGATCAGCCGCACCGGCACATGTTCGTTGTTCGCGCAGAAGGGCATGGATCGCTCGCCGCGCACCCAGGCGGTCATCTCCTCGTTGGCGCGGATCAGGCCATCGGAGCGCACCGACAGTACGATGGCGCGCAGTTTGTAGAGCACCTCGTCGGCCCGGTCGGGCTGGGCGGCGATCTCAGGGTTCAAGCGGATGAGCGCATCGCGCAGCCACGGCTCGACCAGCACCTCCTGAATCTGGCGCGGCACTTCCGTGGGGGCTGCGTAGCGCCAGCCGATGCCTTTAGGACTAGGCCCGTAGCTGGGCAGGGGTTCCTGAACGGCCCCTCCCGGCGTCGCCTTGATCGGGACTGCAAGCAGGTCGCGGACGTAGGCCTCGACGGTGTTGGACTCGGTGAACATGGGCCTCTCAAGCAAGTGTCTCGGCAAGAAGCCGGTGGCGAATCTCGCCGACAGCGGCCGCACGCTGCGCCGCGGCCGAGATCACTCTTTCGACTGCAACAAGCTCGGAAAGCGTTTGCGATTGATCCTGCTCGCCCGCAACCGGGATTGAGAGTTCGCGCTGCGTTGTTATGCCTACATAGTGCCTGGCAGAAAATGCCTTGTTTTGCAAAAAATGCGGTGGTCACCACTCGCGAGGCTTGGGGGATCGCCGCAGAATGCCGTTGATCTGGCCAGACTTTCCGGGCTCACCACGGTTGCACGCCAAGACCATGCCCATGGGATAAATGATGAGCGAGCGGAGCGTCGTATCGTCCGTTTAGCTGTCGTCGGGGGAGTCAGGCTGCTCGCGTTTGGGTCTCAGGCACGCGGGCTTTCGTGCGGGCGGTCCGCTCACGAACGACGACGCCCAAGCGATGGATATTGCGCGCCAGAATGGCCAGTGCCACATAGCGTTTGAATCCGCGGATTCCATGGTCCGGGCACAGATCGAGTCCGAAATGCTCCAGTCCGTTGATCGCGGATTCCACCGCGGAATGCTTGTGCCGCGCCTGGACAAACTCCGGTGCCGTTTCCCTCGCACAATCAGCGGCCGAGTGGCGGCCTTTTTTGGGTAGGGCGACCAAGTCCAGTCGCTCTTCGAGACGCTGTCGATTCGACGGACTGTGGAACCCCTTGTCGAAGCTGACGACCCGAAGCGAGGGATGTGTCGCCTGGCTTTGCTCGACCATGCTGACCGCGACTTCGTCGTCAGTCTGCTTTTCCATGACTTGGTGATGAAGAACAAAACCGTGCTGGTCTTCGAGAATGCACACGCGCAGTCCCAGTTCTACGGGCACACCAGCCTTCCCTTTGCTGATCCATTCCGTGTGCGGCTCGAAGATCGAGAAGACTTTCTCGTGATGCGGAATCACTTCGCCTGCCAGCACCCGCCGGCGAATCTGGTCAATCTGACGTTCGGCATGGGTGCGGTAGCCGTCTAGCGAACTGAGCATCGCCAAGTCACAGAGCGAGACACCCGGTGTGGCGAGGACTTCAATCCGCGTCTGGTTCGCCCGCTGCAGATAAACGGCAGCCTCCGCAATGTAGTCCTTGTGGGCGTCGCGAATCTCTTCTTTCTTGGCCTCGCGAACGGCTTGATCCTTGGACGTGGAACGTTTGAGCTGCTGGATCTTGCGGTACGACTTCTTGAATTGCCGCAGGTTGTAGCGGCTTTGCCGCCACCCTTTCAAGCCCAGCTTCTCGCTGACCTCGGCGCTGCACTCGATGGTCTTGCGAATCGCGTCATGCAGCAGATTGATGTCGGTCGGAAAATGAACGTCCGTTTCGACGACAAAGGAGTCACAACGCCCTTTGAGGACCTCTTGTGGGCTTTTTTTTAGCAAGCTGTGCCCCGCGCGAACCACGGCGGCATTGATCCGTCCGAGGACCTCCGGCGTGAATAGTCGCAGGTTGTCTTTCAGGGTCTGTAATTCGTACGTGTGCAGATCGTACCAGTCGGCATGCCCCAACATCTGGCGCAACGTCTTGTGCTGATTGGCGAGTTCCTGTAACCGATCGTAGTCCGCATCAAGCCCCAGACGCACCACGCCCAGCACCAGGATCTTCCACTGCTCCATGCCGGGTCGCCCCAGCGCATTGCTCGCCATCTTGCCATCAGCATGACAGGGAAGCACTTCCTGGAGGATGGCAAAGACCTCGTCTCGCAGTTCGCGATGCGTATAGATGTGCTGCAGCCCGACGAGGAGTTTCGGGATGTCGTCCCGCGATTTGGGATCGAGCACGATGGCTTCGATCGGAAACTCGCCCAGACTCGCTTGCCGCTTCATGACTTCCCGCATCGCTTGATCCCTGAACTGAAGTTCGTCCCAAAAAAACCCAAGCTGCAGAGCAAAGTCGCCTTCCGCAGCAATGACCACAAAAATATCAGTTAATAATCAGACATCTAGGAATCCAATCTAAAAGCATATCGCCATGGCATGACAGCCTTCATCCGTCAAAGCGTATTGTAACATACTGATAAATCATGTGTTTTGTTGTTTTCGACCAGACACTACATATGCTCTCGTTGACTGTCTTCCGTACTGGTCTAGAAGCCGCCTGAACCCTGGCGTCTGAAATGCGAAGTAGAGCCAGTCAGGGTCAAGCCTGGATTGCTCAGTCACTCGGTAGTAGGTCACCTGCGGCGTCAGCATAACGAACTCTGTCTCCAGCACTCCGAGTCGGGCGACTTCTCCCACGGTTCCTTTGTGACTCAAGAGAATGTCACCGGACCTGGCGAAACCGATGCGCAAGGTACGAGCGAGTGACTCCGAAATCTTGCTGCATCTCCTGAAGTCCACAGTGCCGCCCCTCAGGTCGGAGGCCATTACGAACGGTACGCCATCAGGGACATAGTCGGAGGCCTTAGGGTGCTTCTCTCCGTGGTTGCCGTCTTGTGGCGGCGCAATCAACCCACTCTCAACCAAAGTGCCAAGTCTTTCTTTGGGAAACGCATTCCACATGCGGTCAAGTAGCGATTGCAACAGTTTTCGTCCATGACTCTCAACTCTGCGACAGGCGTCGACGCAATGATCCAGTTCCTCCATGGCAGCAACGATGCGCCGTTGCTCATCAATCGGCGGCAGCAAGAACTCATACTGGAAGAGCTTCTCTACACTCAACCGCTTGGACATTGTTCCGGCGGCGTGCTTGATCGCATACTGCCAAAAGCGTTCTGTGTTCAGCAAGTACTGAACCATTTCCGGCACGATTCGGCTGTCGCCCTTCGTGCGCAAAGCGATGGCATCACCAGAACAAACACCGTCGAAGTCGGCTACTGCCGCGCGCTTCAAATAGACGTTTCGTCTGGCTACTAGCACATCTCGCTTCTTGAACAATTTCATCGCTGAAACTAGGTCAGCGGTGCTGCCGTAATTCCGCAACCTTGTTTCGCCTGGCTCCATGTGCTCAAGCCCAACAAATCGTTCATGTTCCGATGCCGAAGGGTTGCTCACCCTATCGCTAACCTCCACGCATACATCCGACAGCTTCAGGCAGATGGAGCGCGAGTGAGACCTTTGCTTAGCCATGGTCGCCGCGCTCCAAGGTAGATCCTTCGAGGGTGTCCACAAGCGCATCCATCTGTTGCCAGAAGGCGCGGCCGTGGTCTAGCCATTGGTTCCACACCGAGCGCAGCGACGGCGAGTCGTCATTGCCGTCGACTCCAATGGCTGCAGCCAGGCGCTTCACGTAGAGGGCGATCGACAGGTTGGCCGCATTGGCGCCAATCTCGGCCAGCGCGGCAACCTTGGCAAAGCCGGGCACATCGACAAACGCCTTGTAGGCGGCCAGGATACGTTGCTGGTGTGCGGGCGTGAGGAAGCTCTGTGCGCGCTCGCGGGTGACCTCGTTCACCGCGTCGATGAAGATCACCTTGCCGTTGCGCGCAGCCGTCTTCTTGCGGTTGCAGATGACGATGCACGACTCCATTGATGAGTTGTAGAAGAGATTGGGCCCCATCCCGATGACCGCCTCCACCCAGTCCTGATCGACCATCTTGGCGCGCATGGCCTGTTCCTCGTTGCGGAACAGTACGCCATGCGGCCAGAGCACAGCGCAGCGGCCGTTCGCGGTCAGGCTGGTCAGGATGTGTTGCTGGAAGGCGTAATCGGCGCGGCCCTGCGGCGGCGTGCCCAACGAGTTGCGGCCCCACTTGTCACTGCTCCAGGCTTCGCGATTCCACTGCTTGATGGAGTACGGCGGGTTGGCCAGGATCACGTCGAACTGCCGCAGGCGGTCGCCCTCGATGTGCTTGGGGTCGGCCAGGGTGTCGCCGCGGATGATCTCGAAGTCCTCTACGCCGTGCAGGAACAGGTTCATGCGGGCGATGGACGAGGTGATCAGGTTTCGCTCCTGCCCGTAGAGCTTGAGCGTGCGGTACTCGCCGCCCGAGCGCCGCACTTCGTCCAGCGCCGAAATCAGCATGCCTCCCGTGCCGCAGGTGGGGTCGTAGATCGACTCGCCCGCCTGCGGCGCCAGGAGTTGCGTCATCAGATGGACGACAGTGCGGTTGGTGTAGAACTCCGCTGCCGTGTGGCCGGAGTCGTCGGCGAACTTCTTGATCAGGTACTCGTAGGCGTTGCCCAGTTCATCCTCGGGCACGTTGGCCACCGACAGCGTCTGGGTCGAGAAGTGCTCGATCAGGTTCTTCAGGGTTTCGTCGGGGAGGCGCTCGCGGTTGGTCCAGGGGGCGTCGCCGAAGATGCCGTCGAGCAGATCCGGGTTGGCAGTCTCGATGGCGCGCATGGCCTTCTGGATGGCCGCGCCGACGTTCTTCGGGGTCTGGCGCACGTCGTTCCAGTGTGCGCCCTCAGGGATCTGGAAGCGATGGTTCTCCGCGAACTGCGCATAGGAGAGATCACCGCCTGAGTTGGCCAGCGCCGCCTGGTATTCCTCGTCCCATACATCTGAGACGCGCTTGTAGAACAGCAGGGGGAAGATGAACTGCTTGTAGTCGCCAGCGTCGATCAGGCCGCGCAGCAGCACGGCGGCGCCCCAGAGGTAGCTTTCGAGTTCTTGTTGGGTGATGCGACGCATCAGCTCTCTCCTGCCATTCACGCCGAGACAGGCGTGAAGCGGTTCTGGTTGTTCACCCGAACGACGTGCGTCCAGTCGCTGCCAACAAGGGCGAACAGGACGAACGCTGTTCCGTTGTTGATGAAGTCTTCGTCCAGCACGTAGTGCGCTTTCAAGTTGCAGGTGGAGAACCCTCCGACCCGGGACTCGAACGCGATTCGGCTCAGCTCCAGTCGATCTGCCGCCGACAAGGAGTCCTCGACGGAGGCCCACCGAGCCTTCGACCTTGCGAGTTGGCCCACAAATCCATCGCCGTCGTGGTTGCGGCAGAGCTGTTCGAGAAACCTCCTCATTCCGTCAATGGCTTTGAGGTCGTCCTTGCCGATGGCCTGACTCACTTGAGCCACCCACCTTCCGTCATCACCTGCGCAAGCCGGTCTTCGGCCTCGCGACAGCGGGTCAGCGCCTCTTTGAACGCCGCGATGGCTTCAGGTAGTGGCGGAATGTCTTCCTGCAGTGGCGGCAGGACATAGCGCGAGATGTTCAGCGTCCAGTCCTCGGCCTTGATCTCGTCGAGGCCGACCACCCGGACCGCGTCCGGCACATCGGTAAAGCTGCGATACCAGCCGAAGATCTCGGCGGCGTGCTCGGGCTCCAGGTAGTTCTGTGCGCGCCCCCGGCGGAACAGACGCGACGCATCGGCAATGAGAACCTTCTTTTTCTGCTTGAACGGCTTGCGCCTGCGCAGGATCAGGATGCACGCGGCCAGACTGGTGCCGTAGAAGAGGTTGGGTGCCAGCCCGATCACGGCCTCGACCAGGTCCATCTCCAGCAGCTTCTGCCGGATGCTGCCTTCCACGCCTTTTCGGAACAGCGCGCCCTGGGGCAGCACCACGGCCATGCGGCCAGTTGCGTCGGCCATGGACTTGACCATGTGCTGCACCCAGGCGAAGTCCCCGCTGGATGAGGGTGGCAGGCCGGCGAAGTTGCGACCGAAGGGGTCATTCATCCACAGGTCTTCGCCCCACTTTTCCAGCGAGAAGGGCGGATTGGCGATCACGCAGTCGAAGTTGGCAAGCCGGTCGCCCTCGAAGAAGGCTGGGTTGCGCAGCGTGTCGCCGCGCACCACCTGAAAGTCCTCGATGCCGTGGAGGAACAGGTTCATCCGCGCGATGGACGAGGTGGTGAGGTTCTTCTCCTGCCCGTACAGCTTGCCCCACAGTCGCTTGACGTCGCCGTGCATGTCTTTGACGTGCTGCACGGCAGCCAGCAACATGCCGCCAGTGCCACAGGCCGGGTCGTAGATGGTCTCGGTCTCCTTGGGGTCGAGCATGTCGATCATCAGCCGCACTACGCTGCGCGGCGTGTAGAACTCGCCGGCCTTCTTGTTGGTGGCGTCGGCGAACTTCTTGATCAGGTACTCGTAGGCGTCGCCCAGCAGGTCGGATGTGACGTGGTGGTTGCCCAGCGGCAGCTTCGAGAAGTGCTCAATCAGGTCCTTGAGCAGGGCGTCGGACAGGCGCTCCTTGTTGGACCACTGCGCATCGCCGAACACGCCATACAGCGAGTCAGGGTTGGCCTTCTCGATCTCGCGCATGGCGCGCTGAATCGCCGCGCCGACGTTCGTGGCCTTGGTGCGCACGTCGTTCCAGTGGCAGTCCTCGGGGATCTGGAAGCGGTGTGACTCGGGGAACCAGGCCAGTTGTTCGTCGCCTGTCTCGTCGACGATCTCTTGGTACTCGTCGTTCCAGACGTCGCAGATGCGCTTGAAGAACAGCAGCGGGAAGATGTAGGTCTTGAAGTCGGCCGCGTCCACGGGGCCGCGCAGGATGTTGGCGGACTCCCATAGATGGGATTCGAGTTGCTCAACGGTAACCGTCTGTTTCTGCGCCATCATTGGCCATTTGTTGTTCTCGTGATGGGCCCATTATCCCATTGCAAGGGCGCACCGGATGAGCCTCTTTTCGCGATGGAGTACCCCACGAAACCAAAGCATACGCCAACGCGAAATCTGCCAATCCTCTAGAATTGTCAAGCAAAAACAGCCGCTTGCAAAATCCCTACCCAATTCCCGAAGTCCGGAGGTTTCGAGAGAATTGGCCCGCAAGAGAGCAGATGTGCCATTTGTGGGGTAGGCGAAGTCAGGAGCTCTAAACGAAAAACCCCGCAAAACAAGGCGTTGAGCGGGGTTGTCGTGTTGGCGGCAGAGGGTTTGCGGCCGGTTTCCTGGCGGAGACGAAGGGATTCGAACCCTTGATGCAGGTTTATGCCCGCATGCTCCCTTAGCAGGGGAGTGCCTTCGACCTCTCGGCCACGTCTCCTAGGACGGCGAGATGATATCGGTTTCACCTCGGCCGGTCAAACCCAACTTCGACTTCGGGGGCTTCTCGAGACCGAAGGCCTTGTGCAGTACGCGCACGGCAAGTTCCAGGTACTTTTCCTCGATCACCACCGAGATCTTGATTTCGGAAGTCGAAATCATCTGCAGGTTGATGTTTTCCTTCGCCAGCGCAGCGAACATCCTGCTGGCGACGCCAGGATGCGAGCGCATGCCGACTCCGACTGCTGAAACCTTGCAGGTCGTCGCGTCGCCGCTGACGTCGCGTGCCCCGATTTTCTCCTTGACGCCGTCGAGGATTTGGAGCGACTTGCTGAAGTCGTTGCGATTGACGGTGAACGAGAAATCGGTGGTGCCGTCGCGGCCGATGTTCTGGATGATCATGTCGACGTCGATGTTGGCGTCGGCGATCGGCCCAAGGATCTGGTAGGCAATCCCCGGGCGATCCGGGACGCCCAGTACGGTCAGTTTGGCTTCGTCGCGGTTGAAAGCGATGCCGGAGATGATCGGTTGTTCCATTTGGCCTTTTTCCTCAACAGTGATCAGTGTTCCTGCGCCCTCATCTTCGAAGCTCGAAAGGACACGCAATTTGACTTTGTACTTGCCGGCAAACTCCACCGAGCGGATTTGCAGCACCTTCGATCCGAGACTGGCCATTTCGAGCATTTCCTCGAAGGTGATCGTGTCCAACTTCCGGGCTTCCGGGACAACGCGCGGGTCGGTCGTATACACACCGTCCACGTCGGTATAAATCTGGCACTCGTCGGCTTTCATCGCCGCTGCGAGAGCCACCGCCGAGGTGTCCGATCCGCCGCGACCGAGCGTCGTGATATTGCCTTCCTCGTCGGCACCCTGAAAACCGGCGACCACCACCACGTGTCCGTCGGCGAGGGCCTTGCGGATCCGGCCTTGATCGATCTTCAGGATGCGCGCCTTGGTAAAGGTGCTGTCGGTCAGGACGCCGACCTGCGGACCGGTAAAACTCTTCGCCTTGACTCCTTCCCCGTGCATCGCCATGGCCAACAGGGCGATCGTCACTTGTTCGCCGGTGGAAGCGATGACGTCGAGTTCGCGTGGGTCTGGCGAGGGAGAAATCTCTTTCGCCAGAGCCAAGAGGCGATTGGTCTCCCCAGCCATCGCCGACGGAACCAGAATGATGTCGTGCCCCTGCGCGCGCCAGCGTGCGACACGCCGCGCGACATTCCTGATGCGCTCCGTCGAACCGACCGACGTGCCACCGAACTTCTGTACGATCAATGCCATGGAAGATCCCGTTGAGCAGTGCCAAAAGCCCGCCATTCTAAGACAACGCCGCGCTTGACAGCAAAAAGCCCGGCGCCGAAACCGGCAGGAGGCAGGTCCCGGAGCTGCTGCATCGATGCCGTCGATCCCGCTTGCAATTGCGGATGAAATCCTTATAGTGTGGCGTGTGACATTCCATCCATATGGTATGTCGTGACGGCAGCGACGAGGGGAGCCTGCTGCGAGGCGTCAACCAATAGCAAGAAAGGACTGTCATGAGCACCGTCAAGGTCGTTGAACGGGTCGATCCGCGCGAGATTCGTCGCAGACTCGGCATGAATCAGCAACAGTTCTGGTCGAAGATCGGCGTCACGCAGAGCGGTGGTTCGCGCTACGAGAGCGGTCGCAATATGCCGAAGCCGGTACGGGAACTCCTCCGCCTGGTGCATGTCGAGCAGATCGACATCCAGCGCATCAAGCGCGAGGACTTCGAGGTGGCGGAGTACCTCAAGGCCGAGGATCCGGACCAGTTCAAGGCGCTCAGGAAGGCAGCGAAGAACAAGCTCAAGAAAGCGGCCGCGAAGTCCTCTGCAGACGGCCAGCTTGCTCCCTAGGCGCGAACATCGCACGCGGGCGCAGTGCCCACTCTCCCCACACTGCCGGCTGAAGAGCTTGGTTGCCTGACGCACCGACAGCAACCCCGCAACACAACGTGCACGAGGCTGCCGAGTGTCTCGCGCACCCCTGCCCGGATGGGCATGCGTTGGGCGCTACCGCGGGGCGGCGTCAGTCCGCGAAAGACGCCTCTGCGTCGTGGTTGCGCCGAGGGCTAGCCTTCTGGCGCGCTCGTGGCCAGCATCTCGCGTGCATGCTGGCGAGTGACCGCCGTAATGTCGATGCCGCCAAGCATGCGGGCGATCTCCTCTACCCTCGCCTCATCATCGAGGTAGACGACTCGGCTGCGCAACTGTTCCCCTGCCAGCTCCTTGCTGACCTGCCATTGCCAGTGGGCACGCGCTGCCACCTGTGGCAGATGGGTCACACACAGAACCTGTCGCTGATTGCCCAGCTCGCGCAGCAGGCGCCCGACCACCTCGGCAACGCTGCCACCGATGCCGACGTCGACTTCGTCGAAGATGAGGGTCGGTACTGCGGCGGCCTGGCTGGTGACGACCTGGATTGCGAGACTGATACGCGAAATCTCACCGCCGGAAGCGACCCTGGCCAGTGCGCGCGCTTCGCTGCCAGCCAAGCCGGCGATGCGAAACTCGACCTGTTCCATGCCATTCGCACCGCCTCCATCGACCGCCAGCAGAGCCACCTCGAAGCGTCCGCCACCGAGCGCGAGCTGCTGCATCACCTGGCTCACTTCACTGCCGAGTTGTCTTGCTGCCGCTTGCCGACCGGCGGAAAGCCGTCCGGCAAGCGCTTCGTAGGCGGCCTTGCTGGCGGCCGTGCGTGCGGCGAGCGCGCCGATGTCGGCAGTCTGCCCGAGCACCCTCAGCCTTTCCAGCCAGCGCTGCAGCAGATCGGGCAAGTCCTCGGGCGCGCAGCGGAACTTCCGCGCGCAAGAGAGAACGGCATCGAGCCGCCGCTCGACCTCGCTCAAGCGCCGTGGGTCCAGATCGATCCGGTCACCATAGCGACGAAGAGCCGAAACCGCTTCGCCCAGTTCGGCTTGTGCCGATTCCACGAGAGCGGCCACTTCCGCGATCGCCTGGTCATAGTCTGAGAGCTCGCCGAGTCGATGGCTCACCGCCGCCAGGCGCGCGTCGCAGGCGGCATCGCCCGCAGCCAGCTCCTGCAAGGCAAACTGGACGCCGTCGACGAGGCTGGCCGCATGTGCCAGGCGCTTGTGTTCCTGGTTCAGAAGCGCCCATTCGTCGCGGCAAAAGGCGAGTGTCTGCAGTTCACGCACCTGCCACTCGAGCTGTTCGGTTTCGCGTGCCAGCGCCTCGGCTCCATCGCTGGCTGCCGCCAAGGCAGCCCGTGCCTTCTGCCAGCTGCGCCAGGCGGCGGACACCTCCACCTGCAGCGATTCGAGCCGCCCATGCCCGTCGAGCAAGGCACGTTGCGCGTCGCTGCGCAGGAGCGATTGATGGGCGTGCTGGCCATGGATGTCTACCAGCGACTCAGCCACCTCGCGCAGCTGCTGTACCGTCGCCGGCGAGCCATTCAGGTAGGCGCGCGAACGACCGCTGCGGTCGACCACCCGTCGCAGCAGCAGGCCTGCCTGCGTGTCGAGATCATGCGCCAGCAGCCAGGCCGCGGCATCGGGCGCGCCGGCGAGGTCGAACTCGGCGGTGACTTCAGCGCGCTCGCAGCCGCTGCGGATCAATCCGCCGTCGGCGCGCTCGCCGAGGGCAAAGGCGAGTGCGTCGACGAGGATCGACTTGCCGGCACCGGTTTCGCCGGTGAGTGTTCCGAAGCCCGCCTGCAAATCGAGTTCCAGGCGGTCGACGAGGACGAAATCACGGATCGTCAGGCGACAGAGCATGGCATTCCCGTCCGGCGGCCGCGCTAGTGTTCCTTCGGCCGTTCGCTCCAGTGCAGCTTCTGGCGGAGCATCGCGAAATAGCTGTAGGCCGGTGGGTGCAGCAAGGTGATCGAGTACTCGGAGCGTCGTATGCGGACGGTGTCAGCGTTCTTCAGGTCGGCGGTCACCTGGCCGTCGAAGTGGGCGCGCGAGTCGGTCGCGTGGACGATACGGATTTCGATCTCGGCGCGGTCACCGACCAGGATCGGCCGGTTCGTCAGTGCGTGCGGGCAAAGAGGCACCAGTGCAATGGCCGAAACCCCAGGGTGCAGGATTGGGCCATTGGCCGACAGGGCATAGGCCGTGGACCCGGTCGAAGTGGCGACGATCAGGCCATCCGAGCGCAGGTGATAGATGAACTCGCCGTTGATGAACAACTCGAACTCGATCATCCGGCCGATGGCTCCCTTGTCGACGACGACGTCGTTCAGCGCCAGGTTGCAGACGATGCTGCGGCCTTCGCGGCTGACCTCGGCATCGAGCAGCATGCGCGTCTCGGGGGTGAAACTGCCATCCAGCAGGTCGTCCATGCACGCCAGCATCTCGGTGCGGGCAATATCGGTCATGAACCCCAGGCGGCCCTGGTTCACGCCGACCAGCGGCACGCGATAGCGCGCGAGTTGTCGTGCCGCATTGAGCATGGTGCCATCGCCGCCAACGACGATCGCCAGGTCGGAGTGGGCGCCGAGCCAGGGAAAGTTGCCGCTCGCCCAGCTTCCGAGCGCCAGGTGCGAGACGACGTTGCCGGCCGTTTCCTCTTCGATCAGGACGGTAATGCCACGCTCGTGCAGGTAGCGTGCCAGCAAGCGGATCGATTCGGCAATCTCCGGACTGTGGTACTTTCCCACCAACGCGATCGTTCGCGGTGGCGGAGCGCAGTCGGCCGAAGCTTGCTGAAAGGCATTGGTCATGGGTCCGAATTAAACCACAATTCGACTGGCAACCGCGGCACAGCGCGGTTGCGGCATTTTTTGTAGAATCCCGGACATGCTCGACGATCGCGCACGAACACTCCTCAAGACCCTGATCGAACGTTACATTGCCGAAGGTCAGCCGGTCGGCTCGCGCGCGCTGTCGCGCTGTTCCGGCCTTGAGCTGTCGGCTGCGACGGTGCGCAACGTGATGGCCGACCTTGAGGACATCGGCCTGATTGCCAGTCCGCATACGTCCGCCGGCCGTGTTCCGACGGCGCGCGGCTATCGCTTCTTCGTCGACAGCCTGCTGACCGTCAAGCCGCTGGAACCGGACAAGCTGCAGGCCATCGAGGGCCAGTTGCTGCCGACGCAGCCGCGGCAACTGATCAGCAATGCGTCACACCTGCTCTCCGGATTGACCCGTTTCGCCGGCATTGTCATGGCACCGCGCCGGCCAACGCTGCGGGTTCGTCAGATGGAGTTCGTCAGCCTGTCCGAGCGGCGCGTGCTGCTGATCCTGGTGACGGCCGACGGCGACGTGCAGAATCGCTTGCTGTTTACCAACCGTGGGTACACCCCTGCGGAACTGGTCACCGCCACCAACTACCTGAATCAGCATTTCGTCGGACACGATTTCGAGCACATGCATGCGCGTGTCCGAGACGAACTGAGGGAACTGCGCGGCGACCTGCAGGCGCTGATGGCGGCTGCGCTGACGGCCGGTGACGAGGTGATCCGAGGCCCGGGCGAGCGCTATGTGATTTCCGGTGAACGCAACCTGCTTGGAGTCGAGGAGTTCTCGTCGAACATGCAGCGACTGCGCGAGCTGTTTGACCTCTTCGAACAGCAGACTGCGCTGATGCAACTGCTCGACCTGACGCAGCGAGCCGACGGCGTGCAGATCTTCATCGGCGGGGAGTCCGGTCTGGCTCCGCTCGACGAATGCAGCGTCGTCACGGCACCCTATGAGGTCGATGGCGAGGTGGTCGGCTCGGTGGGCGTCATCGGCCCGACGCGAATGGCCTACGAGCGGGTGATCCCGATCGTGGACATCACCGCCAAGCTGCTCTCGTCGGCGCTCAGCTACCAGGCCAACTCCTGATGTCGCGCTATCTCGCTGAACCGGTGTATCGTCACGGCTCGCCGCCGCTGACCGCCATCCTGCTGATCAACCTCGGGACTCCGGAAGCACCCACGAAAGTCGCCGTGCGGCGCTACCTCGGCGAGTTCCTGGCCGACCCACGGGTCGTCGAGATCCCGCGGCCGTTGTGGTGGCTGATTCTCAACGGCATCGTCCTCAATACCCGCCCCGGACGCTCTGCGAAGAAGTACGCTGCCGTGTGGACGGCGGACGGGTCGCCGCTGCAGGTTCATCTGGCACGCCAGGCGACACTGCTGCGCGGCTTTCTCGGCCAGGCCGGACACCGCGTCGCGGTCGAGTACGCCATGCGCTATGGCCAGCCGTCGATTCCGGCGACACTGTCACGGCTCAAAGCCGAGGGCTGCACACGCATCCTCTTGTTGCCGCTCTATCCGCAGTACGCTGCCAGCACGACTGCGAGCGCGTTCGACGCCGTTGCTGCCTGGCTGCGCGGTGTGCGCAACCAGCCGGAAATGCGCAGCATCCGGAGTTTCGCCGACCACCCGGGCTACATCGCCGCGCTGGCTGCCAGCGTCCGCGAGCACTGGGCAAGCCACGGTCGGCCGGCTGCCTCCTATCGTCTGTTGATGAGCTTTCATGGGCTGCCCCGCTACACCCTCGACCGCGGCGATCCCTACCATTGTGAGTGCCAGAAGACCGCACGCCTCCTCGCCGAAGCGCTTGGTCTCGGCAAGGAGGCGCATCTGGCCTGCTTTCAGTCCCGCTTTGGTCGCAGCGAATGGCTGCAGCCCTACACCGTGGCGAGCCTGCGTGCGCTGGCCAAGGAGGGCGTACACAGGGTCGATGTGATCTGTCCCGGGTTCACGGCGGACTGCCTCGAGACGCTCGAGGAAGTGGCCATCGAGGGCAGGAGCGAGTTCCTGCATGCCGGCGGCAGAGAGTACCACTACATCCCCTGCCTGAACGAGCGGGACGACTGGATCCACGCGCTGGCCCAACTGGCTGCCAACCATCTCCAGGGTTGGCCGACGCGCGAAGCCCCCGATGCAGCCGCCCTTGAGCTGAGCGCCCTGCGCGCTCGCGCCCTCGGCGCCCCATCCTGAAGCTTGCCGCGGCGGTCAGGCAGGCGCCGGGAAGCGGCGGTCCCGGCGGCGACAAGGGCGGTGTTTGCGATCCCGCCTTCGCCTTCGCTGAGGGCCGTCGTCGGGTGGGGCGGGAGCGCTAGCCGAGAGCTTTTCCGCTCCCGCCGTGCAGGGCTCAGTCCATGGCCTCGTACAGCGGCAGAGTGAGGAACTCCGGGTAATCCGGCGTCAGAGACATCCTGTCGAAAATGACCGCCGCCTGGTCGTAGGTCGCCGTTTCCTCTCCTTGGGCGCTGACGGTAGCCTTCACCCTGGCCAGCTCCTCGGCGATCATGCCGCGCACCATGTCGGCGGTCACCTTGCGCCCGTCGTCGAGGACTCCCTTCGGCGAAACCACCCATTGCCACACCTGCGAACGGGAGATCTCGGCGGTGGCGGCGTCTTCCATCAGGTTGTGGATCGGCACGCAGCCGTTGCCCGCCAGCCAACTGCCCAGGTAGTGGATACCGACGTTGATGTTGTTGCGCACGCCCGCCTCGGTGATTGGCTGCGACGGCTGGAAGTTGAGGAAGTCGGCAGCCGTGAAGTTCTCGTCGCGCTGCTTTTCCCATTGGTTCGGGCGGTCACCGAGAACCTTGCGAAACTCTTCGGCGGCGATCGCGACCAGGCCGGGGTGCGCCACCCAGCCGCCGTCGAAGCCGTCGTTGGCGTCGCGCGTCTTGTCGTGCCGGATGCCGGCGAGCGCTTTCTCATTCGCCACCGGATCATTCTTGATCGGAATCAGTGCGCTCATTCCGCCCATCGCCGGCGCCCCGCGCTTGTGGCAGATCTTGACCAGTTGCAACGCATAGCTGCGCATGAAGGGCACTTCCATCGTGATCGCACCGCGGTTGGCGAGGCAGAAGTCGGGATTCTTCTTGAATTTCTTGATGCACGAAAAGATGTAGTCCCAGCGGCCGGCATTGAGGCCTGCCGAGTGCTCGCGCAGCTCGTAGAGGATCTCCTCCATCTCGAAGGTGGCAAGAATCGTCTCAACGAGGACGGTTGCCTTGATCGTACCCCTGGGCAGACCGATGTGCTCCTGGGCCATGATGAAGATGTCGTTCCACAGACGGGCCTCGAGGTGCGATTCCATCTTCGGCAGGTAGTAGAACGGGCCGGCGCCTCGCGCGATCTGCTCGCGGGCGTTGTGGAAGAAAACCAGGCCAAAGTCGAAGATGCCGCCGGAAACCCTTTGCCCATCGACGGTGACGTGCTTCTCGTCGAGATGCCAGCCGCGCGGGCGGATCTGCAGGGTGGCGACCTTCTCGTTGAGTGCGTACTCCTTGCCGGCCTCGTTGGTGAATGAGAGTTGCCGACGGATCGCCCGGAACAGGTTGAGCTGGCCCTGTACCTGATTGTCCCAGTTCGGACTGTTGGAATCCTCGAAGTCGGTCATGTACGAATCGGCGCCGGAATTGTAGGCGTTGATGATCATTTTCGCTTCGACCGGACCGGTGATCTCGGTTCGACGACACGCGAGTGCCGCCGGCAGTGGCGCGATCTTCCACTCACCCTCGCGGATGTGGCGCGTTTCCGGCAAAAAGTCCGGCATTTCGCCGGCGTCGATCCGCGCCTGGCGATCCCGCCGCGCCTGCAGCAACTCCTGCCGGCGGCCTTCGAAGGCCCGATGCAGCTTGGCGACCAGCGCCAGCGCATCGCGCGTGAGAATGTTTTCGTATCCGGGTCTGATCGGGGCGTTTACTTGCATTCCGGCGGGCAGATCGAGGCTCATTGGGCGGCTCCTGTCGATGAGTTATGATGCAGTGCAAGAATTCTATTCGACGCGCAGGACAAAGATAAGATCGACTGGAATCAAAGTATCTTTTACTCTGGGTAATGAATGGCACGATGGACCATCTCAAGCAGATCGAGGCCTTCGTCAACGCGGCGACACGTGGCAGCCTGTCAGCGGCCGCGCGACTCGAGGCGGTCACGCCGGCGGTGATCGGGCGGCGCCTCGATGCCCTCGAGGCCCGCCTCGGCGTCAAGCTGCTGCTGCGCACGACACGCAAGCTGTCGCTGACCTTCGAAGGGCAGGCTTTTCTCGAAGACTGCCAACGGATCCTCAACGACTTGGCGAATGCCGAGGCGGCGGTTTCACTCGGTGGCGTTCAGGCCAGTGGCCACTTGCGAGTGTCGGCACCCGCCGGCTTCGGGCGGCGTCACGTGGCTCCGCAGGTGGCGGCGTTCATGCGGTCGAACCCGGAGGTCAGCGTTCGCCTCGATCTCACCGATCGGCTCGTCGACCTTGTGAACGAGGGCGTCGACTGTGCCGTGCGCATTGGCGAACTGGCCGATTCGCGTCTGGCGGTGAGCAAGCTTGGCGAGATGAGGCGTCTGGTCGTCGGTAGCCCGTCGTACCTTGCAAGCCACGGAATTCCCGCGACTCCCGCCGATCTCGCGCGACACAACTGCCTTTCGCTCGGGCAACAGCGGGGCTGGGCGCTGCGCGAGACGCCTGCTGGCGAGGTCGTGAACCACAAGGTCGCGGGGAACTTCGAGTGCAATGATGGCGCTGTGCTGCACGAATGGGCACTCGCCGGCAAGGGGTTGGCGTGGCGCTCGTTGTGGGAGGTGGGAGACGACCTGCGGCGGGGGGATCTGGTTTCCGTGCTGGACGACTATGCCGCGCCAGCCGTCGGCATCCATGCCGTTTTTCCGCAGTGGCGGCACCTCCCGTTGCGGGTCCGTCTGTTCATCGACCATGCCAAGAGGACTTTCGGCGACCCGCGGTACTGGGAAACCTGAAAGGGCCAGAGCGAGAAGACGACGCGCCGCCGGCGTACCGGCGTCGCCGCCCGACCGGCCGCTGCCGCGGCGATCACTGGCTGTTCTCGGCGGCTTTCTTGGCGGCGCGCAGGAGGGCTTTCCTGGCTTTTTCGGCACGAATGTGCGCCAAGGCCTGCGCCTTGTTGCACTCCTTGCAATAGGAATGCAAACCGTCCGAACTACGCGCATTCTTGTGGAAGTCAAGCACGGGCTTCTCCTGCTTGCACTTGACACAAATCTTGGTTTTCACTGGACTGGTCGAGGATTCCATCAGGAGATCAGAAAGGCATTCCATTATCAGTATCACTAATGAATTTCGCGTTGCGTTCAACTTCATTCCTGCTCTCGGCGAGGGCGCTTGAAGCCCGTGGCGGGACGGCGTCGGACCACAGTTGCTGCCGCCACGAACCTCCGTCCGCAGCTGAAAACCGTTCAGCGGTGGGCATTTGATCCATGTCTGGCGCTTGGCGCAGTAGCGGAGGGCTGGCGTCCGGCAATGGCATACCGCAACACTGGGTGCTCCGTCGCCGACCGTCGCGCGCCGCTGCGGCGCACGTTGCCGCGAGATAGAATAAGCAAGATCTATGCCATTAAATCAGTTTAGCTTATTCTTCAGTGCGTTGGCTCAACGGGATCGCGGTGCGCGTCGTTGGCCACTGGCTAGATGTAAAGAATCCTGACAGTCGTCGGGATGCCGGCCGCAAGACGAGCGCTCGCCCCTCGGTCGATGACCCGCCTGATGGTCGATGACGTGCGGCCGGCTGGCACCTGCCGGATCAGAGCCTGGTGCCTGGTGGTGTCTGGCGGCAAGTGGGCCAGAGCGCGGTTGACCTGCTGCGGCGCGGTCGGGTCTGCCGGCGGCGCCTCATGCCCCTGCCGGTCGCTACCGACGCGCCGTCGGCGGGTGTCTGCAGGGCAGTATCGCCGACATCCCCAGTCAGAACGTGGCTGGCGGTGGCTCCAGGCGTGCCAGCAGCGCGTCGACGTCCACGCTGTCGATCTGCTCCGGCTGCATGTGCTTGCGGGCGTACTCGAGATGGACGCCGGCGCGCAGGAAAAGGGCGAACAGTTCGCCGTCGATATGCTGTTCCTGTTGCATGCGAACCATGATGGCCAGCGCCGCCGAGAGTGTCTTGCCCGTCTTGTACGGCCGGTCGATCGCCGTCAATGCCTCGAAGATGTCGGCAATGGCCATCATCCGCGCCAGTGGGCTCATCTCGTCGCGTCGCAGTTGCCGTGGGTAACCGCTGCCGTCCATCTTCTCGTGATGGCCGCCGGCAATCTCCGGCACTTGACGCAGGTGCTTCGGAAACGGCAGTTGCGAGAGCATCATCAGTGTCTGGATGATGTGCTCATTGATCTTGTAGCGCTCCTCGTCCGTCAGTGTTCCGCGGCCAACCGACAGGTTGTAGATTTCGCCGCGGTTGTAGAGGAGTTCGGGGACCCTCATCCGGAACCCCCAGCGGTTGTTCTCGGGGAACCGGTCCTGCTGTCGTCGCGGCACGAGGTGCTCCGGCTTGTCCGCCAGCAGCGGTTCGGCAACCGGCAGTGCAGCGGCCTCGCCCGACTCCTTGCGCAGCCGTTCTTCACGGGCGATACCGATCCGGTCATCGAGCGTGCGCAGCCAGCTTCTGGCGGCGATCGTCCGCAGCCGCTCGACATCGTGCTCTGCCATGGACTCGCCGCCCTCGTTGCAGCGGGCGACGAAGGCGAAGTCGTCGTCCAGTTGCTGCCACGCAGCGAGCAGCCGGCTCTCCGCGACCGCAGCGTCCTCGCCGCCGGCAACGGCCCGCAGGCAGTCGATCTCCGCGTCGCGCTTGAGGACCTCGAAGCGCATCCGCACTTCATGGATGCGGTCGTGAATGCTCTCCAGTTTGGTTGCCTTGTCGACCACGTACTCCGGAGTGGTCACCTTGCCGCAATCATGCAGCCACGCGGCAACGTGCAATGCCTCCCGGTCATCCTGGCTGAGATCGAAGTCCCGATAGGGTCCGCTGTTCGCAGCACACGCCGCATCGGCGAGCATTTGGGTCAGCTCCGGAACCCGCGCGCAATGCCCCCCCGTGTAGGGACTCTTCGCGTCGATCGCGGCGGCGATGAGTTGGATGAAGGCAGCGAAGAGATCCTTCTGCGCCTTGATCAGCGCCTTGCTCTCGAGCGATACCGCGGCCGATGCCGAAAGGGCCTTGACGAAGCTCAGGCGATCGGCATCCGTTTCGCTGTCACCGAACAGTATCATTGCACCAACCAGTTCGGCGCTTCGGTTGAGCAGCGGTACGGCGATCCCGTATCGGAACTCCAGCCACTCCGTTCCCTTCAGGCCAAGGGCAGCGTGATCCTCTGCCCGCAGCCTGCCGCTGCGCGCCGCCCGTGCGGCCAACGCGTCGCCGAGCAAGGGGCCACCGCAGCCGATGCCGACGGTTGCCAGCCCGGCGGCGCCCACCTGCCCGGCGTGCTGCAGTGCGGCTGCCGGCTGCAACTCGTCATCTTCGGCAAGATAGAGGATGCCGGCACCGGCTCCGGCAGTTTTCATGGTATCCGCCAGGAGGTGCGGCAGGAGTCGATCGAAGTCCTGCTCGGCGGCGACCGCCTGGCTGATGTCGACGAAACGACGGATCGTTCGCTTCATGCCGTCCATCGTCTGTGCCAGCTCGCTCACTTCCTTGATCGAGGAATCCAGGACGATCGGCCGTACGAACTCGAAGTGCCGTATCGCCTCCGCTTCACCCGCCAGGCTACCCAACGAGCGCGACACCGCCTGCGCCAGAGCCCAGGTCAACGGCACCGTCAGCAGGAGGACGAGCAGCGTCGCCAACGCCGAGTGCCGCACCAGGCGAAGCGCGCCGGCCAGCAGTTCCTCCTCGGGGATGGCGGTCACGATGTACAGTTCCACCGGGCTCTCGAGCAACAGCCGGTCGACCGACGCTCGCCATTCCTGCCCGGCTGTGCTGACGGCGAGCATGGCCGTCTGCCGGCCCTGCATGTTGCGCACCGTATCGAGCACCGGGACCAGTGCCGGCACCCCGAGCTCGTCGAGCCGCGCCAGGGAAGCGTGCTCACCATCGGCGGCGGGCGTGAGTACCATGCGCCGTGCCTCCTCGTAGGCAAGCACGCGGCCCTCACCATTGACCATCGCGATGGCGGTCGCGGGCGTCACCTTCTGTCGCGCCAGAGCCTCGCCCAGGGTGTGCAGCAGGATGTCCGCCGCAACGACGGCACGCCCGCCATCGGCGATGTGCGCCAGAGTGGTGCCGACCCGCTGGCTCGAGAAGAAGAGGTAAGGGGCAGTCTCGACGAGTCTGGCCTCATGCCTCGCCTGCGTGAACCAGGGCCGCTGGCGCGGGTCGTAGGTGGCGGCGTAATCGGGACGGTCGTCCCGTCGCAGCAGTCGCAGCTCGTCGTCGAAGTACATGAACACGCCACGCGCCACCGGCGTCGTCCGCTCGATGCTTTGCACGACATAGCGTGCGGCGCTCGGCGCGCGCGCTCGCTCACCGGCACTGCCGTGGCCGATGCGTCCGAGCAGGAAGAAATCACCATTGTCGTAACCGACGTAGAGCGAGGACAGCGCCGGCGAACTGTCGAGGGCGATGCGCAGGAACTGCAGGCTCTGCAGCCGCTGTGCGAGCGATCCGGCGCTGCTCACGCTCTGCTGGCTCAACAGGCGGGTCGCCATCTGGGCCGGGTCGATGAGCAGCCGCATCTCGAGCAGGGTCTCCTGGCTGATGCGCGATGTCAGGCCAGCCGCCGAGCTTTGCAGGAGCGAACTGCTCAAGCGGTAGCCAATCCCAGCCAGAACGGCGCAGACGCCGACGATCAACGCCAGAAACAAGGTCGAGATATGGATGTGTAGCGGATAAGGGCGGCGCATGTCGATGGGCTGGTAACGATAACGAATCCGGATCACCGGCAAGACACTGTGCACGACGTCGGGTCTGCCGTGCCCGGACCTCTCCGCGGCTTGCCCGTCCTGTGCACTCCGTTCGGTGAAATTTCGCTGCTTTGTCCAAAGCCTGTACGATACCCGCCTTTCAGGAGCAAAGCATGTCCGAGGCAACCAGCGCCAGCGCGAAAAGGCGGCCGGATTTCGAGCGCAAGATCGTCACGCCGCAACAGCTCGCGGAGGGCGTCGCCAGCCTGCCGCGGCCGCTGGTATTCACCAACGGCTGCTTCGATGTTCTCCACCGGGGCCACGTCACCCTGCTCGCCGAAGCGCGGTCACTGGGCGCGGCGCTGGTCGTCGCGCTCAACGCCGATGCGTCGGTCCGGCGCCTCGGCAAGGGCGAGGGGCGACCGGTGAACAGCCTCGCTGACCGCCTGGCGATCATCGCCGCGCTGCAGGCGGTGAGCCTGGTGACCTGGTTCGACGAGGATACGCCGCTGCAACGGATACTCGATTGTCGGCCGGACATCCTCGTCAAGGGCGGTGACTGGCCGGTCGAGCGGATCGTTGGCAACAGCGAGGTCACCGGCTGGGGTGGCCGCGTCCTTTCCCTGCCCTTCATCCACCAGACGTCGACCAGCGGCCTGCTGGAGAAGATCAGGCGCCTCTGACCCGCTGGCAGTGCACGGCGCAGGAGTGACTTGCCGCCAGCCGCGCCGGCCTGCCGGTCGCGCTTTGCGGCAGCTTTGGCCGCGACTTCACCCGCTCAGGGCAGCCTTGAGCGAAGCGACGTCTTCGGTCGATTCGGAGAGCAGGGTCGCCAGTGCTGCACGGTCGAAGAACGCACTCGCGATGCTGGCATCGGGCAGCTCGCAGAAGGCAGCGTCGCGCCAGCCGTGTTCGGCGTTCGCCAGCCGGTTGGCGACGAAAACGACGTCGGCCAGCGTCGAGAGGCTGCTCACCGGCCGCTCCTGTTCGTGCTCCTGGACCACCAGCACCAACTCCTCGGGCATGCCCATTGCCGCGAGCAGGGCATGCCCGATGTGGTCATGCCAGTCCGCCAGCAACTGGTGCAGCTCGCGTGGACTGGCTACCAATTCCGGGAAACTCACGGCTCGCGAAAGCAGATAGAAGACGCCGATGTCGTGCACCAGGCCGGCAAACAACGCTTCGTCGACATTGATGCGGGTGAAGCGGCGGGCCAGCACGCGCGACAGCGCTGCGACGTGCATCGTGTGCTCCCACAGCCGGCCCGACAGGGACTGGAATGCCGCCATCTTCTTGGAATTCAGAAGCTGTTCCATGGCCACGGCAAACGAAACCGTGCGCACGGCTTCCATGCCGACGCGCGCGATGGCGCTCCTGACGTCGACGATCGGACGCCCGCTGCGATTGATCGCCGCCGAGTTGGCGAGGCGGATGACCTTGGTGCTCATCAGCGGTTCCGCAGCGACCAGCCGACCCAGGTCGTCCACTGTCAGCTGGGGGTTCTTCAGGGCTGTGCGAACCTGGAAGGTGATGTCGAGAAAGGTCGGGAAAGAGACGACCTCACCCGAGAGGTCGCGAGCGATGTCTTCCAGAATCCTGAAGCTCAATTGGTTGCTCATCGGTGCATGATCCTTGGCATCGTGCGTGGGTGTCTGGTGCCGTCAGTGCGTCGCGCGACACCGGGGCGGGGGGGCCGGTTTTGCCGGCCAGCTTCGGGATTCTGCCTCAAGACGATCTGCCGCGAAGTGGTTACCGGAGATTGCGAAGTGCGACCCGGGCAAGCCGCCGAGGCCCTTCAGCCCTTCTTCAGCAGTTCCCTCAGGTTGGCGAACGGCTGCCCGGTTGCCGGTGCCTTCGTTCCCCCGGTCGTGGCGCTGACGCCAGCCTGTCGGGCTGCATCTGCGTCGAGCTGCCGCGAGTGCTCGTTGTCGTGACAATAGAGACACAGCAGCTCCCAGTTGCTGCCATCGCTGGGGTTGTCGTCGTGATTGTGGTTGCGATGGTGGACCGTCAGCTCGCGCAGGTTTCGGTGGGTGAACTCGCGACCACAGCGGCCGCAAACCCAGGGATAGATCTTCAGCGCCCGCTCGCGATAGCCAGCCTCACGCGCCACGCGGCTGCGCACGGCATCGGCGATCAGGCGATCGGTCGTTGCCGTCTTGTCGTTGTTCATCGTCGGTCTCCCTTGTCGTTGCCGGGATGGCTGGCAGCAGGTCTGCCTGGCGCTCAGATATGTGCCGCAATCAGCGGGATGCGCATCTCGCTGGCGCTGATGCCCCCGTGCACGCCGAGCATGGCGAAGTGCCGTTCGCCCGGCAGCCAGTCCTTGATCGTCCAGTTGTCCTTCATCAGCAAGGTATAGTCGCCGATTCGCGACAGCAGGCGTGGATGCCACGGCGGAGGTCCGAACCAGCCGGCGGCAACCAGATGCTCGCTGGCATACAGGTGAACGGCACGCGACAGGTGGCGGCGCACGTAGGCCTCAAACGCCGGCCGGTCGCTTTCGGCGACGTAGCAGTAGGCAACCCGGCGCTCGCCGCACAGGGGCCGCTGCAGGAGAGCGGCGAGCCTTGGGTGATCGTCGAGGCTGATGACCCGCCGTGCGGGCGAATCGATGAAGCCGTGATCGGCGGTGACCAGCAGCCAGTTGTTGCTGCCGCGCAGGACGCGCAGGAGTCCGCCGAAACCGGCATCGAGATCGGCCAGTGCACGTTGCGCCTGCCGGCTGTCACTGCCGTAGTGATGCGACAGACTGTCCAGTTCGGGGTAGTAGGCGTAGATGTAGCGTGGCGAGCCGCTCTCGAGCAGGAGCTGGGCAAGACAGGAGTACATCTCCGGCAAGGTGGCATAGGCAGCTACCCGTGCCCCGCGCGAGTGCCAGGCATTGAACGGGCTGCCGGCGATGCTGTGCGGCGCGACGACCCAGCACTCGCGTCGCAGCGCCTCGAACAGCGAAGCATGCGAAAAGAGCTGCGCCGGCAGCTGCTCCGGCGGCAGGCGCGGCGCTTCCTGGCGTGGGGTCAACGGCAGGATGGCCAGAGTCTGGTCGATCTCGTCGAGGTGCATGTGCCAGCCGCTGAGGCCATGCTGGGCCGGAGCGAGACCGCTCATGACGGTCGTGATGGCGCTGGCGGTGGTCGACGGAAAAACCGAAGTCATGCTGCCGACGAGGTGGTGCCGCAGCTGCGTGCTGCCCGGATGACGGGTCAGCATGCGCAGTCCGAGCCCATCGACCAGCAGCAGGAGGATATTGCGGGCGCCGGCAAGGGCATCGGCGCCCAACGCCGCCAGCGGCGGATAACGCCGCTCGTTGCTGCCACAGGCGGTAGCGATGCTTTGCATCAGATTGACCAGGCCGCCGCCGGCGTAGTCGGGAAGGAGCGTCGAGCCCATGGTGCGTCATTCTACGCCAAGCGAGGGACTGCCGGCCGGGAAGCCCCGGGGTGGCGCCGCGCTGCGTGGGGACTCGCTGGCCGACAGCGATCGGCCGTCGCGCAGTGGGTTGCCGATTCACCAGCTGGTCGCTGCTCCGAGGCTCCCTCTCGTTGCCGGCAGCCTGTCGCTGGCGACGAAGAGGATACGACCATCACGTTCCTCGCGGCGCGTCACTCGTCCGGCGTGCTCGAGTCGGTTGAGGTGGGCGATCGCTTCCCCCATGGCAAACATCATCTGATGCGCGTCAAGCTCGCGCTCGAACAGCGTCGGCAGGAGATCGGCAGCGCTGCGTGGAGTCCGGCAATTCTCTTCGAGCAGGCGCAGACGGTCCTCGTGATGGGCGTGCAGGGCATTGACCCGGTCCACGATGCCGTGGAAAGGCAGTCCGTGCGAAGGCAGTACGAGCGTGCAAGGCGGTAGATCGCGGTAGCGGTCGATCGACTGCAGGTAGTCAGCCAGCGAATCGGCCTCGGGAGTGACGGCAAAGACGCTGATGTTGGTCGAGATCGTCGGCAGCAGCATGTCTCCGGAGATCAG
>WBZM01001014.1_pt1 | contig 31402 bp, 31 predicted proteins | sample 5204271 | NCBI WGS metagenome assembly WBZM01 (sample SAMN12344346, study PRJNA552823) | activated sludge metagenome | biome: Activated sludge suspended growth; feature: Nitrification reactor; material: Wastewater; isolation source: activated sludge from nitrification reactor of wastewater... | reverse complement strand
GCGCACGCGGCTGCGCGTGGCCGGCTACGCGCCGGCGCTGGATGCGACGCGGGTAGACCTCTTTCCGGAAACCGGGCGCTCGCACCAGTTGCGGGTGCACCTGCAGGCCATCGGCCACCCCATCCTCGGCGACGAGCTCTACGCGCCGCCCGAGGTCTTCGCGCACGCCCCGCGCCTGCTGCTGCACGCGGCGTTTTTGGCCTTTTTTCACCCGTCGACCGCGACAATGCTCAGGGTGGAGAGTCCGGCGCCGTTCTGACAATTGGCTGGGCATCGGGCATAAGACAGGACCCGCAGATCGGCGGGGCCACGATCCCGATCGACGGCCAGTCGTCAATCAGGAGAATGCCAACTCAACCTTGCGCCCGGCCCTCGCTGCCAGCGTCACCAGCATGTCGAGACTGAATTTTTCCCACTTGCCACGTACCAGGTCGGATATCCGGGATTGGCCGACGTGCAGATGCTTTGCCGCCTCCTGCTGAGTCCAGCCACGCTCGGCAATCGTTGATCGAAGACCGGCCATGAGATCGGCCCGTAGTTTCAGCAAGACCGCCTCTTCGTTCGCGAAACCAAGATCGGCAAACACGTTGCCGCCCGATTGAGTCACCTTTTCCATATCAGCCTCCAATCTGCCTGTAGCGATTTGCCGCCAGGTCGATGTCTTCCTTACGCGTTCGCTGGGTCTTCTTCTGGAAGGCGTGCAGCACATAGACCGCATCGTCAAACTTGGCGACGTAGATCACACGCCATTCGCCCATCGCCCGAACCCGGATCTCGTAAGCGCCTGCCCCAACATTCAGCATGGGCTTGAAGTCGGAAGGCATCAGCCCGCACTGGACGGCATGCAACTCGAAGCCGGCAACCCGGCGAGCTTCAGCCGGGAAGTCTTTGAGGTCATCGATACTTGAACCAACGAAGCGCAGTGATTTCACGAGGTGTGAGTATATAACTACTTGGATAATGATCAAACGCAAGTATCCAGACTTCACATGGGAAGCCAGGCGTTCTGGATGTCGAGCGAAGCCTTACGGGGCAATGCCCTCGGCAAATTGTTGCAGGCGCCGGCCTTCGGCGCGTGCCTCGGCCAGCAGGCTGTTCCAGTCGTCCGGAGGGTGCCCGCTTTCCAGCATCCTGCGGAACACGCGGTAGGCGTCGTCGCTGCTCTCGTAGGCGCGCTTGCTGTCGTCGTCATTGACCCACGCGAAAACGATCACCTTGCTCGGCGCGTGGTAGCGGAAGAAGATCCGGTACTGCTGGAAGAACTTGGCCCGGAACCAGTGCTTGTGATCGTCGCCGAGGGTCTTGCCCTGACGGTACTCCGGCCGTGCCGGGTCTTGCGGGATGACTTCGAAGGCCAGCTTGACGATCGCCGCCAGACGCTTGGCGGCGTTCTTGTTCGCGTATCCCGTCGGGTCTCTTTGCCGGTGGGCTTCGACTTGGCGGGCCAAACTTTCTATCTGGGCGAGGAACAGGGGATGGGCAAACACCGTCCAGCCGTGGATGACCAGGGGGGCCGGCTTTGCCGGGGTCATTCCTCAGCCGCCGGCAAGGGGGCGTCGAGATCGATTTCGATGTCGGCGGTCAGTTCCTGCAGGCGCTGGACGAACCCGGCATCGATAGCCTGCAGACGCTCCGGATGTGCGGCGATATCGCGGGCAAGGAAGTTCAGGAAGGCGCCGAGCACGGGGTCGTCATCGGTGGCCGGCTCGGCACGGGTCAGGACGACTTCGCCGCTGGCGCTGATCGTGTAGTGGATCTTGTCCCGCTTGCCCAGCCCAAGGGTGCGACGCACTGTTTCCGGCACCGTGGTCTGGTAACGGTCGGTCAGCGTGGATTCGGCTTCGAGGGTGGCGGGCATGGCGCTCTCCGGTTGGCGAGGTGGATGCATGGTATGGTAATGCAAACGCCTTGTCATGGCAATGCGATCGCATTGTTTATGCCTGTCCCTTTTCACCGATTGCCGGCGCCGGGTTGGCTGCGAACTTTGCCTGGGTTAGCCTTCGGCTCTCCGCCATACCGATTCCCTGCTTTCACACCTGCTACTCAATGAGGGAGCACTCGCCAACCTACCAACCCCCGCCCTACGCAGGCCTCGATATCCGCTACATCGACGGCGACCTGCTCGTCGTCGACAAGCCGGCCGGGCTGCTGTCGGTGCCGGGGCGGGGGCCGGGCAAGCAGGATTGCCTGAGCGCCCGCGTCCAGGCGCGCTACCCGGAGGCCTTGCCGGTGCACCGGTTGGACCTCGGCACCTCCGGCCTGCTGGTGCTGGCGCGCAGCCCGGACATGCACCGCGCCCTCAACCTGCTGTTCGCGACGCGCCGGGAGGAAAAGCGCTACGTGGCGCTGGTGGCCGGGCGCATGGAGGCGGGCGAGCGCACCATCGACCTGCCGCTGATCGCCGATTGGCCCAACCGCCCGCGCCAGAGGGTGGACCACGCCGTCGGCAAGCCGTCGCGCACGCGGCTGCACGTGGCCGGCTACGCGCCGGCGCTGGATGCGACGCGGGTAGACCTCTTTCCGGAAACCGGGCGCTCGCACCAGTTGCGGGTGCACCTGCAGGCCATCGGCCACCCCATCCTCGGCGACGAGCTGTACGCGCCGCCGGCCGTTTTCGCGCGCGCCCCGCGCCTGCTGCTGCGCGCGGCGTTTTTGGGCTTTTTCCACCCGTCGACCGCGACAATGCTCAGGGTGGAGAGTCCGGCGCCGTTCTGATGCTGGCTGGCCGGCGTGCCCGGCGCGTCCGGCGAGCGGGAGCGCTTCGGGATGCGGGAGACGGTTCCGAGCTGGCTTGCCTGCAGCCGCCTCGCTTGCGGCTCTTGGGACGGTAACGAATTCGGGTGTTTTCTGCGGTCGACCGCAACAGGAACCCATGCTTGCCCCTTCCGCCAACGAAACCTGACCGGGCGTCGCGTCGCTTCGGGTTACGCCTTGTTCCATGGCGGCACGGGGTTGAAGGTCTCCTCCAGTTCGGCGAGGAAGACCCGCACCTTCGGCACGCGGACCCGGTTTGGCGTATAGCAGGCGTAAAGATGGCGGCCGATGCTGCTGACCGGCTCGAGATCGTCGAAGATGGTCTTCAGGCTCCCGCGCGCCAGCGCTGGGCCGCACAGGTAGGTAGGCAAGATGGCGATGCCGTGCCCGGCGAGCACGGCTTCGAGAATGCAGTCGACGTTGTTGAAGTTGAACTTGCTGCTGACCGGGACGCTGATTTCCTCGCCGGCGCGGTCGACAAGCCGCCAGACCCGGCTGTCGTCGGGCAGCATGAGGCTGAAGCAGGTGTGGTGGACGAGGTCATGCGGCGTCCGCGGTTCGCCGTGCCCGGCGAAGTAGGCCGGCGTTCCGCAGATCACCCGTTGCAAATGGACCAGCTTTCTCGCCACGGCATCTTCGGGCGGCGCCTTGGTCAGGCGCAGTGCGAGATCGATGTTGTCTTCGACGAGGTCGACCAAGTCGTCGGTCAGGACCAGTTCGCAGCCCAGCTCGGGATACCTGGCGACGAGGCGCGGCAGCAGGGGGGCGATGTACATGCGCCCGAAGGTGATCGAGGCGCTGATCCGCAGGACGCCGCGCGGCGCATCGCCGAGGTTCCTGACGGCGACCTCGGTGCTCTGGATCGCTTCCAGCGTCCGCAGCGCGTGTTGATGGAAGACCGCGCCGGACGGAGTCAGGTTGAGCTTGCGCGTCGAGCGCTCGAACAGGCGCACGCCGAATGCCCGTTCGAGCTCGGCGATCTGCTTGCTGACCTGCGCCCGCGTGCAATCCAGCCGGCGTGCGGCGGCGGCCATGCTGCCGCTTTCGACGACTTTGACGAAACTGTCCCAACTGCCGAGCCACGCCATGTTGTCAATGATCCGTTGACGTCATGGCGCAAATTATGGGCTATTTGCCAACGATCCTGGCTACTATAGTTGGCCGACACTGTCAGCAACTCCATATCGACCGGGAAAACCCAACATGTTGCGATCCTTGAGCCGGCCCGACATTCTGGTCACGACGCTCGCCGCCGCTGGCATCCTGATGGTCACCATGGGCACCCGCCAGTCGCTCGGGCTCTTCGTCAGCCCCTTGAATACGGCGACCGGCCTGGGCATCGCCACCATCAGCCTGGCCTTGGCCATCGGGCAATTTGCCTGGGGCGCGATCCAGCCGGTGGCCGGGGCGGTGGCCGACCGTTTCGGTCCGCGCGCCGTGCTGGTCGGCGGGCTGCTGATATTGGCTCTGGGCAGCGCGATCACGCCTTTCATGGGGTCGGGCTTCGGCCTGATCGTCTCGCTCGGCCTGCTCTCGGCCATGGGATCGGGCGCCGGCAGCTTTTCCGTGCTGATCGGCGCCGCCGCCCAGCGTTTGCCCCTGGAGGCGCGCGGCGCCGCTTCGGGCGTGATCAACGCCGGCGGCTCGTTCGGCCAGTTCGTCTTCGCGCCGATCCTGCAAAAGCTGATCCAGTCGGTCGGCTGGATGGGCGCGATGTGGGCGATGGCGGTGATGACGCTGGCCGCGCTGCCGCTGGTCGGCCGCCTGACGAGGCCGGTGGAGGCGCCGGTCAGGCACGCCGGACACGATACCGGCGTGCTCAAGGCGATCGGCGGCGCCATGCACGACAGGAGCTACTTGCTGTTGCACGCGGGCTTTTTCACCTGCGGCTTCCATATCGCCTTCCTGGTCACGCACCTGCCGGGCGAAGTCGATCTGTGCGGGCTGCCGCCCTCGGTGGCCAGCTGGTCGCTGGCGATCATCGGCCTGGCCAACATCTTCGGCAGCCTCTACGCCGGCTCGTGCATATCGCGCTACCGCAGCAAGTATGTCCTGGCTGCCATGTACGGCTCGCGCGCCGTGCTGATCGCCCTCTACCTGCTGCTGCCGCGGACCGAACTGACCTTCTACCTGTTCGCCGCCGGGCTCGGCTTCACCTGGCTGGCGACGGTGCCGCCGACCGCCGCCATCGTCGGCAAGCTGTTCGGCATCCGCTACCTCGCCACGCTGTTCGGCCTCACCCTGCTGAGCCACCAGATCGGCGGCTTCCTCGGCGCCTGGCTAGGCGGGCTGGCGATCACCCGCTTCGGCGACTTCAGCTGGATGTGGTACGCGGACATGGCGCTCGCCGCCGCTGCCGCCATCCTCAACCTGCCGATCCGCGAAGCGCCGGTGGCCCGGACGCTGGCCCCGGCCTGACAAGAGGAGTATGAAAGATGAGCAATTTGCGCCCCGGAGTTTCGACGAAGGTTCTCAATGAGCACGGCAGCGAGTACCTGCCGGGCTACCTGGGGATCGAGATGGTCGAGCTGGCCGCGAATTCGGCGACCAGCCGCATGCCGGTCAGGAAGCTGCATGTCGCGCCCAACGAGTTCCTGCATGCGGCGAGCGTGGTGGCGCTGGCCGACACGACCTGTGGCTATGCGACTCTGGCCCACCTGCCGGAAGGCGCCCGGTCGTTCACCACCATCGAGCTCAAGAGCAACCACCTGGGCACGGTCAGGGAGGGCACCATCACCTGCGTCGCGACGGCACAGCATCTTGGGCGCACCACGCAGGTCTGGGATGCCGTGGTCAGCGACGAGGCCAGCGGCCGCAAGCTCGCGCTGTTCCGCTGCACGCAGATGATCCTGTGGCCGAAGCAGTGAAGTCCGTGCGCAGACAGTCTGCTGAGTGACTTGCTGCAAATCGTGAGCCGGCCGCGATCTGCTCACCTGCGGCATGTTGCGCCATTGCGCCAGTGGCCGTCCGGGCGTCGCTTGCTCCCCGCCGATATTGGCCATTCCTGCCGGTTGACCGCGACAGCTACATTCGCCGCCGCCGTGGCCGTCTGATTGCGCCCGGGGCGATATCGACGTCTCCGGCCGGGCAATGGTTTGCTGGCAGCGAAATCGTCCCCTCAACGGCCCCCTATGCGCCGCGCGCGAATTGCCGCAGAATAGCCCCGGCCGGGATCATGATGCGCCCGCGTTTCGCGATAACCACAATGAGGAGGCAATGCCCATGTCCGTTCCGCCAGATCAACCCAAGGATGTCATGCAACAGATGATGCAGGCCGGCCAGTCGATGGCCCAGGCCTATATGGACTTCTTGACCAAGCAGTCGCCGTCCGCGTCGGGTAGCCCCCCGGCGATGCCGGCGATGCCGATGCCCGATCTCGAACCGTTCGCCAAGATGCAGCAGGAGTTCGCTGCGCAGCACGCCCAGTTGTGGCAGTCGATGCTGCAGCGCAAGCCGGGCGAGGCAGCCGAGCCACTGGTCAAGCCGGAGCCGGGCGATCGCCGCTTCAACGCGCCAGAGTGGGCCGACAACCCGTTCTTCGATTACCTGCGCCAGGCCTACCTGCTCAACTCCGCTTTCCTGACGAAGGTTGCCGAGACGGCGCCGATGGAAGAAGGACCCAACAAGACGCGCATGCAGTTCGTGACCCGGCTGCTGGTGGAGGCGATGGCGCCGTCGAACTTCGCCGCGACCAACCCGGAATTCCTCAAGACCGCGATCGAGACCAAGGGCGAGAGCATCACCAACGGCCTCAAGAACATGCTCGAGGATCTGCAGAAGGGTCGCATCTCGATGACCGACGAGGCGGCGTTCGAGATCGGCAGGAACATCGCGACGACGCCCGGCTCGGTCATTTACCAGAACGAACTGATCCAGATCATCCAGTACACCCCGACTACCGACAAGGTCTCGGAACGGCCGCTGCTGATCTTCCCGCCGTTCATCAACAAGTTCTACCTGATGGACCTGCAGCCGGAAAACTCGTTCGTCGCCTACGCCGTCGAACAGGGCTTCACGGTGTTTCTCGTGTCGTGGCGCAGCGCCACCGAGGAGCAGGCAAAGCTCACCTGGGAGGATTACCTGGAGATGGGTCCGCTGACGGCGCTGCGCGTCGTGCGCGAAATAACCGGCGTCGCCAAGCCCAACGTCCTCGGCTTCTGCATCGGCGGTCCGATGATCTGCTCGGCGCTGGCCATTCTCAGGGCGCGCGGCGAGGATCCGGTGGAAAGCCTGACGTTGATGACCTCGCTGCTCGACTATTCCGAGCCCGGCGAAATCGGCACCCTGGTCACCGAGGAAGGCGTCCACGCTTACGAGACCAAGATCGGCAAGGGCGGCGTCATGCACGGCCGCGACCTGGCCGCGGTGTTCTCGGCGCTGCGTTCGAACGACCTGATCTGGCAGTATGTCGTCGGCAACTACCTGAAGGGCAACACGCCGCAGCCGTTCGACCTGCTCTACTGGAACTCCGACAGCACCAACCTGCCGGGCCCGTGCTTCACCTGGTACCTGCGCAACATGTACCTGTCGAACAACCTGCGCGTTCCGGGCAAGCTCGAGATGCTGGGCGAGAAGGTCGACCTCGGCAAGATCAACGTTCCGTCGTACATCATGGCCGCGCGCGAGGATCATCTGGTGCTGTGGCAGGCCGCCTACCTGTCGCGCAAGATCCTGGGTGGCCCCACCACCTTCGCGCTGGCCGCCAGCGGGCATATCGCCGGTTCGATCAACCCGGCGTCCAAGAACCGCCGCAACTACTGGGTGAACGACGGCGCCGACGAAGCGCTCACCGCCGAGGAGTGGCTGTCCGGGGCGGTCGATCAGAAGGGTAGCTGGTGGCCACACTGGGCCGAGTGGCTGGGCCAGCGCAGCGGCCGGAAGATCGCCGCGCCGAAGAAGCCGGGCAACGCGACCTACAAGGAGATCGAACCGGCGCCGGGCGCCTACGTCAAGGCGAAAGCCACCTGAGCGACGGCGACCGCTGGCGCGGTGCAAGGGCGATCCCGGGCGGATCGCCCTTTTTGCGTGGACGCTTGCCTGGCGCGGGTGAGGGAGGCGACCGCGCCTTCCGCGTCAGGCGGGGTTCGCTGCCGCTGCCAGCGCCATCCACGCCAGCCCCAGCCATTCGTGCAGCGCGTAGTACGATGTCTGCATCGCCCGCGCCTGCGGCAGGAAGTCGGAGAATGCCAGTGTCCCGTCGCCCGGGCCCTTGAAGTCGGTGGGGGCCGGGATGACTTCGAGGCCGGCGGCTTCGAAAAGCTGCCGGGCGCGGGGCATGTGGAATGCCTGGGTGACCAGCACGACGCGCCGGATGCCGGCCGCCTTGAGAATCTGCGCGGACATCCTGGCGTTGTCGGCGGTGTCCCTGGATTCGCTTTCCTTCCAGCGGACCGGGACACCGTATTCCTTCTCGGCAATTGCTGCCATGACGTCGGCTTCGGAGCGGCTGGCCAGCAGCGGAACGCCGCCAGTGATCAGGAGGGGAAGCTGCAGTCGGTGCGCCAGGGTAACGCCGTAGCGCAGGCGGACGAGGCTGCGTTCGCTGACCGTATCGCTGCCGTATTCGGGCGCGTCGCGCCTGAGGCCGCTGCCGAGCACGACGATCGCCCGGGCTCCCTGGGCGGTGACGAACACGCCGCCGGCCCGCGCCTCCAGCGTGGCGACGAGATTGTTGGCGACGATCGGCAGGCTCTGCAGAAACAGCAGGGCGCCGCCGAACAACGCCACGCCGAATGCCCAGCGCCGCCTGCGGAAAAGCGCCGCGATCAGGAGCAGCAGCAGGCCATTGGCCGGCGGCAAGAGAAGGGTGCCGAGAAGGTTCTTGAAGAGGAAGGCGCTGGACATGGTTAACCGGGTTCCTGTCCCGCCATGCGGCGGACATCGCCGGCGTGACGGACGGACGGAGTGTGCCGCCGGCCGCAACGCCGGTCAATCATGGCCTGTCGCTCAACAGCCGCGCTGCTTCAGTTCCATCAGCGGGATCACGTCCGGCATGTGGATGCGCGGGCGGTCGGGTTCGACCGCGGCGAGCGGGTCGCACTCGACCATCGTCGCCAGGCAGCGGCGGGTGAGGTCCTGGTAGGTGTGGGTGCCGTCGATCTTCCAGGCGACTTCGTCGTCCGAGAGGGGGCGGATGACCCTTGCCGGCATCCCGGCGGCGAGGCTGCGCGGGGGAATCTCGACGCCGGCCTTGACGAAGGCGCAGGCGGCGACGACGGCTGATTCGCCGATCACGGCGTTGTCCATGATCACCGCATTCATGCCGACCAGCGCGTTCCTGCGGATCTGGCAGCCGTGCAGCACGGCGCCGTGGCCGATGTGCCCGTCTTCGGCGACGATGGTGTCGGTGCCGGGAAAGCCGTGCATGACGCAGGTGTCCTGCAGGTTGGCGCCGCGCTCGAGGATCAGGCGGCCGAAGTCGCCGCGCAGGCTGGCGCACGGGCCGACGTAGCAGCCGGGGCCGACGATGACGTCGCCGATCAGCACGGCGGTCGGGTGAACGAAGGCCGTCGGGTCGACCACGGGGACGATGCCGTCAATCGCAAAGACGCGCAGGGTATTCATTCGCAACTCCTGACAGGAAATGAGCGGATTCTATAAAATGGCAGCCGGTTTCGCTTCGGAATGACAGGGTACCGACCGGGAAACGTGCCGAAACGAACGGTCGGTGGCAGGGCGCCCGCCGGCCCGCCGGCATTACCCTGGCATCTACAGGAGATTCACCCATGAGCAAGCAGTTCGCTTCGGTCGCCGACCTCGAAGTCAAGAAGACCACCTTCGCGCAGCTTTCCGCCCACTGCTGGGCCTACACCGCGGAAGGCGACCCCAACACCGGCGTGATCATCGGCGATGACGCCGTGCTGATCTGCGACGCGCTGGCGACGCCGGTGATGGCGCAGAGCCTGATCGCCGAGATCCGCAAGGTGACCGACAGGCCGATCAAGTACGTCGTCCTCTCCCACTACCACGCGGTGCGCGTGCTCGGCGCTTCCGGCTACAAGGCCGAGGGCATGCAGGAGATCATCGCCAGCCGGGGGACGTACGAGATGATCTTCGAGCGCGGCGCGCAGGACATGATGTCCGAGTACGAGCGCTTCCCGCGCCTGTTCCAGAATTTCGAGTCGATCCCCGGCCTGACCTGGCCGACGCTGGTCTTCAGGGACGAGATGACCCTGTGGATGGGCAAGGACCTGGAGGTGAAGATCATGCACGTCGGCCCGGGCCACACGAAGGGCGATACCATCGTCTGGATTCCCTCCGAGAAGGTGCTGTTCTCCGGCGACCTGGTCGAGGCCGACGCCGCCTGCTACACCGGCGACGCCCAGCTCGAGGAATGGCCGGCGACGCTCGACGCGCTGGCTGCACTCGGCCCCGAGAAGGTCGTTCCCGGCCGCGGCCCGGCGCTCGACACGCCGGAAAAGGTCGCCGCCGGCCTCGCCTATACCCGCGATTTCGTGACGACCCTGCTGAACTCGGCGAAGGAGGCCGTGGCGCTGGGCATGAACCTCAAGCAGGCGATGGCGCACACGCGCAAGGCGATGGACCCGAAGTTCGGCCAGGTCTTCATCTACGAGCACTGCCTGCCGTTCGACGTGACGCGCGCGGTGGACGAGGCCAGCGGCATCAAGCGCCCGCGCATCTGGACGGCGGAGCGCGACAAGGAAATGTGGCACGGGCTGCAGGCCGATTGAGGTCGGGATGACTTTCCGGGATTGTTCTCGACCGACGGGTTCCGCCGCTGACCGGCGGAAACCGATTGTCGTGAACACCGGAGCCACGCGCCAGGTGCGGCACCCGCCCACCGAACGAGGAGACAAACGATGTTGAGCACCTACGAGTACCCGAAGTACGAGTACGTCGCGCCGCCAGAAATCCGCAGCGGCGAGCCGGGGCGCTACCCGGTGGTGGTGGTCGGCGCCGGTCCGGTCGGACTGGCGGCGGCGATCGACCTGGCGCAATCGGGAGTGCCGGTCGTTGTCCTCGACGACGACGATACCGTTTCGGTCGGCTCGCGCGGCGTCTGCTATGCCAAGCGCACGCTCGAGATACTCGACCGCATCGGCGTCGGCGATGCCTGCATGGCGAAGGGCGTGAGCTGGAACGTCGGGCGCACCTTCTTCCGCGAGGACGAGGTCTACAACTTCAACCTGCTGCCGCAGCCCGACCACAAGCGTCCGGGGATGATCAACCTGCAGCAGTACTACCTCGAGCAATACCTGGTCGAGCGCGCGCAGCAGTTGCCCAATCTCGACCTGCGCTTCAGGAACAAGGTGGTTGCGCTGGCGCCCGCCGGGGACGGGGCGACGCTCGAGGTCGAAACGCCGGACGGCGCGTACACGCTCGCGGCCGACTGGCTGATCGTCGCCGACGGCGCGCGCAGCGCCATACGCCGCATGATGAACCTTGACAGCGAGGGCAGGGTCTTTCTCGACCGCTTCCTGATCGCCGATGTCGTGATGAAGGCCGACTTTCCCGCCGAGCGCTGGTTCTGGTTCGATCCGCCTTTCCATCCGGGGCAGTCGGTGCTGCTGCACCGCCAGGCCGACCACGTTTACCGCATCGACTTCCAACTCGGCTGGCAGGCCGACCCGGAGGAAGAGAAGAAGCCGGAGAAGGTCATTCCCCGGATCAGGGCCATGCTCGGCCCGGACCGCGAATTCGAGCTCGAGTGGGTCAGCGTCTACACCTTCCAGTGCCGGCGCATGCAGCGGTTCCGCCATGGCCGGGTCCTCTTCGTCGGCGATGCCGCGCACCAGGTGTCGCCGTTCGGCGCGCGCGGAGCCAACTCGGGAATCCAGGACAGCGACAACCTGTGCTGGAAGCTCGCGCTGGTGCTCGCCGGCAAGGCACCAGACAGCCTGCTCGACAGCTATTCCGACGAGCGCGTCTTCGCCGCCGACGAAAACATCATGAATTCGACGCGGTCGACCGACTTCATCACCCCGAAATCCCGGACCTCGCTGAACTTCCGCAACGCGGTGCTGACGCTGGCCGGCGACCATCCGTTCGCCCGCGCGCTGGTCAATTCGGGCCGCCTTTCGGTGCCGTCCTTCCTGACCGGGTCGCCCCTCAATACGCCGGACGCTGCCGCCTTCGCCGGCGACATGGTGCCCGGCGCGCCCATGGACGACGCGCCGATGCAGGAAGACGGCGCCGAGTTCTGGCTGCTCGACCGCGTCGGCAACCGCTTCATGGCGCTGCTCCATGTCGACGACCCGGCCGCGGTCGACGCCGACCTGGCGCGGGAAATCAGGGCATTGGCGGACGCGCCGGTCCCGCTCGAGGTCGTCCTCGTCGCGGCGCAGCCGGGGCGCGCTCCCGAGGGGCTGCGCGTCTTCGCCGACAGCCGGGGGCGCTTTGCCGAACGCTACGACAGCGCGCCCGGCAGCGTCTACCTGATCCGTCCCGACCAGCATGTCGCCGCCCGCTGGCGCACCTTCGACGCCGGCCGCGTCAAGGCGGCGCTGGCCCGCGCCACCTGCAACATCCTTTGAGGAGCCGGCCATGGCCCTGATCCTGACCCCTAATTTCAACGAGCCCGGCAAACGCTACTTCCGTGCCTTCTCGCCCGGCGACGACTTCTACGAAGCGCTGATCGAAACCCATCGTGATCTCAGCGACGTGCAGAGTGCGCTACTCAACGCCAGGCTGGTGCTCCTGCTGGCGAACCACATCGGCGACATCGGCGTCCTGCGCGAGGCGATGAAGATCGCCCGCGAAGGCGTCTGAGGAGAGGACCGCGATGAAGATCCGGAGAATCCACCACGTCGCCTACCGCTGCAAGGACGCCAGGGAAACCGTCGAGTGGTACGGCAAGTACCTGAACATGGACTTCGTGCTGGCGATTGCCGAGAACGAGGTGCCGTCGACCAGGGAGCCGGACCCCTACATGCACATCTTCCTCGACGCCGGCAACGGCAACATCCTCGCCTTCTTCGAACTGCCGACCAAGCCGCCGATGGGGCGCGACCCGAACACGCCGGCGTGGACCCAGCACATCGCCTTCGAGGTCGAATCGATCGACGCCCTGCTCGCAACCAAGGCGCGGCTCGAAGCCGACGGCATTGACGTCATCGGACCGACCGACCACACCATTTTCAAGTCGATCTACTTCTTCGACCCGAGCGGTCATCGCCTCGAGCTGGCGGCCAACACCGGCACGCCGAAGATGGCGAAGATGCTCGACGAGGTGAAGTGGGAAATGCTGAACGAGTGGGCGCTGACGAAGAAGGCGCCGCAGCACGCGCGCTGGATGCACGACGGCAGCTACGCAGGAGAATAAGCCCCGATGAAACTCGCGACCCTCAAGCACGGCGGCCGCGACGGCACGCTGGTCGTCGTCAACCGCGCCCTCACGCATTGCCGCGCCGTCCCGCACATCGCCCGCACGCTGCAGGCCGCGCTCGACGACTGGGAAGCCGTCGTATCGCCGCTGCGCCACGTCTATGCGGCGCTCAACAGCGGCGCCTTCAAGGATTCCGATGCCTTCGACCCGGCCGACTGCCATTCGCCGTTGCCGCGCGCCTACCAGTGGGCCGACGGCTCCGCTTACGTCAATCACGTCGAGCTGGTGCGCCGCGCCCGGGGCGCCGAATTGCCGGCGGAATTCTGGAGCGACCCGCTGATGTACCAGGGCGGGTCCGACTCCTTCGTCGGCCCGCGCGACCCGGTGTGGGCGCTCGACGAGGCCTGGGGCATCGACCTCGAAGCCGAGGTCGCCGTCATCACCGGCGATGTGCCCATGGGGACGACGCCGGCCGCGGCGGCGCAGGCGATCCGCCTGCTGCTGCTGGTCAATGACGTGTCGCTGCGCAACCTGATCCCGGCGGAACTGGCGAAGGGCTTCGGCTTCCTCCAGTCGAAGCCGGCCTCAGCCTTCAGCCCGGTCGCGGTGACGCCCGACGAGCTCGGCGACGACTGGCGCGACGGCAAGGTGCACCGGCCGCTGACCGTGCATGTCAATGGCGCCCTGTTCGGCAGCCCGGATGCCGGGACCGACATGGTCTTCAACTTCCCGCAACTGGTCGCGCACCTGGCGAAGACGCGGGAGGCAGAAGCCGGATCGATCATCGGTTCGGGCACCGTCTCGAACAAGCAGGGCGGCCTCCATGGCTCGTCGATCGCCAGCGGCGGCGTCGGCTACTGCTGCCTCGCCGAAGTGCGCATGTACGAGACGATCGAGACCGGCAAGCCGCAGACGCCGTTCCTCAAGTTCGGCGACACGGTGCGCATCGAGATGTTCGGCCGCGACGGCGCCAGCATCTTCGGGGCCATCGAGCAGCGCGTCGCGAAGTATCAGGGCTGAGAATGCGGAGTCGCCATGCTCAGGCTCTACACCTATTTCCGCAGTTCCGCCGCCTACCGGGTGCGCATCGCGCTCAACCTGAAGGGCCTGGCGTATGAAGCGGTGCCGGTCCATCTGCTGCGCGACGGCGGCCAGCAGAACCAGCCCGCCTACCGCACGCTGAGCCCGCTCGGCACGGTGCCGGCGCTGCAGACCGGGGGCGGGACCTTCACGCAATCGCTGGCGATCATCGAATACCTCGACGAGACCCATCCGCAGCCATCGCTGCTGCCGGCCTCGGCCGAGGAACGGGCGCGGGTCCGGGCGCTGGCGCAGACCATCGCCTGCGACATCCACCCGGTCAACAACCTGCGCGTCCTGCAGTATCTCGGCCGCGAGTTCGGCGCGACGCAGGACCAGAAGAACGCCTGGTATCGCCACTGGGTCGAGGCGGGCCTCCTCGCTGTCGAGCAACTGCTCGCCGCCCACCCGGCTACCGGCGCCTTCTCCCACGGCGATGCGCCGACGCTGGCCGATTGCTGCCTGGTGCCGCAGGTCTTCAACGCCCGCCGCTTCGCCTGCCCGCTCGAAGCGATGCCGACCATCCGGCGCATCGTCGCCGCCTGCGAGGCGCTGCCCGCCTTCCGCAACGCCGCTCCGGCCCTGCAGCCGGACGCCGAATGAGACCACAGGAGACAAGATGACCTATGCCATCGCCGCCGCGCCGCTGTGGCGCCCCGATCCGCACGCCGCCGGCGCCACGCGCATGGCGCAGCTCATGCAGGCGACCGGCCACGACAGCTATGCTGATCTCTGGCAGTGGTCGGTCGACCAGCCAGAGGCGTTCTGGTCGCTGGTGTGGGACTTCTGCGGCGCCGTCGGTGAAAAAGGCACGCAAATCCTCGTCGACCGCGACCGGATGCCCGGCGCCCGCTGGCTTCCCGAAGCCCGCCTGAACTACGCGGAGAACCTGCTGCAGCGGCGCGACGACGGCGAGGCGCTGGTCTTTTGGGGCGAAGACAAGGTCAGGCGGCGAATGAGCCGGGCCGCGCTGTACGCCGAGGTCGCCCGTTTCCAGCAATTCCTGGTCACCGCCGGCGTTGGCGCGGGCGACCGCGTCGCCGGCTACCTGCCCAACCTGCCGGAAGCCCTGATCGCCATGCTGGCGACGACGGCGCTCGGCGCCATCTGGTCGTCGGCTTCGCCGGACTTCGGCGTGCAGGGCGTGCTCGACCGCTTCGGCCAGATCGAGCCGAAAGTGCTGGTCTGCGTCGATGGGTATTGGTACAACGGCAAGGCCGTCGACTGTCTGGCGAAGAACGCCGAGGTGGTCGCCCGGATGCCGTCGCTGGTCAGGACGGTGGTCGTTCCCTATCTCGCTGCCGCGCCCGCGATCGGCGGGATCGCCAGCGCCGTGCGCTGGAATGACATTGCCGCGGTCGACGCCGAAAAAGAGGTCATTTTCAATCGCGTCGCGTTCGACCACCCGCTCTTCATCATGTACTCCTCGGGCACCACCGGCGTGCCCAAGTGCATCGTCCACTGCCACGGCGGGGTTCTGCTCCAGCACCTCAAGGAACACCAGTTGCACAGCGACGTGCGGCCGGGCGACCGCCTGTTCTATTTCACCACCTGTGGCTGGATGATGTGGAACTGGCTGGTTTCCGGTCTCGCCGCCGGCGCCACGCTGCTGCTCTACGACGGCTCGCCGTTCGCCGCCGGCAACACGGTGCTCTTCGACTACGCCGCCGCCGAGCGCATGACCCACTTCGGCACCTCGGCCAAGTTCATCGACGCCGCCGCCAAGCTCGGCCTGGTGCCGGGCAAGACGCACGACCTGTCGGCGCTGCGCGCCATGTTCTCGACCGGCAGCCCGCTGTCGCCGGAAGGCTTCGACTGGGTCTACCGCGAGGTCAAGTCCGACATCCTGCTCGCGTCGATTTCCGGCGGCACCGACATCATTTCCTGCTTCGTCCTCGGCAACCCGGTGCTGCCCGTGTATCGCGGCGAGATCCAGTGCCGCGGGCTGGGCATGGCGGTCGACGTGTTCGACGACGAGGGCCGGCCGGTGCGCGCGCAGAAGGGCGAGCTGGTGTGCACCCGGCCGTTCCCGGTGATGCCGGTCGGCTTCTGGAACGACCCCGACGGCGCCAAGTACCACGCCGCCTACTTCGAGCGCTTCGCCGACGTCTGGTGCCACGGCGACTTCTCCGAGCTGACCGCGCACCACGGCATGATCATCTACGGCCGCTCGGATGCGACACTGAATCCCGGCGGGGTGCGCATCGGCACCGCCGAAATCTACCGCCAGGTCGAACAGTTACCGGAAATCCTCGAATCATTGGTCATCGGCCAGGACTGGCCGCCCGGCCGCAACGACGACGTCCGCGTCGTCCTCTTCGTCAAGCTGCAGGAGGGCCATGCGCTCGACGCCGCGCTGGTCGAGAAGGTGAAGAAGCAAATCCGCGACAACACGACGCCGCGCCACGTCCCGGCGCGGGTCGTGCAAGTGCTGGACATCCCGCGCACCAAGTCGGGCAAGATCGTCGAACTGGCGGTGCGCAACGTCGTGCACGACCAGCCGGTCAGGAACGTCGAGGCGCTGGCCAATCCGGAAGCGCTGGAGTTCTTCCGCAATCGGGGGGAACTGCGGGACTGAGGCGCGCCGGTGTTCAGACACAGCATGTTGTTGCGAAGTTTGGCTTCGGGTGACTGTCGGAGGCCGCCTTGCCTGAGCAGCAATTTGCTGTGTCCGGAGTAAGGTCAGGTCAGCAAGCGGCGATGACCTGCCTGGCAGGTTTTCACGGCCTACGGCAGCAGAAGACTGGTTGCGGAAGTTGATCTTCCTGAGCCCGATGACTGCAACCGCCTCGTTGCTGCCCTTCGGCCAACACAGGCGCTTGGACAGGGTACGACCCAATCCAGCACATCGCGCCCGCCCCGCCTTAATAACGGGTAGTTGCTTGAACAGTCACACCGAACAACTGGATGTCAACTACGATTCCAGCGAGAGGTAGCCCCCAAGCCTTTTATCCGTGGTGAGAATATGCTCCGTCAGCCACCGTTCCAGAAATACAAGATGCTCGTTCTCAAATGGCTTGTTTGTCTGAAGTAGTTCCTGCTGTAGCTCTCTTGCACTCTGGATCAAATCGCGATGCTCCTCCTTATGTGCTTCTGCATCCGGGTAGTGATGCTTCAACATCAAGCGTTCTTCATGGCTAAAGTGCCAGACTGTGCAGTTGATCAACTCCTCCATGACTGCTGCGAGATACTCGTGTGACTCACCTTCGCTAACTGCATGATTGAGGACATTGAAAATGTTTGCCAGCTTCTTGTGATCTTCATCGATCTCCGCGTAATCAACGCTCAGAACCCAGTCCCAGACAATATCTTTCATGTCATGTCTCCATGTTGATACTCAAACTCGGAATGCGGTTTATAAGTCTATACTTATCATATTCGATGGCAAGAGGAAGATGCCGAGGAAGATGCCGATACCGACCTCCGTCTGTGCCGCTACTTCGGGCTCAGTGACGGATGGTGGCTTCGCGGTCAGGCCAGCCACGACACGGCGATCGCGCGCAAAACCCTGGGTGAAGCCCTCGCGCGCATTCCCCGCTGCCAACTGCTGGTTGCCTGAGAAAGAGAAAAGCGGTCAAGTCGACGTCGGGCTGGTTGATTGGACGGCATCAAGACCGGCAGTAGGCGTGGGGAGAGGCCGCGGGCAAGGCCGAAGGGCAGCATGCTGGTCAGTGTCACCGCCTGTCTTTTGACGAAGGTGTCGCTCATCCAGGCGATACCGAAGATCGAGACGACGGCGATGCGCCGGCCGGAGACCGAATTTCCTGCTGCTGCACCCGGCGCCCACAGGTCGGTCTTTACCCGATCCCGTTCTTCGTTGCGCGCTATCGCTTCGATCGGTTGTCCCGGATGCAGAGCATCTGGCAGTTGTCCGATGTCGTCTTGCCTTGCTTCGACCACGGGATGATGTGGTCGCCGTCCATCTCCTCCAGTTTGTAGTGCTTGCCGCACATCGGACAAATGCCGGCCTGTCGCTCGTACGCTTCGCGCTTCTGGTTGTCGGAGAAAGTCCGCAGCCCGAGCGCGTATTCGTCGCCGGTCAGGACGTACGTGTAGATGCCGGACTTCTTCTGCACGTCTTCGTCGACCATGAGCGCCTTGACGCGCTCCTCCAGCGTGACGGCGTCGAGCGGAGCGTGGCCGTACTTGTCGTACAGCGTATTCCAAGGCACCGAGCGCAGCTCCTTGCGCTGCTTCGGGAAAATCAGCTTCGCCCAGTCGATAACCGACTTGAAGTAGATCCAAAGCGCGTTGGCGTTGGCGTCCTGGCGATGGGCGTTCATGTACGCCTTGATGGCCGTGTCGCCCTTCCCGCCGTGCCACTCGATGGCCTTTTGCAGCAAGTCCTGACGGTTCACCTCACCCGCTGTCACATAGTCCTTGGCGAGCTTGTGTCCGCCCTGGTTCTCACGGGAAAAGTACCGCTTGGCATCGGTGAGCCACAGACCCGTGTACACAGCATTACGCAGTTCCTGCGGGCGCAGCGTCAGCCCGGCGATGTTGATGACCTCGAACCACGCGAGTTGCTCGTCCTCGTCGCCCTCGCAGTGATACACCATCAGCTTGTAGTCAAGCAACCGCTCCTGGTCGGCCGCGCTCAAGTTGTCGAAGTTCTTGGGGTTGCCGCCGACCATGACGGAAAAGGACCCCTTGATGTACTCGCAGACGGACATCGACCGTTGCTGCCCGTCCAGCATCTCGAAGCTGTTCTCGCCGGTGACAGGGTCAGTGCCCTTCGACCAATACATGACGTTCAGCGGGAACCCCGACAGAATCGTGGTGATGACGGCCTGCTGCTTTGCCGTGTCGTAGACGAACTCCCGTTGGAACTTCGGCCGGATGTCCAGTGCACCGCCGTAGCCGACAACGCCGTCGTAACCGGAATTTACATACCCGTCGGCTAGGTCGCGGACGGGGACGTGGTGTAGGTCGATTTTCACGAGGTGGCTCCAATTCGTCGAACGAAGACACGCCGGTAGACACCCTTCACCGGGTATCCGACGTCGAAATAGGTTCCCGGCCCGAACGCGTCAGCTCGCAACACACATCGGAGCGCTCCGGTGTTGGATCTACTTGGTACACCGTCGATGACCTTGGTCTTCGCTCCGTATGTCTTCGTTGCCGGATAGCCAAAGTCATCGTTGCCCAGAATCTCGAACTGTTCCGGGTTGTACTTGTCGAGGAACGTAATTGGGACGCCCATCACACCCGCCCAGTCCTCGGGTATGTCTGCGACCTTTGGCACCTCGATGGCGTCGTAGTTGTCGTAATGCGGGTAGCGCGCCGGGCTGTACTTCTCGACGAGAATGAGATTCTCGTGACGCTTTGCGTGGTCGAGGTTTGTGAACCACATGATACGACCCATGCTGAAGTACTTGACGCCGTCGACTACCTTCTTACGAGACTCTGTCTTGATGTCGTAGTCGTCTGGCACCCGGAACCACTTCGTACCACCGTTCTCGTTACCCAACCACAGCCGGTTACTGCTGATGAGTGCAAAGATCTCTTTGTAAGTCAGTGCGTTTTGGTCCCCGAGCACCAGGAGTTCCTTGCCCTTGTCGACGAGCAGCGACACATACTCCCTGAAGAGGCTGAACGGTGGGTTGGTGACCACGATGTCGGCCTCGTCGAGCAGCGCGAGGCACTCCTCCGAGCGGAAGTCGCCGTTGCCCTCCAGCACTGTCAGGACGTTGGCGTCGTGTCGTAGCAGGTATTCCACGTCCGACAGGTCGATGGCCCCGTCGCTATTGGCATCGGGAATCTCGGTAATTTCAATCTTGTATGGCCGCCTGGCTTCGGCGTCGATGTTACTCATCCCCTTCAAGTCGAAGAGCGAGAGCTGCTCGCCCTGCACCGGGGAGCCGGAATAGCAGGACGCTATGAGCTTCTTAATGCCGAGACGGCGGAAGCTCATCGCGAAGTACTTAAAAAAATTAGACTCGAACGGGTCGTCGCAGTTGCACAACACCGTCTTGCCATCGAAGTGAGAGCGGTAGTGACGCAACTCGACCTCGATGTCAGCAAGTTGCGTGTAGTACTCGTCGTTCTTGTTCGTGCGTGCGGCCGTCAGACCAGCGTTCGCAGAGGTGCCCATGGCCATCCCTACATCTCCATCTCATTTTCCCCACATTTTGCCTGTTCTGCGGCACCCGCGACGGGCTGGCCCCCTTTTTTTGGCTCAGCAGCCCTCGCGCGTATTCCCCGCTGCCAACTGCTGGTTGCCTGAGAGAGAAAGAAGCGGTCCAGTCGACCCTGGACTGTTTGATTTGTCCGTCGAAGCGGGCATGATCGAGCGGGTCAAGCGGTAAATTCGGGACAACACCACGCGCCGCCAGGTGTCGGCCTGGGCCGTGCAGGTGCAGGACATCCCGCGCACCAAGCTCGCCAAGAGCGCCGAACTGGCGGTGTGCGAGGTCGTGCACCGCCAGACTGTCAGAACGTTGGGGCACACGAGTTCTTCCGGGGCGGCCCCCGAACTGGCCGATTCGGTACAAGGGTTGTCGCTGCCAGCTACCTGTTGAACCTCGGCCGTTGGCGCAGAAGGCCACTGTCGAGCGATTCGTCACCCCGGCCAAAGCCGGGTCCGGATTGCTGATTTTCCTGAAATCCGACCTGTACCGGAATGGCGGAATACCAATGGGTCAGCGGCGTTCAGGACGTGACCCCGGGGCGGCGGCTTGCTGGAGAGGCAAGCGAACAGCGGAAGGGGTCTGGAGCAAGCACCAGCCCCTTCCGTTTGTCGATCGGCTTAGCCCAGATCGACGGGAATGAAGATCCTGGCATTGCCGCGGTCGACCAGGACAGCGATGCGTTTCCCGGCCTTGCCGATCAGGCTGCGCAACTGCTCCGTGCTGGAGATCGCCTCGCCGTTGACCGCGATAACGATGTCGCCCGGCTGAATCCCGGCCTTGGCGGCGGCGCCGGCGACGTTCTGGACGACGACGCCGTTGCTGACATCGGAACGCCGCTGCTCTTCCGGCGTGAGCGGACGAACGATCACACCCAGGCGACCCTTGCCGGCGTCGGGGGTATCACTGCTGGCGACCTGCTCGTCGCCGAACTTGCCGACCGCGACATCGACAGCGCGGGTTTCACCCTTGCGCCACACCTGGAGCTTCGCCTGCTCGCCGGGCTTCATCGACGAGACGATTGCCGGCAGTTCGTTGGAGGTGGCAATCTCCTTCCCGTTGATCGAGAGGATGACGTCGCCCGGCTCGAGGCCGGCCTTCGCCGCTGGACTGTCCTTTTCCACCGACCCGACCAATGCCCCCGCGGGCTTCTTGAGACCGAAGGAGTCGGCGAGCGACTGATTGACCTCCTGGATGCCGACGCCGAGCCGGCCGCGCTGGACCTTGCCGTGGGTGACGATCTGCTTTTCGACATTCATCGCGACCTCGATCGGTATCGCGAACGAGAGCCCCTGATAGCCGCCGCTGCGCGAGTAGATCTGCGAGTTGATGCCGATCACCTCGCCTGCCATGTTGAACAGCGGGCCGCCCGAGTTGCCGGGATTCACCGCGACATCGGTCTGGATGAAGGGAACGTAGCTGCCGTCGGGCAGGGAGCGCGAGAAGGCCGAGACGATGCCGGCACTCGCGCTGCTCTCGAAGCCGAATGGCGAGCCGATGGCGAGGACCCATTCGCCGACGCGGGTGTTGGCGGCCGAGCCGATGCGGACTGCCGGCAGATCCTTGGCGTCGATCTTGAGGACGGCAACGTCGCTGGCGGTATCGAGGCCAAGCACCTTGGCCTTGAATTCGCGCTTGTCGGTCAGCTTGACGATGACTTCCTCTGCGCCGTCGACGACGTGGGCATTGGTGAGAATCGTGCCGTCCGCACTGACGATGAAGCCCGATCCCAGGCCGCGGGCGGGTGTATCGCGGTGCGGTACGCCGAAGCGGCGGAGGAAGTCCGGGATCGAATCGTCGTCGTCGAATTGCGGCGATTTGGGTCCGCGCGAGCCCGCCTTGCGCGTGCCGGACACGCTGATATTGACCACCGAAGGGCTGTTGCGCGCGACGATGCCGCTCATGTCGGGCAATGCGGCCGCTGCCGCGGCGCCCGGCTGGTTCATCGTGATCGGCGCAGCGACCTGCGCTGCGGGGGTCGGCGACGCGGGGGAGTTGGCGTGGCCGAGCGTGTAGGCGCCGGTCAGCGCCGCCACAACGGCGGCTGCGCCAGCGGTCAGCTTGAGCTTGTTCGAGTTCATTGCGTTCTCCTGGGTGATTTCCGGGCGGGCACGATGCCCGCCGCCGGGAGAAGCATGCCTCGGCAAGACTTAAGACTGACTTAAGGACAACTGCCGCCGGCGAGCCGGATGCCTGCGCGATTCCGGCGCGATCAGGCGGGCCGGGCGCTGCCGGGAAACACTATCCTTGCGGTAAGTCCGCCTCCCGGCGTGTCGTCGAGGCAGACTTCGGCCTTGTGCCGCCGGGCGATGGTGCGCACGATCGCCAGCCCGAGGCCGCTGCCGCTGGAGCTTTGGCCGCTGCGCCGATAGAAGCGGTCGAATACGCGCTCGCGTTCCTCCGCGGGAATCCCCGGACCGTTGTCGGCGACTTCCAGCCAGACCCTGGCGGCGTCGACGCCGCAGCTCACGTCGACCTTTCCGCCAGCCGGCGTTTGGCACAAGGCATTGGCCACCAGGTTGGCGAGCAGGGTGCGCATGGCGTTGCCATCGCCCATGATGGTCGCCGCCGGGTCGAGGGCGCTGACGCCGAGGTCGATCTGCTTGGCATCGGCGAGCGCCGCGTGGTCGGCGACGACCTGGCGCAAGAGCTCGGCGAGGGAAACCCCGGCAAACGCGCCCAGCCTGGCGCCGTCTTCGTTGCGCGCCAGCGCCAGCAGTTGCTGCACGGTGTGGATCGCCCGCTCGAGCCCCGCCTTGAGGTCTGCCAGCGCCCCGGAGCGCTCGGCCGCGCTCGTCGCCCGTTCCAGCAGTCCCGCCTGGAGTTGCAGGGCGGTCAATGGCGTGCGCAGCTCATGCGCCGCATCGGCGATGAAGTCGCGCTGCACCTGCAGCGTCGCGCGCAGGCGTCCGAGCAGTTCGTTGAGCGAGACGACCAGCGGGCGCGCTTCGTCGGGAACTCCGCCTTCCGCGAAGGGGTCGAGCGCCTCGGGCGTCCGCGTCCGTACCGAACGCGCAAGGTCGGTCAGCGGCCGGAGTTCGCGGCTGACGATCAGCCAGATCAGCAGCGCGATGAGGGGCAACAGGACCATGAACGGCGTCAGAGTGCGCAATGCCGCTGTCGCCGCCAGCCGCGCGCGCACGCTCGTCGGCTGGGCGACGGCGATGGTCTCGCCTCGGTATTGCAGGGCGTAGACGCGCCAGGTTTCCTCGCTGGTTCGTTCGGTGGCGAAGCCGAGGCGGGCGATCTCGGGCAGGGGGCGGTGCGGGCGCGAGGAGTAGATGGTGAGGCCGTTTCGATCCCAGACGCGGATGACGAAATCGAAGCTGGTCTCGCCGGCCAGCGCCTCGGTTGCCCCGAGGAACGTCTGGTTGCGCAGTGCCAGGGCAATCTGCTCGAGGTGATAATCGAATATGGTGTTGGCTTCTTCCTTAGCCGCACTGAAGGTCGCCCAGGCGCCGAGGAGCATGACGACGGTCATTGCTCCGGTGAGGACCATTACCAGTTTGCCGCGGATGGAGTTCATGCCTGTCGCGGCACCATGTAGCCGACGCCGCGAACGTTCCTGATCAGTTGGCTGCCGATCTTGCGGCGCAGGGCGTGGATGTGCACCTCGACCGCGTTGCTGCCGATTTCCTCTTCCCATCCGTACAGCCGGTCTTCGAGCTGGCTGCGGGAAAGCGGCACGCCGGGCGCCTGCAGCAGGGCCTGCAGCAGCGCGAACTCGCGGCCCGAAAGCTTGACTGCGGTGCCGTTCAGGCGTACTTCACGGGTCGCCGGATCGAGATGCAGCGGCCCGTGCTCGATAACTGGCGCCGCCCTTCCGGAACGTCGGCGCAGCAGCGCCCGCAGGCGCGCGGCGAGCTCGTTCAAGTCGAACGGCTTGACCAGATAGTCGTCGGCGCCGGTATCGAGACCGGCAATCCGGTCGTCGACCGAGTCCCTCGCGGTGATGATCAGAATCGGCACCGTGTTCTTCTTCCGCCGCCACTGCGCCAGCAGCTCCAGCCCGCTCCTGCCGGGGAGCCCGAGGTCAAGCAGGATCGCATCGTATTCGTTGGTCGCCACTGCGGCTTCGGCGGAATTGCCGTCTCGCGCCCAATCCGCCGTGTAGCCATCCTGGCGCAGGCCGGTGCGGATGCTGGCGCCGATCATGGGGTCGTCTTCGACGATCAGGACGCGCATCGCGAATCACGCGGGACCGGCACGGTGACGGCGCGCTGATGAAGATTCCCTGACATCGCGGCTTCCGGAAAATGCATGGAGGGCATTGTAGCGTCATCGCGAAAATCGAGCGAACGGCGGGATTGAAGCATGGTTCGCCGTCTCCCGCATTTTGCTGCCCGCTGCCTCCCGCCGGATGGCACCGGGCGATTTTGTCGGGGACTGAACTCATTGGCGAGGCTGTTTGTCAAAGGCAGGTTAGAGCAATTCGCGCAACAGCATCTCCTGTTTCCATTCGCTGAAATAGAAAGGAGAGTGTGCATGGGCTCCCTGGGCATTCAAGGACTCAAAGTCGTGGCGCTGGCGGTTGAGGATATGGAGCGTGCAAGGCGCTTCTATGGTGAGACGCTGGGCTTGCCTCCCGCATTCGAAGGCGCGCGTCAGGTCGGTTTCAGCCTTGGCAATGTCATCGTGATGCTGAAGTCCGCAGATGACGGCTGGTATGCGCTGCCCACCGACCAACTCAATCCGCGCATCACCCTGGCGACCGATAATGCGCCCGATACGGAGCGTGCGCTCAGGGCGCGCGGCGTGGCCATTGCCAATCCCGTCCAGCCATACCCAGCAGAAGGCTTCTACGTCGGGAGCTTCCTCGACAGCGAGGGCAACAGGATCTGGTTCTGCTCGCCGATCGAAGAAGCGGGAACGAAGCGAACGTGACGGCCTGGCCGGCGTTTTCGGGACCGTCGCCGGCTCGATGTCCGAGGTCCCGTTTGTCATGAGGAGATCGATCATGGGTACGTACATCGCGCTGATGAACTTTACTGACCAAGGGATCCGCAGCGTCAAGGAAACCACGAAACGCGCCGAAGCCGTCATGGAGGCGGCAAAGATGTTCGGCGCCAGCATGCCGCAGATCTACTGGACACTCGGGCAATATGATCTGGTTGCCGTCATCGAGGCGCAGGATGAGGAGTCGGCGACCGCGTTCGCGCTGGCTATCGGCTCCGCGGGCAATGTTCGCGGGCAGACCCTGCGAGCCTTTTCCAAGGACGAGATGAACGGAATTCTCGGCAAGATGGGATAAAGGCGACGCCGCCCGGCACTCAGGTCACCGGGAATCGTCACCTGGAAGCGGCAGCCTTTCGATCACCGCGAGCCGGCGATTCGGGCGCAAGACCGGCTCCCCGACGGCATCGCTGCGAAGTTGACCGGGGTGTCGGCTGCCAAGCCAGGTGTGCCGGCCCGGATTCGACCGGCGGATCGCGACGCAGTGACAAGAGTAGCTTCCCACGTCGGCGAAGCCGGGCCGTGATTGCTCTCGCTGGCCGACCTTCACCGGTCGAATACTCCGGCGACTGATCAAATAACAAAGAGGAGGAGTCATGAAAGCAATCTCAATGATGAAGTGGGCGATGGTGGCGGTCGGCGCGTCTGTGTTTGCGCTCTCGGGTGCCCAGGCAGAAGAGGAAAAGAAGGCCGGCATCGACGTCAGGAACTACCCGGGGAACACCCCGCGCACGGAAAAGGACGAGGCGCTCAAGCTCAAGGGGAACTGGCGGACCGGCCAGAAATACTACACGGCCTACTGCGAAGCCTGCCACCTGCCGAGCGGCGCCGGCAATCGTGATGGAAGCATCCCGCAACTGGCTGGCCAGCACCGGACCGTGCTGATCAAGCAACTCGCCGACATACGCTCCGGGGTGCGTTACAACCCGACCATGTACCCGTTCGCCAGGAAACTCCCCAGTGCACAGGCGGTGGCCGACGTCGCGGCCTATGTCGGGACCCTTTGCTTCCCGCTGGACTCGGGCAAGTATGAGGGCGCCGATGCGGCCAGGCAATTGGTCGAGGGCAAGCAACTCTACGACAACAAGTGCGCCAAGTGCCACCAGGCGAATGGCGCGGGAAACAAGGATGCGCTCTATCCCGTCCTGGCCGGCCAGCATAACAAGTATCTGCTGCGGCAGATGACGGAAGTGCGCGATGGAAAACGCGTCGATGTCCCCGTCGAGATGTTCGAAGCCATCAAGAGCTACGACGATGCCCAACTGGTTGCCGTCGCCGCCTATCAGGCAAGCCTCAAGACTCCGGGGCTGCTGATGTGCAGAACCCCGACGGACAAGGCCAGGATGTAGTCTGGTCGTCTGCCGCTCAGGCCTTGCCCGGGGCGAGGCCGAGCGCGGCGGCGATCCGCCCGCTAGCTGCGGGCTTCTCGACCCAGCGGTAGAACAGCGTGGCGATGGCGATGCTTGCCGCCCAGGCCATTGCCATGAAGGCCAGTGCGACGCCCGGTGCGTGCAGGCCGAGGCGGACGAAGAGCGCGTTGGCCAGCAGGCATACCGGGAAGTGCACCAGGAACAGCGCGTAGGAAATGCGTCCGAGGAAGGCCAGAATCGGCCAGTCGGGCCAGCGTTCGAGAAGGCCGCTGCGCCGGCTGAAACCGAGCGGCAGCGCGACCGCCAGCGCGACGGCGATGCGCAGGCGGAAATCGATGAACAAGGCGGCGAGAGCGACGGCGGCGATGACGCCCAGCCAGGCCGCCGGTCGCCGGCGGTCCCCGCTCCACCAGGCGGCAGCGCCAAGGCCGTACGAGCCGAAAAAGTAAATTGCCCAGATGTCCAGGTTCTCGGTGCGGTTCAACCAGAACAGCGAACCCGCCGCCATGGCGAGAATGAGCCATTCCGCCCGGCCGCTCCAGCGTCCGGCCCAAAGCAGCAAGGTCATCAGCGTGAAAAGCTGGAAATCGATGGCAACGTACCAGAGCCCGGCCGACAGTGAATCGAAGCCGAGCACGCTCTGCAGCAGCAGGGCGTGGGCGGCCAATTGCGCCAGCGTCGGCCGCGCCGGAATCGATTCGTCGTCCATCCACACATCGGCCAGCGCGGCGCCGGCGATCGCCAGCGCGATGGCGGCGAAATAGGGAATGGCCAGCCGCAGGTAGCGCTTGCCGATCAGCGGCCACGGCGAAGCGGTCAGCGCTCCACCCTGCGGCGACATCCCGCGCGCCGCAAGGAATCCGGCAATGACGAGAAAGATCTGGACGGCGATGCGCGCGTAATCGTAGAACCAGCCGATGGTGCCCGGCACGAGTTGCTGGGCGGCGTTGGCCAGCGGCCCGTAGGCGGCGAGGTGGTGGAGGACGATCAGTTGTGAGCCGATCGCCTTGAGGGCGTCGATCAGCGGCATGCGGTTGGCATTCATGGCCGGGATTTTACCGGAGCCGCGTCAGACGAAGCGGGCAATGAAGGCGCCCGCCTTTTCCGGCTGCAGTTCCAGCCAGACCCGGTGGCCGTTGCCGGGGGCGACAGCGACCGTCTCTCCGTCAGCATCTTCCATGCGAGCGAGCGCCCACTCATGGTTACCGGACGGGTGCACGCATTCAAGGCGGTCGCCGACGGCAAAGCGGTTCTTGACCTCGATCTCCATGAGGCCGCGCGCTGCGTCGAAGCGCACGGCGTCGCCGGCGTAGAGGCTGCGCTCGGATTCGGAGTGACCCTTCAGGTAATTCTGGTAATCGGCATCGTGGTGACGCTGGAAGAAGCCGTCGGTGTAGCCGCGGTTGGCGAGACCTTCGAGTTCACGCAGCAGTCCGGGGGCCAGAGGCCTTCCGGCCACCGCGTCGTCGATCGCCTGCCGGTAGGCCTGGCAGGCGCGCGCCACGTAGTAGGGGCTCTTGGTGCGGCCCTCGATCTTCAGCGAATCGACGCCGATGTCCACCAGCCGGTGCACATGCTCGATGGCGCGCAGGTCCTTGGAGTTGAGGATGTAGGTTCCGTGCTCGTCTTCCTCGATCGGCATCAACTCGCCGGGGCGTTCCTTTTCCTCGAGCAGGATTCCCCGATCGCCGGGCGCGTGCACCTTGTACTCCCAGCGGCAGGAGTTGGTGCAGGCACCCTGGTTGGGGTCGCGATGGTTGAAGTAGCCGGAGAGCAGGCAGCGGCCGGAGTAGGCGATGCACAGCGCGCCATGGACGAAGACTTCGATCTCGATGTCCGGGCAGCGCTGGCGGATCTCGGAAATCTCGTCGAGCGACAGTTCGCGCGACAGGATGACGCGGTCGACCCCCAGTTTCTGCCAGAAATGGACTGCCGCCCAGTTGACCGTATTCGCCTGGACCGAGAGGTGGATCGCCTGCTCCGGCCACGCCTCGCGCACCATGTCGATCAGGCCGGGGTCGGACATGATCAGCGCGTCCGGGTTGAGCGCGACGACCGGCGCCATGTCGTCGAGGTAAGTGCCCACTTTCGAGTTGTGCGGGAAGATGTTGCTGACCACGAAGAACTGCTTGCCCTGTGCATGGGCTTCGGCGATGCCCGTGGCGAACTTGTCGAGGTCGCCGAACTCGTTGTTGCGCACGCGCAGGCTGTAGCGCGGCTGCCCGGCGTAGATCGCGTCGGCGCCGAAGGCGAAGGCGGTGCGCATCATCGCCAGCGAGCCGGCGGGAGCGAGGAGTTCTGGAGACTTGGCCATAGTAGAATGCGGCAAGCCGAGAATTCTATCCCCCATGAGCGAAGAAATACTGATCAATTACACGCCGCAGGAAACGCGCGTCGCCGTCACGCAGCAGGGCGTCGTCCAGGAACTGCACATCGAGCGCACCGCCAGTCGGGGGCTGGTCGGCAATGTCTATCTCGGGCGCGTCTGCCGCATTCTGCCCGGCATGCAGTCGGCTTTCATCGATGTCGGGCTGGAACGCACGGCTTTCCTGCATGTCGCCGACATCTGGCAGGCGCGCGAAGCGGCAACGGAGCGGCCGATCGAGCGGGTGCTGGCCGAAGGGCAGAGCATCGTCGTGCAGGTGGTCAAGGATCCGATCGGCAGCAAGGGTGCGCGGTTGTCGACGCAGATTTCGATCGCCGGTCGCATGCTGGTGCATCTGCCGCAGGAGAGGCATATCGGGGTTTCGCAGCGCATCGAGGCCGAAGCGGAGCGCGAGGCGCTGCGCGAGCGGATCGCTGGCCTCGTTCCCGGCGACGAACCGGGCGGCTTCATCGTCCGCACGATGGCCGAGAATGCCAGCGACGCCGAATTCGCCACCGACATCGCCTACCTGCGCAAGACCTGGGCCGACATCCGCGACAAGGCCCGCGTCTGCGCGCCGCCGTCCGCGCTCTACCAGGATCTTTCGCTCGGCCAGCGCGTGCTGCGCGACTTCGTCAATCCCGAAACCAGTCGCATCCTGATCGACTCCCGCGAAACCTTTCAGCGCCTGAGCGGCTTTGCCGAGGAATACACGCCGGCGGTCAAGCCGCTGCTCGAACACTACACCGGCGAGCGCCCGCTGTTCGACCTGCACGGGGTCGAGGAGGAGATCCAGAAGGCGCTGGCCCGCCGCGTCGATCTGAAATCCGGCGGCTACCTGATCCTCGACCAGACCGAGGCGATGACGACCATCGACGTCAACACCGGCGGTTTCGTCGGCGTGCGCAACTTCGACGACACCATCTTCAAGACCAACCTCGAAGCGGCGGTTACCATCGCCCGCCAGCTTCGCCTGCGCAACCTCGGCGGCATCATCATCGTCGATTTCATCGACATGGAGAACGAGGAACACAGGAAGGCGGTACTCGACGAGTTTACCAGGGCGCTGGCCCGCGACCACACGCGGCTGACGGTCAACGGCTTCACCGCGCTCGGTCTGGTCGAGATGACGCGGAAGCGCACCCGGGAATCGCTGGCGCATGTCCTGTGCCACCCGTGCCCGACGTGCAGCGGGCGTGGCGAAGTGAAGACCGCGCGCACCGTCGCCTACGAAATCCTCCGCGAACTGCTGCGCGAGGCGCGCCAGTTCAACGCCCGCGAATACCGCGTGCTGGCCGGGCCGGCGGTGGTCGACCTCTTTCTCGACGAGGAATCGCAATCGCTGGCCATGTTGTCGGATTTCATCGAAAAGCCGGTTTCGTTGCAGTCGGAACCGAGCTATTCGCCCGAGCAGTACGACATCGTCTTGATGTAGTCACAACAAAGGAGACCATTGATGACCCACGATCCGGAATTCGAAAGCCTCGTTCCCGCGCAGTCGTTCGACCGCCGCTGCTTCCTCGTCACCAGCCTCGGCGCCGGCTTCGCGCTGGCCATGCACCCGGTGATGGCGCAGACGGCGATCCGCACCGACGACACCGGCCTGCTCGCCGGCGAAGTCAAGGTGCCAGTCAAGGACGGCGAGATGGTGGCCTATCGCGCCTTGCCCAAGGGCGCGGTGAGGCCGCCGGTCGTCCTTGTCGTTTCCGAGATCTTAGGAGTCCACGAATACATCCAGGATGTCTGCCGCCGCCTTGCCAAGCTTGGCTACTGCGCCATCGCGCCCGAGCTCTTTGCCCGCCAGGGCGATCCGCGCCAGCTTGCGAACGTGCAAGACATCCTGACCAGGATCACCAGCAAGACGCCGGATGCGCAGGTGATGGGCGATCTCGATGCGACGGTTGCCTGGGCTGCGTCGAAGGGTGCCGACACCGACCGTCTGGCGATCACCGGCTTCTGCTGGGGCGGGCGCATCACTTGGCTGTATTGCGCCCACAATCCACAGGTCAAGGCCGGCGTCGCCTGGTACGGGCGGCTGGTCGGCGACGTCAATGAAGTCACGCCGCGTTACCCGATCAACGTCGCCGCCGAACTCAAGGCGCCGGTGCTCGGCCTTTATGGCGGTCTCGATACCGGCATCCCGCTGGAGACCGTCGAAAAGATGGAAAGGGCGCTGAAGGAAGGCAGCAAGGCTGCCCGGCTGTCGCAGATTCACGTCTATGACAACGCGCCGCATGCCTTCCACGCCGATTACCGCCCGAGCTTCCGCAAGGAAGAGGCCGAGGATGGCTGGAGGCGGATGCAGGCCTGGTTCAAGAAGATCGACAAGGCCTGAGCGGGCAGTCAATTCCAATGAAGGTATGAGTCTGAACTGTTGGTTTTGAATTGCATATTTCTTGACCGATGACGATGGCCTGTGGAGCTTGTGGGCAGCCGCCGGCCTGTGGGTGGGCGGTGGGAAACGCGA
>WBZM01001013.1_pt1 | contig 31419 bp, 29 predicted proteins | sample 5204271 | NCBI WGS metagenome assembly WBZM01 (sample SAMN12344346, study PRJNA552823) | activated sludge metagenome | biome: Activated sludge suspended growth; feature: Nitrification reactor; material: Wastewater; isolation source: activated sludge from nitrification reactor of wastewater... | reverse complement strand
GCGGCCGAGATCGACGCTCTCCCGAGGCGCGGGAGGCGCTCTGCCGCTACGCCTACGGCGACGCGCGCCGGGCGCTCAACGCGCTGGAGGTGGCGGCGGCGGCGGTGCGCCTGGCCGGGCGGGCGGTGGTGGAGCGGGCCGACGCCGAGGAGGCCCTGCAGCAGAAGACGCTGCTCTACGACCAGGCCGGCGAGGAGCACTACAACGTCGTCTCGGCCTTCATCAAGTCGCTGCGCGGCTCGGATCCCGACGCGGCGGTCTACTACCTGACGCGCATGCTGGAGGCCGGCGAGGAGCCGCGCTTCGTGCTGCGGCGCATGGTGATCTTCGCCTCCGAGGACGTGGGCAACGCCGACCCGCAGGCGCTCCAGGTGGCCATCGCCGCGCTGCAGGCGGTGGAGCTGGTGGGGCTCCCCGAGGGCGTGCTCCCCATGAGCCAGGCGGCCATCTACCTGGCGCTGGCCCCCAAGTCGAACACCGCCCTCACCGCCTACGCGGCGGCGCGCCGGCTGGTCACCGAGAAGGGCCCGCTGCCGGTGCCGCTCAAGCTCCGCAACGCTCCCACCTCGCTCATGAAGGGGATGGGCTACGGCGGCGGCTACAAGTACCCCCACGAGTTCGAGGGGCACTACGTGCCGGAGAAGTACCTGCCCGACGCCATCGCCGGCGAGACGCTGGTGAAGCTCTCCGAGAACGGCGAGGAGAAGGTGATGGGCGAGCGCTGGCGGGCGCTGCTGGCGGCGGCGGGGAAGAAGCCGGGATAGGCCGGGCGCAGGGCCTGGCGCGAGGTCGCCCCCCTCCCGACGCGCGTGAAGTGCGCGCCGGGCCCCGGCGCTACAGCCGCGGACCGCGACCTCGGGAGGCGCTCCAGACAGAGACCACGAGGACGGCCGCGGCCGCCTCGATGACGTACAGGTGGTGACGGGTGCGCCTGAGGAGCAGCCGACGCACGCCCTGCCTCGGCGGATAGCGCACCGCCGCCGCCGGCGTGGCCTCGAGCGTACGGAGCGCCGCCTCCAGTTCCTCCGCGAAGAGGTTCGGGGCTGCCGCTCTGTTCTCCCGCCACCAGACGTCGATCCGTTCGATCTGCGCCCGGGCCTCGGCCGAGAGCGCGACCCTCACCGACCGGCGGCCCTGGCGCGCAGCGTGGCGAGCACCGCCTCGGCGTCGACGATGCGCCCGGCGCGCACGTCCTCGAGCCCGCGGTCGATCGACTCGTGCAGCCGGCGGCGCTCCTCGTCACCGAGATCGTCTGCGCCGCAGGCAAGCACGTCGTCGAGGGGCACGAGCTCGACGTCCTCCCCTTCGGGAAGGTCCGTGGGCTCGTCGAGGACGAGGCGCCCACCCTTCACGTGCGCCTTGAGCGACCGCATTGCGGAGATCATCTTAGTGCGCCTCCGTTGCCATGACCACGCCGGGCCTGGGGCTGCACGCGAGCGACCGGTCAGCCCTGATGGCCGGCCTTCATCGCACGCGGCGTGCCGGAATCCCGGCCCAATGGATCCGGGCGGTTGACTGGAAGCGTGGGAGATGAAGGTCCGCGCCGCGGACCTTCATGGTCCGCAGAATGGCCCTCGTGACCGGGGAACGTTGCGACGGTCACCCGGGTCCAGACCCGTGGACTCAACTCGCTCGGCCGGCCCCGAACTCGGGAGGAAGGGGAAAGCCAAGGTCCGCCTCCCCCTCCAGACGCAAGTCTGGAAACCGAGCCAGGCGTGACCCGACGAACATCAGCGCGACCATCAACGCCTGAACGGAGTCAAAGCCGAAGGCTCGATAGACCTCATCATCTCCAAGGCCGCTGACGCGGTACGGGCAGACGTGGTCGCCGTGCGTTGGTTCGCGTACCGGGGCCCCGATCTCGACGCGCACCACCCCTGGCCGACTCGCCCAGTGAAGGTCGCGGCTAGCGATGACCATCCCCAGATCCATGCAAACGCATCGTAGCGGCGCGGGCCCAAGTCCCTCAAGGCCACTCCGCCGCGCGTGCGGACATCGCTTCGATGCCCCCCCATCGCCGGCGTGAGGTGATGCAGGCCCGGGTCCCAGGTCCCTCGGCGTCTCGGCCCGTCAGTCCTCGAAGCGGGACAGCCCCCGCGCCATGGCGGGCGCGATGCGGGAGCGGGAGCCGAGCATGAGCTCGAGGCCGCTGGCGAGGTCGCCGCGGGCGCGCAGCACGCGGGTGAAGCCGCGCAGGATGGGCGCGGCGTCCTCGTAGTGCTCGCGCGGCTCGGGCACCAGCTCCCAGGCCTCGGTGTAGCAGGCCAGCGCCTCGGCCATCTCGCCGGCGGCGGCGTGCTCGTCGCCCTCGCGGCAGAGCAGGCCGATCCGGATGTGCACTTCGCCCTGCAGGTACCTCGGCACGGTGCGTCCCCCCGACCCTCGACACATTGACCTGCAACGAGCGGAAATGTGAGTCCGGTGACCCGGTGATCCCGCTGCGGGGCTGCGCCCATTTCGCACAGGGTGAAGGTGGCACCCCGGCCCACAGGCCGCCCGTCCGTCCCTGAGGTAGGCTGGTGTCGTGATCCTCTACATGCACGGCTTCGCCTCCGGCCCCTCCTCGCGCAAGGCGCGCCACCTCGCCGAGGGCTTCGCGGCGCGGGGCGTCCGGGTGGAGACGCCCGATCTCACCCCTGGTCACGAGGGGTTCGAGCGCTCGACGCCCCGCACCATGCTGGCGGTGGCCCGGGCGGCGCTGGGGGATGGCCCCGGGCCCCACGCCCTGGTCGGCTCCTCCCTGGGCGGGTGGCTCTCCTCGGTCATCGCGTCGCAGGACCCGCGCGTGACGCGGCTCGTGCTGCTGGCGCCGGCCTTCCGCCTGGTGGAGCGCTGGAACGGCCGGCTCTCGCCGGCCGAGCTCGACGGGTGGCGGCGCGACGGGCTGCTGGTCCACCACCACGCGACCGGCACGGAGCGGCGCATCGGGTACGCCTTCTTCGAGGAGGCCGGCGGGCTCCCGGCCCTGCCCGCGGTGACGGTGCCGACGCTGGTGATCGCCGGGGCGAAGGACGAGACGGTGCCCCTCGCCGACGTCGAGGCCTGGGTGGCGCGCACGCCGAGCGCGCGCCTCGTCGCGGTGGACGACGGGCACGAGCTGGCCGGCTCCCTCGACCTGATCCTCGAAGAGACCTGGCGCTTCCTGGCGCCGCTCCACGGAATGTAGCGACCCGAAAACACCGCGCCCCGCGCCGGAGGTCCGGGCGGGGCGCGATCGTGGCGGGGCGGGCCGCCAGAGGACTTACGCCATCGCCTGGGCCTCGTCGCCCGGCTCGTCCGGCTCCACGTCGGTGCGGTACTTGCGGAGCACGCGCTTGAAGTTGGAGCGGTCCATGCCGGCCTTGCGGGCGGCGGCGGAGATGTTGTTGTCGCAGGCCCGCATCAGCGCCTCGACGTAGCTCTTCTCGAAGCGGCGCAGCGCCTGCTCCTTGGCGGCGGCGTAGGAGAGCGTCAGCCACTGCTGCTCGTCGCCGGCGGCCGGGGCCTCGCGGACCAGCGGGGCGGTGCGGCCGGTCACGGCCGGCGGCAGGTCCACCGGGGTGATGGCGTCGCCGCGGCAGAGCACCACGGCGCGCTCGATGGCGTTCTCCAGCTCGCGGACGTTGCCGGGCCAGCGGTAGCCGCAGAGCAGCTCCAGCGACTCGGGGCTGAGGGTCTTGACCCGCTTGGCCAGCCGGTCGGCGTAGCGGCGCAGGAAGTGGTGGGCCAGCAGCGGGATGTCCTCGGCGCGGTCGCGCAGCGAGGGCAGCGGCACGTTGATGACGTTGAGCCGGTAGAAGAGGTCCTCGCGGAAGCGGCCGGCCTTCACCAGCTTGGGCAGGTCGCGGTGCGTGGCGGCGATGACCCGCACGTCCACCTTGACCGAGTCGGCGGCGCCGACGCGCTTGATCTCGCCCTCCTGCAGCACGCGGAGGAGGCGGACCTGGGTGGAGAGCGGGATGTCGCCGATCTCGTCGAGGAAGATGGTGCCGCCGTCGGCCGCGTCGAAGAGCCCCTTCTGGTCGCGCTGCGCGCCGGTGAAGGCGCCCTTGACGTGGCCGAAGAGCTCGGACTCGAGGAGGGTCTCGGTGAGCGCGCCGCAGTTGAGGGCCACGAAGGGCTGGGCCTTGCGCGGGCTCCTGGTGTGGAGGGCGCGGGCCACCAGCTCCTTGCCGGTGCCGCTCTCGCCGGTGACCAGCACGGTGGCGGCCGAGTAGGCCACCGCGTCGATCATCCGCTGCACCTCGCGGATGGGCGGGGAGGCGCCCACCAGGCCGTCGGGCGGCAGGCCGTCGCGCTCGCGGAGCTGGTTCTCCAGCTGCTTGTTGCGGTCCCACAGCGCCTTGCGCTCGGCCGCCTTGGCCACCGCGCGGGCCACCAGCTCCACGTCGTCGAAGGGCTTGGTGAGGTAGTCGTAGGCGCCGCTCTTGACCGCCTGGAGGGCCGTCTCCACGGTGGCGTGGCCGGTCATCATGATGACCTCGATCTCCGGCCGGCGGTGCTTCACCGCGTTGAGGAGCTCGAGGCCCGAGAGCTGCGGCATCTTGATGTCGAGGAGGGCGACGTCGAAGTCCTCGGCGGCCAGCTTCTGGGTGGCCATGATGGGCGAGTCGAGCCCCACCACGTCGTAGCCCTTCTTCTTCAGCAGGGCCTCGAGGGCGCGCAGCAGGGTGGGCTCGTCGTCGACGACGAGGACGCGGACGGGCTTGGTGTCGGTGTCGCTCCTGGACTGGTTCCCTCTCAGGCTCGGGGTGCCGGGACAGGCAGTTCGAGGACGAAGCAGGCGCCCTGCTCGGGCGGCTGCTCCAGGCGGATGGCGCCGCCGTGCTCCTCGGCGATCTGGTAGCAGATGGAGAGGCCGAGCCCGGTGCCCTGGCCCTCCGGCTTGGTGGTGAAGAACGGCTCGAAGATGCGGCGGGCCACCTCGGGCTTGATGCCCGGGCCGGTGTCGGCCACCGCGAGGCGGACCTTGCCGGCGCCGGCCGGCCCGGTGGCGACGGTGATGCGGCCCTCGCCCCCCATGGCCTGGACGGCGTTGACGACCAGGTTCACCACGATCTGCTGGACCTGGTTGGCGTTGGCCAGGGCGGCGGCCGGCTCGTAGCGGCGCACCACCTCGATGCGCCCGTCCTTGAGCTGCGACTGCAGCAGGAAGAGGGCGTCGTCCACCACCTGGGAGAGCTCCACCACGCCCTTCTCCTCCTCGCGCGGGCGGCGCGAGAAGCGGAGCAGGGACTCGACGATCTTCTTGGCGCGCACCGCCGCGTCGGTGATGAGGCGCAGGTTCTCCTGGTCCTCCTCGGTGCGGCCCGGGTCGCGGCTCATCAGCTGGGCGAAGGCCAGGATGCCGCCCAGCGGGTTGTTGATCTCGTGGGCCACGCCGCCGGCCAGCTGGCCCACCGCCGACATCTTCTCGGCGTGGAAGAGCCGGCGCGACACCTCGCGCTCGTCGGTGACGTCCTTGAAGACCAGCACCTGGGAGTCGCCGTCCTCGGAGGGGAAGGACCGCACCAGCCAGGTGCGGTCGCCGAAGGTGGCCTCGCGCTCGGCCGCGCCGTTGGCCGGCATGGCGCAGCGCGACGGGCAGGGCAGCGAGCCGTAGGCGTGGTCGGCGCAGCGCAGGCCGGCCAGGTTGGAGACCGAGACGCCGGCGGCGCGGGCGAAGGCGGCGTTGGCGCGCACCACCTCGCAGCCGCTGGTCTTGAGGATGGCCATCGGGTCGCCGATGGCGTCGAAGCTGGCGCGCCACTCCTGGGCGGCGCGCACCAGCGCGGCGGAGCGCTGCGCCAGCTTGCCGTCCAGGTCGCGGTTGAGCTTCTGCAGCTCGTCGTTGCGCACCTTGAGGAGCGCCGAGAGCCGGGAGTTCTCCTCCACGATCCAGTACTGGTCGACGGCGCTCTGGATGGTGATGATGAGGTGGGCGTCGTCCCAGGGCTTCCAGATGAAGCGGAAGATCTCCGACTGGTTGACGGCCTCCTCGATGGCGGTGGAGTCGGCCTGGCCGGTGAGGAGCACGCGCTGGATGCGCGGCCAGCGCTCCTTCACGGCGCGCAGGAACTCCACGCCGCTCATGCCGGGCATGCGGTAGTCGGAGACCACCACCTGCACCGGCTCCTGCTCCAGGATGCCGAGGGCCACCGCCGCGTCCGGCGCGTCGAGGATGCGGCAGCGGGCGCGCCGCAGCACGCGGCGCAGGGCGCGGCGGACGTGCTCGTCGTCGTCGACGATGAGCAACGTCGACTCGGGGACCGCCTCGGGCGGCCTCACGCCGTTGTCGCTTCCGCTGGTCGTCTGCGTCTCCACGGGGCTTCGACGGATTGCACGACCCGATCCCACCCACACCCGCCCCGGGTCCCCGTGATTACAGGGGCTTGGTATGTCCGGCACCCGGGGCGTCAAACACCCAGGGGTGTCATTCTACCCGGAGAAGACTGCCGACGGTGGGTCGACCCTGCGGCAAAACGCCCGGCAAGCGGGGTGCCAGCCGCGTCCGCCGCGCCGCGCGGGCGGAGTCAGCGGCCGTTCCGGTCGGGCGCGGCGGCCGCGGCCAGCGCCGGACCGGCGGGATCGGCCTCGTACCGGTAGTTCTGCGCCTGGTAGAGGCAGATGGTGTTCCGGCCCGAGCGCTTGGCCTGGTAGAGCGCCTCGTCGGCGTAGCGGACCAGCGACTCGGACGAGGTGATGTCCTTGGACGGGTAGAAGGCCAGGCCGATGGAGGCGGTGACGCGCAGCTCCTGGTGCCGGCTCGCCTGGGGCTCGGTCCGGTAGACCTTGCGACCCAGGTCCCGCCAGATGCGCTCGGCCACCGCCAGGGCGCCCGAGAGGTGGGTCTTGGGCAGGATGACGGCGAACTCCTCGCCGCCGTAGCGGGCCCCGATGTCGGTGTCGCGGATCGACTGCCGGACCAGCGCCGCCGACTCGCGGAGCACCGTGTCGCCGGTCTGGTGGCCGTACCGGTCGTTGACCTGCTTGAAGTGGTCCAGGTCGATCATGATGAGCGACACCGGGTCGGCGTAGCGCTGGGCGCGCCGGAACTCCTCCCCGAGCCGGTCGTCGAAGAAGCGGCGGTTCTTCAGCCCGGTGAGGCCGTCGGTGACCGACTGCTCCTCCAGCTTGGCCTGGGTGGTGCGGAGCTGGTCCTGCAGCGACTTGATGCGGAGCATGGCGTTGACGCGCGCCACGATCTCCAGGTCCTCGAAGGGCTTGGCCAGGAAGTCGTCGGCACCGAGCCGCAGCCCCTCCACCTTGGACGAGAGATCGCTCTTCACCGAGAGGATGATGACCGGGATGAAGCGCTCGTCCGGCGCCTTCTTGACGTGGAGGAGCACCTTCAGCCCGTCCATGTCCGGCAGGATCATGTCGAGGAGGACCAGGTCCGGCGGGTCGGTGCGGACCTTGACGATGGCCTCGTTGCCGGTGGTGGCGGCGCGCACGTCGAAGCCCTCGCGCTCCAGCACCTTGACCAGCCGGTCGAGCTGGGTGCGGGAGTCGTCGACGACCAGGATCCTGGGGCGCGCCTCGGCCACGAGGGCGAACCTTAGCCGAAAGCGCTGGCGCCCGGCACCTTCCGGCCCGGCCTCCCGCGCTGCCCACGCGGGCCTACATGGCCGGCCCGGCCGCGCCGTCCGCGTGGCACGCTCCGAAGCGGCCGTTTCGGCCGGGTCCCGGGTTGGTTAGGCTCCAGCGCATGCCGGGAAGGGCTCGCGCGGTGGAGCAGGGCGGCGTCCTCGCCGAGGTGCTGGCCCGGGCGCGGGCCGGGGCGCCCCGCGGCGTGGCGGTCTTCGACCTCGACTCGACCCTCCTCGACAACCGGCCGCGCCAGGCCCGCATCCTGCGCGAGTACGGCGCCCGGGCCGGCCTCCCCGCCCTCCTCGACGCCCGGCCGGAGCACTGGACCAGCTGGGACCTCGCCGACGCCCTGCGCAACGCCGGCCTCGGCCCGGCCGAGGTGGTGCGCCACCTGCTCCCGGCGCGGCGCTTCTGGGGGGCGCGCTTCTTCACCAGCGCCTACTGCCGCGAGGACGTGCCGGTGCCGGGCGCGCCGGCCTTCGTGCGCGACCTGGCGGCGGCGGGGGCGCAGGTGGCCTACGTGACCGGCCGGCCGCGCCGCATGGAGGCCGGCACGCTGGACGTCTTCCGCCGCGAGGGCTTCCCCCTCCCCGGCGCCCCGGGGATCCGCCTGCTCATGAAGCCGGACGAGCCGCTCGGCGACGACGAGTGGAAGTCCCGGGCGGCCGGGGAGGTGGCGCGGCTGGGGCCGGTCTTCGCCGCCTTCGACAACGAGCCGGCGCACGTGAACGGCTACGCCATGGCCTGGCCGGAGGCGCGCTGCGTGCACCTCGACACCGACCACAGCGCGCGGCCCATCGAGGTGCTGGCGCGGATCCCGTCGATCGCGGACTTCCGGCGCTGAGCGCGCCGGCCGCACCCGCGGGCGGAGGGCGGGCGTTCCTCCTCCCCTCTCCCCCGCAGGGGGAGAGGGACAGGGTGAGGGGGCCGAGCAGGAGCGCAGTCGCTACCGCAGCCGCAGGTACACGTCCTCCGGGATGACCGGCGCGAGGCCGCCGCCCCCGAGGATGTTGACGATGGGCGACGCCGCGGCGCGCACCACCGAGCCGCCGGGGCGGACGCGGCCGAGGCCGCAGTAGGTGGAGATGTCGCGGTAGAGCGTGCCCGAGGTCTCCTCGTCCCCCGCGATGCGCGTGGCCGGCTTCCGCACCGCGAAGATCCGCTCCTGGGCGATGAAGCCGCCGCCCTTGCGGTCGGCCGCGGCCTCGTCCACCACCCGCTCCCACTCGGCCTGGGGCAGCTCCGCGCCGAGGTGCACGCTCTTGCCGCCGTAGTCCCAGCTCCGCTTGACGACGTAGCCGGCCTTGTCGGCCTTGATGCGCGCCGCCACCGCCGCGTCGAGGCGGCGCGACCAGGGGATCCTCGCCGCCGCCCCGCGCTCCGCCTCGTCGAGGCCGGCCCGCGAGGCCAGCGCCGCGTCCTCGGCGCACTCGGAGAGCCGGGCGAAGAGCGCCTTGGCCTCGAGGAGCCCGTTGACCGGGTTGTAGAGCGGGTACTTCTCCGGCGCGCGGAGCGCCCGCGCGAACGGCGCGTCCTCCGGCACGCGGTGGGCCCAGACGTGGCGGTAGAGGAGGTCCCAGTCCTCGGGGATGCAGGTGGTCGGCAGGAGGTTGGCCACCTCGTGCCCCTGGTCCCGGAAGTGCGCCTCCAGCCTGCGCAGCTCGCCGATCTGGGCGTCGCCGGGGCGCGACACGATGGCGATGGACGGGCGGGCCCTCCCGCCGCCGCGGTCCTGGTAGGCCGCCACCAGCGCCTGGCGCAGCCGCTCCATGTGGCTGCCGCAGGCCGCCACCAGCTCCCCCGCCTCGCGCGGCGTGCGCCCCCGGGCCGCCGCCGCCTCGCGCAGCCAGCTGTGGGCCGCCAGGTCGGCGTAGGCCGGCATGGCCGGGATGGTGGCGTTCAGCTCCAGCGCCCGCGGCGGGCCGCCCGCCTCGGGGATGAGGAAGTCCACCCGGGCCACCATCACCGGCTGCGGCGCCCCGTCGAAGAGCCGGGCCATGGCCTCGGCCTCCAGGCCGGCGAAGGGCTCCACCAGCGCCGCCCGGTCGCGGGCGTCGCCGGAGGCGAGGAGCGCCCGGGCCAGCTTCACCGAGCCGGAGAGGATCAGCTCCGCCTCGCGCGCCGCCGCCTCCAGCTCGGCGCGGGGGAAGACCTCCGGCTCGGCCACCAGCGGGATGGGCACCACCGTGCCGTCCGGCTTGCGGACCGTCATGCCGCCCTCCCAGGCGCGGCGCGCCGCCCGCCGCCCCACCTCCACCAGCGCCTCGCCCTCGAAGATCGGCTCCATCCCTCGCCCCGTGCGTGAGCCGGCCCCGCGTTGCGGCGGCCGGACCGCGGTGATAGGCACGTCCGGGATGAAGATCTACACGAAGAGCGGCGACGGCGGAGAGACGGGCCTCTTCGGGGGCGGCCGGGTCCGCAAGAGCGACGAGCGGGTGGAGGCCTACGGCGAGGTGGACGAGGCCAACGCCGCGCTGGGCGTGGCCCGCGAGGCCTGCGCCGATCCGGAGATCACCGCCGAGCTGGCGCGCATCCAGGACGAGCTCTTCTGCGTGGGGGCCGAGCTGGCCTCCCCCCACGGCGTGAAGGCCCGCGCCGCCGTGCCGCCGCTCCAGGCCCGCTGGGCCACCCGCCTCGAGGAGGCGATGGACCGCTGGGACCGGGAGCTGCCGGTGCTCCACCAGTTCGTCCTGCCGGGCGGCACCCGCGCCGCCGCGGCGCTCCACCTGGCGCGCGGCGTGGTGCGCCGGGCCGAGCGGCGGGTGGTGGCCCTGGCGGCCCACGCCGAGGTCGACGCCACCGCGCTGGTCTACCTGAACCGGCTCTCCGACCTCCTCTTCGTGGCGGCCCGCCTGGCCAACCACCGGGCCGGCCAGGCCGAGCTGCACTGGGACCCCAAGGCGCACCGCTAGGCGCCCCCGCCCCATGGCCCCCCGCGCGACGCCGCCCCCGAGGTCGAAGGCGAGGAAGGTGGCCCTGGTCACCGGCGCCGGGGTGCGGGTGGGGAACGCCATCGCGCGCCACCTGCAGCGCCACGGCTACACCGTGGCGGCCCACTACCGGAGCCACCGGCCCCGCGGCTTCGAGCACGCCTTCGCCGAGGACCTCACCGATCCCCTCGGGCCGGACCGGCTGGCCCGGGCGGTGCGCCGGGCGCTCGGCGGCCTGGACCTCCTCGTCAACAGCGCCGCCGGCTTCGACGAGCGGCCGCTCGCGGCCACCGACGCCGCCGCCTTCGACGCGCAGATGGACCTCAACGCCCGGGCGCCGCTCCTCCTCACCCGCGCCTGCGCCCCCATGCTGCGCCGCGCCCGGGGCGCGGTGGTCAACGTGGTGGACGTGGGCGGCGGCCTGGTGGCCTGGAACGGCTTCGCCGCCTACTGCGCCTCCAAGGCGGCCCTGGCCCGCCTCACCGAGTGCCTGGCGCTGGAGCTGGCCCCGCGGGTGCGGGTCAACGCGGTGGCCCCGGGCACGGTGCTCTGGCCGGAGGCCTATGACGCGGCGCGGCGGCGTGAGCTGACCCGGCGCGTCCCCCTCGGCCGCATCGGCGAGCCGGGCGACGTGGCCGAGGCGGTGCGCTTCCTCGCGGAGGCGCCCTGGATCACGGGGGCCGTGCTGCCGGTGGACGGCGGGCGGCGCCTGGCGGGGCGCACCAGCGGCTGACCCCGGGAGTTGACCTCCAGTTGATGGGACGCAAGGTGCGGCACCGCGCCCTCCCGTGATCCCACGACGGCTGGAACACCGATTGACGGACCGTGCGGCGGCCGCGATCCTCCGGGGCCATGACCCGCGCCTCCACCGCCACCGCCCCGGCCGGCCTCACCCCGTCGCACGCCGACGCGCTGGTGGGGGCCCGGCTGATCCTGGAGCGGGGGCTCCTCTGGTCGCACTACGAGCCGGTGGTCTCGCTCCACACCGGCAAGGTGGTGGGCTACGAGGCGCTGGCCCGCTTCGCCCGGCCGGACGGCACGCCCATCTCGCCGGCCACCCTCTTCGCCCTGCTCCACGGCGCGCCGGAGCTGCTCCTCGACGCCGAGCTGGCGGTGAAGCGCCACCAGCTCCACCACGCGCCGTCCGGCGCCGAGCTCTTCCTCAACGTCGATCCCGACAGCTGGGCGGCCGGCGGCGAGTCGGCCGACAACCCGCTCCTCGATCTCGCCGCCGCGGCGGGCCGGCCGGTGGTGGTGGAGGTCATCGAGAACCTCGACGCCGGCGACGCCACGGTGGGGCGCGGCTTCGTGGCGGCCCTGCGGGCCCGGGGCCTGCGCATCGCCCTCGACGACGTGGGGGCGGCCAACAGCCTCCTCTCCTTCGAGGCCCTCGACGAGGCCGAGGTGCTCAAGTTCGACCGCACGCTGCTGCGCCGCCTCGGCAAGCCGCGGCGCCGGGCCACCATCAGGGCGCTGGCCCGGGTGGCCCGCGAGACCGGCGGGCGCACCGTGCTGGAGGGGGTGGAGACGGCCGCCGACCTCGCCCTGGCCCGCGAGCTGGGCGTGGACCTGGTGCAGGGCTGGTTCTTCAACGACCTGGCGCTCTCGGTGGGGCGGCCGGGGTAGCGCCACCCGCCCCGCCCGGGTCTCCGGGCCCGCCGCCGAACCGCGCGGCGCGGGGCGGCCAGACGCCCGGCCTGGGCGGTGTGAGCCCCGGGGGGCGGGGAAGGGTTCGCGTCCGGGAGCCGCGAAACGATCCAGCGCCGGACGGCTCTGAGCCGGCGTGACCACACGCACTCCACCCCGGATCGCCCGCGCCACCGCCAGCCTGGTGGCGGCGCTGCTGCTCACCCCGCTCGCCGCCCGGGCCGCCGCCCCGCTCGAGCTCACCGACGCCATCCGCTCCGCCTGGTCGCGCAACCAGGGGCTGCAGGCCTCCGCGGCCGGCGTGGCCGCCGCCCGGGCCGACGCCGACAGGGCCCGCGACGCGGCCCTTCCGTCCCTCTCGCTCCAGGCGAGAGGGGTCCGCACCGACGAGCCGATGATGGCCTTCGGCCTCCGGCTCGACCAGGGGCGCATCGCCCAGGCCGACTTCGACCCCCGCAAGCTCAACGACCCGGCCGCCATCGGCGGGTGGGGCGCCGGGGCCAGCGTCATGCTCCCCATCTACGCCGGCGGCCGGCTCACCGCCGGGCGCGCCGCCGCCGAGGCCATGGCCGGCGCCGAGGCCCAGGGCCACCTGCGCCGCGAGGAGGAGATCGCGGTGGCGGTGGTGCAGGCCTACTTCGGCGCCCAGGCGGCCGAGGAGGGGCTGCGCTACGCCGAGGACCTCCTGGCCCACGCCACCGAGACCGAGCGCTTCGTGGCCGCCCGCGCCAGGGAGGGGCTGGCCCTCGACGCCGACGTGGCCCGCGCCACCGCCTTCCGCGCCCAGGCCGACGCCGGCCGGGCCGCCGCCCTGCAGCAGCGCGCCTCGGCCCGCTCCGCCCTCACCCTCCTCACCGGCCGCGACGCCGGCGACGCGGAGCTGGTGACCCCGGTGACGGCGGTGCTGGCCCCCGGCGCCGAGGGGACCGCCGCCCGCCCCGACCTCGAGGCGGCCCGCCTCCGCCAGGCCGCCGCCGAGCAGGGCATCGCCCTGGCCCGCGGCAGCCTGCTCCCCTCGGTGGGCGCCATGGCCGGCATCGACACCATGCGCACCGCCGGCCTCGACGCCGGCCACAGCTGGACCACCCTCGGCCTGGTGGCCCGCTGGGACCTCTCCCTCGGCGACCTCCGCGCCGTGCGCGCCGCCGAGGCCCGCGCCCGCGCCGCCGCCGAGGCCCGCGCCTGGCAGGAGCAGGTGGCCGCCCGCGAGGCGGCCGAGGCCCGCCGGGCCGTGGAGGCGGCCGACGCCCGGGTGCGCGCCGCCACCGAGGCGGTGAGCGCCTCCGAGTCGGCCCGCAGCCTGCGCGGCGCCCGCCACCGCCAGGGGCTGCTGCCCCTCACCGACGTCCTGGACGCCGAGGCCGGCCTGGCCGGCGCCCGCGCCCTGCTCCTGGCGAGCCGCCTCGAGGCCCGTGTGGCCCGCGCCCAGCTCGCCCTCGCCCTCCACCAGCCCATCGAAGGGATCGCCCCATGAGCCGCTCCATCCGCCTCCCCGCCCGCCTCGCCGCCCTCTCGCTGGCTGCCTCCCTGCCGGCCGGGGCCTTCGCCGCCCCCACCCCGACCGCCGCCGAGCCGGCCGCCAAGGTCCGCGCCGTCCGCGGCGGCGCCGGCGCCGCCGGCCGCACCGTGGCCGGCACGGTGGTCTCCGCCAAGCGCGCCACCCTCTCCACCCGCATCGCCGCCAGCGTCCGGGCCGTGCTGGTCGAGGAGGGGCAGCGCGTCGCCGCCGGCCAGCTGCTGGTCTCGCTGGCCGACGAGGACCTCCGGGGCGGCCTGGCCGCCGCCGAGACCGGCCTGGCCGCCGCCTCGGCCCACGAGAAGCGCATCCGCGCGCTCCTCGCCGAGCGGGCCGCCACCACCGCCGAGTTGGACCAGGCGGTGGCCGCGCGCGCCCAGGCCGAGGCCGGGGTGGCCGCGGTGAAGGCCAACCTGGGCTACGCCCAGCTCCGCGCCCCCTTCGCCGCCACCGTGCAGGCCCGCCGCGTGGACGCGGGCGACCTGGTCGGCCCCGGCCAGCCGCTCCTGGAGCTGGAGGGCGACGGCCTGGAGATCACCGCCTCCCTCGCCGAGGCGGAGGCCGCCGGCCTCGCCCTGGGCAGCGTGGTCCGCTTCCAGGCGGGCGGCACCGAGGGCGAGGCCGAGATCGTGGCCCTCACCCCGGGCGGCGATCCCGTCTCCCACCGGCGCAGCGTGAAGGCCCGGGTCAAGGGCGCCGCCGCCGGCCTCCGCTCCGGCACCTTCGCCCGGCTGGTCCTCCCCGCCACCGGCGCCACCGGCGCCGCCGCCCAGGCGGCCGCCGCCGGCCTCTGGCTCCCCAAGAGCGCCCTCGTCGAGCGCGGCGATCTCACCGGCGTCTTCGTGGCCTCCAACGGCCGGGCGGAGCTGCGCTGGATCTCCGCCGGCGAGGCGGCCGGCGACCAGGTCTGGGTCAAGGCCGGCCTCAAGGCGGGCGAGGTGGTCATCGACGCCCCCGGCGCGCTCCGCGACGGCGCCGCGGTCGAGGTGCAGCCGTGAGCCAGGCGCCGAAGTACGGGCTGGCGGGCCGCCTGGCCGCCCCCTTCCTCCGCTCCAAGCTGACGCCGGTGGTGGTGCTGGCCTCCATCGGCCTGGGCCTCGCCGCGGTGGCCCTCACGCCGCGCGAGGAGGAGCCGCAGATCGTGGTCCCCATGGTGGACGTGATGGTCCCCATGCCGGGCGCCACGCCCGCCGAGGTGGAGGCCCAGGTGGTGACGCCGCTGGAGCGGCGGCTCTGGGGCATCCCCGGCGTGGAGTACCTCTACTCCACCAGCCGCAACGACGTGGGCTTCATCACCGTGCGCTTCAAGGTGAACGAGCCCATGGAGCCGAGCCTGGTGAAGGTGCACCAGGAGCTGCAGGCCAACCCGGGCCTCCTGCCCCAGGGCGCCATGGAGCCGGTGGTCCGCGCCCTCACCATCGACGACGTCCCCTTCCTCTCGCTGACGCTCCACGCCAAGGATCCCCTCCCGGGCGGCGGCCTGCGCGCCCTCGGCGAGGAGGTGGCCCGCGAGCTGGCCAACGTGCCGCGCACCGCCAACGTGAAGGTGATCGGCGGGGCGCGCCGCGTGGTCCGCGTCGAGCCCGACCCCGACCGGCTGCGCAGCCTCTCCCTCACCCTGGCCCAGCTCCACCAGGCCCTGGAGGGCGCCCAGGCCCAGCTCCCCGCCGGCGACCTGGTGGACGGCGGCCGCCGCGTGGCGGTGCAGGCCATGGGCTTCGCCCTCTCGGCCGGCGAGCTGAAGCGGGTGGTGGTGGCCTCGCGCAACGGGCGCCCGGTCTACCTGGAGGACGTGGCCCGGGTGGTGGACGGCCCCGAGCCCGAGCCGGCGGTGGTGCTCCTCGCCGAGAAGGGGAAGCCCGGCTTCGAGCAGGCGGTCACCGTGCAGGTGGCCAAGCGCCCCGGCACCAACGCCACCGAGCTGGCCGACGCGGTGCTCGCCAAGGTGGACGCCCTGCGCGGGCGGCTCATCCCGGCCTCGGTGGAGGCCACGGTGACGCGCAACTACGGCCAGTCGGCCGGCGAGAAGTCGAACGAGCTCATCGAGCACCTGCTCATCGCCACCCTCTCGGTGATCGGCCTGATCCTCCTGGCCATGGGCTGGCGCTCGGCGCTGGTGGTGGCGGTGGCGGTGCCGGTGACCCTGGCCCTGACGCTGCTCCTCACCTACCTCAACGGCTACACCCTCAACCGCGTCACCCTCTTCGCCCTGATCTTCTCCATCGGCATCCTGGTGGACGACGCCATCGTGGTGGTCGAGAACATCCACCGCCACATGCACCTGCCCGGCCCGAAGCGCTCCTTCGCCCGGGTGGTGCTCGACGCCGTGGACGAGGTCGGCAACCCCACCATCCTGGCCACCGTGGCGGTCATCGCCGCCATCCTCCCCATGGCGCTGGTGCGGGGCCTGATGGGCCCCTACATGCGCCCCATCCCGGTGGGCGCCAGCGTGGCCATGGTCTTCTCGCTGATCATCGCCTTCGTGGTCTCCCCCTGGGCGGCCCTGAAGATCTTCCGCAAGGAGGCCCACCTCCCCGAGACCGACGAGACCGGCCTCCACCCGGCCGACCCGTCCCGCGAGGCCCCCGAGCCGGCCGCCGAGGACGCCAAGGCGGCCGCGGCGCACGGGGACGCCGCCCCAGAAGGCCGCTTCGCCCGCGCCGACCGGCGCGTGCTGCGCTGGCTCCTCGGCTCCGGGATGGTCCGCCTCGGCTTCATGGCCGCGGTGGGCGGGCTCATGGCGCTCGCCGTGGCGCTCCTCTTCACCGGCGCGGTGAAGGTGAAGATGCTCCCCTTCGACAACAAGTCGGAGTTCCAGGTGCAGCTGGATCTCCCGGCCGGCACGGCGCGGGAGGAGGCGCTGGCCCTCGGCCAGCAGGTGGCGCGCCGGCTCCTCGAGGAGCCGGAGGTGAAGGACGTCCAGGTCCACTCCGGCGTGGCCGCCCCCTTCACCTTCGTCGGCATGGTGCGCCACAGCTTCATGCGCCAGGCGCCGGAGCAGGTGGACCTGCAGGTCAACCTCCTCGGCAAGCACGACCGCAAGGCCTCCAGCCACCAGATCGCCGTGCGCGTCCGCCCGGCCATCGAGGCCCTGGCCGCCCCGGTCCAGGCCCTGGTCAAGGTGGTGGAGATCCCGCCCGGCCCGCCGGTGCTGGCCACCATGGTGGCCGAGGTGTACGCCCGCACCGCCGGCGAGCGCGACCGGCTGGCCGGCGGGGTCCGCCAGGCCTTCCGCAGCGTGCCCGGCATCGTGGACGTGGACTCCACGCTCAACGAGACCAGCCCGGTGCTGGAGCTGCGGGTGGATCGCGAGAAGGCCGCCCTCCACGGCGTCCAGCCGGCCCACGTCATCCAGACGCTGGCGGCGGCCGGCTACGGCGCGCCGCTCGGCACCTTCCACGGCCAGCGCGGCGCCGCCCAGGTGCCGGTGGTGATGCAGCTCGCCCCGGCCCAGCGCACCCGCCTGGCCCAGCTACTGGCCCTCACCGTCCCCGGCGCCCGGGGCCTGGTGCCCCTCGCCGAGCTGGTGCAGGTGAGGGAGGGCCGGCAGGCGGCCGAGATCCAGCACAAGAACCTCATGCCGGTGGCCTACGTGACCGGCGACCTGGCCGGCGTCATCGAGAGCCCGCTCTACGCCATGCTGGCCCTGAACCAGAAGCTCGACGGCCTGCGCGGCGACGCCGGCGAGCCGGTGGCCCGCCTGGGCCTCGACCACCCCGCCTCCACCGAGTCGCCCACCATCAAGTGGGACGGCGAGTGGCACATCACGCTGGAGGTCTTCCGCGACCTCGGCCTGGCCTTCGCGGCCGTGATGCTCCTCATCTACGTCCTCATGATCGGCTGGTTCCAGAGCTTCACCATGCCCATCGTGATCCTGGCGCCGGTGCCCCTCTCGCTCATCGGCATCCTGCCGGCCCACGGCCTGTGGGGGAGCTTCTTCACCGCCACCTCGATGATCGGCTTCATCGCCGGCGCCGGCATCGTGGTGCGCAACTCCATCATCCTGGTGGACTTCGCCGAGCTCCTGCTCCGCCAGGGCATGCCCCTCGCCGCGGCGGTGGAGGAGGCGGTGCTGGTCCGCTTCCGCCCCATGGCCCTCACCGCCATGGCGGTCATCGTGGGCAGCGCGGTCATGCTGGCCGACCCCATCTTCCAGGGGCTGGCGGTCTCCCTCATGGCCGGCGCGGTGGCCGCCACGCTGCTCTCCCGCTACGCCGTGCCGGTGCTCTACTTCGAGATCGCGCGGCGCGGGCGGGCGGCCGAGCTGCACCGCGAGGGGGCCCGGACGGCCGAGGAGGCCGGGGGCGAGGCCGCCCAGGCAGCCTGACGAGGCGCCCCGCCTGGGGGAGGCCGGCACCGCCTGGCCTCCCCTGGACGCCGGTTGCACGACCGTTGCACCCGTAGGAACGAGGTCGCATTGAAGCGTCCGGGGGTGCCTGTTAGACTCTTGCCCTGAATCAATGGGGCCCCTGTGGGCCCCGGACGGAGACACACCGACATGGACGCGACGACCCAGACGGCCCCGGCGACCCCGGCCGCCACCGACCTCGGCATGGACAACTTCATCGCCCTCACCGACAAGGCGGTGGAGATGGTGAAGGACGCGATGCAGCGCGAAGGCCTGCAGGGCTACGGCATCCGCGTCGGCGTGATGGGCGGCGGCTGCGCCGGCTTCCAGTACTCCATGGACTTCGAGCAGGCGGCCAAGGACGGCGACATCACCGTCGAGCAGCAGGGCATCAAGCTCTACGTGGACTCGATGTCCTCGATGTACCTCCAGGGCGTGACCATCGACTACGTGGTCGGGCTCCAGGGCGCCGGGTTCAAGTTCAACAACCCGAACGCCAAGAACACCTGCGGCTGCGGCTCGTCGTTCTCGACGTAGGCCAGGCGCCGCGCGTGCGGCGTCGGCGAGCGGGGCCGGAGGGGTGACCCTTCGGCCCCTCGCCATTTCAGGCGGCAGGGGGTCCCATGCTGGTGGTGCGCTCCGCGGTGGTCGGGCCGTTCGCCATGAACGCCTGGCTGGCCGCCTGCTCCGAGACCGGGGAGGCGCTGCTGGTGGATCCCGGCGCCGGGATCCCGCAGGTGCTCGCCCTCCGCGACCCGGGCGGCTACCGCGTCGGCCGCATCTTCCTCACCCACGGCCACGTCGATCACGTGGCGGGGGCGGCCGAGGCCCGCGCCGCCACCGGCGCGCCGGTCACCATCCACCGGGAGGACCTGCCCTGGCTGGAGGCCCTGCCGCGCCAGGCCGAGATGTTCGGCATGGGGGCCGGCGTGCCGCCGGAGATCGCCGCCTGCCACGTCCACGGCGAGCGGCTCCGCCTCGGGAACCTGGAGGCCGAGGTGCTCCACACCCCCGGCCACAGCCGCGGCTCCTGCTGCCTCTGGTTCGCCGGCGAGGGGGTGCTCTTCAGCGGCGACACGCTCTTCGCCGGCTCGGTGGGGCGCACCGACCTGCCGGGCGGCGACTTCGAGGCCCTGGCCCGCTCCATCAAGGAGCGGCTGCTGCCCCTCGGCGACGCGGTGGTCTTCCACCCGGGCCACGGGCCGGACGGCACCCTGGGCGACGAGCGCCGCTCCAACCCGTTCGTGGGGGAGCGGCCCGCCAAGGGCCGCTACGTCTGAGGGGGCTACCCCTTCCCCATCGTCACCACGCCCATGATGCTCTGGCCGCAGTCGACGTGGAGCACCTCGCCGGTGACGCTGCGGGCGAGGTCGCTGCACAGGTAGAGCGCGGCGCGGGCCACGTCCTCCTGGTCGATGTTGCGCCGCATGGGCGTCTTGCCGGCGTTCTCCTCCAGCATGGCGCGCATGCCCTTGATGCCGGCCGCGGCCAGCGTCTTCACCGGCCCGGCGCTGATGGCGTTGACGCGGATGCGGTCCTGCCCGAGGTCGTCGGCCAGGTAGCGGGTGGCCGACTCCAGCGCGGCCTTGGCCACGCCCATGACGTTGTAGCCCTTCACCACCTTCTCGGCGGCGTAGTAGGTGAGCGTCACCACGCTGCCGCCGTCCGGCATGAAGGGGCGGGCGGCCCGGGTGAGGGCCACCAGCGAGTAGGCCGAGACGTCGAGGGTGACGCGCCAGGTCTCGCGGCTGGTGGTCTCGGTGAAGCGCCCCGCCAGCGCCTCGCGCGGGGCGAAGCCGATGGAGTGGATGAGGATGTCGAAGGTGGGCCAGACGGCCTTCAGCTGCGCCATGGCGCCGTCGATGGAGGCGTCGGAGGCCACGTCCATGTCGAGGACCGCGGCCGGCGCGAGGGACTGCACCAGCGGGACGACCCGCTCGCCCATGGCCGCGCCCGGGTAGGTGAAGGCCAGCTCGGCCCCCTCGGCGTGGAAGGCCTCGGCGATGGCCCAGGCCAGCGACCGGTCGTTGGCGACCCCGGTGACGAGGGCGCGCTTCCCCTTCAGCAGGCCGCCCAGGGAGAGGGGGGTGGACTGGTCGCTCATCGGTTCCTCGTCTCCGTCAGCCGTGCTTGCCGCGGACCTTGGCGAGCGCGTCCTCGAGCTCGCTCGCCGCGTGGTGGTTGCCCTGGCGCCGGGCCGTGGCGATCCCGTCCTGGTAGGCCTGGGCCGCCTCGTCGTCGCGGCCCAGCGTCTCCAGCGACTGGCCCAGCATGAGCCAGGTGGGGACGTAGTCCGGGACGCGCCGCCCCAGCTCGCGGAACTCGGCCACCGCCTCCTCGTCCCGCCCCATGGAGCGGTACTGCATGGCGAGCGAGTAGCGGGTGAAGGCGTCGTCGGGCTTCGCCGCCGCGAACTTCTGGAAGGTGGCGAGCCGCTGCTCCGGGGTCATGGGTGGCGCTTTCTACCCGAATCGAGCGCCCCGGTCCACGGGCGGGCCGGGCGGCGGCTCGCCGCGGCTGCTATGGTCCGCGCCATGCGCGTCCCCTACCCCGACGTCACCGGCGCCCTGGTGGCCGGCGGTCGCGCCACCCGCATGGGCGGCGCGCCGAAGGGGCTGCTCCGGGTGGACGGCCTCCCCATCGCCGCGAGATCTCTCGCCCTCTTCGACCGGCTCTTCGCCGGGGCGCTGGTGGTGGCCAACGATCCCCTCCCCTACGCGGCGCTCGGGGCGCCCATCGTGCCCGACGCCATCCCGGGCAAGGGGGCGCCGGGCGGCCTCCACGCCGCGTTGCTGGCCTCGCCCACCCCCTGGGTCTTCGCCGCCGCCTGCGACATGCCCTTCCTCTCCCCCGCCGCCGTGGCGCTGCTGGCGGCGCGCCGCGAGGCCGCCCCGGACGCGCCGGCGGTGGTGCCGCGCTGGCAGGGCCGCTTCGAGCCGCTCCACGCCCTCTGGTCGAGGGCCTGCCTGCCGCTCCTCGAGGCGGCGCTCCGCGGCGGCGACCCGTCGCTCCAGGCCCTGGTGAACCTGGTGGGCGCGGCGGTGGTCGAGGAGGCCGACTGGCGCGCCGTCGATCCCGATGGGCTGGCCTTCGAGAACGTCAACACGCCGGACGATGCGGCGCGGCTCGGGCTCTCCGGTTAGATCCGGGTCATGCCCCTCACGGTGACCCTGTACTCCGACTTCGTCTGACCCTTCTGCTTCGTCGCCGAGGCGAGCAGCCTGGTCAGGCTGCAGGAGGAGTACGACGTCGAGCTGGACTGGCGCGGCTTCGAGCTGCACCCCGACACGCCCCCGGGCGGCCTGACCCTGGCGGAGAAGTTCGGCGCCGAGCGGGCGCGCGGGATGATCGCCCACGTGGAGCGCTTCGCCGCCGGCTTCGGCGTGCCGCTCCGCGTGCCGGCCCGCTCGCCCAACACGCGGGCGGCCCTGGCGGTGGCCGAGTTCGCCCGCGACCAGGGGCGGCTCCACCCCTTCCGCGACGCCGCCATGCGGGCCCACTGGCGCGACCGCCGGGACCTGGAGGATCCGGCGGTGCTGGCCGCCTGCGCCGCGGAGGCCGGCCTCGATCCGGCGGCGGTCCGGGCGGCCATCACCGACCCGGCGCTGGTGGCGCGGGTCGACGCCATGGGGCGCGACGCGGCGCGGGCCGGCGTGACCGGCATCCCGACCTTCCTGGTGGGGCGGCGGCGCGTGGTCGGCTGCCAGCCCTGGCCGGTGATCGCGGCGACGGCCGAGGCGGAGGGGGCGGTGCGGCGGCCCGGCCGCTGAGCGGACCTACCGGGCGGCCACCACCGCGGCGAGCCGCGCCACCGTGGCCCGCAGCGCCTCGGGGGCGAACGGCTTCTCCAGGAAGGTGACGTCGGGCCGGCGCAGGAAGGTGGTGGCCCGCTCGGTGAAGGCGCCGCCGGTGATGAAGGCCATGCGCCGCACCGCCTCGGGGCAGGCGCAGGCCAGCCGGTCGTGCAGTTCCATGCCGGTCATCTCCGGCATCATCAGGTCGCACAGGATGGCGTCCCAGGCCTCGCCGCCGGTGAGGCGCACCAGCGCCTCCTGCGCCGTGTTGATGGTGGTCACCTGGTGCCCGCGCCCCAGCGAGCGGACCACGGCGCGGGCCACCAGCGGGTCGTCGTCGATGACGAGGACGCGGCGGGGGGACTCCGGGGGCGGGGTGAGGGCCGAGGTCGAGGTCGAGGTCGGGGTCGAGGTCGAGGTCGGGGTCGAGGTCGGGGTCGGGGTCGAGGTCGAGGTCGAGGTCGCGGTCGCGGTCGAGGACTTGGCCACCTCCGGCGCCGGCGGCAGCAGCACGCGGAAGACCGTCCCCTTCCCCACCTCGCTCTCCACCTCGATGCGCCCGCCCGAGGCGGTGACGATGCTCTGGGCGATGGCCAGGCCGAGGCCGGTGCCCACGCCCTGCGGCTTGGTGGTGTGGAACGGCTGGAAGAGCCGCCGCATCACCTCGGGCGGGATGCCGGTGCCGTCGTCGCGCACCTCCACCACCGCCCAGCCGTCGCCGCCGGTGCGGGCGGCGACGGTGACCAGCCCCTCGCGGCCGTCGGGGATGGCCTGGGCGGCGTTGACCAGCAGGTTGAGGAAGACCTGGCCCAGCTCGTGGTGGGAGGCCACCACCAGCGGCAGCGGCCCGAGCTCCAGCGCCAGCCGGGCCCGGTGGCGCAGCAGGTTCCTGGCCAGGCGGATGGCGGCGTCCAGCTCGGCGCGCACGTCGGCCGCCCGGCGCTCGGTGGAGCCGCTGCGGGCGAAGACCCGGAGGCTGCGCGCCACGTCGAGGACGCGCTCGGCGGCGTCGCGGGCGTCGGCCAGCGCGGCGCCGGCCTCCGCGCCGATGGCGTCGCCCGCCCGGGCCACGGTGTCGAGGTCGGCCAGGAGGGCCGCCAGCGGGTTGTTGATCTCGTGGGCCACGCCGGCCGCCAGCGTGCCCAGGCTGGCCATGCGCTCGGTCTGCTCCAGCTGGGCCTGCATGGTGCGCCGCTCGGTGACGTCGGTGGCCACGCCGAGGAGGCGCGCCGGGCGGCCGTCGGGGCCGCGCGCCACCACCTTGCCGCGGATGAGGACCCAGCGCTCGCCGATCTCGGGGAAGTTGGCGCGGTGCTCCGAGGTGAACTCCGGCACCTCGCTCCGCAGGTGGGCCTCCAGGCGGGCCCGCACCACCGGCAGGTCGTCGCGGAGGACCAGCCTCGCCAGGATCTGCTCCACCGCCCCGTCGAGGCGCACCAGCCGCTCGGCCGTGATGGTGGGCGGGCGCTCGGCCAGGTAGTGGCCACCGGCCAGGTCCCAGTCCCAGACCCAGATCGACCCGGAGAGCGCCAGCTTGAGCCGCTCCTGGCTCTCGCGGAGCGCCGACTCCACCCGCCCGCGCCGCGCCTCCTGGCGCCACCAGACCAGCAGCAGGATGGCGCCCGCCGCCAGCAGCGCCCCCACCAGCAGGAAGATGGCCCCGGCCGGCCGCACCAGCGGCGCCTCGATCTCGGCGAGGTCCATCTTGGCCACCAGGCGCCAGTCGGTGCCCGGCACCGCGCGCGAGGCGGCCAGCACCGGGTTGCCGCGGAAGTCGCTGGAGAGGAGCTGGCCGGGCGGATCGGTGAGCGCCCGCGCCGCCACCCGCTCGCGCAGCGCCAGCGGGACCTTCACCGAGCGCTGGCCGGTGTCCCGCTGGATCTGCTGGCCGAAGACCAGCGCGGAGGCGCCGTCGGCGCTGGGCCGGATGAGGGCGGTGCTGGCGGTGGCGCCGGCGCTGGGCCAGCCCGCCAGCAGCCCCTCCAGGAAGGGGCCCATGGACACCCGCAGCGCCAGCACGCAGGCCGGGGCGCCGCGGGGCCGGACGGCCACCGCGGCGTCGAGGTCGCTCCACTCCCCCTCGGCGTGCTCGTGGTGGCGGTAGACCGGCGCGTCGCCGCTGGCCAGCGCCAGGTCCACCAGCCCCCGGTCGAAGCCATGGACCGCCTCTGGGGGCCCGCGCCAGGCCGCCAGCGAGCGCGCCTCGGCGTCGAGGAGGTCGATGCGGAGGTAGCCGTGGCGCTCCCCCAGGTGGCCGAGGATCTCCACCAGGTGGGCGGCCAGCTCGGCGTCGAGGCGGCCACCGTGCGCCAGGCCGGCGGCGCGGATCACCGACGGGTAGGAGGCGGCGTAGGCGACGTTGCCGAGGTGCTCCTCGCGGAACCGGGTGACGGCGTCGGCCTGGAGCGCCGCCACGGCGGCCAGCTCGGCGCCGGCGCGGGTGCGGGCCCCCTCGCGCATGGAGCGGTCGAGGAGGACGGCGGCCAGCACCAGGCCGGCACCGACCACCGCGAACACCAGCAGCGGCAGGCGCCTGGGCGCCCGGATGCCGCCGGTCTCCTCCATGCCCGGGACCCCCTCCTCCGGCGCGGGTCACGCCGAAGAGGCATCATGGCACGGCGGCCGACCGGATCAGTGGCGCGCCGGCGGCTTCCGGTGCGGCTTTCCCCCATGGGGGGTGGGTCCGCCCAGTCCAGTGGGCGCCCGGGAGGGCTCGATGCGGACGCCGGGTGCGCGGGGATCGGGGACCCTGGACGCAGCGGCGAACCGGGCCGCCGCCGCCTTGGCCACCTCGAAGCGGGTCTCGGTCGCCAGGATGACGATCTTCCCGATCTCGTCCCGGGTCACGCCGCCGCGCCGGCAGAGCAGCGGCAGGATCCACTTCGGGTCGGCCTTCTTCTCCCGGCCGATGGAGAGGCGGAACCAGGCGGCCTCGGCGGGCGGGCCGCCGCGGGGCGGGCGCGGGCCGCGCGGCGCCTCGCGGGCGGCGCGGGCCGTCTCGGGCAGCTCCTCGGCGGCGGGAAGCGAGGCGCGGTGGCGGCGCAGCAGCGCCAGGGCCACCGCCACCGGGTCGCGGCCGGAGAGGAGCGTCCGCGCCGCGGCCAGCTCCTCCTCGCCCGCCTCGGCGGTGGCGCCGGCCAGCTCGGCGCCGAGCCGCGCGTCGTCCTTGACGCGGATCTCCTCGGCGGTCGGCACCGGCGCCCACTCCGGCGCGATGGCCGCCTCGCGGAGCATCCGCTCCAGCTTGTAGCGCTCCGAGGGGGCGCAGAGGAGCACCGCCTGCCCCTTGCGCCCGGCCCGGCCGGTGCGGCCGCTGCGGTGCTGCAGCGCCGCGGCGTCCTGGGGCAGGTCGGCGTGGAGCACGAGATCGATGCCCGGCAGGTCCAGGCCGCGGGCCGCCACGTCGGTGGCCACCAGCACCTTGGCCCGCCCGTCGCGCAGCGACTTGAGGGCCCGGATGCGCTCGGCCTGCGTCAGCTCGCCGGAGATGGCCACCGCCTCGAAGCCGCGCTCGCCCAGCGAGGTGGCGGTGTGGGTCACCTGCTCGCGCCGGGCGCGGAAGACCAGCGCCGAGGCCGGGTCGAGGGCGCGCAGCACGTTGACCAGGGCGTGGTCGCGCTCGCGCACCGCCACCACGTGGGCGCGGTAGGCGATGTCGGCGTGGGCCTCGCGGGAGGGCGTGGCCGCCACCCGCACCGCCTCGCGGGTGTACTGCTTGGCCAGCTCGGCGATGGGCTTCGGCAGCGTGGCCGAGAAGAGGATGGTGCGCCGGTCGGGCGGCGCCGCGGAGAGGATGGCCTCCAGCTCCTCGCGGAAGCCCATGTCGAGCATCTCGTCGGCCTCGTCGAGCACCAGCGCGCCCAGGGCCGAGAGGTCCAGGGCGCCGTGCTCGATGTGGTCCACCAGCCGGCCCGGCGTGCCCACCACCAGGTGGACGCCGGCCTGGAGCTGCTTGGCCTCGCGCCGCGGGTCGAGGCCGCCCACGCAGGCCGCCACCATGGCGCCGGCCGGGCCGAAGAGCCAGGCCAGCTCGCGCTGCACCTGCATGGCCAGCTCGCGGGTGGGGGCGATGACCAGGCCGAGGGGCGGGCCGGAGCGCCCGAAGGCCGGCGCCTCGCCGAGCAGGGTCTCGGCCAGGCAGAGGCCGAAGGCCACCGTCTTGCCCGAGCCGGTGCGGGAGGAGACCAGCAGGTCCTTGCCGCGCAGCGAGGGCTCGAGGACGGAGGCCTGCACGGGGGTGGGCTCGGCGTAGCCCTTGGCCGCGAGGGCGCGCTGCAGGGCCGGGTGGGCGGCGAGGTCGGCGAAGGTCACGGGCGCCTTGTAGCAGGCGCGGCGCGGGAAGGGAAAACCGGCGCCGGCGGGCCTCCCGGCGCTTGACCCGGGGGCGCCCGCGCCGCAGCATCCCGGGCCCGTGGCCCACGACCCCTACGCCTCCCTCCGCTACCCCGAGTACCGCGCCTTCCTGGCGGCCATGGGGGCGGTCTTCGTGGCCACCCAGGTGCAGAGCGCGGTGCTGGGCTGGCAGGTCTACGAGCTGACCGGCGACCCCGTGGCCCTGGGCCTGGTGGGGCTGGCCGAGGCCCTCCCCTTCCTGGCGCTCACGCTGGTGGGCGGCTGGGCCGCCGACCGGGTGGACCGGCGCACCCTCTCGCTCCTCAGCCTGGCGGCGGTGACCCTGAGCGGCGCCTGGCTGCTGGTGACCAGCCTCCAGGGGGTGACCTCGCCCTGGCCGCTCTACGGCGCGCAGGCGCTGGCCGGCCTGGGGCGGGCCTTCTACCGGCCCACCTCGGCCGCCCTCGGCACCGAACTGGTGCCGCGCGACCACTACCAGAACGCCGCCACCTGGCGCTCCTCGCTCTTCCACACCGCCATGGTGGTGGGGCCGGCGGTGGGCGGCTTCCTCATCGCCGCCGGCGGGCCCCGGGTGGCCTACGGGGTGGTGGTGGCGCTCTGCGGCGTCGGGCTGGTGCTGCTGGCCGGCCTGGCCCCCAAGCCGCGCGGCGCGCCGCCGGAGGCGGGCGGGCTCTGGGCCGGCCTCTCCGACGGCGTGCGCTTCGTCTTCGGCCAGCCCATCCTCCTCGGGGCCATGAGCCTGGACCTCTTCGCCGTGCTCTTCGGCGGCGCCACCGCGCTCCTGCCGGTCTTCGCCAAGGAGCAGCTCGGCGTGGGCGAGGTGGGCTTCGGCTTCCTCCGCGCCGCCCCGGCCGTCGGCTCGGTGCTGATGGCGCTGGCGCTGGCGCGGATGGGCCACCTCGCCCGCGCCGGCCGGGTGCTGCTCTGGTGCGTGGCCGCCTTCGGCGTCACCTGGATCGCCTTCGCCCTCTCCACCTCCTACGCCCTCTCGCTGGCGCTGCTGGCGCTGGGCGGGGCCCTCGACGGGGTCTCGGTCATCCTGCGGGGCACGCTGGCCCAGCTCTGGACGCCGCAGGACAAGATGGGCCGGGTGGCGGCCGTCAACTCCTTCTTCATCGGCTCGTCCAACGAGCTGGGGGCCTTCGAGAGCGGCGTGGCGGCGAAGCTGCTCGGGGTGGTGAATTCGGTCATCTTCGGAGGCATGATGACGCTGCTGACCGTGGGGGTGGTGGCCTGGCGGTCCCCGGCCCTGCGGCGGCTCACCCGGCTCGGGCCGGACGCCGACACCGGCGGGAAGGCCGCCTGAGGGCGGCGGAGAGGGGCGCGCGTGCCACGGCTGGAGACGCTGGACGTCTGGGAGGCCGACAAGGCCATCGACCTCGCCGACTGGACCATCGGCGTGGTCTCGGGGCTCTTGCGCCCCTCCTTCCAGGCCACCATCCTGTCGTCGCAGGCCGACGTGGTCTCGCTGCAGGTGACCGGCGAGAAGGAGCCGGAGGGCGGGAAGAGCGCCATCTACCACCTGGCCGGCCGGGGCACCTTCGAGCTCATCCGGCTGGAGCGCTGGCCCGCGGTGGGCGGCGGCCGGGACCGCGTGCTCCTCACGCTGCGCACCTGGCCGCGCTGAGCCCATGAGCCCGGCCGCGCCAGACCCGCTGGACCGCCGCGGCGCCGCGCCCCTCGGCCCGGTGGTGCTGGCCGGCCGGCTGGTGCGGCTCGAGCCCCTGGCCCTGGCCCACGTCGAGCCCCTGGTGGCGGCGGCCTGCGCCACCGCGCCGGAGGACTTCGGGCTCACCTCGGTGCCGCGCGACGCGGGGCGGATGCAGCTCTACGTGGAGGAGGCGCTGGCGGCCGCCGCGGCCGGCAAGGCCCTCCCCTTCGCCACCGTGGACCTCGCCTCGGGCGAGGTGGTCGGCTCGACCCGCTTCGGCAACGCCGAGCGCTGGTCCTGGCCCGACGGCGCGGCGCGGCGGCCGGCCGGCGGCGTGGACGCCCTGGAGATCGGCTGGACCTGGCTCGCCCGGCGGGCCTGGCGCACCGGCGTCAACACCGAGGCCAAGCTCCTCATGCTGCGCCACGCCTTCGGCGCGCTCCGGGTCCACCGGCTCCAGCTCAAGACCGACGAGCGCAACTGGCGCTCGCGCACCGCCATCGAGCGGCTCGGCGCCCGCTTCGAGGGGATCCTGCGGGCCCACATGCCGGCCGCCGACGGCGGCCTCAGGAACACCGCCATGTTCTCCATCGTGGAGGCCGAGTGGCCCGCGGTGGAGGCGCGGCTGGTGGAGCTGCTCTCCGACCACGGGGTGCCGGCGTGACGCCGGAGGCGCGGGCGCTGGTCGAGGCGCTCGGCCTGGCGCCCCACCCCGAGGGCGGCTTCTACCGCGAGACCTGGCGCTCGCCGCGGCGGGTGGCCACGCCGCGGGGCGAGCGGTCGGCGCTCACCCTCATCCACTTCCTGCTCCCGCCCGGCCACCGCTCGGCCTTCCACCGGGTGGAGAGCGACGAGGCCTGGCACCACGTCTCCGGCGGGCCGCTGGAGCTGCACGTGCTCACGGAGGCCGGGGTCCACGCGGTGCACCGGCTCGACGCGTCGCTGGCCGGCGGCGCGGTGGACCACCTGGTGGTGCCGGCCGGCGCCTGGCAGGCGGCGCGCCCCGCCGGCGACCGCCACGCGCTGGTGAGCTGTGCCGTGGCCCCCGGCTTCGACTTCGCCGACTTCCGGCTGGCCCGCCCCGGGGAGCTGGCGGCGCTGCGTCCCGACCTGGCCGGCCTCTTCGAGGCACTGGGCCCGCCCTGACCGGGCGGGGCGCGCCACGGCCGGGCGTTGCCGCGCCCGGTCGCGCCACCTATCGAGGGGGGATGCGCCGCGCGCTGCTGGTCGGCTCGCTGATCCTCTCGATCCCGTCCGCGGGCCGGGCCGAGTGCAAGCCCGCCGCGCCCGCCGCGGTGGCCGAGGCCGAGCGGGCCGCCGCCGAGGCGGAGCGGAAGGCCGACCAGGCCGAGTCGGTGTCGGTGCGCTCCGGCAACCCGGGCGCCGCGCGCCGCGCCGAGCTGGCGCGGCAGGAGGCGGTGGCGCTGCGGAAGAAGGCGGCCGAGCTGGCCTGCGCGGCCCCACCCGCCGCGGCGCCGCCGGGCGCGGGGGGCGGCCTGCCGAAGCCGGGGAAGGGGTACTGACCGGGCGGCGGGGCGGGCCGTGGCCCGACGCACCGGAGCGGGTGCGGCCGCGAGGTCGGACTCCACCGCGGCAACCCGATTGCGCCCCGCGCGTGCGTTGACCGCGGGCCGCGCGGCGCCCACGCTGATGCCGTCCACGGCGCGACCACCGCGACGGACCACTCCGCCCCGGCGCGCCGGGACCTGCCGTGCCGCAGCACCAGGACGGAGGACGCCATGGGACAGATGGAGAAGAAGGAGCGGCCCGCGCCCGAGAAGCCGGTCGCCGCGCCGCCCGCGCGCAGCGGGCTGGAGCACCTGCCGTCGAGGCTCATCGATCGGCTGGAGCACCTGCTGGGCCGCTGGGAGCCGTGGAGCGGGCTGGGCATGGGCAAGTGGCCCGAGGAGCTGGTGGGGCGGCCGCCCGCCACCGACCTCTACCAGGAGGGCGACGACCTGGTGGTCGAGACCGAGCTGCCCGGGATGCGCAAGGAGGACCTGGAGCTGACCCTCTCCGGCGACGTGCTCACCATCTCCGGCAAGCGCGAGCAGGAGCACAAGGAGCAGCGGCGCGACTACTTCCGGCTGGAGCGGGCGACCAGCAGCGTGACCCGCACCATCCGGCTGCCCGCCGAGGTGCAGGCCGACAAGATGACCGCCCGGCTGGAGCACGGCGTGCTGGTGATCCGGGCGCCGCGGCGGGTGGTCGAGGCCAAGCCCAGCGGGACGCGGATCCCGGTGGCCTGAGGGCGCCGGTGACAGGGCCGTGACACGGGGCGCGCCGGCCACGACGCACCGCGCCGAGGATTGGCGCTGATTTCCGCGTCGATCGCGGCATTGCGCTGGCGGGCCCCGGGAGGTTCCTGTTAGGCAACGGGCTCACCTCCCACCACAGGGGCCCGTCCTGGCCGATCCGACCGTCGCCGCTCCCGCCTCGCAGGCCGCCCTCCCGCGCATCATCCAGGGTGGGATGGGCATCGGCGTCTCCAACTGGCGCCTGGCCCGCGCCGTGTCGCAGGTCGGGCAGCTCGGCGTGGTCTCGGGCGTGGCCATCGACTCGGTGCTGGCGCGGCGGCTCCAGGACGGCGATCCCGGCGGCCACATGCGGCGCGCCATGGAGCGCTTCCCCATCCCCGGCGTGGCCGCCGAGGCGCTGCGGAAGTTCTTCCGCCCCGAGGGGCGCCCGGCGGGCCAGCCCTACGCGCTCCTGCCCATGTACCAGCAGGAGGTCTCGGTCGCCCGCGACCAGTTCTCCGCCCTCTCCTCCTTCGTCGAGGTCTGGCTCGCCAAGGAGGGGCACGGCGGGCTGGTCGGCATCAACCTGCTGACCAAGATCCAGATGGGCAACCTGGCCTTCCTCTACGGCGCCATGCTGGCCGGGGTGGACTACGTGATCATGGGCGCCGGCATCCCGCGGGAGATCCCCGGGGCGCTCGACGCCATGGCGCGGAGCCAGCCGGCGCAGCTGCGCCTCGACCTCGAGGGCGCCGCCGCCAACCAGGCCGCCTGGCTGGTGCTCGACCCGCGGGCCCTGTGGGCCGGCGCCGAGCCGGCGCCGGTGGCCCGGCCGCGCTTCCTGCCCATCATCGCCAGCAACCTCCTCGGCACCATGCTGGTGAAGAAGGCCACCGGGCGCATCGACGGCTTCGTCATCGAGGGGCCCACCGCCGGCGGCCACAACGCGCCGCCGCGGGATCGCGGCGTCTCCGCCGAGACCGGCGAGCCGCTCTACGGCCCGCGCGACGAGGTGGACCTCGCCAAGATCCGCGAGCTCGGCCTGCCGTTCTGGGTGGCCGGGAGCGAGGGGCGGCCCGACCGCCTGCGCCGGGCGCTCGAGGTGGGCGCCGCCGGGATCCAGATCGGCACCCTCTTCGCCTTCTGCGACGAGTCCGGCATCACCGAGCCGCTGCGGCGCTCGGTGATCGCGAGCGCGCTGCGCGGCGCCGTCAAGGTGCGCACCGACGCCCGGGCCTCGCCCACCGGCTTCCCCTTCAAGCGGGTCAGCTGGGAGGGCAACCCCGCCGTCGGCGTGGAGCGCCAGCGCATCTGCGACCTCGGCTACCTGCGCGACGCCTACGCGCGCGGCGAGAAGGGCATCGGCTACCGGTGCGCCAGCGAGCCCGAGGACCA
>WBZM01001012.1_pt1 | contig 31450 bp, 34 predicted proteins | sample 5204271 | NCBI WGS metagenome assembly WBZM01 (sample SAMN12344346, study PRJNA552823) | activated sludge metagenome | biome: Activated sludge suspended growth; feature: Nitrification reactor; material: Wastewater; isolation source: activated sludge from nitrification reactor of wastewater... | reverse complement strand
GCTGATAACGGCACCGGCCGGCTCCGGCTGACCACCACCCACGAAGGCTCGGCCGCCACCATCCAGGTGACCGGCGGTTCGGCGCTCGGCGCGCTGGGGCTCACCACCGACGCCACGGCCATCGCCGGCACCGACGGAGCCGTGAAGATCGGCGACAACACCGCCGTCACGGTCACCTCCGCCGGCACGGGCGCCTCGCCGCTCGCCGTCACCACCGGCACCGGCGACCTCACCTTCGACGTCACCGGCGGGCTCCGCACCGGCAGCGCCACGGTGGCTGTCGTCTCCACCGGCGACCGCAGCCTCGGTGCGGTCGCGAGCGCGATCAACGCCGCCAACATCGGCGCCACCGCCGCGGCGGTCAAGGTGTCCGACGGCAACTGGCTCTTGCAGGTGAACTCGAAGAGCACCGGCGTGAACGGCACGCTCGCCCTCGACGACGCCGTCTTCACCGGACTCGGCGGCCTCGTCGAGACCTCGGCCGCACAGGACGCCAAGATCACCGTCGGATCCGGGCCCGGCGCCTACTCGGTGAGCTCGTCGACCAACGTGTTCAGCGACGTCATGCCGGGCGTGACGCTCACCGCGCTCGCCGAGTCGGCATCGGCCGTCACCGTGAACGTCGGCATGAACGAGAGCGCCACCGCCGACGCGATCGGCGGCCTCGTCGACTCGGTGAACAGCGTGCTCGCCAGCCTCGCGCTGCAGACCAGCTACGACGCGACGAAGAAGACCGCGTCGCCGCTCACCGGCGACGCCGGCATCCGGCGCCTCGCCACCCAGGTGCGCGCCGCCGTGACCGACATCGTGGGCAACTCGACCACGGGACTCGCGGCGTCGATCGGCATCGACCTCCAGAAGGACGGCACGCTCAAGTTCGACCGCGCCAAGTTCGCGACGGCCCTCACCACCGACCCGGCCGCCGTCGAGCGGTTCTTCGCCCGAGGCGGCAGCTCGACGAACGGTGTGTCGTTCGCGGCGGCCACCGACACCACCGCCGCCGGCACCTACGACGTCGAGGTCACCCAAGCTGCGACCCGCGGGACCACCGGCGTGATCCTCGCCGGTGGCTCGGTCGCCGGGCAGCGGATCGGCGTGCGCGTCGGGTCGGTCACCGCGACCTACGACGCGGCCCCCGGCGCCACCGCCGCCGACATCGTCGCCGGCCTCAACGTCGCGATGGCGACCGCCGGCCTGAAGGTGAACGCCGAGGAGAGCGGTGGCGGCGTCGTGCTGACCGCCGTCGGCTACGGCGGTGCCGGCGCGTTCGAGACCAACCTCGACATCACCGGTGCCGGGTCGTGGGCGACCACCACGGGCACCGACGTGGTCGGCACCATCGACGGCAAGACGGCGATCGGCGTCGGCAACCGGCTCCGGCTGCTCGACACCGACACGTCGCTCGCGAAGGGCATCGAGCTCGACATCGCCGAGGGCCAGACCGGCACGCTCGGTCCGGTCACGTACTCGCCCGGTGTGGCCGCACGGCTGGTGAACCTGGTGAGCACCGCGGTCTCCGAGGGCGGTTCGCTGAACGCGTCGGCCAAGACCTACGACAGCCGCTACACGGCGTTCAACGACCAGATCACCAAGTACGAGGAACGCCTCACCGCGAAGGAGGCCTCGTACAAGCGCCAGTGGACCCAGGTGCAGACGTTGCTCAACTCGTTGCAGTCGCAGCAGAGCTGGTTGACCAGCCAGATCTCGAGCATGACCGGCAGCAGCAACAGCTGACGCCGGACCCCGGCATCCCGCCCGCGCGGCCGGACGGTCATCCTCGACCGGTCCGTCGGCGACATTCCCCGTATCCACCTCGACGAACCACGGAAGGTCAGTCATGTCATCACAGTCGCTCCGCAACAGGTTCAGCAACGACGGCCTCGAGACGGCATCGCCCGCTCGCATCGTCGTGATGGCCTACGACCGCATCGACCGCGACCTCGCCGGTGCGATCGTCGCCCTCGACGCGCGCGACGTCCAGCGCTCGCACGACCTGCTGTGCCACGCGCAGGACCTGGTCCACGAGCTGCACAACATGCTCGACCTCGATGCCTGGGAGCACGCCGGCAAGCTCGCCTCGATCTACCGGTACGTGATCGACCTGCTCGTGCAGGCCAATGTGCGCAAGAGCGTCGGCGAGGCCGCCGAGGCCCGCACCCTGCTCGCCGGCCTGGGCGACGCGTTCCGCCAGGCGGCCGCCAGCCCCGCAGCCGCGGCGCCCGCGCTGGCCGCACGCCCGACCGCGCCCGCCGCGGCGCCGGCACCGACCGCCACCCCCTTCGCCGCTGCCGGCGCCGGACGGCAGAGCTTCTCGGCGATCGCCTGATGGTGCGTCCCCCCGACGAGGCAGCGCAGGCCGAGGCCGCAGCGCTCGAGATCTGGAACGACCTGCTGCGCGGCTACGCCGAGGCGGTCGAGCAGCAGCGCGCCTACCTGCTCACGTCGGGCTCGCTCGACGACGTCGACGAGGCGATGCTGGTGCCGCCGACGTTCGAGATCCCCGCCGAGGTGCCGCCGATGCCGGCGTCGCTCGAGCCCTGGGCGCTGTCGTTGCTCACCGAGACCGCCGGTCTCACCGAGATCGCGCACCAGATCCTGAGCGATCGACCCGCGAGCTCGCGGCCGATGCGCTTCGCCGCCGCGGCGAGCGGGTCGGTGCTCGACCAGAAGATCTGAGGCCACGGTGTCCGCCGCCGACCCGCTGACGCTGCTGCTGGCGGCGGGGGTGCTCGTGCTCGTCGTGAGCACCGCGGTGATGGCGAGCGGCTACACCTCGACCCGGCCGGGCCGCGGCCGCCGTGGTCGCCGCGGCCGTCGTCCGCAGAACCCGGCCGCGCCCTCGGCCGAGCGGGCGCTCGAGATCGCGCGGACCCGCGCCGCGTTGCACCAGGCCGATCAGCGTCGCGAACTGCCGCTGCCCACCGCGTCGGCGCAGGCGGCGGCGCCGCACGCCGGCCGACCTCCCACTGGACAGATGGTCGACATCTCGGACGGTCGTCGTCAGGGTCGGACCATGTCGGTCGAGTACGCGCAAGCGCTCGCCGAGCACGTCGCCGAGAACGACCCACACCGAGTCGCGGAGGTCATCAACCAGTGGATCAGAGCAGACTCGACGGATCCGCTCGATCTGTTCCGCTGACCGCCCGGTCCCGCCCGCCGGCCGCGGCGCCCGTGCTGCGTCCGGTCCGCTTCTCGCCGCCGAAGCTGAGCGTCCTCGACGAGCAGCTCGCCGCCCGCAACGCCCCCGACCCCGCAGCGATCGACGCGGCCCGCGAGGAGGGCCGTCGAGCCGCCGAAGCCGTGCTCGCGTCGCAGGTGGCCGCCCACCGGCAGGCGACCGATGCGATGCAGCGCGCGACGTCGGTGTTCGCGAACGCCCTCGACCAGATCGAACACGTCGACCTCGGCACGCTCCACGACTTCCAGCAGCAGGTGCTCTCGCTCGCGCTGCACCTGGCCGAGGAGATCGTCGGTCGCGAGCTCCGCGCGTGCGACGACGTCGTCCTCGCCGCCGTGGAGCGTTCGCTCAGCCTGGTGCCCGACCGCGGCGACGTGGTGTTGCGCGTCAACCCCGACGATCTCGCCGTCGTGCTCGAGTCGACCAGCTCGATGGGCCACCGTGCCGGTGACGTGCAGATCGTCGCCGATGCCGCGGTCGGCCGTGGTGGCTGCGTCGCGAGCTGCGGTGCCCTGCAGGTCGACGCCCAGCTGCCCGCGGTCTTCGATCGACTGCGCGACGCGTTCGCTTCGTGAAGGTGGGAACGGAAATCTTGACGGAACCTTCGTCGAACGCTCCTTGCAATCCCGGAGGGACGCACACAGTCAGGGTCGTGACGGACCGGAGCAGCACCCGATGAGCGTGATGAGCGTGGCGGGCATCTCGGACGGGACCACCCAGGCACTGCACCAGGCCATCAACGGCCTCGACGCCCGTCAGCAGGCGATCTCGGCGAACATCACCAACCTCGAGACGCCGGGGTACCGGGCTCGGTCGGTGAACTTCGAGGACAGCCTCCGTGAGGCCCTCACCGCCGGCGAACCGAGCGACATGTCGGTCTCGGTCACCGAGTCGCTGGCCGCCACCCGGTCGAACGGGAACAACGTCAACATCGACTTCGAGCTCCTCGCCGAGAAGGAGAACGTCTTGCGCCAACGCCTCGTGGTGCAGGCGATCAACGCGAAGTACTCGCTCTTGCGAACAGCGATCACCGGTCAGTGACCGGTCGGGCCACGGATGGCCGACCACAGAACATCCCGCCCCCGCCCGCCACCCACCCGATCACCGTTGCAAGGAGGAAGCCCATGAGCGAGATCTTCAAGATCCTCGACGTCGCCACGTCCGGCATGGGTGCCTACAAGACCTGGCTCAACGCCGTCGCCGACAACGTCGCCAACATGAACAACGTCGTCCGCACCGACGAGGCCGCCTTCCAGGAGCGCTTCATCATCGTCGAGCCCAAGGTCGGCGAGGACAGCCTCGGTGACGGCGTCGTCGTCGCCGGCGTCGAGTTCGGTGATCCGAACGGGATCATCGCCTACGAGCCCAACCACCCGCTCGCCGACGAGGAGGGCATGGTGCGCCGGTCGGCCGTCTCGCTGACGGACCAGATGGTGTACATGCAGCTCGCCCAGCGCGGCTACCAGGCCAACGTGCGGTCGTTCGAGTCCGCCAAAGAGGCCTACGAGACCATCTTGACGATCGGCAGGTGATCACGATGGCCCTCCCGATCATGCCGATCTCGCCGATCTCGATCGCCACCGGCGTCCAGCCCGGCAACCGCACCGCGGCGAGCCCGGCCGCCGACAACGGCACCTCGTTCGGCGACGTCCTGAGCCAACAGCTCGACAAGCTCTCGGCCACGCAAGCGCGTGCCGACGACCTGGCCCTCCAGGCCGCCACCGGCGACCTGCAGTCGATCCAGGACTACACCATCGCCTCCACGGAGGCGCAGCTCCTCACCCAACTCACGGTGCAGATCCGGAACAAGGCCGTCGAGGCCTTCAACGACATCATGCGCATGCAGGTCTAAATGCCCACGACTGATCAACCCACCCCTCTCGTGCGGGCCAAGGAGCTCGCCGGCAAGCTCACGCCGATCCAGAAGATCACGATCGGCGCCGTGCTGCTCACCGTCGTCGCAGGCACGCTCGTGCTGTCGCGTGGCGGTGACTCGGTGCCGATGACGGCGCTGTACACCGACCTGAGCTCGAGCGACGCCGCCTCGGTGGTCGACGCGCTCTCGTCGCAGGGTGTGCCCTACGAACTCGCCGATGCAGGCAAGACCGTGATGGTGCCCCAGGACCAGGTGTACGACCTGCGCGTGTCGCTCGCCGGCGACGGGCTGCCCTCGTCGAACGAGGGCTACGCCTTGCTCGACGACCAGGGCATCACCACCTCGGAGTTCCGCCAGCGCGTCGACTACCAGCGCGCGCTCGAGGGCGAACTCGCGAAGACGCTCTCGGCGCTCGACAGCGTGAAGAGCGCGTCGGTGCGCCTGGCGTTGCCCGACGACTCGGTGTTCGTCGACGAACCGGCCACGCCGACCGCGTCGGTGCTCGTCGTCGGCAACGGCGTGGGCGGCGTGTCGGGTGACGAGGTGGAGGCGATCGTGCACCTCGTCGCCTCCGCGGTGAAGGACATGAAGCCCGAGGACGTCACCGTCGTCGACTCGAACGGCACGGTGCTGTCGGCGGGTGGCACCGGCGCAGGCGGCGTGGGGGGCAGCGGCACGTCCGAGCGGGCGAAGGCCACGAGCGAGTACGAGGCGAAGGTGAGCGCCCAGCTGATCGGCATGCTGTCGACGGTGCTCGGCCCCAACAAGGCGGCGGTCACCGTGACCGCCCAGCTCGATCTCGACTCGACCCAGTCGACATCGGAGAACTACGGCAGCCTCGACCCCGAGGGCGACGAGGACCCGGTCGTGCTGTCGAACTCGTCGAGCCGCGAGCAGTACGGCGGCGCCGCCGGCACCAACGGCGAGCAGCAGGAGACCGGCGTGCTCGGCCCCGACGGTGTGCTCACCGCGGACGACATCACCGTCGACGACGGCACCACCGCCGCCGGCGAGAGCGACACCGACTACGTGAAGGAGGAGGCCGACACCGTCTTCGGCGTCGACCGCGTGGTCGAGCAGCGCACCGTCGTGCCCGGCACCGTCACCCAGATCAACGTGGCGGTGGCGCTCGACCAGGCCGTCGTCACCGAGGAGCAGCGCAAGATCGTCGAGGAGATGGTCCGTGCGTCCGTCGGTGCCAACGACGCCCGCGGCGACCAGATCGAGGTGCAGCTGCTGCCGTTCGACACCACGACCGCCACCGAGGCCGACGAGCTCGCCGCCGCCGATGCGGCCGCCGCGTCGAAGTCGCAGATGATGGGCATGGTCCGCACGATCGCCGTGCTGCTCGTGATCCTCGTCGCCCTCTTCCTCGGCTACAAGAGCGCCAAGAGCGCCCGCAAGGTCACCGTCGAGCCGATCAACATCGGCGAGATCACCACCGGCCCGCGGCCGTCGCTCGGCCCCGGCTCGGCCGAGTCGCCCGAGGAGGCGCTCGAGACCGAGCTCATCCCGATCGCGATCCAGGCACCGCCCGATCGCGACGCGATCGTGATGAACGAGCTCACCCAGATGGCCGACCGCAAGCCGCAGGAGGTCGCGAACGTCCTGCGCGCCTGGCTGGCCGAGCAGAAGCAACCCGCACGTCGATGACCCCCGATGACCCCCGCTGATCCCCGCTGACCCCACGCCGACCCCACGCTGAGACGACCCCATGGACAACGCACCCGCCATTCCCCAGAGCGACCTCTCCGGCGCGCAGAAGGCCGCGATCCTGCTGCTCAAGCTCGGGCAGGAGCACTCCTCGAAGGTGTTGAAGCTCCTCGGCGACAGCGAGGTCACGCAGATCACCGCCGAGATCGTCAAGGCGCAGACGATCAAGAAGGAGGACAGCGATCACACGCTGACCGAGTTCGCGGCCCTCGTCGTCGCCGGCGACCACCTGCAGAGCGGCGGCTTCCAGACCGCACAGGAACTGCTCGAGGCCTCGCTCGGCGCGCAGCGCGCGACCGAGATCATCGAGAACCTCAAGGAGACGATGGTCAAGGCGCCCTTCGAGTTCCTGAAGCACGCCGACCCTCGCCAGATCCTCAACTTCCTGTCGTCCGAACACCCGCAGACGATCGCCCTCGTCCTCGCGCACGTGAACCCCGACATCGCCTCGATGGTGGTGGGCGGCCTGCCCGAGGAGCTGCAGCGCGAGGTGTCGATCCGCATCGCCACGCTCGACCAGACGTCGCCCGAGGTGATCTCGCTGCTCGAAGGTCAGCTCGAGAAGCGCCTCTCGTCGGTCGTGAAGAGCCAGACCAACCAGACCGCCGCCGACGGTGTGCAGACGCTCATCGAGATCCTGAACCGCAGCGACCGCGCGACCGAGCGTTCGATCTTCGAGGGCCTCGAACACCACAACGAGGAGCTCGCCGACGAGGTGCGCTCGCGGATGTTCGTGTTCGAGGACATCGTCACCCTCGACGACCGCGCCGTCCAGCTGGTGCTGCGCCAGGTCGACGCGAAGGAGTTGGCGACCGCCCTGAAGGGCGTGCGCGCCGAGGTGAAGCAGAAGATCATGCGCAACATGTCGGAACGTGCGGCGCAGAACCTCGACGAGGAGATCACACTCCTCGGCGCCGTGAAGATGAAGACCGTCGAGGAGGCACAGGGCGCGATCGTCCGTGTCATCCGAGCGCTCGAGGAGAGCGGTCAGGTCGTCGTCACCCGCGGCACCGACGAGTACGTCTCGTAACCCATATTCCACGGGTGACCGACGCGTCACCCGTGCACGTCCGGCGCAGACCGGACGATCAGAGAACGACGACGGCACAGGGACGCGCCGGCGAAGGAACCCACGGATCGGGGACCGACACGACTGGAGCATCCCTTGGCCCTCGCACTCGCCGAGTTGCACGACGAGTTCGCCCATCGCCTCGACCGGGCGCGCACCTGCGTGCGCCCCGTCCGCTCGGGTGCGATCAGCAAGGTGCTGGGTCTCCGCTTCGACGTGGAGGGCCTCGATCTGCCGATCGGCGCGACGGTGCACGTCACCGAAGGCGGGCTCGACCTCACCGGTGAGGTGGTGGCCGTCGGCGACGGGAGCATCACCTGCATGCCCTTCGGTGAGGTGCGCGGCCTGCGCGTCGGCGCCCGCGTCGAGGGCCTCGACACCCCCAGCTCGATCGGCGTCGGACCGGCGTTGCTCGGCCGTGTGATCGACGCGCTCGGCCATCCGCTCGACGACCGCGGCCCGATCCCCGGCCTGGTCGACGTCGAGCTCGACGGCGAGCCGCCGCACCCGCTGCGTCGGGCCATGATCGACACGAAGATGTCGCTCGGCGTGCGCGCCTGGGACACCTTGATCCCCGCGGGCCGCGGCCAGCGCGTCGGCATCTTCGCCGGGTCGGGCGTCGGCAAGTCGACCCTGCTCGGCATGATCGCCCGCAACACCGCCGCCGACGTGAACGTGGTCGCGCTGATCGGCGAGCGCGGCCGCGAGGTGCGCGAGTTCGTCGAGAACGACCTCGGTCCGGAGGGTCTCGCCCGTTCGGTGCTCGTGATCGCCACGTCCGACGCTCCGGCCCTCGTGCGCTTCCGGGCGGCCTTCGTGGCCACCCGCATCGCCGAGTACTTCCGCGACCAGGGCGCCGACGTGATGCTGATGATGGACTCGCTCACCCGGTTCTGCATGGCCCAACGCGAGATCGGGCTGTCGGCCGGCGAGCCGCCCACGAGCCGTGGCTACCCGCCGAGCGTGTTCTCGCTGCTGCCGCGGCTGCTCGAGCGAGCGGGTGCTGCCGAGGTCGGTTCGATCACCGGCCTGTACACGGTGCTCGTCGACGGCGACGACCACAACGAGCCGATCTCCGACGCGGCACGTTCGATCCTCGACGGGCACGTGGTGCTCTCCCGCAAGCTCGCCCACGCCAACCACTACCCGGCGATCGACGTCCTCGCCTCGGTCTCACGCGTCACCGGCGCCGTCACCACCGAGGACGAGCGCGACCTGCTGTACGAGCTGCGCCGGCTGATGGCCGCCGAGGCCGAGGCGCGCGACCTGATCGAGATCGGCGCCTACGTGCCCGGCACCAACCCGACGGTGGACCGCGCCGTCGCGATGCGCGACACGATCAAGGGCTTCCTCACCCAACGCACCCACGACCAGTGGGACGCCGAGCGTTCGTTCGCACGGCTCCGCGAGATCCTCGGTCCCGGCGGGGGTCGGTCGTGAACCGCAAGCGGCTGCAGGCCGTGCTCCGGGTGCGCACGCTGCAAGAGCGCGGCGCGCGTGGCGAACTGGCCCGGCGCACCCAGGCGCACCACCGCGCCCAGGCCGCCGAGGAGCGCACCTGGGAGCTGCTGCAGGCCGTGCAGGCGACGAGCGGCGACCCGCTCGGGCTGCAGACCGCCGTGGCCGTTCGCGACGCCGGCACCCGCGCGGTCGAGCGGCAGCACGACACCACCGAGGCAGCACGCGAGGGCGTGATCGGCGCCCGTGACGAGTGGACGATCGCGGCCCGACGGGTGGAAGCGCTCGAGCGCCTCGGCGAGCGGCTGCGCGACGCCGACGAGGCCGAGGCGGAGCGCCTGCAGATCCTCGAGGTCGACGACCTGGTGCTCGCCCGACGTGGTCGCGGCCCGGCCCCGGACGGGAGCGCGGCATGAGCGCCGTCGCCGCCATCGACGCCGTGCAGGCGCGGATCAACGCGATCGAGATGCAGCTCGAGATGCGTCGCCAGGCCGCCGTCCAGGCGCCGTCGGCGACCGGAGCCCGGTCGACGGCGCTGGGCGTGAGCGACGTGGCGGACCCGTCCGCCTCGCTCGCCACCTCGGCCGCCGCCGGCACGTCGACGGCGACGGCCATCGCCGACGCGCTCGGGCTCACCGACTCGGGTTCGATCGACCTGTTGTCGGGCACGACCGGCACGACGTCCGACCTCGCGAGCGTGCTCGGACTCGAGGGCTCGTCGCCGGCGTCGGGCACGTCGTCGACGTCGAGCTTCGACCAGGTCTTCGACGCCGCCGTGCAGCGGCTGCGTGCGCAGTGGACGACCTCGGGTGTCGGCGCCACCAGTGCGTACGCGACCGCAGCGACCGCAGCGACCGCAGCGACCACCGGCCCGACCGTGGTGCAGGGCGTCGCGGTCGACGGGCCGGTGTCGACGTCGACGCCCTACGCCGACCTGTTCGAGCAGGCGGGCGCCCGCTACGGCATACCGCCCAAGGTGCTCGCCGCGATCGGCTGGGTCGAGTCGCGGTTCCGTACCGATGCGGTCAGCAGCGCCGGCGCGGTCGGGATGATGCAGTTCCTGCCCGGCACCGCCGCCTCGATGGGCGTCGACCCGTACGACCCGGCATCGGCGATCGACGGCACGGCGCGCTACCTGCGTTCCGCGCTCGACCGCTTCGGCGATCTCGGCCAGGCGATCGCCGCCTACAACGTCGGCCCCGGCGCCATCGCCCGCTCGGGCGGTGTGCAGTCGGGCACCCAGGCCGAGCGCTACCTCACCAAGGTCGTCGAGGCGACCGCCCGGATCTGACCAGCCGCCGCCCATGTCCCGCCCCACCACGCCCGCCTCCACCGCCCGCCCCGCCAGCACCTCACGGACACGTCGATGAGCACCATCAGCAGCACCACCACCAGTACCGCGACCGCCAGCACCGGCGCCTCGTTGCTCGACCTGCCGGCATCGTCCAGCCGTCGCGACGCCCCGTCGACCGAGCGCTTCGATGCCCACTTCGAGCGCGCGATCACCGACCACGGCACCCGTGACGACCGCACCCGCGCCACCTCGTCGGCCCGCGACGAGCGGCCGCGGTCCGACGACGGCCCGACCGACTCACGGGCGGACGCTTCGTCCCGCGCCGACGTGCGCGCCGACGTACGCCGCGGCGCCGCACTGCGGCGCGATCGCAGTGCCGCCGACGCTGCCGACGCCGACGATCCGACCGGCACCGCCGATACGGCGGCGGCCGCCGACACCACGGAACGCACCGGCACCGAGTCCGCCGAGTCGGCCCGCGGAGGGAACGAGACCGACGACACCACGGACACCACCCACGCTGCCGCGCCGGCCGTCGCCACGCCGGCAGCGGTGCCGGCGCCGCCGGCGAGCCAGGCACCGGCGGCCGCGGTGGCGCTCGCCGTGACGTCGGTCGAGTCGGAGCCGGCGACCGGCGCCGCGACGACCGACGTCGTCGCCGCGGTGGCGGGTGCTCCTGCCACCGCCGGCACCGATCCGGCCGCCACCACCGTCGCGCCGGTTGCCCTCGCCGCCGAGCAGGCCCCCGGCGATCCCACGACCGCCACCGTCGCCCCGGCGACGACCGACGGCACCGCGCCGGCTGCACCGGTCGCGCCGATCGCCTCGGCGACGCCTGGTCAGGACGTGGCGGCGGGTGCGGACGATCCGACGGCTACGTCGAACACACCGGGTGTCTCGACCGGTACCGACGCCACCACCACGCCCGGCCTCGACACCGGAGCGGGCGACGCGGATGCATCGACATCCACCGGCGAGTCGTCGGCCACGTCCGACGTCGCGACCGCGGGCGACGCGACCGGTCCCTCGTCGGGCCGAGCCGCCGTCGGCCGTGCCGGCACGCCGGCGACCGCCGGCAACGCCGCAGGCGCCGCCCAGGCGACCGCCGCCGCATCAGCCGTCGCAGCCGCCGCACAGGTCGGCACGACCACCGACGACGCGGCGCACCAGGATGCCGGCAACGGCGGCAACACCGGGACCGCCTCGGCGAGCGGCGTCGGCGCACCGGGCGCCCACCCCGCCGCCCATGCCGGTGCCGCGTCGGCCACCGCCGACATGCCCGCCCGGGCCGTCGACGCGGGGACCACCACGACCGTCGCCACGCCGCGGCCCGAGGGCACCCCGGTGCGCGACGGATCGCTGCTGCGTGCACCGGGCCTCGACCGGATCTCGATCGACCTCTCCGACGAGGGGCTCGGCCCGCTCACCCTGCAGGCCGCCAACGGCGCCGGCGGGCTGCACGTGCGGCTCACCGCGGGCGACCGCGCCGTCGGCGACGCCCTGGCCGGTGCCGCCGACCAGTTGCGCCGCGACCTCGAGTCGGGCGGCACCCGCCTCGGCTCGCTCGACGTCGGCCACCGCGACAGCGGCTCGCAGGGCCGCGCCGGTCAGACCGGCGACGGGCGTCCGGGCACCGGACGCGACGCGAGCCCCACCTCCGGCACGTCCGGCGTCGACCGCACGCGCCCGACCGGGCTCGCCGGCGCGACCGCCACATCCCTCACGTCCACCAGCGGGCTCGACCTGCTCATCTGATCGCAGCACCGAAAGCGAGACACCATGTCCGTCGCAGCCGTCTCCGGGGTCCTCGGCACCAGCCTGGGCGCCCGTACGGAGGCCAACACCAACTCCTCGAGCTCGAGCGGCTCGTCCGGCACCGGCAGCACCGGCAGCGCGGCCGGCGTCAACTCCGCCGGCAACGCGAGCGCCACCGCGGGCAGCACCCAGCTCGACCGCGACACGTTCCTCAAGCTGCTCGTCGCGCAGCTGAAGTACCAGGACCCGAGCAAGCCCGCCGACGCCTCGGCGATGATCTCGCAGTCCGCCGAGCTGAGCGTGGTCGAGAAGCTCGACACGATCGCCCAGGCCCTCGCCGAGACCCAGTCGACCAACCGGCTCACGCTCGGCGGCTCGATGATCGGCAAGCAGATCACCTTCAAGGACAGCAACGGGTCGTTGACGTCGCAGGTGGTCAGCTCGGTCACCTTCGACGGCACCTCGATGGTGCTGCGAGCGGGCAACTGGGACGTGCCGATCGGCTCCGTCCTCTCGATCGCCGCTGCGCCCGACACCACGACCACGACCGGCACGACCGGCACCACCGGCACCACCGCCTCCTGACCGCACCCGACCCCACACCCCGAACGAAGGAACCCACCCATGATCCGCTCCATGTCCACCGCACTCTCCGGCCTGCGCAACCACCAGGTCATGCTCGACGTCGTCGGCAACGACATCGCCAACGTCTCGACCGTGGGCTTCAAGGGCTCCACGACGGTGTTCTCCGACGTGCTCACCCAGACCCTGCAGGGCGCCGGCGCGCCGCAGGCCGGCCTGCAGGGTGGTACCAACGCCGCGCAGGTGGGCCTGGGCTCGCGCCTGATGGCCACGGTGCAGTCGTTCACGCAGGGTTCGCTGCAGCGCACGGGTCGCAGCACCGACCTCGCCATCCAGGGTGACGGCTTCTTCGTCGTGCAGACCGCCAACGAGACGATGTACACCCGCGGCGGTGCGCTCACCCTCGATGCCGCCGGCAACCTGACCACGGCGGAGGGCTTCTTCGTCCAGGGCTGGCAGGCCGACGTGACCGGCGCGATCAACACCAACCTCGCCACCGGTCCGATCGAGATCCGCGTGGGTGACAACCTGAACCCCAACCAGAGCCAGAACGTCACCATCGGCGGCAACCTCTCGGCCGACGCGGCGATCGGCACGGTGAACACCGTGACGCTCATCGGCTACGACGAGCAGGGCACCACGATGCCGGTCAACCTCACCTACACGAAGACCGCGGCCAACCAGTGGACCGTCACCGGCACCTACGGCACGGCCGCCACGGCCTTCGCGATCACCGACAACGTGCTCACCTTCAGTGGTGCGGGCGAGCTCACCGCCCCGGCGGACCACAACATGAACGTCGCCGGTGGTGTGATCCCGGGCTACCCGGGCGCGATCACGTTCAACCTCGGCGCGGCCGGCGCCCCGGGTCGGCTCACCCAGTTCGCAGGCGCCACCACCGCCGCCGTCACCAGCCAGGACGGCTCGGCCGCCGGCTCGCTGCAGTCGTTCACGGTGGGTCAGGACGGTGTGATCTCCGGCAGCTACTCGAACGGTCGCACCAAGGCGATCGGCCAGATCGCACTCGCCGTGTTCAACAACCCGCAGGGCCTCGAGCGCGTGGCCGGTGCGTGGCGCGCCACGGTGAACTCCGGCACCCCGCAGGTGGGCATCGCCGGCGTGGGCGGCAAGGGCCTGCTGTCGGCCGGCACCCTCGAGATGTCGAACGTCGACCTCGCCGAGGAGTTCACCCGCCTGATCGTCGCCCAGCGCGGCTTCCAGGGCAACGCCCGCGTGATCACCACCTCGGACGAGGTGCTGCAGGAGGTCGTGAACCTGCGCCGCTGATCGTGACCTCGGGCGCGGCGGCTGATCGACAGATCGGCCCCGCGCCCGACAGTCGTCCCCGGACGATCGTCGATCGAGCCCACCTTCCACCTCACGAGGCCTCATGTCCGACACGAGCAACGCCGGCGCGAAGAACAACCGTCGCCGTCGCAGCGAACCGAAGCCGTACGACTTCCGCCGCCAGAGCACGCTCTCGCGCGAACACGTCCGCACCATGCAGATCGTGCAGGAGACGTTCGCGCGCGGCTTCTCGACGATGCTCGCGTCGCAGCTCCGCAGCGTCACCCAGGTGACGATCCAGTCGGTCGAGCAGCACCCGTACGACGAGTACGTGCGCGACCTCGCCAACCCCAACCTGCTCACCCTGCTCAGCCTCGAGCCGTTGATCGGCGCGGCGATCTTCCAGATCCCGCTCGAGGTCGCATTCTGCGCGATCGAGTTGATGATGGGTGGTGGGGGCCATCCCGAACACCCGGCGCGGCCGCTCACCGAGCTCGAGCTGCAGCTGATCCGCGGCATCCTCGACCGTGCGATGCCCGAGCTGCGCTACGCGTTCGAGCCCGTGGTGGCCACGAACCCGAAGATCGTCAGCCAGGAATCGAACCCGCAATACGCGCAGATCGCGGCGCCGACCGACATGGTGATCGTGGTGTCGTTCGACATCCGCATCGAGAACGTCGCGGGCACCGCCACGCTGTGCATCCCGTTCTCGAGCCTGCAGCCCCACCTCGAGGCGCTGTCGGCCACCTCGCTCTACGGCGGCAACTCGCTGCACAACCAGCACGAGACCCGCGAGCGCCTGCAGGAACACATCGGCGAGACGCCCGTGGTGGTGTCGGCGCAGTTCCGCCAGGTCGAGATGACCGCGGACGACATCGTGCAGCTGCGGGTGGGCGACATCGTGCCGCTCAGCCATCCGCTCGACGAGCCGCTCACGCTCGTCGTCGGCGGGACGGCCACCCACAAGGCCCGCATCGGCCGCAAGAACCGGCGCCTCGCCGTGCGGATCGATGCGAAGGCCGACCCGCAGGCGGTGCAGATGCCCGCCAAGCCGCTGATGCTCGTCAAGGGCGGCGAGCGGCACCACACCCACGCCTGACCTTCCTGACAGATCGGCCCGCAGGCGCACAGTCGAGGGCAACCCAGGACATCGACGACATCGATGACGGCCACCGCACCGCGGACGGCCGGGCCTCACGGCGAAACAGGAGTTGACGTGACGGACACAGCCATCTCGCGGGCGAGCTTGATCGCCGGCATCGAAGCGGCCGCCCTCGTGCTGGCGGACAAGCTCGGCCTCGGCGACGAGACACGCGCGAGCGATGACTGGCCGATCGACTCCGGTGATGCCGTCCTCGCGATGCCGTTCGAGGGTGACCCGACGAGCTCGTTCGTGCTCGCGGTCAACGACGACGTGGCCGAGCGCCTGCTCGCGAACCCGTCGCTGCTGAACTCCACGTTCTCCGAGGCGACGCAGGCCTTCAACGACGCGGCCGGCACCACGCTCGTGCCGACCACGGTGTCCCGCCAGGAAGTGCTGCAGCCGGCGTTCATCGCCGAGATCCTCGACAACGGCTCGCTCACCGCGCTCGCCGGCGTGACCCTTCCCGTCGAGGAGGAGTCGTCCGCCCCCGAGCCGCCGCCGGTGGCGGAGTCGTACGAACCCGCGCCGATCGATCAGGGGATCGGCGGCGCGTCGCACGGCGGGATGGGCGGCGGCCTCGCCGCCTCGTCGCTGAGCGTGCTCCACGACGTGGAGATGGTGGTGACGGCCGAGCTCGGCCGCACCACGATGCCCGTGCGCGAGCTGTTGGGGTTGGCCCCCGGCATGGTGGTCGAGATCGACCGCGCCGCCGGTGCGCCGATCGACCTGCTCGTGAACGGCCGCAAGATCGCCGCGGGGGAGGTGGTGGTGATCGACGAGGAGTTCGGTATCCGGATCACCGAGATCGCTCCGACCGGCGAGCAGCTGCGATGACCGACGTCAGCTTCATCGACCTGTTGGTCCGCATGGTCGTCTCGCTCGCGATCGTCCTCGGGCTCATGTTCGGGGCGTACGTGTTCCTCCGGCGCCGCCAGGGCTTCGGCCCGGTCGCCCGGCCGGGCGGACCGCGCCCGGTGCGCGGTGGCAGGCGCAGCGCGCGCCGCGCTGGCGGCGGCCTCGGCGGCCTCGGCGGTGCCTTCGGAGGTGCCTCGCTCACCCGCGCCACGTCGAGTCGCGCCGCCGGCAATCGCCGTGGCTTGCGCGTCCTCGGTCGCGTGGGTGTCGGCCGCACCACGCAGGTGGTGGCCGTGCAGTTCGCCGACAAGGTCTTCCTGCTGGCCGCGAGCGACCAGGCGGCACCCTCGGTGCTGGCCGAGCTCGAGCTCGACGCCTGGAACGCCGCGACCGAGCAGCACGACGACGAGGTCGTGACGCGGGTTCCCGTCTCGCGCGACACGCTCGACCAGGCCGCCGCACGTCCGAGCGGTCTGCTCGAGTCGTTGCGGGAAGCGACGACGCGACGTGGATGAGCGTCCCCGGGCCCGCCTCGCCCGCCGGCTCCTGGCCGGTGCGCTGGTCGTCCTCGTCGCGTTCGGCATCGCCGCACTGAGCCCGGTCGGCGCCGGTCACGCCGCAGCGGCGTCGCCGACGCCCACCGTGCCCGACGTGCCGCAGATCCCCGAGGTGAGCGACCCGTTCGACCGGCCGAGCAACCAAGGCGTCGGTGAGGCCGATGCCGGTGACGGCAGCGATGCCTCCGACGCCAGCATCGACGTGAACTTCCCCAACGTCACCGAGGACTCGTCGAACTCGGTGGTGATCATCCTGTTGCTCACGGTGCTGTCGATCGCACCGAGCCTGCTGGTCCTCTGCACCTCGTTCACCCGAATCGTGATCGTGCTGTCGCTCACCCGCAACGCCCTCGGTGTGCCGAGCGTGCCGCCCCAGCAGGTGATCGTCGGCCTCAGCGTGTTCCTCACCCTGTTCGTGATGGGACCGACGCTCGGTCAGATGAAGGAGCAGGCGCTCGACCCGTTGCTCGACGGCACGATCACGACGAGCGAGGCGCTCGACGCCGCGCAGGTGCCGCTGCGCGAGTTCCTGCTGGATCACACCCGCGAGGGCGAGCTCGAGATGTTCCTCGACGCGTCGGGCACCGAGACGCCGGTGGCCCGCGACGAGGTGCCGCTGAACGCGCTCATCCCGGCCTTCGTCCTGTCGGAGCTGAAGAGCGGCTTCATCATCGGCTTCGTGATCTTCATCCCGTTCCTGATCATCGACCTCGTCGTCTCGGCCGTGCTGATGGCGCTCGGGATGATGATGCTCCCACCCTCGTTCGTGTCGTTGCCGTTCAAGCTCCTGCTGTTCGTGATGCTCGACGGCTGGATGTTGGTGGTCGGCACCCTGCTCACCTCGTACGGCTAAGGCGAAAGGCCCCACATGACCAGCCAACAAGTCATCGACATCGGCACGCGGGCGTTGATCGTCTGCGCCAAGGTGGCCGGACCGTTCCTCGCGGTCGTGCTCGCGGTGGGCGTGGTGATCGGTCTCCTGCAGTCGGTCACCCAGCTGCAGGAGCAGACGCTGACGTTCGTGCCGAAGCTCATCGGCAGCGCCGTCGTGATCGCCGTCAGCGGCAACTGGATGCTCGCCACCATGGTGTCGTTCGGCCGGGAGCTGATGGCTGGCGTCCCCGCGCTCCTCAACGGCTGAGCGACGCGCTCGCGAGACCTCGTCCGTGCAGTTCCTGATCGACCCCGCGACCCTGGTGGGTTTCTGCCTCGTGCTCGTGCGCGCCTCGACATGGGTGATGATCTGCCCGCCGTTCAACACGCCTGCGATCCCGCCACGCATCCGTGTCGGGATCGCGGTGTCGATCTCGCTCGTGCTCGCGCACCAGGTGGGCCAGGAGGTCGACAGCATCGAGACCGGCCACCTGGTCGGGATGATGTTCAGCCAAGCGCTGGCCGGGTTCACGCTCGGGTTCTTCGTGTTCCTGATCTTCTCCGCCGTGCAGTCGGCCGGTGAGCTCATCGACCTGCAGGTCGGCTTCAGCCTCGGTGGTGTCATCGACCCGCTGTCGGGCAACCTCTCCACGCCGATCGGTCGCTTCCACCAGCTGATGGGCGTCGCGATCCTGTTCGCGATCAACGGACACGTCCTGGTGGTGCGCGCGTTCATCCGATCCGTCGAGATGGCGCCGATGGGCGACCTCGACACGGCCACGGTCACCGCCAACATCGCACGCCTCGCAGCCACCCTCCTGGCGGCCGCGATCGAGATCGCGCTGCCGATGCTGACGGCGCTGTTCTGCACCGAGGTCGCGCTCGGCTTCCTCGGGAAGGCCGCGCCGCAGCTCAACATCCTGGTGATCGGCTTCGCGGTGAAGACGTTCCTCGCGTTCTCGTTGCTCGGCGCGACCCTGCTGCTGCTGCCCGACACGGTCGACTCGTTGCTCGGCCGCGGGATCCGGGCGGCGATGGAGGTCTTCACGCCGTGAGTCGAAACGAGGGGAAGACCGAGGCACCCACCGAACGCAAGAAGAAGCAAGCCCGGAAGAAGGGCACGGTCTCGAAGTCGCAGGACCTCGGCCCGTGGATCACCCTGCTGATCGGCACCTACGCGGTGCCGGCGATGGTGGGGCACACGAGCGAGGCCTCGACGGCCGCGTTCGCCTCGCTGCGGCGGATCAGTGAGCAGCCCGATCCGGAGAAGGCCGTCGACATCCTCGGTGAGGCGCTGTACTCGGGGTTGCTGGCCGTGATGCCGTTCCTGGTGACGTGCATGGTGGTCGGTGTGGTCACCCACGCCGCGCAGACGGGGCTGGTGCTGTCGATGCATCCGCTGAAGCCCAACTTCAAGAAGATCAACCCGATCGCCGGCTTCAAGAACCTGTTCTCGCCGAAGTCGATCTGGGAGACGGGCAAGCAGGTGGCGAAGAGCGTGCTCATCGCCGCCCTCTGCTGGCCGCACGTGAACGACATCGCGCACGAGCTGATGGATCAGGGCCGCGTGCCGCTGATGGACGGGCTGAGCGCCAGTTCACGCTCGCTCGTCGCGATGACGCGGAGCACCTGTTACGCGATCATCGCCGTCGCCCTCGTCGACTTCGGCTACCAGCGCCGGTCGCGGTTGATGGACCTGCGCATGACCAAGCAGGAAGTCCGCGACGAGATGAAGAACAGCGAGGGCGACCCGCACATCAAGGGTCGCATCCGTCAGATGCAGGCGGCGCTGGCGCGGAGCCGGATGATGAAGGACATCGCCGGCGCGTCGGTGATCGTGACCAACCCGACGCACGTGGCGATCGCCCTCAAGTACGAGCCCGGCACCGGCGGCGCACCGCGCGTGGTGGCGGCCGGCGTCGACAAGGTGGCGGCCCGCATCCGCGAGAAGGCCCGCGAGGCGGGTGTGCCGATCGTCGAGGCGAAGCCGCTCGCCCGAGCGCTCTGGCGTGCGTGCGAGGTGGGCGACGAGATCCCCGCCCCGCTGTACGAGGCGGTGGCGAAGGTGCTCGCGTTCGTGCGGCGGCTGCGAGGCGGGATCCTCACCGCCAGCGCACTGCCCCTGCCCCGCCAGTACGCGGTGTCCGACGAGTTGCTCGAGGGCATCAACGGCCGCAAGCGCAAGCGTCTGCCCGCCGCCTGACCCCGGGCGGCCGGGAGCACGGGGAGGTCCGGACGTGGGCGTGCGGTGCAGCCGCGTGTGGCTGCACCGCAGATGGTGTTGCTCGACGTGTTCCCCGGATGGTGCTGGGGTGTGGTCTCGGGTCGAGCGTTCAGGCCGCCGCCTGGGTTCGTCGTGTGCTCTGGCCGGTGGGTGGGCAGTGGATCATCCTGCCGTCCGGCATGCGCAGGTACAGGTCGTGCGCGTCGCCGATGACGCGGACACCGGCGCGGTGTTTGACGTGGTGGTGGAACGAGCACCAGAGCACCTCGTTGTCGAGATCGCTGGGTCCGCCTTCGGAGAACGGGATGAGGTGGTCGACTTCGCACCAGGCGGCGGGGACGGTGCAGCCGGGGAATCTGCAGCCGCCGTCGCGCATCATCAACGCCTGGAACTGGTCGTCTGACGCGAACCGGACGCGGGTGCCGAGATCGAGGATCGTCGAGCCGGCCTGGACGATGCGGCGGATGATCGCGTTCTCCGCCAAGAACCTGACGACGTCGGCGGGGATCCGGTCCCCGTGCGCGGTCCAGCCGGGCTCATCACTGAGGCCGGCGATGGTTTCCGGGGTGCAGCCGACCAACAGCGTCGGCTTCTCGCGTCCACCGGTGACCGTGCCTGCGGCGTATGCCTTGGCGAGCTGGATCAAGCCGTCGGCCATGCGTTGCGCGGGCGTGCGGCCGTCGTCGATCCAGGCGCCGGCGGCGTGGGTGATCGCGTTCATCACCTGACGATGCTCCGCTTCGGGCAGTACCAACCGTGACTCGACCAGGCCGTCCTCGGCCGGCTTCGACGTCAGGCTGCGCTTCGCGAACCTGCGCTCCGACCGTTCCTCCGCCGACTCCTTCGAGTGGAGTTCGCGCCAACGATCGGCCGCCTGACGTGCTTCATGCGGGCGTGACCCTTTCGCGGCGTCGATCAGATCCTCGACATCGGACTCGTCGGCGCCGGCCGGCGGGTTGGTGATCGCGTCGTGCAACTGCTCCGCGGCAGCGGCGGAGAGTTCGCCGTTGTTGACGGCGTCGTCGAGCGGCTTCGACTTCTCGAGCGCTTCACCCAGCTTCTTGCGTGACTTCGCCGCCCCTTTCGAGGTGCCGGTCCTGTTCGACAGCCAGTCCTCGACATCGCGCGCACCCGACTGCTCCCAGGCGCGGCGTTCGTCCGCGGCGTGGACGACCTTTGCGTGGAACGCGGTGAGCCGGTCGATGCCCTGGCCGAGCTCGATCGCGAACCGACCGATCTGATCCAGCTCCAACGTCTCGAGCTCCACGGCCGCGAGATCGGCGTACAACCGCCTCATCGTGCCGAGCGCCCGCTCCATGGATCCAACCTAGACGAACATATGTTCGATCTGCAAGCCCGTGTGTCGGAATACCCTCGATCGTGGGGGTCGGGTTGGTCGCAACGACGTTTGCTGCGCGAGCCGACCCCGCTGACCTCGCGTTGCGCGGGCAGATCGGCAGTTCGGGCGCGATGTCAGACGTCGATGATCTGGACTCGACGTCGGGCCGCGGTGGCGAGCTGCTCGATGTCGCCACGGTCGGATGTGACGACTGCTGCGCCACGGCGAACGGCTGACTCGACGACCGTCGCGTCGATCGGACCGATGGCATCGGCAAGCGTCCGACGAAGCACCCCAGCGCGCTTGGCGGGATCAGCGGCGAGCGGCTCGATCTCGCAGCCGTCGAGGAGCCGGGACAGGCTCGTCTGTCGATTTCCCCGCCAGGCCTCGACGACACAGCCAGCCGGCACGATCGGCAGCACGCCACGCTGGATCGCTCGCGCGTGGAGCGCCCACATCCGCCGATCGTTCCCATCCGCAGCGATCAGAGCACCCGTGTCGTACACGACACCGAGCGGCAAACGTGCGGCGCGACGCGCAGTCATCAGCCGCGACCGACGCCAGCGCGATCGAGCTCACGATCCGCCGCCGCCAACTCTTCGGCTGTGAGCGACCCGTGTTCACGTTCCCACGCCCGCACCGCACGCAGCCCACGCCTGGTCGCAAGCCAGAGATCCGCTGCGTCCGCGAGCGCCGCGGACACGGTCCGCCCTTCCTCCGCGGCTTGCGCTTCGAGCGCCTCGAAGACGTCCGCAGGCAACGAGATGGATCGCTTCACAACTGTTGACATGGAGCTCATGGTACGACCGTGGTACGACCAGATCAACGCAGAGTCGCCGGCGGGCAATCGGCTCGGGTCAGCCGGCGAGGCGTCGACGAACTTCGGCGACGTCGGCTGCGAGGCGATCGGCGAGTTCTCGTCCGTCGAGCTTGGCCACGGTCGCTCGTTGGGCCACTGCGTCGGCGAGGAGTTCACGCACGAGATGCGACAGGGTGAGCCCGCGCTCGGCGGCCATGGCGTCGAGACTCGCAGCGAGGTCGCCGGTGAGACGGACCGAGAGATGTCGGTCCTGGCTCACGATCACTTCGGGTGTGTAGGCGATGGTCTCGCCTGTCTGCTCCTCGAGCCACTGGATCGCCTTCGGCTTCGCCATCACTGGCCTCCACTTTCGCGTTCGATTGCGTGCGTGATGGCGATTGCGATGTCCACGGCGAAGGATCGGTTCGGGTCGAGTTGGTCCGTGCCGGAGATGAGTGCTCGCAGGTCGATGAAGATCCGTTCGAGGTCGGCTCTCGTGAGGACGACGCCGTCCTCCGGGAGCCAGTCGAGACCCTCAGCCATCGTGTGACAATGTAACACGAGGACCGACGAACCGACATGCGGCGGCTCTCTCGATCGACAGACATGCGCTGGACACCCGCACCAAATGCCCTGATGGAGGATCTGATGCAAGGCGTTGACGGGTTTCCGTGGCGTCGGGGGTCTGGTCGGGTGTGTCTCATGAACGCCCTGTCGCCGTGAGGTTGGCTCTTGAGCGAAGCGACCGCCTGGCCGGACCCTGTCGCGGCGTGGCTCGAAAGAGGAACGGCATCAACCACACATCAGGTGTGCCCGCCGTGGCGAACTCACTCCACGTCGAAAGGACCACGTGAGAGCCATCGTGCTCGATGGCCTCGCGGCCGGCGGTGCCGTCGCGGACATCGCGTCAGGGCGTCTCGGTCGAGGCGGTCTGCCGCTCGCTGACGACGAACTGATCGCCAGCCGCTTTGCAGAGAGCGCACATACGGGCATGACGAGTGGGTTGCGATGACTTCGAACGAGCGCATGGATATCCTTACCTCTAGTCTTGAGTAAGGAGGGGCGTTGGAGATCGCAGCCAAGATGAGCTCGAAGGGTCAGATCACGGTCCCCAAGGCAGTGCGTGATGCGCTCGGCATCGGTGAAGGGGACGACGTGGTGTTCCGCGTGGAAGGCAACCGTGCCGTCCTCGCGCGCACACCGGACTTCCTGTCCCTGGCGGGCACGATCAAGGTTCCCGCAGCCCGACGCAACGCAGCATGGGACGACGTCGTGCGCAAGACCCGCTCGGCCCGTGCGGACGCCCGCCGATGACGGCGTTCATCGACACGAACATCCTCGTCAGACACCTCACCGGCGACCCGCCGACCATGGCCGAGCGAGCCACCGCGTTCCTCGCCAACCAGCCCGAGCTGTATCTCGCCGATCTCATCGTCGCCGAGACCGTGTACGTCCTCGAGTCGTTCTACAAGGCCCCGCGAGATCAGGTCGCCACCGCGATGCGGTCGCTCATCGCCATGCGATCGATGATCACGGTCGACCCTGCGCTGCTGCTTCGGGCGATCGAGATCTACGACGTCGATCGGCTCGACTTCGCCGAGGCCTACCTCGTGGCATGCGCGGAGAGCACCGGCGTCGGCTCGATTGCCTCGTTCGACAAAGCCATCGACCGAATCGCCACCGTGACCCGGCTCGAACCCTGACCCGAGCCGAGCTGCCGTACTGCTCGGGACGATGACTTGCGTCTCGGGTCGCGCGGTGGTGTCAGCGGCGGCGGGGGAGCTGGCTGAAGGTGGGGGCGGGGCCCACCACGCTCGCGACGAGGCTGGCGTCGTCCGAGGCGGCAGCCTGGTTCGACAGCAGGATCTCCTGGTACACCTCTTCGCGGTGCACGCTCACGGAGCGTGGGGCACGAATGCCGATGCGGACCTGGTCGCGGTTGAGCTCGAGCACGGTGACGACGATGTCGTCACCGATGAGGATGCTCTCCCCGACGCGTCGGGTGAGGACGAGCATGGCTCAGACCGCCGCAGTCGTCTCGGAGCGGTTGCCAGCGGACGACTCGTCCCGCGTCCGCTCCGTCGGCCCGGGCTCACTGCTCGGCAGCACCCCGAACGGGGCGCGGATCGGCCAGCGCGAGTCCGACAGGATCACCTGCTGCACTCGCCGACGGCCGACGTCGACCACGAGCGGCGCGCGCAGGTTGGCGGTGAGGTGCGGCGTGTCCGCGGTGCGGTGCACCGTCACGAGCGACAGGATCCGGACGTCGGCCTCGGCGATGCCGAGCGACTTCTCGTCGATGTCGATCTCGTAGTCGGGGAAGACCTCCCACGGCACGAGGCACATGAAGGCCAGGTCACCGTCGTCGAGATCCTGCATCCAGTACAGCGACGATTCGTCGCTGGGGTTCACCCCGGGGGCGGGTCCGGCACCGAGCAACACCACGCGGCGAAGCTCCGGAAATCCGGGGATCCCGGTGGGCACGGCGTAGACCTCGGCGTCATCGACGGCGATGGTCCCGAACCGTCGTGTCTCGAACTGCATCTGACCTCCTGTTCGTCTCGTCGAGCGTGGGCCGGACGGTCCTCCCGTACGGGGAGTGGTACGACCGATCGACCTGCTGGACGAGTTCGGCTTCCTGCGAACAGTCGTGAATGTCCGGGACCACCGGAGATGCGCCAGCAGGGTCGACCGACCAGGTCGGAACCGGGCGCCGAAGGTGGTCACGCCGGAACGACACGCAGGACGCGCGACGAACACCGACAGGAGCAGGAGCATTGGAGAAGAGTCGACTCGGACAGATCATGCTGCCCGCGGCCGTCGTGCTCGTCGTCGCGGTCATGGTGATCCCGCTCCCGTCGGCCGTCCTCGACGTGCTGATCGTCGCCAACCTCTCGACGGCCATCCTCATCCTGCTCGTGTCGATGAACGTGAAGCAGGCGCTCGAGTTCAGCTCGTTCCCCTCGCTGCTGCTGGTGGTCACGCTGTTGCGCCTCGGCCTGAACGTGGCCACCTCACGTGCCGTGCTGTCGAAGGGACACGCGGGTGACGTGATCGCGACGTTCGGCTCGGTGGTGGTGGGCGGCAGCCTGGTCGTCGGGCTCGTGATCTTCTTGATCCTCACGCTCGTGCAGTTCGTCGTCATCTCCAACGGTTCGGGTCGCGTGGCAGAGGTGACCGCCCGGTTCACCCTCGACGCGATGCCCGGCAAGCAGATGGCGATCGACGCCGACCTGTCCGCCGGCATCATCGACGAGAACGACGCCCGCCGGCGCCGCAAGGAGGTCGGTGACGAAGCCGACTTCTACGGTGCGATGGACGGTGCTTCGAAGTTCGTGAAGGGCGATGCGATCGCCGGCCTCGTCATCACCATGGTGAACCTGATCGGTGGCTTCATCATCGGCGTCGTGCAGATGGGCATGCCCGTCGGCGAGGCGATCACGACCTTCTCGCTCCTCACGGTCGGCGACGGTCTGGTCTCGCAGATCCCCGCCCTGCTCGTGTCGATCTCGGCCGGTCTCATCGTCACCCGAGCCGCGGGCGGCAGTGACCTCGGATCGGACGTGTTCGCCCAGTTCCGTCGCCAGCGCCCGGCGATGCGTGCCGCGGGTGGCGTCGTGCTCCTGATGGCGATCGTGCCGGGGTTGCCGAAGATCCCGTTCGTCCTGATGGGCGCCACGCTGCTGTTCGTGTCGAGCCGACTGCCCGACGAACAACAGCTGGCGTTCGAGAACCTGCCGGCCCTGCCCGCCGGCGCGAACGCCGTGGAGGCGCCGCCGCCGCAGTCGCCGCAGCAGCTCGCGGTCGACGCCCGCGTCGAGCCGCTCGAGCTCAACATCGCGTTCGACCTCATCCCGCTCGTCGACAATTCGAGCGGCGGCGACCTGCTCGACCGTGTGGGTGCACTCCGCCGCAAGATCGCGTCCGAGCTCGGGTTCGTGATGCCGTCGATCCGCACCCGCGACGCCGCCGACCTGCCGGCCGGCACCTACGTCATCAAGGTGCACGGTGTCGAGGTCGGTCGAGGGATCGCACCGACCGGGCGGGTGCTCGTGATCGGCGACTCGTTCGACACGCTGCCCGGCGACGACGTGAAGGAACCGGTGTTCGGCCTCGCCGCCCGCTGGGTGCCGGTCGAGTTCCAGGCGCAGGCCGAGATCTTCGGCAACACCGTCGTCGACCGCTCGACGCTCGTGGTCACCCACCTCGCCGAGATCGTCCGGCGCAAGGCCGGCCGCCTGCTCGGCCGCACCGACGTGAAGACGTTGGTCGACGGCGTGCGCGCCACCGATCCGCAGGTGGTCGACGACCTCCTCACGATCGGGGTGACCACCGGTGAGGTGCAGCGCGTGCTGGCCGGCCTGCTCGACGACGGGGTGCCGATCCGCGACCTCGTGCGCATCCTCGAAGCCGTGGGCGACCGGGCCCGCACGCTGCGCACGGTCGAGGCGATGATCGAGGCCGCTCGGCACGAGCTCGGTCCCGCGATCACGTCGAGCCTCGCCACCGACGGGCGGCTCACCGCGGTCACCATGTCGGCCGCGTCGGAGAACCGCCTGCTGCAGGGCCTGCGCGTCGCCGACGGCGTCAGCCAGCTCGAGCTGCTGCCCGACGAGACCGACGCCTTCATCCGCCAGCTGTCCGACCTCGCCAACGTGGCCGGCGCCCGCGGCATCAACCCGGTGCTGCTGTGCTCCGCGCCGCTTCGCCCCGCCGTCGCCCGCCTCGTGCGAGCAACGGTCCCCGCCGTCGCCGTCGTCTCGTACACCGAGATCGGCGACCACCTGCAGATCGACGTGATCGCCAACGTCGACCTCGCCCCCATGACCACCACGCCGTTCGGCACCAGCCCGGAGGACTTCGATGCCTACGCCGTCTCGTGAGACCACCCGTCCCGCCTCGTCCAGCGCTGCGGCGCTCGACGACGGCGACACCCTGCGCTTCCGCGCCCCGACGCTCGAGGAGGCCATCGCCCTCGCCGAGTCCTCGCTCGGGGCACGGGTTCGCGTGGTGGCCGCCAACCGCATCCGCCGCGGCGGCATCGGTGGCTTCTTCGCCGCCGACCTGGGCGTCGAGGTGACCGTGGCGCTCGACGACGAGACGATGGAACAGGCGCTCGAGCGGCTCGTCGCCGCATCGGACACCTCGCCCATCTCGGATGCCTCGGATCCGCTGGACCTGCGGGACGTGCCCGACGCGAGGCCGTCCCTCGGCGCGTCGCAGACCGGATGGACGACGTCGGTCGCCGACGTCGATGCCGACGAGGTCGACACCCAGCGCGCCGAGTTCGAACGACGGCTCGCCGCCCAGCTCGGCGCCGCCGCCGAGGCCGATGCCCCGGCCGCACCCGCTGCGCACACCGTGCCGGCGAGCGATCCCGTCGCATTGCTGATCGGACGTCGGTTCGACCGGCGCGACGACGAACCCTCCCCAGCGGTCAACCCCGTGCTCGCCGAGGTGGTCGCGGCGCTCGTCGCCGAGGCCGCCGAGAAGCAGGCCCTCGTCGACGCCGCCGCCGACGAGTCGTACGATCCCGACGCCCACGAGCCGGCGCTGGTGGCCGAGCCGCAGTCGCTCGCCACCTGGGCCGTGCACGGCTCGCCGGCGACGACCGACACCGCGCCGATCCCGACGCAGCCCACCCGCTTCGTCGGCCCCGACACCTCGCCGACGCTGGCGCCCGCGTCGCGCGTGGTGGAGACCCCGCCGACGATGGTGCGCGTCGAGCAGATCATGGCCGAGCTGTCGGCGATCACCGCCGAGCCCGTCTTCGGACGTGATCGCGCCCGGCCGCGCGTCGCCCGTCTCGGCCGATCGGCCGCCACGACCCCGGTCGCACCGGACGAGCTCGCCGAGCGGGACGACCACGTCGCGCACGTCGCGCACGTCGAGGCGATCGATCACGTCGAGCCGATCGAGACGCCCGCGGTCGTGGAACGCCCCCGCGTGTTGCCCACGCTGCCGCCCCGTCCGAGCGAGGTGGCTCGCCGCGCCGCCGAGCAGGCCCGCGCCAAGCAGAGCAAGCTGTTCGCGACCCCCACCGCCGTCGCCACGGCGGTCGCCCCCGCGGCACCGGCACCCACGGCACCGGCGGCGATCGACCCGCAGCCGGCGCTCGACGAGGTGCACGTCGAGGCCGAGGTGCACGCCGACCGCGCCACGTCCGGCAGCGCCGACACGGCGCCGTCGTCCGCGCCCCCGTCGCGGCGCCAGGTCGAGCTGGCCGTGGCGGCCACCGATCAGCTGATCGAGTCGCTCAAGCGCGAGGAGGGCGTCAAGCGCCTGTCGGTGCGGGTGGTGCTGCGCACCGGCGACCATCGTGAGGTCGAGGCCGAGGCCGAGTGGGAGGCGTCCTGATCGCCGACCGGCGGACCGGGACGAGCTGAGGAGCCGACGACATGGGCAAGAAGGACGACACGACGCCCTCGACGGCCGTCGAACTCGTGACCGGCGAGGCCGGCCACGCCCAGGTGGACGACACCGAGGGATCGGGGAAGAAGGGCAAGGCCGGCAAGGACGGCAAGGACGGCGGCAAGAAGGGCAAGAAGGGCAAGGAGCAGCGCGAAGGTCTCGTCGAGGCCGCGCCGGCCGACCCCGGTCCGCTCGCGCCCTGGCGGCTCAGCATCGCCGTCGCCGTGTCGGCGCTGCTCACCGGACAGACCCTGTTCGACTCGGCGATGACCGGCGTGGGGATCGACGGTGCGCTGCTGCGCTCCCTCGGTGTCGCCGTCGCCGTGTTCGTCGGGCTCGGGATCGTCAACCGGTTGCTGGTGCAGGCCCAGGAAGCGGTCGATGCCGAGCGCGCGGCCCGCGAGCGCGAGCAGCGTGCTCGCGAGGCGGCCGAGCTCGAGCAACTGGGCCCGCAGCCCTGGATCGAGACCGACGGCACCGAGTCGCCCGCGGCCTGACCGACGGCCGTCCGCCACGGGCGGACCGACGTCCGAGATCGACGAGCGGCCGACCGGCTCGATCAGCGCAGGTAGTCGAGCAACGACGGCGGCAGGATCTTCGCCGCCACCTGCAGGGTCGCCTGGTACGAGCTCTCCTGCGCCTTGGCCTTGATCAGCGCCTCGACGATGTCGACGTCCTCCACCTCGGACAGCTGCTGCGTGAGCAGCATCTGGTTGTCCTCGGCGCGCACCTTCGCCTCCTCGAGGCGAGCGGCACGCGTGCCGATCTCGACGGTGGCGGCCGACACGGTCCTCGTGAGGGTGTCGACGTTGGTGTGCTCGGTCGCGATCGCCGAGGCGTCGCCGTTCTCGACGGCGGTGGCCAGACGGTCGAGCACCTCGAACACGTCGCCGACCGGACCGCCGGCGGTGCCGAAGATCTGCGGGCCGGTGAGGTTCACGGCGATGGAGGTCGACGGGGCGACGTCGCGGATGATGCTCGCGCTGTTGCCCAGGTAGACGCCGTTGGCGTCGTAGGCGGCGCCGCTCGCGGTGCCGTTGAAGATCGACCGCTCGCCGTAGGTGGTGTTCGCGAGCGCCAACAGCTCCGAGCGCGACGAGCGGATCTCGGCCGCGAGCGCCTGGCGTGCCGCCGGGTCGCCGAGACCGCCGGTGTTCGCCGCACGGACGGCCACCTCCTTGACCTTCGCCAAGCTGGTGAGCGACGCGGTCAGCGTCGAGTCGGCGGTCTGCAGCCAGCCGGACGCGTCGTTCAGCGAGCGCAGGCGCTGGTCGGCGCGGCGCATGTCCTGTCGCAGCGCCATCGCGTTCGCGGTCCTGCCCGGGTTGCTCGACGCCGAGGTGATCTCCTTGCCCGTGGCGAGCTTGGTCTGGGTCTCCTGCAGGCGGCTCAGACCCTGCGACAGGTCGCGCAGCGTCGAACGCACCATCATCGAGCTGGTCACGCGCATCGTGCACCCCTCTCGTCGGTCGTGTCAGGCAGGCGGCTCATCGGCCGACCGTCCCGGTGCGCTCGATCAGGAAGCCGAGCATCTCGTCCACCACGGTGATCACGCGGGCGTTCGCCTCGTAGGCGCGTTGCGCGGCGGTGAGCGCGGCCATCTCCTCGTCGATGCTCACGGCACCGACGGAATCGGCGTCGCGGATCGCGTTGTCGGCCACCTGGTCCTGGATGTCGGCGCGGTTCTTCGTCGCCCGGGTCTCGACCGCAAGGGTCGTGATGAACGACGAGTACTTGGCGTCGGCACCGCCGACGGCGTCGGCCAGCGCGGCGATCGCTCGGGCCTGTTCGCCGTCGAGCACGCCCGGCGCCGTGGGGCCTGGCAGCACGGGTGCGCCGGCGGCGATGTGGCTCGGCTGACCGGCCACGTCGGTCGACAGGCTGATCGTCGCCGCGGTCAGGTTGGCCGGATCGAAGAAGTTGCGCCCGGTGGTGCTCGTCTGGTCGTAGCCGGTGCTGTGCAACGCGTTCACGTTGGTCACGAGCGTCGAAGCCACGTCGTCGAGCAGTGTCTTGTAGCGCGGCACCACGTCGTTGATCACGTTGGTGAGGGCCTGGGCCTCACCGGACGTCGGGTTCACGGGCGAGCTGTCGCTCGTCCAGCGCAGCGGGCCGGTGGTGCCGTCGACGGTCTGCACGATCGTGCCCGACACGATCGCCCGGCCCCCGACGTACACGTCGATGGTGCCGTTCGCGTTCGTGCGGCCGACCGCGCCGGTGAGGTTGGCGAGCTTGCCGACGAGCAGGTCGCGCTGGTCGAGCAGGTCGTTGTTGCTCTGGAACGACGAGGCGATCGTGCTGTTGAGCGACGCGAGCTGGCTCGCCAGGTCGTTGACCTCGGCGCCGAGGGTGCTCATGCGGCTCACGGCGCTGTCCGCGACGCCCTGCAGGTCGTTCGACATGCGGTGCAGCGAGGTCGCCAGGGTCTGTGCGTTCTCGAGCAGTTGGGTGCGGTTCGCGAGGTTGCCCGGGTCGTTCGCCAGGTCGGTCCACGAGCTCCAGAACACGTCGAGCGCCGACGCGAGGCCGAGGTCGGACGGCTCGGGGAAGATGCCTTCGATCGTGCTCATCGACGTGGTGGTCGTGTTGGCCGACGTGCGCGCCGCGTCCTCGCGCACGGCGCGAGCGGCGAGCAGGGTGTCGTACGAGCGGCTCACACCGATCACGTCGACGCCGTAGCTCTGCGAGCGGCCGGCGAACACGCCCGACGCGGCACTGGTGCCGAGCGACACCAGGTCGGCGCGCTGACGGTGGTAGCCCTCGGTCGACGCGTTGGCGACGTTGTGGGCGATGATGTCGAGCGCCCGGCGCTGCGCGTTGAGACCGGTGAACGAGGTGTTCAGCGACGAGAGGTTGGGCACGTCGTCCTCCTCACACGGTCCGGTCGAGGCGCAGCGCGCCCACGGCGAGCGGGGTGGTCATGCCCCGCGGGTCGTACACGTCGACGCTCTGCTCACCGAGCGACGCGATGATCTCCCGCGACCGCATCAGGCTGCGCTTGGCCATCTCGCTGTTGGCGCGGGAGATCTCCTCGAT